>OJKC01000004.1_pt1 | contig 346447 bp, 279 predicted proteins | sample 1596401 | NCBI WGS metagenome assembly OJKC01 (sample SAMEA4350162, study PRJEB24818) | metagenome | biome: human; feature: gut; material: faeces | place: Denmark | collected 2013-09 | reverse complement strand
CAATCACTATCAGTAGAGGCCATCAGTTTCGTATAAGAGACAGTTGTTAAGGCGACCGGCGCACGGGGAATTCACCCCCGTGCGCCGGTCGCCTTCTCTTACTCATTGGCTATATTCATGCAAACTGGCTATTGTAGAGGTTCGCATAAAATCCGTCCGCTGCAAGCAGGCTCTCATGATTGCCCTGCTCTATAATCTTTCCGTCTTTCATAACAAGGATAATATCCGCTTCCCTAATGGTAGACAGACGATGAGCCACTATAAAGCTTGTCCTGCCCTGCATCATGGTAAGGAACGCTTTTTGAATCTTAATCTCTGTTCGTGTATCAATCGAAGATGTAGCTTCATCCAATATCAGCATAGGCGGCAAGCAGAGCATGACTCTTGTGATGCATAATAGCTGCTTCTGTCCCTGTGACAGGCTGCCGCCGTCCTCACCGATTTCAGTGTCATAGCCCTTCGGCAGACGTCTGATAAAGCTGTGGGCATGGGATGCCTTTGCTGCTGCAATGATTTCCTCATCTGTGGCATCAGGCTTTCCCATTATGATATTGTCACGGATTGTGCCCTTCTTGAGCCATGTCTCCTGAAGCACCATGCCATAGTTGTCACGAAGACTCTCTCGCGTGATTTTTCTGATATCGTGTCCGCTCACCTTAATTGTTCCACTGTTTACATCATAAAATCTCATAAGCAGATTGATAATAGTCGTCTTTCCACAGCCTGTCGGACCTACGATAGCCACGCGCTGTCCAGGCTTTACATGGAGATTGAAATCCTCGATAAGCTTTTTATCCGGCACATATGAGAAATAAACATCCTCTATGTCCACACGGCCGTCTGCCTCATCGAGTGTTACCGCATCCGAAGCATCCGGTATCTCCTTTTTCTCCTCAATCAGCTCGAAGATACGAGCAGCACAGGCAAGTGCGTTCTGAAGTTCTGTGATAACACCCGATATCTCGTTGAACGGCTTGGTGTACTGGTTGGCGTATGATAAGAAGCATGAAAGCTGTCCTACTGTGATTCCGCCGGTGAGTGCACTCATGGCACCAAAAATTCCGACTCCGGCATACACAAGACTGTTGACAAAACGTGTACACGGATTTGTAAGACTTGAGAAAAATGTTGCCCTCAGTGAGCATTTCTGTAATCTGTCATTTATCTCGTCAAACTGTTCAAGCGCCTCATCCTCATGGTTGAAGGCCTGTACGACCTTTTCATTTCCTACTATCTCGTCGATGAGTGATGTCTGCTCTCCCCTTGTTCTTGTCTGCAGCTGAAACATGGAATATGTCTTTTTAGTGATAAAGCTTGCCACAAAAAGTGACAGAGGTGTGATGAGCACTACAATGCATGATATCTTCACATCTATTGTAAGCATGAAAATAAGCGTGCCTGCTATTGTTGCAATTCCTGTAAAGAGCTGTGTGAAGCCCATCAAAAGTCCCTCTGAAAATGTATCTACATCGGCGATGATACGGCTGACCATATCACCGTGTGAGTGACTGTCAATATAGGAAAGTGGCATTTTTTCAATGTTTAAAAATGCATCACGTCTTATATCCCTCACTATATTGTAGGTCATCCTGTTGTTGCAGATATTTGTAAGCCACTGGGCTGCTGCCGCTATGACGACTATTATTGCTGCTCTCGTGAGGATGGCTGTCATAGCTGTAAAATCAACCTTTCCTTTTCCTACAATCAAATCAATTGCGCGTCCTGTGAGGATTGGAAAATAGAGCGTAAGCGCCACTGTAACAACAGACAGGGCAAGGGAAATTACAAGCAAAGGAATATATCTCTTCATGTAGCTTAATACCTTGCGTATTGTGCCTGCTTTATTCATCTTCGCATTATCCGTAGCCATACTCTACACCTCCTTTTGTCTGGTCATATCCGACTCTTTTTTAAACTGTGAATCATATATCTCTTTGTAGGTCTCGCATGTCTCAAGCAGCTTTTCATGAGGTCCGAAGCCAACCATCTGTCCGTCGTCGAGCACTATGATATTGTCCGCAAACTGGATAGATGAGGTACGCTGTGACACGATAAATATTGTCTTGTCACCATGCATGCCCTTTAATGCCGCGCGAAGACTCGCATCTGTAGCAAAGTCAAGTGCCGATGCACTGTCGTCAAGTATCAGTATGTCAGGATCCTTTACAACCGCCCTAGCAATTGTAAGACGCTGCTTCTGACCGCCTGATAAGTTCTTGCCGCCCTGCTCTATCATGTAGTCAAGGCCTCCCTCTTTGCCCTTTACAACCTCTGTCGCCTGTGCTATATCGAGTGCCTTCCACATTTCCTCCTCTGTGGCATCATTTTTGCCCCAGCGCAGGTTGTCGGCTATCGTTCCTGCAAAAAGCACTGCCTTTTGCATTACAACACCGATTTTATCTCGAAGCTGCACTGCATCGTAGTCATTTATATCATTTCCCTGAATCCTTATAGTACCCTTTGTGGCATCATAAAACCTCGGGATAAGGTTTACAAGGCTTGATTTTCCTGAACCTGTACCACCGATGATTCCGATCGTCTGCCCCTTTTGCACTGTAAAGCTTATATCTGTGAGTGTCTCATCGGCCGCTCCCTCATAGGTCATGCAGACATGGTCAAACTCAACCTCAGGTGCGCCATCCTTTGCACCAATGAGCTTAGGATTTTTCTCAGGAAGCTTTGATGGAATAGAAAGCACATCCGCTATACGATTACCGCACGCCACTGCCTTTGTCACCTGTACGATGAGGTTTGCAAGCTTTATCAGCTCGACAAGTATCTGTGACATGTAGTTTACAAGTGCCACAACCTCCCCCTGTGTGAGGATTCCTGCGTATACCTGCTTGCCGCCTGATACGATAACTGCGATTGTTGCGATATTTATAATGATAAATGTCAGAGGATTGGTGAGTGCTGAGATTCGTCCTACAACCTGCTGCATATTGGTTAAAAACTCGTTGTCCCTGTTGAAGCTGTCAATCTCATCATTTTGCTTATTGAAAGCTCTTATAACCCTGGTTCCCTCTAAATTCTCCCTGGTGTGTGAAAGCACCGTGTCAAGAGAGCTCTGCACCTTTTTGTAAAGCGGAAGGCTTGCAGCCATGACTGAGAATACCACTATTGAAAGCAGAGGTATAGTAACAACAAAAACCATTGCCGCTCTTACATTTACTGTAAAAGCCATCGCCATAGCTCCGAATACAATAAATGGCGAGCGAAGGAAGAGTCGAAGTACCAAATTGACTCCTGACTGCACCTGGTTTATATCGCTTGTCATCCTCGTGATAAGTGTCGATGTGCCCACTGTATCCATCTTTGAGAATGACAGTGACTCTATCTTTTCAAACAATATATGGCGAAGCTTTGTAGAAAAACCAACTGCCGCCTTTGCCGCAAAATACTGTGCTGTGACCGAGCTTACCAGACCAACTGCCGCAAGCAGCACCAGCACACCTCCCATCTTCCATATATATGGCTTGTCCGAAGCCGTAATTCCGTTATCAATGATTGCCGCCATGACAAGCGGTACTATAAGCTCAAAGGATGCTTCCAGCAGCTTAAATAACGGAGCACAGATGCATTCCTTTTTGTACTCCTTCAAATATTTTAATATCTGTTTCATCTTTTCCCCTTTCAGATTTTATGTCGCCGATTACAGCTTCACTATTATAGATGATTTTTCTCATATATACAAGAAAAACGATACACTAAAAAACCAGTACCCTGCGGTACTGGTTTCATATATCAGTTCTTATGTATATGCTTCTTGATCGCTTCAAAGCTCTCAGGACTGATGACATGCTCTATACGGCATGCGTCCTCTGCTGCAATCTCCTTATCAACACCAAGCTTCTCAAGACACTCTGACAAAAGCTCATGTCTTTCGTATATCATCTCTGCTATCTGTCTTCCTGACTCTGTGAGTGTGATAAATCCTGCATCACTAACTGTGATATTGTTCTTCTCTCTAAGGTTTTTCATGGCTATACTCACGCTGGATTTCTTATATCCAAGCTCATTTGCTATATCAACTGAGCGTACCACAGGAAGCTTCTTGCTGAGAATAAGTATGGTCTCTAAATAGTTTTCTGATGATTCATTGTTTCGCATTTCGAATACCCCCGTGAGTTTATTTTCGTTCGTTTTAATTCAGTTATATTATTATAACATACATTTTATTGTTTGCAAAACTTTTCTTTTTGATTTGTACGTGATTTATAAAAATCCAAAAAATATCAAAATTCCATATTTGTTATTGACTTCTAATTCATGTTAGTGTATACTAACTATCGAATCAGAAAACAAACGTATGCATGATATATTTCTAAATCTTGTATGCCATAAATGTTTAATTATATCAGATAAGACCGGCCGATCACCGGTCTTATTTATTTTAAAAAATGTACATATTCAGCTTAAACGAGAGCTCTTTTTAACCTTTCCAGCCCTTCCATAAGCACTGAACCGGGGCATGCGATATTCAATCGCACAAAGTAACGGCCATTGCCTCCAAACTCAGCTCCCTCCGACAGATAAAGTCCTGTTTTTTCGCGAATCATCTGCGTAAATGCCACAGAATCATCTGTGAGTGCACTGCAGTCAAGCCACATGAGGTATGTCGCATCGGCATCCACTACATGTATCTGCGGCAGATTTTCTGCCACAAAGCTACAAACTTTTTTGCGGTTTTCCCAGAGATATTTTCTGAGCTCCTCAAGCCACGGCTCACCCTTTGTGAATGCCGCAACTGCTGCCGTGATGGCAAATGCGTTTGGCTCCGCCACCTCGTCTGTATTTAATGCGCGCCATACCTTGTGACGCAAAAATTTATTTGGCACCATCACTGCCGCAGTCTGTAAGCCAGCCATATTAAAGCACTTGGTCGGAGCAATACAGGTGATGCTTATATCGGCGCAGTCCTCTGATGCTGCCGCAAACGGCACGTATGATTTTCCCGGTGCTGTGATGTCGCAGTGTATCTCGTCTGATATGACCGTCACATTGTACTTCCTGCAGAGTGCACCTATTTTCGCAAGCTCATCCTTTGTCCAGATGATACCGCACGGATTGTGAGGGTTGCAAAATATCATAAGCGAGGTCTGTGGATTGGAAAGGTCATGCTCCAACCTGTCATAGTCCACAAAATATCTGCCGTTTTCGTATCCAAGCGGGCTTTCCTGCACATTTACGCCGTTATTAAATATGGAATTAAAAAATATATTGTATACCGGTGTCATGATAAGCACATTTTCACCAGGTGTTGTGAGCTTTCGCACTGTAGATGATATGGCCGGTACGACCCCTGTGCAAAAAATCAGGCTGTCTCTTTCGATTTTAAGCCCATGGCGTCTGTCCCACCACGAAATATACGCATCATTCCACTCATCCGGAATGATGGAATAGCCAAACACTCCGTGAGAAACACGCGCTGATATTGCCTCTATTATCTGGGGAGCTGTCTTAAAATCCATATCTGCTACCCACATCGGGAGCTCATTTTCTGCCACATCCCACTTTAGTGAGCCTGTATTTCTTCTGTCTACAACGGTGTCAAAATCATACATAGATTATTTTCCCTCACATATTATCTTAGTCTTTGATGGGTCAACTCTGTCCTTTTCGATAGTCAGTGTGCCAATCTCCTTTGCCCTTATCACTCCGCTTGTCGGATTTAAAACACTGTCCACCTTACTGCAAATCTCTGCATCTACCGAAGAATACTCAAATGCCAATGTAGTGTTTATGAGCTTACAGTTTTTCATAACGAGGTTGTCGATGTAGCAAAGCCCCTGCAAGCTCTCGATTGTGCAGTTTATAAGTGTCAGATTCTTTGCGTTCCAGCCAAGGTATTCACCTGTAATAAATGAATCATAGACTGTGACATTTTCCGTATTCCAGAAGGCATCCTTTGAGATAAGCTTTGAATCGTGCACCTCTACATTTCTTGAGCCGTCAAACGAATAGTTGCCGACCAGCTGGAAATTCTTCATGATAAGATTATTTGTATTCATGCCAAAATAATCTCCCTTTGCCGAGACATTCTCGATATCGACATGATCACAGCTCCAGAGTGTCTCCTGAGCATTTGGAAATGTCACATTTTTAAGCTTTAGGTTATTGCAACGCCTGAAGTTCTTAGGTGCCTCAACTATTGAATCAGTGACAGAGATATTGTCTGTATACCAGACACCCGCACGCGCCATGTCAAACCATGTACAGTCCCTTACAGCTATGTCACTACAGTACCATAGCGGATATTTCCATCTAAAAAAACAGCCTGTCAGGCTAATGCCATGGCTCTCCTTAAGAGGTGACTCTCCGTCATCAAAAATTGTATCATATATATCCAGGTCGTTACTTGCAAACAGGGCTCTTTCGCCTGTCAGAAACTCCTGATGGATTTGTTTTCTTTCGCTCATTATATATACTCCTTTTTCCCGGTAATTCTAAATAGTTATCTGCCATAAAATCAAATAACCGCCGAGCACATAATATATGCAGCCCGACAGTTATCATTATACCCCAAACCATACTGAATTTATAGTATTTTATATAAGTTTAATATTGCAAAATTAATATTAAGAGCATGATATTTACAGCTCAAGCCCGTCAAGTATGCTCTTTAGTGCATCAGCAGACTCCTTGAGCTTTAAAGCTTCCTCACCGTTTAACTCGATTGGGATATCGCTCTCCACTCCGTTTGCTCCAACGATTGCAGGCATTGAGAGAACCACACCGTCGATGCCGTACTGTCCGTGCATCATATGTGAAACAGGAAGAATAGACTTCTCATCACGCATGATTACCTCGCAGATACGTCTGACCGACATAGCGATACCATAATATGTCGCATGCTTTCTGTTAATTATCTCGTAAGCACTGTTCTTTACGTTTGCAGCGATTTCCTCTGTATTCTCCTTGTGCTTGTAGTGACCTCTCATCTCGCACATCTTGTGAAGCTCCACTCCGGAAACATTGGCTGATGACCATGCAACCACCTCACTGTCTCCATGCTCACCTACTATAAATGCATGTACGCTTCGGCTGTCCACCTCAAGGTGCTCTCCAAGCGCGTACTTAAGTCTTGCACTGTCAAGCACGGTACCTGAACCAATGACACGCTCCTCAGGAAGTCCTGAAAGCTTCTGTGCCACCTGTGTTAAAATATCTACAGGGTTTGCAACGATAAGTAAGATTCCACCGAAATTTCTCTTTGCAATCTCCGGAATGATGCTCTTGAAGATTGCAACATTTTTATTTACCAGATCAAGTCTTGTCTCGCCCGGCTTTTGGCCTGCACCTGCAGAAACAACAATGATAGCAGCATCTGCCACATCATCATAACCACCTGCATATATCTTCATAGGTCTGGCAAAAGGAATACCGTGGCTTATATCCATCGCCTCTCCCTCAGCCTTGTCCTTATCAGCGTCAATGAGAACTATCTCAGAAAAAAGACCGCTCTGCATAAGTGCAAAAACTGATGCCGAACCAACGAATCCACATCCGATCATGACAGCCTTTCTTGGGTTTGTCTTAACAACTGCGCTAGTTTTATTGCTCATGTACGTTCCTCTCTTTCTTAAACTATAATTCAAATAGTTGCTTTTTATTATAACTATTCATCCCAAACACAAATTCTCAATATCTGCTTTGTTATCGGTAGTTCTGAATAATTATCTTTTATTTATATTATACCCGCATTGTACATATAATCCGTTGTAAAAACAACAAATTACTTGATAAAATACAATCAATAGCCCATTGTTCCCATTTTTATACAATTTTAATGCAGATTTTTACATAAAAAATACAGTAATAAAAAGCAAACCGGACCAATACAGCTGAATGAATTGTCATTTAGCATATTGATCCGGTTATATTAAAATGCTGTATCCGCTTATTTTGTGCTTGAATTTCTGTACTCAAGCGGTGTCATTCCATACAGCTTCTTGAACTGTCTGTTAAAATGCTCCACGTTCTGATATCCTGCCTCGATTGCGATATTCTCAACAGTTGTGATGCTGTTTCTCAGCAGTGTGCGTGCCTTCTTCATCTTGGCATTGGTGACCAGCTCCCCGAAAGTCTTGCCTGACTTCTCCTTTATGTACTTGGAGATATACGGCTCTGTCAGGTTGAACTGTGCAGCCATGTCTGCAAGCGATACTGTCTTGTAGTTGGCCTGGATGAAGTTGAGCATGGCAATATAGCGCTCATCCTTCACGTGACTGTCAGCCTTGGTGGCAAGATAATGGTTTACCGCAACAACAAGCGCTCCGATTGATGCCTTGATGATATCCTCATCCACACCTGCGCCCCAGAACATACTGCCGTCAACTGTGATACCCACATATGCCATAGCCTTTGATGAAGAGCCGTGTGAAAGCGCATGCTCCTCGTATACAGTGAGCTCAAAGCTGATGTCAAAATACTGCTTAATTATATTGCTGACCGCATCGAGACGGCCGTTTCCATTGGCATCTACCTTTCTGGTGCTGTCATTGTGTAAAATAACTGCCTCTGCGAAAATGCCATTTACCTGCTTAAAGTGGCACTCCGGTATAGTGAAATATGGATGAAAATCCACATAATTGTCTGTAAAGATACTGTGTACCCACTCAGGTGAAAGCTCCTTGTGCTCCTCGTCCGATACCTGCTTGACCATGTATCCGACCTGCTCTCTCATCTGCTGTGGCACATTGATACCGAAACTCTGCTTAAGGATATATGCCACTCCGCCCTTTCCTGACTGGCTGTTGATACGGATAACATCAGCCTCGTATGTCCTGCCGACATCCTTTGGATCTATAGGCAGATATGGAACAGTCCACTTATCAAGCTTCTTTTCCTCTCTCCATGCCATGCCCTTTGAGATAGCATCCTGATGTGAGCCTGAAAAAGCAGAAAAAACAAGGTCTCCCGCATATGGCTGTCTCTCGCCTACCTTCATTCTGGTAAATGTCTCATACTTCTCCCTGATCTCAGGCAGATTTGAAAAATCAAGCTGTGGATCCACTCCGTGTGAGTAAAGATTCATGGCAAGTGTCACGATATCTACATTTCCTGTTCTCTCACCGTTTCCAAACAGCGTACCCTCTATCTCCTCAGCTCCTGCAAGCACACCAAGCTCTGATGTGGCAACACCGCAGCCTCTGTCATTATGAGGATGTAAGCAAAGCACTACTCCGTCTCTGTACTTGAGGTGCTTGTTGATATACTCTATCTGTGTGGCAAAAACATGTGGCATAGCATTCTCTACTGTGGTAGGGATATTAATGATGGCCTTATTATCAGCCTTTGGCTGCCATACATCAAGCACAGCGTTGCACACATCAACCGCATAATCCACCTCAGTGCCCGAAAAGCTCTCCGGTGAATACTGGAAACGGAAATTACCGTCAGTCTCTGCTGCAAGGTCTCTCAGTAAAATAGCTCCGTCAACTGCAAGCTGCTTTATCTCTTCCTTTGACTTCTTAAACACCTGCTCACGCTGTGCAACAGATGTGGAATTGTACAGATGTACAACTGCTCTCGGTGCTCCCTCAAGTGCCTTGAAGGTCTTCTTGATGATATGCTCTCTGGCCTGTGTCAGCACATGTATAGTGACATCATCAGGAATCATCTCCCTCTCAATAAGAGCTCTCGTGAAATTGAACTCTGTCTCAGAGGCTGCCGGGAAACCTACCTCGATTTCCTTAAAGCCTATATCTACAAGCATCTTAAAGAAGTCAAGCTTCTCCTCAAGACTCATCGGCTCGATCAGAGCCTGGTTGCCATCACGTAAATCAACCGAACACCACAGTGGTGCTTTATCTATATAATCCTTCTTAACCCAGTCATAAGTGCATTCAGGAGGCAGAAAATAACTGCGCTCGTATTTTTCATATCCTTTCATCTTAAAACCTCTTTTCGTTTGAACTGATATAATTGTAACACATAAGCGCAGTTATTGGAATGATTATATTTAATCACTTTAATTGATGTATTTTAATTTTTTATAAAAATATAATCAACTTTATTGATTTTGATTATTCTAATCAGATATGTAGGCTAAAATATCCGGCTAATCCTCTCTCTTATTACCCCAGAAAAACAATGCAACTGTTCCCGGACCTGTGTGGCTTCCTATAGTCGTACCGATATCATTTATCTCTACTTTTCCCTTCATCTTAGGGAAGGCAGCCTCTATCAGATCAGCTACGGCTTTAGCATCCTCATAGCATGCAGAATTCGATATATAGACCTTATCCGAATAATCGGCACCATCCTTGCAGAGTGCCTGCATCTTCACAAGCATCTCCTTTATTGCCTTCTTTTTGGTGCGGATTTTCTCACGCACAATAAGCTTTCCCTCATTGCTCACATTCATGAAAGGACAGATATTAAGCACATTTCCCACGAATCCCGCGGTCTTTGAGATACGGCCGCCCCTGATAAAAAATGTAAGGTCTGATGAGAAAAACCAGTGATTCACCTCAAGTCTGTGCTCCATGGTCCAATCAGCCAGTGTATCAATATCCATGCCGCTATCCCTAAGGTCAGCGAGCTTATCCATCAAAAGACCAAAGCCTGACGATGCTGCCAGCGAATCAATCACATATATCTTTCTGTCAGGGTATTCCTCCTTAAGAGCCTCCTTTGCAAGCCTCGCCGAGTTGACTGTACCTGATATACCTGAGCTTAGTGTACAGTGAAGCACATCATATCCCTCATCCAGAAACTGCCTGAAGTACTCCATGTACTCCTCCTGATTGATCTGCGAGGTCTTTGTCATGGCACCTGCCTCCATTGCCTTGTAGAAATCCGGCAGTGGCATGGACTGTCCTAAATCATCCATATACTCTTTACCGTCAAGCTCATAGTGAAAGCATGCGTACTTAATATTTCTCTCGAGCATATGCTCCCTGGTAAGATCTGCTGTTGAACAGCAGCTAATCACATAATTTGACATATTATTTTCCTTTACCTTTTGACCTTTTATCATTATATGTAGTCAGATACATATGGTATCTCATGATATAAAATATCGTCAAGCTTTGCAACAGCATCATACGTAGCCTGTATTTTGCCCATCTGCAAAAGCTTCTCAGCACTCTTGTAGCCTAAAAGCAGTGTGGTAAACGTGCCAATAGACATGCTTAGGTGATGCTGTGGCTTTTTGTCGGTGAGAGCACAGTGTCCTTTCTCAAAATCAATGACAAATGTGCCATTATTCCACGGCAGAAGCTCATCTTCTATCTCGAAGCTAAAGCAGCCGTCCGGGCCATCCGGGTCACAGTTATACTGTGATATAAACTGCGCCACGTCGATGATTCTGCCCATGGCGTATGGTCTTATTGTCTCCTTTATATCACTGTCATCGAGCTCAAAAGCGATTGGCTCGCTGTAATAGTTGTTGCCTCTGACCTCATCAATCATGGAATCGTGCGCATGAATGTACTCCCACAGACCAAGCTGCGCCTCACGGTTTAAGTAGATGAGCTCCTTGATGTGCATGACATCGGAGCTGATAAGATACACCATATAGCCACACGGTTCATCATCCTCGTTATAGTAGATGGCGACCATCGTATCGTCCTCATCCCAGCGGAAGTACTCCTCCCAAGCCAGATTGTTTCTGTACAGACAGCCGTGAGTCTTCGCGGCAAAGTGAGTATGAAGCTTCTTAAACTGCTCGTCATCCCACTGCACACGGCGCACATAGCCCGGCTCCTTAAGCTTTGTAGGAATCTGTCTGTCCTTTATCACATATGTCATCTTGTTTGAGATAATCTCCCAGCCAAGTCCTCTGTAAAGAGGTATGGAGTATGGATACAAAAGGGCAAACGACTTGTTGCTATCGCGCATCCTCGTAAGACTCTTTCTCATAAGCTTTTTCATGATACCATGGCCTGTGTACTCAGGATACGTGCACACACTTGTGACAAAGCCTACCTCGTAGCGCTCACCATATATATTCATATCGAGCGGATATACCGCAAACTGAGCCACAAGCTCCTCTTTTTTGTCTATGATATTGAAGCAGCCAAGCACATCAGCCCTCTCAAGCACCGGAAACTTCGACTGCTTGATTTCATCATCCTTCCAACCGGTCTCGGCAAGATCTGCCTCTGTTACCTGAAAAGCATAACGAAGCAGTGCATTGTATTCCTCCGCATCGTCCTTTGTCAATACTCTTATCTTAAATTCATCTGATTTAAAAGAATGCATAGTGTCCTTTCTCGCCTGTCTTTACTGTATGACCATACATATTTTCCGAAATAATCCTAAAAATATAATAGTCCCAAATTCCTAAAAAGTCAATCTTTTGACTCAATAATGATAAATTTTCCCCTATGGATATCAATCACTGCATGGTCATCAATTATTTCATTGGATATGCCAAGCGATGTAAATCTGTCAAAGGAATAATCCGTAACAGAATACTTAAAGCCTCTAAGGCTCACCTCATTGTCGTCTGTCACTGCTATAAGCGAAACAAACCTGCCATATTGTGCTGATTTTTCAATGGTTACGGGCTTATCCGCCATTCTTATACGGTTGTTTGTGTCGATAATGCTGATATCAGTTCCACTTTCCAATCCTATTCCCAAAAGTGAAATATTGCCGAGCACATGGTCTATTCTGCTTCCTGTTGCTCCAAGCATCACTATACTTCGTGCACCCTCTCTTATGGCAAGTCTTATGGCATACTCTGTATCAGTATCATCCTTTATAGGATTGAGCCTGTGTATCTCGGTCTGTCCCTTTCTCTCAAAAAACTCCAATGCCTTTGTCGTGGCTGAATCGAAATCACCTACAATTATATCAGGCGTGACACCGTTTTCGTACAGGAAATCCATTCCGCTGTCAGCCGCAATTATGGCATCTATTCCGTCAGTCTTTATCTCATTTAAGCCGAATTCCTTATCTGTTTTTCCACCACATACAATCAAATACTTCATTTTGTCCACCTTCTTATAAATAACATATCCACATTTGCTACAGCCCCGGAAGCATTTTTGTTTTAACCTGCATCTGTTACATCATGATATTCAGAAAACCTTTTACATTTTCTTCTATACCTCCGTTAAACACCGCACTTCCCGCAACAATGATATTGGCTCCTGCCGCAAGCAGTGTCTCCACGTTCTCAAGATTAACACCACCGTCCACCTCGATATCAGCCTTATTTGCGGTTTTCTCAAGAAGTGCCTTTAAGTCGCGCACCTTGTCTACAGTGTACGGAATAAGCTTTTGTCCTCCAAAGCCCGGATTTACAGTCATGATAAGCACCATGTCCACCTTGGGAAGCACATACTCTATGGCTGAGAGCGGAGTAGCCGGATTTAATGCTACACCTGCCAGTATGCCCTTTTCCTTTATTGCCTCGATTGTCCTGTCAAGATGCTTACATGCCTCCGCATGGACTGTGATGATATCTGCTCCTGCTGTCGCAAAATCATCTATATATCTGACCGGCTCATCTATCATCAGATGCACATCAAACATACGCTCTGTGCACCTTCTGATTGTCTTTATGACAGGCAGTCCTATTGATATGCTTGGAACGAAGCTGCCGTCCATAACATCTATATGCACATACTGTGCTCCTGCCTCATCAAGCTGCTTAAGCTGCTCTCCGAGTATTGAATAATCCGCTGATAAAATTGATGGTGATAAACAGTTCATGTTTTCCTCCGTTTGATTATGCTTTAAATTAATACTTTTGTCTGTTTTTAAGCTCCTCATATAAAAGCTTATAATTATCATACCGCACCTGCGATATTTTCCCATCTGCAAGAGCTTCCTTCACGCCGCAGTCCGGCTCATTTATATGACTGCAGCCCTGAAACCTGCAATATGGCTCATACTCTACAAACTCCGGATAACATGTCCACAGATCTTCCTTTTCAAAGCCCGGCACATCCATCGAGCTGAAGCCGGGTGTATCCATGATATACGTGCCATCCTTTATCGGGATAATCTCAGAATGTCTGGTCGTATGCTTTCCGCGCTCTATTTTCTCACTTATATGTCCGGTCTCCATCTGCACATCATCCTGCAGACAGTTGATGATAGATGACTTGCCAACTCCCGAGGGACCTGCAACCGTGGTCGTCCTTCCCTCTAAAATGTGCTTTATCTCATCTATGCCCTCACCTGTTTTCGTGCTGGTAAAAAGCACTCTATAGCCAGCCGGCTCGTATATGCTTTTAAGCTCCTGCTGCTCTTTAGGTGTGATTAAGTCCTTTTTGTTGAAGCATATGGTAACCGGGACATGCTGGTACTCCATCATACACAAAAACCTATCAAGCAGGTTGAAATTGGGATCCGGCTTTGCGGATGCAAAAATAACCAGGGCCATGTCTATATTGGACACAGCCGGCCTGATAAGTTCGTTTTTCCGTGGCAGTATACGCTCGACATTGCCTATGTGCTTTTCATCATCGAGGACTGCTATGTCGACTATATCGCCAACCAGAGGCTTTATCTTTTGTTTTCTGAAGGTGCCTTTTGCTTTGCACTCGTAGAGAGTGCCGCCTGTGGCAGTTTCTTTTGCTTCTTTGGTTTCTTCTACGTAGACGTAGTAGAAGCCGGCAATTCCTTTAATAATTTTTCCTGTCATGGTTTTCCTTGTGTGCTTTTGTATTTGCAGGAGTCACGCTTTCGGCGGGGTGCATGCCGCGCTTTGAGGTTGTGTGGGTGGCGGGGGCAGGCATATATTCCTCTTAAAAAATATGAAGCCAGCCCCGGGCTCTCCTACGGACAGGCTATGGCTTGCTCTGCCATGTTCTTTCCTCGGTAGGTTTATGGCACCCCGGGGCATTTCATATTTTTTCCTCGGAACACATGTCTGCCCCGCTTCCTTAGTTTCTCTCCGCGAGTTCAGGCTTTCGTCCGCGGGTTGGTGTGGTAGTGGGGTGCGGATTGCACCACTTCGTGGGTGCTATCCGGTGGCTACAATAAAGACATGTATTGTGTTGCTGTTTTGTGTGCTATATGTGTATTGTGTGTATTTACAAATATGATGGCGATACGGAAAACTTGACGTAGCTGCGCTACGGCTCGTTTTCCTCATGCTCATTTTTTATAATATTAACAATCAATATCATACAAATAGTTATCTAACAGTAACTTCCTTAGTTGCAGTCTTTCCCGATTCTCTATTTTCAGTTCCATCTTCATTTGTCGTAACTAAATCATATGTCCATTTTACTGTTGCAATTGCTGATGAACCATCAATTGTTCCAGATACTGTAACCGAAGCACCCGTTACATTACCAGAAGCATATTCTTTCTCATCATCATGCAGACTATATGTTCCTGATATATTTTCTGCTTTTGCACCCTCTGGTATATCCAATGACAATGTCGTTGAAACCTTCTTTGAAACCTGCTGCTTACCCTTACTGAGTGTCAGTGTGATTGTGGTGCCTGCGGCTACGGTTTCACCGGATTTGGTCTGGCTGATTACGCTGCCGGCGGGTACTGTGTCGCTGTACTGGGAGTCGGCATAGGTGTACTTGAGCCCTGCTCCTGCGAGGGCGCTTTCTGCATGTGACTGTGAGGCACCTACTACGTTTGGCACGGTGATTGGCTTCTGGCCCGGTGAAAGGGTGACTGTTACTGTGCTGCCCTTTGCGGCCTGTTTCTTTGCTGATGGTGACTGTGCTGTTACTACATCTGCTGCTACACTGTCATTGTAATCTCCATACTCGAAGGTGACACTAAAGCCTGCTGACTCGAGTGTGCTCTTTGCCGAGCTCTTGGTCTTTCCGATTACACTTGGTATCTTGACCATCTCTGATGTACTATCACCTTTTCCTGCGATAACTACATTAATCTGTGAACCACGCTTTACTGTATCTCCGGCCTTGACATCCTGCTCAAGGATTGTGCCGTCCTTTTCATCTGACTGCTTTGTCTCAAATGCAAATACTGTGAGGTCAAGCTTTAAGCGGTCTACTGCCTTCTGAGCATCATCCACTGACATGCCTCTGATGTCAATCATCTGGCCCTCTGTCTCAGTCTGTGTCTCTGACTCTGATTCAGACTCGGTCTGTGTCTGTGACTCTGTCTGCTGTGACTCTGAGTTCTTTTTGCCGCCAAACTTAAACACTCCTGCCACTGAAAGTGCAAGATATATGATAACTATTACAATGATTACGGCTGTTACTATACCCATGATTGTGATTGCTTTATCCATCTTTGGATTTAAAAGCTTGCCGTCATCATCATCGTCTTCGTCTTCGTCGTCATCATCGTCGTCTAAGAGTGACTCATCATATTCATCATCATCGTCTTCACCGTCAGCATACTCATCATCATTATCTGCATCGGTATCATCATCGTTTAAGTCCTCTGCGACACCTCTGCCCTCTTTTATCTTGTCAAGCTCATCCGGGCTTATAACCTTGGTCTTGCCACCGTCAACGAGTGGTGCTATTGTGACAAAATCCTCATCAGGATGCGCAAGAGAGCGCCTTATGTCTGTGAGAAGCTCCTCAATAGTCTGGTATCTGCGGTCCGGTGTCTTTTGTGTACACTTTAAGATGATTTTCTCAAAGCTGATTGGCAGATCCGGTGCGTAGATGCTTGGCCTTGCAATCTCCTCCTGTAAGTGCTGCAGTGCAACTGCCACTGTGGTATCACCGTCAAACGGCACACGGCCTGTAACCATCTCAAACATTACGATTCCCAGTGAGTAAATATCACTTCTGCCATCGACGAAGCCGTTTCTTGCCTGCTCCGGAGATGCATAGTGTACTGAGCCCATCACATCTGAGCTTATTGTATTTGAAGATGTAGCCTTTGCAATTCCAAAGTCTGTCACCTTTACCTTGCCATCTGTAGAAATAATGATATTCTGTGGCTTGATATCACGGTGAATGATATTTTTATTGTGAGCGGCCTCTATGCCCCTTGCCACCTGGATTGCAATACTTGCAGACTCCTTGAATGACAGCTGACCCTTTTTCTCGATATAAGTCTTAAGTGTGATACCCTCGACATACTCCATGACAATGTAGTACAGACCATTCTCGCTGCCTACATCATAGATATTTACGATATTCGGATGCTCAAGTCCTGCTGCTGACTGTGCCTCAGCACGGAACTTGGTCACAAATGAACTATCCTCCGAAAACTCCTGCTTTAAAACCTTTATAGCTACAAAACGGCTCAGTATATGGTCTTTTGCCTTGTATACATCTGACATGCCGCCTGCGCCAACCTTGCTTAGGATCTCATATCGATCCGATAAAAAACTTCCTATCTCTAACATCTGTTATTACCTCGTCTTAAAATGGTTTAATAATCATTACAGTGATATTATCGCGGCCACCGTTTGCATTGGCCATGGCGACAAGCTGTGACGCTGCTGTCTCGATATTATCATTTTGCCTAATAGTATCGCATATTTCTTCATCTCTCACCATATTGGTAAGTCCGTCTGTACACAGAAGAATCCTGTCGTCCTCACATAGCTCGACCTCAAAGAAATCTGCCTCCACATGATCTGCTGCCCCGACAGCTCTCGTGATGATATTCTTGTCCGGATGAACTCTCGCCTCGTCGGCATTTATCTCACCCATCCTGACCATCTCATCAACCAGTGAATGATCCCTGGTAATCTGTCTGATCTGCTCTGTGCCACCTACAATATAAAGCCTGCTGTCACCTATATTGGCCACAAAAAGCTTGTTTCCTATAATAGTTCCTATGACTAAGGTGGTACCCATTCCACGCTTAGCTTCATCCTCACGAGACTCAGCCACCAAAAGCTCATTTGCCTTGTTGATAGCCTCTTTTATGATGGATACCGGTTCATCCCCGGCATTTCTCGATACCGATGCAACCACACGCTCTATAGTGTGTCTGGAAGCATAGTCACCGGCTTTGTGTCCTCCCATTCCATCTGCTACGATGAAAAGATTCGGAAGATTTCCTACTGCAGTGTCAGACGAGAAATAAAAATCCTGATTCATCTCACGAATAGCACCTGCATCCGTAATGGAAAACGTCTTCATCTAGTTTATTCCTCTCTCCTTATCTATATGCTTCTTGCGAAGCTGTCCACAGGCACCGTCTATATCTCTGCCCATTTCCCTTCTAATAGTAACATTAATTCCGTTTTTTTCAAGCCTATTTTTAAAAGCCTCTATAACACCCTTGTTGGACTGCACGTAGTCGCGCTCCTTTATCGGGTTTACCGGAATCAGATTTATATGGCAGTTCATGCCATGTACGAGTGCCGAAAGCTCTGCTGCATCCTCGGCTGTATCGTTCACTCCGCCTACCAGGCTATACTCAAAGGTGACTCTGCGGCCGGTCTGTGCAAAATAATATTTGCATGCATCGACCACATCATGTATATCATAGCTGTTTGCAACCGGCATGAGAGCTTTTCTCTTTTCCTGATTGGAGGCATGCAGTGAAAGCGCCAGCGTGATAGAAAGCTTTTCATCTGCAAGCTGTCTCATGCGCGGTACGAGACCACATGTGGAAACTGTCAGATTGCGCTGGCTGATATTGATACCGTTTTCATCAGTGAGAAGCTCTATAAAGCGCAGCAGATTGTCGTAATTGTCAAGCGGCTCACCTGTGCCCATGACAACCACATTTGAGATGCGCTCCCCTATGTCCTTGCCTATCTGATAAATCTGGTCAATCATCTCGGACGGCCTAAGCCCCCTGACGAGACCGTCAAGAGTGGATGCACAGAATCTGCACCCCATCCTGCAGCCGACCTGCGAAGATATGCATACAGAGTTTCCATGCTTGTACTTCATAAGCACACTCTCTATGACATTGCCATCGTCGAGTGCAAATAGATATTTTCTCGTGCCATCGAGCTTTGACACCTGCACCTCCTCTTTTTTTAGCGAGATGAGTATTGCATTATCCTTTAATACCTGTATGAACTTTTTTGAAATATTGGTCATCTCATCAAAGCTTTCCACATGCTTCACATGAATCCACTCATATATCTGCTTCGCACGGAATTTTTTCTCTCCGAGCGATATGATAAACTCTGTGAGCTCGTCCATATTCATTGATTTGATGTCAGTTAGTTGTTCTTTTATCTGTTCCATATTATTTTTATTAAATCTGCATTTAACTATTGTTTTATAATTCTACTAATTCGAATCAATTTGTATTTATTAATTCATGATTTACTTTAATATCATAATTTGCTTTTTATAAATCTTGCAATAAAGAATCCGTCACTTCCATGCTCACCGGGCAGTATCTGTTTCATTCCGGTGCCCTCAGCAAAGCTCTTATCAAGCTCAAACTCCGGATGCTTTTCAATAAACCACCTCACATTGTCCTCGTTCTCAGCCTCATCTATCGTACATGTACTGTACACGAGCACTCCGTTTGGCTTCACGTATGTATGCACGGTATCAAGTATCTGTCTTTGAAGAGCGGCAAGCTCATCTACAGACTCAGGTGTCATCTTGTAGCGGATGTCCTTCTTTCTTCCGAGCACTCCAAGCCCTGAGCACGGCAGATCACAGATCAGTATATCTGCTTTTCCTGCCGAATCAGCATCAGGTACTGTGGCATCCCACACCTCTGCCGACATATTGTTAAGGCCATGCCTTTCTATATTTTCCTCAATCATATCAACCTTGTTATCGGTCAGGTCACGCGCGAGCACATGGCCGCTTCCCTGCAAAAGCTCAGCTATATGGGTGCTCTTGCCACCCGGTGCTGCGCATACATCTATCACATAGTCGCCCTTCTTTGGAGCAGCCGTCTGTGCGACAAGCATGGAGCTTATATCCTGCACATAGAAAAGCCCGTCTCTGAAGCTCTGCAAGCCATTCAAATAATCAAATCCAGATATAACAAATGCATAATCAAGTTCATCAACCGCTGTGACCGTCACACCCTCTGCCTCAAGCATCGCGCGAAGCTCATCCGGAGTACACCTGGTCAGGTTTGTCCTGATACTTATTGTGCTCTTATTGTGAAAGGCCTTGAAAATCTCCTCTGCCTTCTTTTCTCCGTATGCCGCAACAAATCTGTCCACTATCCACTGTGGCATAGAGTATCGGATGCTTAAGGTATCAAACTGTACTGAATCTATATTTCTTGCAATATTTCTGAGTACACCGTTTACAAAGCCCGAAAGCTGTGCAAACTTATGCCTCTTTGCAAGCTTCACCGCCTCATTGCATACAGCTGAATCCGGCACCGCGTCCATGTACTTTATCTGGTAGACGCTCATGCGAAGAAGGTTTCTGATGAAGGGCTTCATCTTCCTTACCTTTGTCTTTGAAAAAGAGTCTATGATGTAGTCAAGCTGCAGCATATACTCGATAGTGCCGTCAACAAGCCTTGTCATAAAGGCTCTGTCCTGCTTTGACAGATACTGATACTTGTCAAGCACACTGCGAAGCACGATATGTGAAAATGCTCCACGCTCATTAATCTCAATAAGCATCTCAAGGGCAAGCTCACGCGTATCTACAGAGTGCTCATTATACGCTGCCACGTTTGATTTTGCCGGCCTGCCCGGTATATTATTTTTGTTTATTTGGCTATTTTTATTATTATGATTATTTATATTCTTATTCGATGTCATATAGTTTAACCTACTTGCAGCTAAAACAGTATCAGTCGTCCCGTCTGCGTCCGTTTGTGATAAGTATTATACGAAGGAGCTGTAAAATAGCAGCCGCCGCACTGGCTACATAGGTAAGTGCCGCTGACTTGAGCACCCTTCTTGTGTACTTAAGCTCGTCATCTGCAAGTATGCCCTGTGTACGAAGCATGACAAGCGCACGTCTTGAAGCATCAAACTCTACCGGCAATGTCACGAGCTGGAAAAGCACTGCTGCCGAAAACAACAATATGCCTATATCAATAATAAGCCCTGACGAGCGTGTGTTAAATAACAAGCCGATAAGTATGACCGGCCATGCAAGCATTGAGCCAAAATTAGCTATAGGCACAAGTGCACTCCTGATTGAAAGAGGTGCATAGCTTTTTGCATGCTGTATAGCGTGTCCACACTCATGGGCTGCTACGCCAAGTGCTGCGACCGATGTGGCATTGTACACAGGATCAGATAAATTCACCGTTTTGGTGCGCGGATCATAGTGGTCCGTCAGACTGCCGGACACATGACGCACCTGCACATCATATATGCCTGCCGCCTGAAGCACTCTCTGAGCTACCTGTGCGCCATTCATGCCTGACATGCTTCTCAGCTGCGAGTATTTATTAAATGTACCTTTAACTCTTGCCGATGCAATCATACATATCACTGCACCTATCACAACGAGTATATATGTCGGATCCCAGTAATAATATCCCATGTATCATCTCTCCTTGCTGCTTATTATAATGCGTATAGTAGTTTGTCAATAGTTACTTATAATGAATAACTATAATGTGAAAAACGAGCCCTCTTCCACATGACAGCCTCTCAAAAATGAACCTGTATCCATGCGCTTCTTGCCCTGGAGCTGTACCTCTACTAAAGATAATGCTCCTTTTCCTGTCTGTACATACATATCATTTTTTCCGATATGATAAATGCAGCCCGGCTCATAATCATCGCTGCCTTCAATCACCTTTGCACTCCACACCTTAAATGTCTTACCGTTTAAGTGGGTGTATGCGCTCGGCCATGGATTAAGCCCCCTTATAAGCCTCTCAATCTCAACAGCCGGCTTTGTCCAGTCGATAAAGCCAAGCTCCTTACTAATCATTGATGTATGTGTGGCCTCCTCGCTGTTTTGAGGAGTATACTCTGCAGTGCCATCCTCTATCATCTTCATGGTCTCCACACACAGCTTTGCTCCCTCTGCTGAGAGCTTATCAAACAGGCTGCCGCCGGTCTCATCAGGTGCGAGTCTGACTGTACTCTTTGCAATCATATCGCCGGTATCGACGCCCTCATCCATCCTCATGGTAGTGACACCTGTAAACTCGTCACCGTTAATCACAGCCCACTGGATAGGAGCCGCACCTCTGTACTTTGGCAGAAGTGAAGCATGCACATTGATACAGCCGTATCGAGGCATATCAAGAATACTCTTTGACAGAATCTGTCCAAAAGCAACCACAATTATTATATCTGCATTAAACTTTCTGAGATACTCTATATTAGCAGTCTCTCTTATTTTAACCGGCTGGAATACCTCAATACCGTGCGAAAGCGCACACTCCTTGACCGGTGTATACTGCATTGTCTTGCCGCGGCCCTTTGGTTTGTCGGGCTGTGTGACAACCAGTGCCACCTCGTGTCCTGCCTCTATAATTGCCTCAAGTGTTCCCACCGAAAAGTCCGGTGTTCCCATGAAAATTACTCTCATCTTACTGCCTCCCAGATATTTTCCAAGCTCAGATAACAAATGTCATCCTAATGATTACTCCTGTGTATCCTCATATGTCACATCGTGAAGTGCGCCCTCAACCTTCTCCACATAGAGATGTCCGTCGAGGTGGTCAAGCTCGTGGCAGATACATCTGGCCAAAAGCTCCTCTCCCTCTATCTCATACTCATTCATATCCTCACCCATGAAGCGGGCCTTTACATGATTCGGGCGTGTTACCTGTCCAGCCTTTCCCGGTATCGAAAGACAGCCCTCATCGCCGGTCTGCTCCCCGTCAGACTCGATAATTTCAGGATTAATCATCACGATCGGACCCTCGCCCACATCGATAACAACGATCCTCTTTAATATGCCAACCTGTGGTGCGGCAAGTCCTACACCATTGGCCTCATACATAGTCTCAAGCATATCATCAATAAGTGTTACTATCTTTGGAGTCACCTCCGTAACCTCTCTGCAGACCTTGCCAAGTACAGGGTCTCCCTCCAATCTAATAGTTCTAAGTGCCATAATTGCCTCCTTCTATATCTATCAAAATCCACTCATCGGATTGAAATCAAATGAGATATTAGCATTTTTCATTGCCGTATCAGCTTTCACAGCCTGCTCTATGCCATCCTTTATTGAAATGAGCGCCGCATAGTCAGATGTCTTCATGTAAATCACCTTGCGGTATATGTCATTTACCTTGGCGATGGTCGCATCCGCAGGACCGATGAGCTGAATCTGATGCCTATCATCCGGGCTTTGATTTTCATCTGTATGCGATATCATTTGCGACGCTATATCGTACACTTGCTGTGACATGCTGCCGCACTCACTCTCATCAGTTGATGTGACATGGACTAAAAGCATATTCCATACAGGCGGATAATGCATAAGCCTCCTGTACTCTATCTCCTTATCGTAAAAAGCCTCATAATCCTGCTCTTTGGCAGTCCGGATGGCATAGTGGTCAGGGTCGTAGGTCTGGATAACCACATTGCCGGGCAGCTTTCCTCTGCCGGCGCGCCCTGCCGCCTGGGTCAACAGAGCAAAGGTGCGCTCCGCCGCATGAAAATCATTCACATGCAGTGACATATCCGCCGCCAGCACACCAACCAGCGTGACATTTGAAAAATCATGCCCCTTTACAATCATCTGCGTACCGATAAGTATATCGGCCTCATGATTTGAAAATGCCTGCAGAATCTTCTCATACGCATCCTTCGCCCTCGTGGTGTCATAATCCATGCGCAGTATACGCGCCTGCGGAAAACGCTTTGCCACCATCGCTTCTATCTTCTGTGTGCCGGCCTTAAAGCCGCTAATGTACTTCGAGCCACAGCTCGGACACACCTTAGGCACCGGCTGTCTGTAGCCGCAGTAGTGACAGACCATCACTCCGCCGCTATGCTCACTGAGTGATACATCGCAATGAGGACATTTTACCACAAAACCGCACGCTCTGCACGACATAAATGCCGATTTGCCCCTTCTATTTAAAAAAAGCATGGTCTGCTGGCCATTTAGAAGCCTCTCCTCCATGAGCTCCTGAAGCCTGGTGGAAAGAATCGAGCGGTTTCCCTCACGAAGCTCCTGCCTTAAATCGACAACCTCACACTTTGGAAGAGGTCTGTCGTCCACACGCTTATCCAGCTCCAAAAGCCTGTAAACGCCTGTCTTTGCCTTGTAAAAGCTATCCACCGACGGTGTTGCAGAGCCAAGTACCACAATAGCATCGGACATGCGCGCATACTCTATCGCCACCTCCCTGGCATGATAGCGTGGCACCGACTCGCTCTTGTATGAATTCTCGTGCTCTTCATCTATTATGATAAGTCCTAAATTTGAAAAAGGTGTGAACAGCGCCGACCGCGGGCCAATCATGATGTCAATATCACCATTCTTAGCTCTCTCAAACTGGTCATAACGCTCACCATTTGAAAGTCTTGAATTGATTATCGAAACCCTGTTCCCAAATCTTGCAAAAAAACGCATCACGGTCTGGTAAGTGAGGGCAATCTCGGGAATCAGCACAATCGCCTGACGCCCGGACTGTATACAGTGTGCGATAAGCTCCATGTACACCTCTGTCTTGCCGCTTCCGGTAACACCCTTAATCAGATAAGTATTTCTAAGGCCAGCGGCAATGTCGCCTTCTATCGCATCAACCACACTCTGCTGCGCGGCATTCAGTACCTTATCATAGGTGTCCGCACTCATATGCTCCACAGGATTTCTGTAGCCGCTCTGTGTGATGACCTCGATAAAGCCGCTCTGCTCAAGCGCTCTTATAGTGGCAGCCGACACCGACAGCTTGCCTGTCACAAAGGAATACTCAAGGCGCGCCCCATCATCAGCATCGATCAGCGCACGAAACAGCCTGGCCTTTGCCTTTTGTTTTTTTGCCTCGCAAAGCGCAAGCTGCGCCCTTGCCTTTACCTTGTCTATTTTCAGTGCAATACTGCGGCTCACCTGCTCCTTAGCCTGCTTCTTTACAGGTATAACAGTCTTAAGCGCCTGATTCATGGTAGAGCCGTAATTGCGCCGTATCCATGCCGCAAGTGCGATGAGCTTTGCCTCCACAGCCACAGAGTCTGCCTTTACCCCGATAAGAGGCTTTGTCCTTGCCGGGTCGTACTCAGGCTTATCCGTGACCTCAATCACATAGCCTGTGATAGTGCGGCTGCCAAATGGAATATCCACGCACACACCCGGACGGATGTCGCATAAAATCTCATCCGGGATGCTGTACTGAAATGTCTTATCCAGTTTTTCGTGGGATATATCCACAATCACGTTGGCATACATAACTGATACTATTTAACTCCTTCGTATTTCTCCTCGCAGTACTTGCAGCGGTAGATTTCGTTTTTCTCATCGGAAAGCACGAAAATCTGGTCAAGCTCCTGCTCAATTGAAGTGATGCATCTTGGGTTTTTGCACTTGATGACATTTTTCACCTGATGAGGCAGCTTAAGCTCCATCTTGTCCACAATCTTGTCACCCTTTATCACATTTACAGTGATATTGTGGTCGATAAATCCAAGGATATCAAGGTCTAACGACTCTATCGGACACTCTACCTTGATGATATCCTTCTTGCCCATCTTGCTGCTCTTTGCATTCTTTATGATTGCAACTGTGCAGTCGAGCTTGTCAAGCTTTAAATCCCTGTAAATCTGAAGACTCATACCTGCCTTGATATGATCGAGCACAAAGCCCTCATGTATTCCACTTATATTCAGCATATTATCCTCCTTTAGTCCTCAGCCAGTCCAAGCAATGTCAGAATAAGCGCCATACGCACGTAAACCGCATACTGAGCCTGCCTGAAATAGCATGCTCTCGGGTCATCATCCACATCAACAGAAATCTCATTCACACGTGGGAGCGGATGAAGTACAATCATATCATCCTTTGCAAGCTCCATCTTCTCCTTTGTCAGAATGTAGAAATCCTTCAGACGCACATAGTCCTCCTCATTGAAGAAACGCTCCTTCTGGACACGTGTCATGTAGAGAACATCAAGATCTCCCATGGCATCCTCGAGCTTTTCTACCTCCTTGAACTCGATATTGTTGGCACGAAGCACATCATCGCGCACATAGTCAGGCACCTTAAGCTCCTCAGGCGAGATAAGCACAATCCTCACATTGTCATATCTGATAAGTGCATTGATCAGTGAATGCACTGTACGTCCAAACTTTAAATCTCCGCAAAAGCCGATTGTGATATTATTCAATCTGCCCTTGATGGAACGGATTGTAAGGAGATCAGCAAGTGTCTGGGTAGGATGCTGATGACCTCCATCGCCTGCATTGATTACAGGGATACGCGATTTCTCTGAAGCCACAAGCGGTGCACCCTCCTTAGGATGACGCATGGCACAGATATCCGCATAGCAGGAAATAACCCTGATAGTATCTGAAACGCTCTCGCCCTTTGACGCAGATGACGAATCAGCACTGTGGAAACCTAACACCGAGCCTCCCAAATTAAGCATGGCAGCCTCAAAGCTAAGCCTGGTTCTTGTGCTTGGCTCGTAAAAACAGGTTGCAAGCTTCTTTCCATCGCACTTGTGTGCATATTTCTCAGGATGAGCCTCTATATCATTTGCAAGATCCAGAAGCTTGTCCAACTCTTCTACAGAAAAATCCAACGGACTCATTAAGTGACGCATAATTTGCCTCCATTCTTTTTCGCGTAACAATTTTTTTTACATTTTTTCTATCATATAATATCTCAGTGCAATATTCAAGTTGGCTTTTACACTTTTTTGTTGTAGAATATATATCAGAATGCAACTGTTCTGAATGCTTAGCAATTGTAGTGAAGTTTTCATACAATTACGACAATTTCAACATCAAAAAGGAGAATAATATGTCTGTAAATGAATCACAAATCAAAAACACCACCGCCGGCGCAATCGATGATGACGATGCTGTAATCTTTAAAGAGAGAAAGAGACTGCTGTTTCTCGGTCTGCCGTGGACTTTCACAAAATATACCGTCACACCGTCCTTTATCACTGTAGAGTCCGGACTCTTAAGCACCACAGAGGATGACTGCTACATGTATAAGGTAGCTGATGTAAAGCTTACCACATCACTGATGGAGCGCATTTTTAAGCTCGGCACCATAGTCTGCTACACAGGCGACGTCACAAGCCCTGAGCTTAAGCTCGTTCACGTAAAGCACTCACGCGAGATAAAGAGCTATCTACTCAAGCAGTCTGAGGCCGCAAGACTTAAAAGACGCACCTTAAACACTGTGGATATCGGTGCACACGGAGCAGACATGGCAGATTTGGATCATGATGGTATTCCGGATTCTATGGAATAATACAGCCATTGCTGCGCAGCTGATTTTGCTCATATATGTGTGGATCTGAATAGTTACTCATGTCCATAAATAAAAAATGCGGTCGTATGACCGCATCTTTTATTTTTCAGGTAACTATTCAGAATAATTGCACAGATTAATATACCAGTCCATCGTTCTGCAAATAACCAGCACAATAACTTGCATGAATTTCCATCTGTAACATCAGAAAAGCTTGACATCTAGCAGCAGAACATCTGCCAGCAAAGGAATGTGGCTAGCAGACTGCAGCACTCGCTGCCCCTGCCACTAGGGCGTCCGTATATGTCTCCCATATCCGAATACCACGAGCCACCATTTTCAATTATCTGCATAAACTGGCGGTACTGCATGTTGTTTGGCTCAAGCGACACAGCTCGCTGTATGTGTTCTATGGCTGTCGCTGTGTTTCCGAGCTTTTGGTTTGCGACAGCACTGTAGTAGTACCACCTTCCGCGTCTCTCAGCAAAAGGTACCTCCTCAAGCACCTTCAGTGCCTCATTGTAGTAGCCGTTGCTGATGAAATTGCCTGCTGCACGCACCTTTGGATTGTCATCCTGTGCACTGCTGCCTGCATTATTGTAGGTATAGCGGCCATAGAAACCGCCAAACGGTCCACCTGCTCCAAATGGATCACCTGCTCCCGGTCCACTACCATATGCTCCACCATAGGAGCTGCCTCCGTATGAGCTGCTGCTTCCCGCACCGCCATATCCACCGGCTCCGGCAGCACCGGACTGCTTTTCCTTCATTATCTGGTCATATGCCTGCTGCACCTGCTTAAACTTCTCCTCAGCCTGATCCTTGTTAGGATTGTTGATATTGGCATCAGGATGATATTTTCTGCTTAAGCTCCTGTAGGCCTTTTTTATTTCATCGTCACTTGCACTGCGGCCGACACCGAGCACCTGATATGGATCTATCATTTATGTTTCTTCCTTTTCTTCATCTGAATATACTCATACTTGCTCCACACACCGGAGTATAGAACATTTCTGATTATATCCGCATGTAAGAGAATTGGCAACCTCTCAAATATTTTTGCTGCCTCTGAAAGCATAGATGTCATCATAAGCCGACAGGATTTGTCAAATTTTTCGCTGTCATTATTACAGCAATGCATGAGCTGTATAAGTGGATTATATGACTTCTTTTTCACATCATCCCCTATGTCCTCATACGCATCCATTATATAAATAAATTTGCCTATATAGCAGCCAAATTCTTTCAAATCCGTCTGCCACTCATCCTGCTTCCACGCAAAAAGTATGCCGAGCATCTCCCCTGTCAGCCCCGCAACTGCATCAATATTGGTATCATTGCTCTTCTCGCACTCTGTAAGCCTTGCAATGTAGTCCTCTATCGCCTTAGCCTGTACCGGATAGCCTTTTTTGGCCTTCTCAAAGTCCTTTTTCAGCATCTCTGCGTATGTCTTCTTCGGCAGACTTTTATCATCCTTCCAGTCATCTATCAGATTGTAGTATGCAAGCAGTATGTTCATAGCTGCAGCATACTCTGTAATCTCATTGGTGCGAAGTGTACGCTTCTTCGTAGGGTGCACGCTGCATACAAATCCATCCCGCGTCACACTATCCGGCTCGTACAAGCCTGTCAGAAGCACTATGAGAAAAGTCATGTCATAGTTTAGTGCCATCTGTGCACGCCTGCCATACTGCGACTTCATTGTCTGGCACAGCCCGCAATAATAGCTTTGATATATTTTTTTATTTTCCTCGGACAAGGTGTCCTTATTGACAGTTATATATCCAAACATTTCTCTTCTCCATGCTCTTATGTACAAGTATATATTGAGATACTAGCTGCGTCTCACGAACTGCTCCCGGCACTTCGGACAGGTAATACAGATCTTGCCATGTCCTCTTGGCACCCTGACCTCCTGCTTGCACATAGGGCACTTGAAGAATTTGTACTGCTTCCTCTGTGCAAAGCGCTTTTTCCTGCGCTCTGCCTTTACGGTCCACTCATACCTGGCATTTAAAAACTTCTGATTCTCTGCATAGCGCTTGTTTACATTCCTCGAAAATACGCGAAAATACATATGTATCATCAGTCCTATTGCCAGTATATCAAGTATCGCCGACCTTGTAAATATTGAAACCAAAAGTAATATCATTACTACCCATGACTCAGCCCTTGCAAGCTCGTCCATCCCGTTTCTTCCATTCATAAATCTGATAAATTTTTCTCTCATATTACCGCCTCGCCCTATATTTTCATTATAGCCAGATTCTTACCTCATACAGTGTCCACGCTATGAATTTGAGGTTTTAAATCGCTCTTTACATTATTAAGATAATATTGAAGATAAAAACCGTCAATAGACCTATCGTCTTTTAAGAAACATTTTATATTTCGTTTATTAAAGTTGGTAAAAGGACTTGATTTTTGGAAAAATGCTTGGTATATTAAATAAATATGCAGGACAGGTGATCGCGGCTGCAGGTGTCGAAAGACCGCAGGTGAGGAAAGTCCGGGCTTCATAGGGCAGGATGCCGGTTAACGGCCGGTGGAGGAAACTCTAAGGACAGTGCAACAGAAATATACCGCCACTTTTGTGGTAAGGGTGGAATGGCAGTGTAAGAGACTACCGCCTCACTGGTAACAGGGAGGGCACATGTAAACCCCATCCGAAGCAAGACCGAAACAAAGCTTTGACGTGGCCCGCCAGCTTTAGGTAGGTTGCTTGAGGCGTCTGGCAACAGGCGTCCTAGATAGATGATCACTCAACGACATAACCCGGCTTATCGTCCTGCGTATTTTAATAATCTAAAGCCTATTGGCGTTTCGTAAAATAACTTATCAGTAACGTGCGCCGCAAGGTGCACCATTAAAAATGCAACTGAGATATCTCAGTTGCATTTTGTTTTTAGTTTTAAACATTAAAGCAGCTTCCTCCTACAAACTCACGAAGCAGTGAATTGTTTGGTATGCCGTCAGCCGGCATCGGAAGAAAGTAGTCTAAGAGCTTAAGCAGCCTCTTTGCCTCGAGATACTCCGGGCAGTCTCTTTCTATGCCAAAAAGCAACGGCTCCGCATACACCTTGAGTACCGCAAGCTCATACACAAGTGCAGAGTTGAACATCACATCCGCCTGTTCCTGGAAAGGAAAGATATTCTCCCTTTCACCCTTTCTGACAGACGGCCACATAGCGATGGTCTCCATGGCATTGGTACCTCGTGTACGCGCATCACGCACAATCCGGCGTATAAGTCTTTCATCTGTGGTGGAAAGAGGATTGTGCTCGTCAATATTGAGCTGTGTAAGCGCTGAGATATAGATTTTAAACTTGTGCTCAGGCGGGATAAGCTGTGAAAGCCTGTCATTTAGGCCGTGGATTCCTTCTATGACAAGTATATCATCAGCTCCCAGCGTCAGCTTTCTTCCGCGGTACTCTCTCTTTCCTGTCTTGAAATTGAAGGAAGGCATATCAACAGCCTCTCCTTTAAGAAGCCTGTTCATATCCTCATTGAACAGCTTCACATCAATAGATTCAAGGCACTCAAAATCAAAGCTTCCGTCCGGATTCTTCGGGCAAAACTCCCTGTCCACATAATAGTCATCCAGACTTAACGGATGTGGCTTTCTGCCCTTTGCGATAAGCTGGATTGACAGTCTGTTGGCAAACGATGTCTTGCCTGATGATGAAGGACCTGCTATCATGACAAATTTCTTTTTGTCATCCGAAGCGATCTGCGCTGCAAGATTTCCTATCTTCTGCTCCATCAGTGCCTCCTGAAGCAGCATGATTTCCTGTCCCCTGCCTGCTGCAATCGCATCATTTAGCGAGCCTATCGTGCCTATTCCAAGCATCTTGCTCCATTCCCTGGAATCATCCAGCGTGTGAAACAGCTTATTTGATGTCACAAGCGGCTCAACGCTCCTGCTGTTGGCACCCGGAAAAAGAAGCACGAAGCCACTCTCATACGGCACTATATCAAAGTATTTGAGCATGCCCGTCGAGGGTGCCATAAATCCGTAGAAATAATCCACCACACCATCCAGCTCATAGAGATTGACTCTGGAGCTTCTCCTGTAGTGCAATAACCTCTCCTTATCATGCTGCCCTTTTTCCTTGAAAAGCTGCTCCGCATACTGTGTTTTTGCACTGTGCTTGGTAATTGGGAGGTCTTTTTCCACAAATGAGTGCATGCTGCATACTATCCTGTCGATATCATGCTCTGTCACGCTTTTCTCAAGCTGACAATAATAGCCTTCTCCGAGCGAATGCATCACATGAAGCTGTGTCATGCTGCCATATACATCGTATATAGCCCTCTGCAAAAGCAGCACAACACTTCTTCTGTATGTACGCCTGCCATCCCTGTCAGCTGTCGTCACGAAGCTAAGCTCACAGTCACTTTTTATTTTCTTATTCAGTTCACGAAGCCTGCCGTTTACAATTCCAAGGATTATGTCATCCTCATAATAATCCTTGAATCTGTCTGCTACGGCTTCTAAAGTATCACTTTCTGATGCTGTCACTGCCATGACCTGTCCATCCGGCAAGGTCACCTTCACACTATATTCCTGCATTTCTTATTGCCCCCATAGTCGAATATGCTGCCTCATTGTATGCCATCATCTCGTTTATCTGCTCGATTCTGTCCATGATGGAATCACTCATCTCCTGTGTCCTTAGCTGCTGCATGATGGCAGCCAGCTTGTGGTGTTCCCTGACAAGAAACTTCCGAAGCACCGGATTACCGTTTTTGATAAGTACAGGTCCGTACAGATCGCATACAGTAACCGTCGTCTCGTCCATATTGTCCCATGCGGAATTGTCCGCACACGGCACACATCTGAACATCGGATAGTATTTTCCGTCCTCCAAAATCATATCCTCATCAACTATCTTATAGCCTGTGTTCCTTACATATTCACGGACTTTGCTCACTTCCGACTGTGGCTGCAGAATCAGCTCCTTTGCCGACCTGCACACTGTCTCCCCTGCGGTTAAAATGTGAATAACAAGCTCTCCTCCCATTCCTGCTATGACAATAGAGTCAACCTCTCCGTCGTGTATCGCTTCAAGCCCATTGGAAAGCCTTGTGGTAATCTGCTCTGTCAGACCGTTTGCCCTTATATGCTCATTGGCGCGCTCAAGCGGTCCCTTATTTATATCAACAGCAATTGCCTTCGGTATTATATTACCCTGCACCAGGGCAATAGGCACATAGCCATGGTCGGTTCCCACATCACACAGTGTGTAGCCGGCCGTGACCATTGATGCCACTGCCTTCATTCTTCTGGATAGCCTAATCATCTTACTCTAAGTAGTCCTTAAGCTTTCTACTTCTGCTAGGATGACGAAGCTTTCTCAGTGCCTTTGCCTCAATCTGGCGGATACGCTCACGAGTGACGTTGAACTCCTTACCTACCTCTTCAAGGGTTCTGGCTCTGCCGTCCTCTAATCCAAAGCGGAGTGTGAGTACCTTCTGCTCTCTCTCTGTAAGAGTTCCAAGCACCTCCTCAAGCTGCTCCTTAAGAAGTGTGAATGCTGCCGCATCTGCAGGAACCGGTACATTATCATCCTTGATGAAATCACCAAGATGCGAATCCTCCTCCTCACCGATTGGAGTCTCAAGCGAAACAGGCTCCTGTGATATCTTGAGTATCTCACGCACACGCTCTACCGGCATGCTCATCTCCTTGGCAATTTCCTCCGGTGAAGGCTCTCTGCCAAGCTCCTGAAGGAGCTGCCTTGACACACGGATGAGCTTGTTGATCGTCTCAACCATATGCACAGGAATACGGATTGTTCTGGCCTGATCGGCTATGGCTCTTGTGATAGCCTGACGAATCCACCATGTGGCATATGTAGAGAATTTGTAGCCCTTCTTGTAGTCGAACTTCTCAACTGCCTTGATGAGGCCCAGGTTTCCCTCCTGAATCAGGTCAAGGAAAAGCATTCCTCTTCCCACATATCTCTTTGCGATGCTGACAACAAGACGCAGGTTTGCTTCTGCAAGACGCTTTTTGGCATCTGCTCCCTTGTCCACATCCCTCTGCAGTGTCTTTATCTCTTCCTTTATCTCAGCCTTTTCCTCTTCCGATGCACCATCAAGGCGGCCCTTTAGTACATTGATCTTCTCGATTGCTACCGCTCCGTCCTCCATATTCTGGGCGAGCTCAATCTCCTCATCTGCTGAGAGAAGAGGTACCTTACCGATTTCCTTAAGATACATACGGACAGGATCCTCGACGCTGACTCCCTCCGGTACTGAGAGATCAATCTTTTCAACCTCTACCTCATCCTCTTCATCGAGTATGATATCATCATCCACGTCATCATCATTGCTGATTTTAAGCACATCTATTCCGTTTTGCTCGAGATAATCTATTACCATCTCAAACTTCTCCGGATCCAGATTTAAGTCCTTGAAAAAATCTGCAATTTCCTGGTATTCGAGCATATTCTTTTTCTTTTTTCCAAGCTCAAGAATCTCAATAAGCTTCTGCTGGAATTTCAGTCTCAGCTCCTGCTCCTGTGCCATGTCTTTTTGTTCCTTTTTCTTTGCCATTTTATTTTCCTCTTTATTCTGGTATTTTTTGCAATTCTTCGAGTGCACGCTTATCCTCAATAATCCTCATCATGCCCTCCATATCTGTAGGTGCCAGATGCTTTGAGCGGTAGTCTATGCTGTTTTGCTTGATACGGACAACAGTCTCCCTGAGTGCGGTTGCCTTGTCATTTTTGCCCTCCACCTGATGGATTGTGGCATTGAAAAGCCCTGCCACCTCGCGCTGTTCGTCCTCATCGGTAAACATGCTTACTATCCTGGCTGGATTTACTGTATGCGTGGTCTCGTACTGTGAAAAAACTTCCTTAGCCACCTTGTGGTACAGCTCTTCGGTAAAGTCATCTGCACTGATACGCCCCTTTATCCTGTCAAAAAGTGAATTATCCTCTATGAGCCATGTGAGGAGAAGCTTCTGCGACTGCTTCATGCCATCCTCCTTTTTATTTTTCTCATTGATTCCACTTTTAAGCTTTGTCTGGGGCTTTACGATACCGCCCTTCATTGCCATACTGTTTACGAGCTTTCTTAAGTCGTCGTATGGTATGCTGTACTCTCTTGACACTGCCTGCGTATAGTTTGTCCGCTCAAGCTCCTCGGTAAAACCAAGCAGCTTCTTTGCGATTTCATTATAAAATGCGGTTTTTGACTCGGGATCGTCCATATCATAGCCTGCCTGCATGATACGTATCTGAAACATAAAGCTGTTTTCAGCCTTTTTGATACGCTCCTCATACTCCTGTGCGCCAAGCGCCTTGATAAACTCATCCGGGTCCTTGTACGGCCGCATGTTAATGACCTTTGTTGTGATGCCTACCTCCTTGAGTATCGGAATCGCACGCAGCGCTGCCTTTACCCCGGCGCCATCACTGTCATATGTCAGATACACTTCATTGGTGTATCTCTTTAATAGTGAGGCATGTCCGCTCGTGAGCGCCGTGCCAAGCGACGCCACCGCATTGTCAAAGCCCGCCTGATGCAGTGCTATGACATCCATGTAGCCCTCACACAAAAGGAGCTGGTTTTTCCTCGTGCTCCTTGCTATATTAAGTCCGTAAAGATTACGGCTCTTATCAAATATCTTTGTCTCCGGAGAGTTTAAATACTTTGGCTCTCCGTCACCCATCACCCGGCCTCCAAAGCCTATGACGCGGTTGTGCACATCCATAATCGGAAACATCGCACGATTCCAGAACTTATCGTGCCCGCCTCTGACCTCATCTATCGTCACAAGACCTGTCTCCTTAAGTATCTCATCATCATAGCCCTTGCTGCGCAGATACTTGTACAAATCATCACTGTACTGGTCCGAGTAACCAAGCCCGAACTTCTGCATTGTCTCATCGGACAGCTCTCTCTTTTTGAAATACTCATGCGCCCTTTGTCCTCTCGGTCCACGAAGCAGCATATAAAAATACTTTGCAGCCTCTTTATTTATCTCAAGCAGCTGTGTGCGCCTGTCTGCCTCTCTCCTTTGTGCTGATGTCATCTCCTGCTTGGGAAGCTCAATTCCCACACGGTCTGCAAGCTCCTGCATGGCCTCTGGGAAGGTGAAGTTCTCATACTGCATGAGAAATGTAAATACATTGCCTCCGGCTCCACAGCCGAAGCAATAGTACATCTGCTTATTCGGTGAGACGGAAAAGGATCCTGTCTTTTCGTTATGGAATGGGCATAATCCAAAATAAGTACTTCCCTTTTTCTGAAGGTGCACGTAGCTTCCTATGACATCGACTATGTCATTTCGCGAACGTACCTCCTCTATAAGCTCGTCAGAGTAGTACGGCATTTTATCATCCCCTTACTGTTCTTTATGGTTGGTGTCGCCCGGTGAGCGCGTCTGCAGTGCGGCACTTAGCTCTTACAACCGGCTAACGCTACGCTGCTAAGAGCCTGTACGAATTATCAATATCCGTCGATTTCCCAGGCTACCGGCACGAAATACTCGTGAAACTTCGTGGTGGCATACTGGTCTGTCATGCCTGATATATAGTCGCATATGATGCGCCCCTTGTCATCACCCTGACCTAGCATGGCGAGGTATTTCTGCGGCAGCTCCTCTATATGCTCCATATAATAGAAGTAAAGCTGCTTGAGCATCGCCTTGGCCTTTTTCTCCTCGCTTTTTGCGACTGGATTGTTATAGAGGTTTGCGAACATGAATTTACGCAAATCCTGCATTGCCTGCGCGGACTCTTCTGACATGCATATATCGTCCTTTCCCATGCTGTTTGTGATGATATTGTGCACCATATGATTGAGCCTGGCCTTGGTGCTGTGTCCAAGCGTGTTTCTTATCTCAAGCGGTATATCATCCTCACACAGAAGCTGTGCGCGGATTGCATCATCAAAGTCTGAATTTATGTAGGCTATCTTGTCTGAAAGCCTGACTATTTTGCCCTCTAAGGTGTGTGGCATGAGCGAGGTCTGGTGATTTAGCATACCATCTCTGACCTCCCAGGTCAGATTGAGTCCTGCCCCGTCCTTTTCGAGCTTCTCCACTATGCGCACACTCTGCTCATTATGCTTAAAGCCACCCTCGTATATCTCATTGAGGATACGCTCACCCGCATGTCCAAACGGTGTATGCCCCAGGTCGTGTCCCAGCGCTATAGCCTCCACCAGATCCTCATTCAGTCTCAGTGCCTTGGCTATTGTCCTGGCATTCTGCGACACCTCAAGTGTATGCGACATACGTGTGCGGTAATGGTCGCCCTTTGGCGTAAGAAACACCTGTGTCTTATTTTTAAGACGCCTGAATGCCTTGCTATGCAGTATCCGGTCCCTGTCCCGCTGAAAAACAGGCCTGATGTCGCACTGCGGCTCATCATAATCCCTGCCTCTTGAGTTGATGCTCAGGCATGCGAACGGACTAAGTATTTCCTGCTCACGTTTTTCTATCTGCTCGCGAATAGTCATTTATCTGCCTCCTCGCTGTCACAGTCGTTATGTTCTGCTGCTATTCACACACAAATGTAACAAATAGCGTTACATTACACTAATTATGCTCTACACTAGTTATTATTCGACGTGATTTTTAAAAATCCTTTTTTTATTTCTTTTTACTTTAATTTTCTTTCGGCAAAAATTAAATGCTATATCAATTACCGCCGAGCACATGGCGCAGCATCTGAAGCTGTCCGCCTGTAATTTCATTGTCGTAGCTGCCATAGTAAAATTTATCGTCTTTTACCAGTATGCAGCCCACCCAGGTGCCCACATGACTGTCACTCTCTATGGCATCCTTCATGGATTTGTAGCCCTCTATTGTAAAATAAGCATCATAGCCCTTGAAGTCTGCCGGATTTATTTTCACTGCACCAAAGGTATCCTCAAGACTTTTTATGAAATCCTCATCGCACTCCGTATATCCTGTGACATCCTTGCTGTAGCGTGACTCTGACTGCCACTCCTCATCCCACATGAGAAAAACGCTGCAGTCCTTCCATGAATTGCTTTTTTCAACTACAGACAGCTTCTTGTATGAATTTGATGCGTTGCCCGACATCTGTAAATATGTATCGTCACCATTCTTATTCATATATAAGAGGTTTGATGCTGCAAGCTCATAGTACCTGCTGCCATAGTCCTGATCCTTGTATACAATATAGCCAAGCGGACTGCCAGTCCATGCATAGTCAAGCTCTATGTTTATCGGAATATACACCTGACTGTCATAAACCATAGGTCCAAGCCTGTCATCATTTGTTATACAGCTTGCGACCTTTTCATACTCAGCCGGCTCGTTTGAAGGCGACATGAAATATGTGTAAACAACAATAATTGCAATGACAACGACCGGCACAATGACTATTACAGCTTTTAATGTTTTCCTTCGAACCCTGCGTCTGTGAATGCGCACTTTCCTGTCTGCATGCTCATCGCAATACCTGTATTTCACCAGTCTGTATACAACCAGAAGCTCCAGCACAAGCAAAAGCACAGCAAAGGCCATCATACAGCCGGCCTGCCACATCACCCTGTGATTGACAAATTTCTTGTCTATAAACCTAAGCGGTATGAGTATTATCGTCCAAAAAAGCGTATTTCCCAACACATACCGTGCATACATTTTCCTGTTTTTTATTACGGTAAGCGGAAAAAGTGAAACCATCACTGTCAGCATGAGCACAATTGCAAAAAAATATCCCCATATCTCTGACAGGGTTGAGCCATATAGTGCCTTGAAATACTGCGCCGGACCAAGCTTTTTGATATTGCCCCAGCCTGAGTATTTTGAGATAAAGAGCACTACCGTGCCGATAAACCATGTCAGTATATAGATGCCCATGTAGCATGCCATATTTTTCCTTGCAAAGCTGCCATATCTCATAACGGAATATGACACAAGCACCCCTGCAAGCACAGGAAATCCGCCCACTCTGCCAATCAAAAGATTTACATACTCCATAACAGCAAAGGACAAAACAAACACACATATTACATTAATATAAGATAGATTCAATCTCTTCACGCTGCAATCCCATCTCCAATATAATAATCAAATTCCTGTGACAGCTGTACCCCTCAGTGTGGCAGGCAACGGTTACAGACCATTAATAGCCAATAGGCTTTCAAAATTATCTGCACAAAATAAAATAGGAAGCCGTTCACCGACTTCCCTGTTAATGCAGGAGATGGGACTTGAACCCACACGATATTGCTACCACAGGCACCTGAAGCCTGCGCGTCTGCCAATTCCGCCACTCCTGCGAACAAGCATTATTCTACCAAAAAGTTTAGAAGAATGCAAGCATAAATTTAAAAAACTATACGAAATGTACGAAAAACTATAAATCTGTTACTACACCAGCTTTGATATATCTAAAACCAGTGCATCAACCTCCTCCTGTTTTGTGGCCCAGCTGGTGCAGAATCGTACTACAGTGCCATCCTTCTCTCTTCCCATCTCTTCAAAATAGTACTTCTCGGCAAGTGTCTTCTTCTGCTCATCCGATAAAATCACAAACTGCTGATTTGTAAAGCTCTCAACCCAAAACGGTACCTTCTTCTGTTCAAATGCCTCTTTAATCTGCATGGCAAGCTCATCAGCACGCTTTGTCTTTTCAAAATAATCGCCATTCTCAAGCATAGTGGCAAACTGTAAGCCCATCAGCCAGCCCTTTGCAAGCACTGCACCGTTTTGCTTCATATAAGCCTTAAAACGATACTTGATATCCTCAGCATTTATAACCAGCGCTTCGCCAAAGAGCGCACCACACTTTGTGCCACCGATATAAAAAACATCCGAAAGCATGGCAAAATCACAAAGTGTAAGGTCATTTTTATCTGAGCCCAGTCCATATCCCATTCTCGCACCATCAACAAACAGGTACATGCCGTATTTCTTGCAGACAGCACTGATATCGCAAAGCTCTCTTTTCGTGTAAAGAGTACCCTGCTCAGTCGGAAATGAAATATAAACCATCTTTGGCTCCGTCAGATACTCAGGCTTGGCATTGTCATAATACTCTGCGGCACACGCCTCGATCTGCGCAGCACTAATTTTACCATCCGTGTTAGGAAGCTCAAGAATCTTATGACCTGTATTCTCAATAGAAGCTGCCTCGTGGCAATTGATATGTCCCGTATCCGCTGCAATCACGCTCTGCACCGGTGAAAGCGCCGCCGCAACCACAACATAATTTGCCTGTGTCGCACCCGGAATAAATTTAATCATTGAATCATCTCTGCCAATAAGCCCCTTAATAATCTGCTCAGCCTTATCGCACCACTCATCCTCACCATATCCCGGATAGCTGGTTGTATTTGTATCCGCCAGTGCCTTCAAAATGCAATCAAATGCACCGCGGTTGTAATCGTTATTAAATCTAATCATAAAAATCTTACCTTTCCTGACTTATCAATCAATATATGGCGCCTGCTCTGCAACAACCGAAGCCTTGCGGAAGATGGGTTGCAAGACGTCCGGGGGATGTCTGTTCTGCAACGACCGTAGCGGAGCGGAGACCTTGGACCCATGGGCGCCTGCTCTACCACGACCGTAGTCTTGCGGAAGATGGGGCGAGTGAGGTCCGGGGGACCTCATGCCACGAGCCGACCGAGCCGGAGGCGAGACCTTGAACCATGGGTTCAAGGCTCGCTTCGGCTTTGAACAACAAGACAGGGACCAAACGTTTTGCTTGATCCCTGTCTTATTGTTCAATGCGGAAGATGGGACTTGAACCCACACGATTGCAATAATCACAAGATCCTTAGTCTTGCTCGTCTGCCAGTTCCGACACTTCCGCATGTATTTTGTTTTCGCCGCTTGTCTCACGCGACTCGTATATAATATCAGATTGTTTTCAAAAATGCAAGCACTTTTTTCAAAAAAATCATATTTTTTTACAGGCTCTTTTCATAGCACAAAAACGGCTGCCCAAACAGGCTGCATTCACCCACTGTATCAAATCCAAATACTGCATACGAGCGCAGAGCCTTCACATTAAGCTTGTTGACTAAAAAATGCACACTTTTGTATCCTCTCCTTGCGAGCTCTTCCATCCCAAATACCAGCATTTGTCTCGCAATTTTCTGATTCTGAAAATCCGGATGAACCGCAAGTCTTGAAAGTTCAGCCCCGGGTGCCAGTTTATGGCTCCAGCAATCAAGTCTCTCCACCTGTGGATCATCATCAATTGAAATCGATGCGATAATTCTGTCCTCTTTGCTTCCGGCATCAGCATTAATCTCCTGCCCATCAATCATTACAAACAAAGATTCCCTACCAAGATCAAACTCAATCTCCTTCATTCCCGGATAAGAATCGTCCCATGGACAAAACTCCCTGCCTAGCTGTATCTTATACAATTTTAAAATTTCTTCTTTATTTTCTTCTGTAGCTGCTACTATTTTTCTCATTCTGTTTCTCATTTCATTTATTTTCCCATGTGCATCGTTCTCTTCTGTTACACGATTATCTTTATCATAGACTATCTTTGCAACATAGCTCATCGTTTCTTACTTCCGCAACTAAAAAGTCCATTACAATACACATAACATCTCTGTATATTGTAACGGACTTTTTTCAAACCCAAACTTGGTGCAAGCACCATTTCTGATAAAAACCTCGAAAGTTTTTGTTCTATGTGCATATATTACTTAATTTCATTCACAAAGTCAATATATTTTCTGCTAAATTTTCAAATACCATTTATGTTTTGGATTATTATTTTGCCCCTTAATATATTGTATTACCCCACTAATGAATCTATACGCTTCAGCAATAACCTGATTTTTTTAACTGTTTTGAGATTTATAGTGATTTCAGCTACTTTTTGCCAGGTCTTTGCCGGCTTTTCTCCAGCTTTTTGGCTGGGTTTGGGAGCTGTTTTGGAGATTTCTGCAGTTTCTACTTTTTTGGCTGAGTTCGGGAGCTGTTTTGGGGATTTCTGCAGTTTCAGCTACTTTTTCTCGGCTTTTTTCCGGCTTTTTGGCTTGATTTGGGGAGCTGTTTTGGGGATTTCTGCAGTTTCAGCTACTTTTTGCCGGTTTTTCTCCGGCTTTTTAGCTGAGTTTGGGTTGTTTCTTCTCCACCTCGTCGGTACGAAGTCTGAACTGCCTCTTTTAGCATTCTGGCCTGCGCATCTTCTGTGATTCGCTCATGTTTCTCGAGTCCAATAATTCGATCCAACAGGTAATACCAATATTGACTGGACATAATTCCTGAAGAGGAGGAGTGTTACCTCATTTCTTTGTAAAATGTTCTTCGACTGTTTTGTCTAGGGCTTTCTGCTTCTTTCTGCAATCTGGCAAGCTTCTCCGACATCGTTTCTGCCTTGTCCATTGAAGTATCTGTGTCGCCATATTCCCGGTGACAAGAAAGATATATCTTATAAAATTTCCGAACCGGATGATGAAAACAGAGTTTAAAGCACGACCGTTTTACCTTTCAAAGTTTCGATTTTGTAGCTCATTTCCTTATTTCACCAGCATCTCATATGTAACCCCATACTTCTGCGCAATCTCGCTTGCATAAGATTTTCCTTCCGGAGGCGCCACTTCAATCTGATAGGAGCGCTCTGTTCCCTTCATGTGCACGATCATGGAAAACGCTTTTCCATCTGTGTGTTCTGCCTTCTGCTGCTCTTCATTCATTTCCTCCACATCAAATGCCAGCTTATGCATATGTGTATTATAAATGGTCCTCATTCCCTTATGTAAAATTGCCCTGACACTGTCCTTGGCAATGTAGTATCCTTCTTCAAACGAAGTGGTAGAAAATGATTCATTCATCAAAAGCAGACTCCTGCTGTCAGCCTCCTCATAGATTGCCTTAAAACGCTTACATTCTTCCCCAAGCCTTCCTAAATCCAATGTTTTGTCCTCATCCGCCGGGAAATGGGTGTAAATACCTGTAACAGGGGAAAATGTAAATGCTTTTCCCGGAATATATATGCCACCCTGCGCCAACACAAACAACTGCCCAACAGCCTGTGTAATTGTCGTCTTTCCACCTCGGTTGGCACCTGTTAAGATGTACACTCTCCTATTCCGGTCGAAATCCATATCATTCGGTACAATATTCCCGGACTCCTCTGTCTCAAAAACAGCAAGCTTTAAATTGTAAATTCCACGTGCCTGCATCATATACGGATCAGATTCATTTTCTCCCTCTTTATATACAGAAGCTTTAGCAAAGGTAAAGCCCTGTTCCTGCAATTTTTGAATGTACTCCGCCCATTTGATATAGTAGAGCAGCTCCGGAATCAAGTCTGTCATGTCGGTAATGGTAATAGAAACATATTTGTTCAGTACTTCTCTGACTCTTTTCACCATATGTGAAATCATATGGTTGACGATTCGGTCTGTATAACGAGTCACATCCTTTGCCTGATCTCCCTCGGGAAGCTTCACAATGCCACCCCGGCTTTCCGACCGCATAACAGCTGTATCCATCACCTTCTGCATATGAGTGCTAATCACCGCATCTGCATTCACATCAAACGGTTGAAATTTGAAATTCTTTTTCCATATGGTATCCTCATTGATCCGATCCTTTGACGCAATATGGTCATAAAAATTGCCCAGGATTCCGGACTTGGTAAAATATTTGCTGTTTACAGATATCAGACCGATTCCGTCCGCTTCAAAGCGGTCATTCAAGTTAATACCTACCGTAATGCTCTTAAGCTGTGAAGTGTCCATTTTCAGTTCTGAGATATCTTTTTTCAGTTCTGCAAATCCGTTGTCCGCATAGATTTTCTCCACATAGGCTTTTAAACCCAGAAAGCCTGCGGAATGAATGTCCGAAGCTGCCAGACATGTATGAATCGCATCCACACACTTGATATAATCATTAAGCTCGTCCAGCCGATGCAAAAGATCCCAGATGCAGGCACTCTCATCATATTCCCGGTTAAAGCTACCGTACTCCCTCAGAAAACTGATGCGCTCGAGTATTTCCATAAGATCATCACGCATTTTTTTCTGTTGAAGGACATCCTCGAAAATATCGCAGCGGTACTGTGTCACCGCCGGATCTGCATACATACGTGCCATCACGTTTTGGATGAAGTTCTGCTCCCGCTCCTTTGCTGACAGCTTTTTACAGATTTGATCCATTCCCAGATCATGCATAGTCACATCACTCAATGTCCGGTATTGTGCATTTGTATCCGGGTATAATAAACTGTATTTTTTCTGACTCATAAGCTTGTCCTCTCCTTCTGATCTAATATGCAATTTTGAACGAAATCCGTATAATTTAGCTTACCCCATTTTAACGCGGAAGATGGAGTGTGGAAGATGGGTTACAAGACATCCGGGGGATGTCTGCTCTGCGCCGACCGAAGCAAAGCGGAGACCTTGGACCCATGGGGCGCCTGCCACACAACAACCGAAACCTTGCGGAAGATGGGTTGCAAGACGTCCTGGGGACGTCTGTTCTGCAACGACCGAAGCGGAGCGGAGACCGAGTGAGGTCCGGGGGACCTCATGCCACGAGCCGACCGAGCCGGAGGCGAGACCTTGAACCATGGGCGCCTGCCCCACAACAACCGAAGCCATGCGGAAGATGGGGCGCAAGACATCCGGGGGATGTCTGCTCTGTGCCGACCGAAGCGGAGCGGAGACCTTGGACCCATGGGGACAAGGTCCGCTTCCGCTTCTAAAATCAAAAAGGGCTAAGCCCTAAGGCTTAACCCTTTTTAATTTTATAATGCGGAAGATGGGACTTGAACCCACACGATTGCAATAATCACAAGATCCTTAGTCTTGCTCGTCTGCCAGTTCCGACACTTCCGCATATATTTGATTTTCTGTCGCTTGTCTCACGCGACTTTGATATAATATCAAATCAAACCAAATATGTCAACACTTATTTTTATTTTTATATATTTTTTTCATTTATTATGCATTTAAGCTAGTCCAGACCCGCTTTTTTCCTCATAAAAACTCACGCAAATCAATCCTCATATCTGATAACAAACAAATAAAAGTCTTTCTTATCGAGAATACATGTCTCCTGAAGCAGACGGTATTCGACACGCAGCCTGATTTGTTTCTTCACAAACCCAATCTCATTTGAATACATGACTATGATTCCGCCGGATACCAGATGCTCTGCGGCCTTGTCGAAAAACCTCTCGTAAAAAAGCTCCATCTCTGCCTTGGTCTGTCGGTTACGAACCGGCATATCCGTAATCAGCTCATCAAATTTGTAGTCATGTCTGAAATCAAAGAAATCCCTGTGTATAAAATTAATTCTTGTTTTGGCAAACGCAGCATTCTCTCTACCCATAGTGATTGCATCTCCATAGGTATCTGTAGCATATATCTCGCGTGCCGGGACTAAATGTGCGCGCTCTATAAGCAGTGTACCAACTCCGCAGAACGGATCCATGATCTGTGCCGTTTCCTTAAGATACGGCTTTGCAAGTGAAACAATAAGTGCCGCTTGTGACGGATGCATCGACGTAGGAAGCACATTCTTTCTGTATGCAAATCTATTATCCTGTATAGAACATAATCTCATGCAGACAAAAAAATTGTCATTTTTTGTCGGTATGAGCTTGATCACAACGTCGTAATCATTTGGTGAATTGATCATCCTGCCCGCAAAATGCATATCGATAGCTTTCGCAAGCCTGCTCTGGTACGCCGCATCTGCCGTACTCTCAATACGATAGTAAAACGGACCACCCTCACGGTGCATGCGTCTTAATATATCATACATATCTGACTCTGCAAGAAGTCTGGCTGCTTCCTGTGCATCCTTTGGCAGAAGCGATGCTGCATGTATGGTAAAGTACATTTTTCTGAATGTGCGCACCTGCATGATAAGAGGTATATTGTCAGTCTTTACAAGCACTCCAAGCGGATGCAGCTTTGTATCCTTAACCGGTATCTGACGTCGTACCACCTCTCTGTGAAGGCGGTTTGTCATCAGAAGCAGCTCAGCCTTTACTCCCTCGAGCACAGGTGTATGGTGCTTTATCCCATTATATTTAATCAAGATTTTATTTATCTCGTTTAATTCTTCCTCAATATGCTTCCTATTTTCAGCTGTGACTGTCATATGCTCAAGCTCTTTTGCACGCTCCATAAGCTGCGGCAAGAGCTCTTTGCAGTCCAGCTGTGACAGCGCCGCCAGATATGAGCCCTTTACAAAGCGCATCTGTTCAACCTCGTATGCTTTAAAAACCTCATCAGAAAGCTGTGACATATGAAGATCTCCTATCAGAAGCGCTGCGTTCTTTCTGGTTTTTGCATCGTCTGCTCCCATAAACGACACAAGCAGCTCATCTTCTCCTGCAAGCAGTTTTAGAGCCTCTGCTAATGCATTTTCATCTTTAATCTCCTGTCTGAGGCTGCTCAGATTCTGACGTACGTTCTCTTTTTTTAACAGATTTCCGATAATTTCCTTCATTTTTTAAATCATCCTTTAATTTATTGTATATTGTCAGTTTTGGCTTGCCTCTTCCTTTGGCACACCATTTTCTTCGATATATGTATCCAGATCCTTGTGAAACTGCTCCCACGCATCCTCATGCTCCACGAAGTATAGCGGACACTTCTTGCCTGTCACATCGTAGTGCCTTATTACATCATCAGCACTCAGATCATACCGCCCCATAAGCCATGTGGTGAGCTCTATGAGCGACTGGTATGTGCTGTCGTTGAACTTTCCTGTCTCATCCTCTATACAGCACTCTATCGATATTGTGTCACTGTTTCTGTTATTAGATGCATACGATATCTCATTGCAAGGTATGCACTGCACTATCTCACCCTCTAATCCTATAACAAAGTGTGAGCTTGCTTTGGTCTTTTTGGTCTCTGCCAGGCCATTGAAATAGTCTCTGTTTTGTCTGGCTGACGTACCCGGATTTGCTGTATAATGGACAACTATGCCGTTTACCTTCTCTAGTGCCTTCTGTGGTCTGGAATACGGATTGGGTGTCAGCAGCTGTACATCAAGCTTTGGCTGTATAGGATTGTAAAGAGTACTGGTCACCTCTGCCTTTACCTCTTCCTGCTTTGCCTTTTTGCCCCTTAAAGCTACAACTATGATTATCATTGCAATTATAAGTATTATCACGCCTATAACAATGCCATTGCCAATAAGCTGCTTTCTTCTGACCTGGGCGCGGTGTCTCTTTCTATATTCTTCGCGCTTTCTCTGTCTTATCTTTTCATACTCGTCCATTTAATTATCCCCGGTTATCTCTTTTGTTTGCTTTTATATATCTATTCCAAGCTTTTATAAACATTTGCATATATTAAAAATATTTTAGCACAAATCGTATTATTATGCCACATAAAATAGTATGTAAAACAATACAAAAGCACCAGATATTACGACGCAACATAATACCCGGTGCTTTATTATAAATGCATATTCTTACTAATCACACTTAATTAATCACATTTAATCTCGTGAACCCATCCATCCGGTCCATCAATATGGCCCATCTGAATGCCTGTAAGTGTATCACGAAGCTTCTTTGTGACAGGTCCCATCTCATCCATACCGCTTGGGAAGCAGATTTCCTTGCCGTGGTCTACAATCTTTCCTACCGGTGAGATTACTGCTGCTGTTCCGCAAAGTCCACACTCAGCAAAATCCTTTACCTCATCAAAGAGCACCTCTCTGTGCTCAACCTTGAGTCCTAAGTACTTCTCTGCAACTACCATCAGTGAACGGCGTGTGATTGATGGCAGGATGCTGTCTGATTTAGGTGTAACAAATGTGCCATCCTTTGTGATAAAGATAAAGTTTGCACCACCTGTCTCCTCTACCTTTGTACGTGTTGCAGGATCGAGGTACATATTCTCTGCAAAGCCCTGTGCGTGTGCATCTACAATGGCATGAAGACTCATTGCATAGTTGAGTCCTGCCTTGATATGTCCTGTTCCGTGAGGTGCTGCTCTATCAAAGTCTGATACACGGATTGTGATTGGCTTTGCGCCACCCTTGAAGTATGGTCCTACAGGTGTTACAAGGATTCTGAACTGATACTCATCAGCCGGCTTTACACCGATTACTGCGTTTGTTCCCATAATATATGGTCTGATATAGAGTGTAGCGCCTGAGCCGTATGGTGGAACCCATGCAGCATTTGCCTTTACTACTTCCTCAACTGCCTTTACAAATCTATCTTCCGGGAATACAGGCATCTCAAGTCTCTCACATGAATCCTTAAGACGCTGTGCGTTTAAGTCAGGTCTGAAGCAGACAATTCTGCCATCCTCTGTTGTGTATGCCTTAAGTCCCTCGAAGCATGTCTGTGCATACTGGAATACTCCCGCACACTCATTAAGTGTCACTGTATGATCCTTTGTGAGCTGTCCATCGTCCCACTTTCCATCTTTATAATTAGAAACATAGCTGTAATCTGTTTCCTGGTAGCCAAAACTAAGGTTTGACCAATCGATATCCTTCTTTTCCATCTTTATATCCTCCGTTTCTTTACGGATCCGATATAACCTAGCGTTATCATATATCGGGTCTACTATCATTTATGCTCATTCTAGTACAATAGGAAAAAAATGTCTAGTACTATTTTTTTATAATAACCATAACTTAAGTTTCTATATAGCTTTTTTTACTATTATATTATAAGATAAGGCCTGACTTTTTCTTACTTTTTCAATAGCTGTATTAACCCTTCCAAACGGACGCCCAAGCAGCAGTCCGATCACAAGCGATATTGCTATATTTCCGGTGTTTATATCCGGTGCTGTTTAAGCTCCCCAATAAAATACAAGGAGCCAAATGCAACATTTTTCGTATCTCTTTTCAGGTGCCTTCTAATCTCATCAACTCCTGAAAGCTCTGTTGCCTTAACTCCCTCTTTTCTGATAAAATCAGCAAGGTGCGATGCCTGCAGTGCCCTGTCTGAATCCGGTGTCACTGTATAAAACTCCTCAGCAAGAGGTAAAATCTCACGTATCATGACATCGTAGTCCTTATCAGCCATGACTCCCATGAAAAAGCAAAATTTCTCACCCGGATACATCTGCATGAGGCTTTCCTTAAGCGCATCAACGCCATTGCTGTTGTGTGCTCCGTCCACTAGCAGAAACGGCTCCTTTGATACTATCTCCATGCGCCCCGGCCACACAGCCTCTTCAAGAGCGCTTTTTATCCTTTTATTCAGGTCTGTTTCCTCTCTCTTTGACTCTGTCTTATCATATTGCATTTCATATTTTGGCCCGCCATAGCGCTTTCCCAGCACATACCGCGCCGCAAGCTCTGCAGCTGCTGCATTCTCCCACTGAAATGTGCCACAAAGCCTCAGTGCGTAGCCGCTGCAGCGGGCTATATCGCTTTGCTCCACAGTGATTATCCTTGCATGCTTTTTTTTCGCTTCCTGCTCAATCACCTGCATGGCACGTTTATCCTGCTGTTCCACCACCACTGTGCCGTTTTCCTTTATGATACCGGCCTTCTCAGCCGCTATATCAGCTATATCACTGCCAAGGATAGCCATATGGTCATATCCTATCTTTGTAATAACGGCACATTGCGGTTTGCCGATTGCATTTGTTGAGTCAAGCCTGCCTCCGAGCCCTGTCTCAATGACCATATAATCGCACTGCTGCTCCTCAAAGTACAAAAGAGCCATGGCAAGACAGTAGTCAAACATCGTAAGTCCTATGCCAAAATCTATATCAAGCAGATAGTTTCCAAGCCTTGTGACATCCTCCTTAGGTATCATACGCCCATCAACCGTGATGCGCTCCTCAAAATCCACCAGATGCGGTGATACAAACGTGCCTACCCTCATATGCTCTTTTTTTAATATACTAGAAAAAAAAGCGCACACCGAGCCCTTTCCATTGGTGCCTGCCACATGGATATACGGTATTGTGCGCTTTTGCTTTCCTTTTTCTCTCAGCACCTTTATGACCTGTGCTGTCACCACCACTCCCGGCTCATTGCCGAAACGGCGTGTGTTTTCTATTTTGTTTAAAACCTGTGTGTAATCTAAATTTCCCATGCCATCATTATAATATATCCGGCCGATAAAATAAAGACCATATCCTTATACTGCTATAATAATGCCCCCGTCATTTGCATACATGCTTGAGATGCCGGCAGTATCCACAATGACAATCTTCTTAAATCTGGCAAGCTTCTCAAGACAAGCCTTCACATACTGTGCACGCTCCGGGCAGTTGCAGTGTGAAATTGCAAGAATCCTGTGCTCACAGTCCTTTGTGGCAGCCACAACATCCTCTACCATCTTGGTAAGTGCCCTCTTCATGCCTCTGGCCTGACCGAGCTGCTGGATTGAGCCCTCATCGGTTGAACCCATGACAGGCTTTATATTTAAAGTGCCGGCCACAAAAGCCTTCAGGTTGCTTAATCGCCCTGCCTTTCTTAATGTATCTAGTGTCTCAAGCACAAAGAAGGTATTCATTGAAGCTATATACTCCTCTGTCTGCTTTACAACCTCATCAAACGAAAGTCCACTCTCTTCAAGCTCCTGCACCTTCATACCGATTAGTGTCTCGCCTATAGATGCTGAGCAGGAATTGAATACATAGATTTGCTTGCCACCGTCCTCATGCTCCTCGTTGTACAGATTGACTGCTAAAACAGCGCTGTTGTATGAGCCGCTGAGCTTGCCCGAAAGTGTGACAACATATACATGGTCAGCCTCTCCCTCAAAAGCCTGCATGTACTCCTCAGGAGACGGGCATGACGACTTTGGTCCCTTTACGCTCTCTTTGACTCTTCTTAAGAAATCGTGCTGGTCAAAGCTCTCATCATCACGAATCCTGTATCCGTCAACATCAAGCTCGAGTGCCACATTGCAAAAATGTCCATCCTTTTTAAGGCTGTCTGTGAGCTCACCACAGCTATCTATTATAATCTTATACATATCTATTCCTCCTGCACTATATGATAACAAAAGTTTAAATTACTTTTTTAAAAGTTATTTCATTCCGTAACAAGTAGTTTTCATTACTACGTCATAGTAACACGAAAACTAAACTTATGCAAGAGGTTTCTGTATTTATTTTCCCATAATGGTTATCTGCCCTTTAATGGTACCCGAAAAAGGCCGTCACACAGTCGCTTAAGGCTTTCATGTCGCGTACTCCCATAAGCTCACAGGCTGAGTGCATTGCAAGAATAGGTATACCTATATCCACAGTCTTTACCGGCAAAAGCGTACCTGCAATCGAGCCCAGTGTGCTGCCACCGCGGCTGTCCGAACGGTTCACAAAGCGCTGGTAAGGTATGCCCTTTTCATCACACAGCTGACATAGAATAGCAATAGCCTGTGCATCCGTAGCATACGACTGCGAGCACGCCTGCTTGATACAAAAGCCTTTACCCATGACAGGCTTATTTGTGATATCCATCTTTTCCTTTTTATTAGGATGAAGCGCATGAGCCACATCGACAGACAAAAGCATGGCATCATATATGCTCTCATCTATTTCATTTTCCGAAAGGTCCATATTTCTTAAAATACGTCTGAGCATATCGTGAAGCATTATAGAGGCCGCGCCCTGCTTACTGCTGCTGCCGATTTCCTCATGATCAAAAAGCGCTATGATATTTATTCCATCAGCTCTGTTTCCATCCTCTATGGCATCAAGAAGTGCCCTGCAGGATGACTGGTTGTCGATTCTAGGCGATGAAATCATGGTGTCATTCACACCGACAAAGCAAGGCTCCTCCATACAAAATGTATTGAGCTCAAAGTCTATGATATCGCTCTTTTCCACAGACAGCTCTCTAGCCAGAAAGCTAAGGAAATAATCCGTGGTCCTTTCATCCTCAGGTATTGAATCAAGCACCGGCATCAGATCCACCTGATTATTTATCCCGACACCCTTATTCACATCCCTGTTCATATGAATAGCAAGATTTGGAATAATCATGACAGGCTTTTCAGACCTATATAGCACCATACGCGGATTGAACACATCCTCACTCTTTATAGCCACGCGCCCTGCCACTCCGAGAGGTCTGTCAAACCATGTGTTTAAAATCGGTCCTCCATACACCTCTACATTAACCTGTGCATATGAGTTTGTCATAAAATCCGGATTTGGCTTTATGCGAAGATATGGATAGTCTGTGTGAGCTGCCGCTATTCGCACCATATCCTTTTTGTTGTAGCCGCTTCCTACAGTAAACGCAAACATGGTCGTATCATGGTGATTTAAGACATACCTGCCACCGCGCACAAGCTTCCAGTCACCTGTATAATCTATCTCCTCAAATCCGTTTTCCAAAAGCTCCTGCTTTGCAGCCTTCACACACTCACATGGTGAAACAGCCGCTTTTAGTAAATCAAATAATTTTTCCTGTTTCATGGATTGCCTCCTGTTTTCATTGCATAACGCATTTATTCTACCACGGACTTTACAATTATTCCAGTTGAACAGGCTTTATTTTTATGGCATAATCCGCAAATCTGATGTATGATATAATAATCGATAGCTATTCAAAACCACTTAGAACAATCATTCGCTGTCACATACACTGTGGAAAATGAGGAGAATTTATGATATCAATTGAACTGACAGACACAAAGGACTTTATGAACAAGCTGCTTCGCACGGAAATCTTTGACAACTTCCTGCTCCAGGAGGCCGTCATCACAAAGGCAGCCTCATACGTCATAGACGGTCACCTGCAAAAGGGCTTTTACAGCTCCACAGAGCTTGAGGAAAATGGTATAGCGGGCTATAGCATACTCCCATTTAGGATGCTTCGCACAAACTGCTTTGACCTGATAAAGGGCAGACAGACTCCATCGTCATTCAAGTTTGTCTTTCTGCTTTCACCTGAAAACATGGAGCACACCCTAAGCAGTCTGCACTCTGCTTTCACCGTGTCCGATATCAGTGGTTTTTTCATAAATATCAGGTATCAGAATAAACTTCTGACTCTGACAACCGGAATATCCTACAATATTTTTTCAGTGGATAAGACCTTAGACGGTGAATGGGATAAGCTTGTAATGAAATTTTTAGCAAATAATGACATAAACTTTAAAGAACTTTGACTTTATTGCTTTACATCTTAAACCTGTTATGCTATTCTAACGTTAGTTGCGTAAGCAGCATTATTATTATTTGGAGGTACTTTCGATGAGCAAAGGTACAGTAAAATGGTTCAACAACCAAAAAGGTTACGGATTCATCACAGCCGAGGACGGAAAGGATGTATTCGTACATTTCTCAGGACTTAACATGGAGGGCTTCAAAACTCTCGAGGAAGGTGCATCAGTAGAGTTCGATATCACTGATGGCGCTAAAGGTCCACAGGCCGTTAACGTTGAGGTAGTTAAATAATTTTGACCACTCAGGCAATCTAGTTTCTATGTACCTTTTTCTTTATTATATATTTAGGTAAGATGATAGTTACAAAAATGTTAATTGGGGAATAAGATATAAGAATCATGATTAAAAAAGAAGAGTTCATTTTGAACTCTTCTTTTTTGTGCTTTTTTATTGTTTTGGTGCTTTTAGTTGTTTATGCGATGATGAGACATCGGTGAGCTTGTGGTGAGTGGTAAAAACGTGTAACCGTTCGCCTGTCCCCACTGGATGATCTGCTCGACCGCATTGACACTGAAATCCTTTATGTCGTGCTGCAATACAACTGATACGTTGTGGCTCTGTACTCCTGAAATGACATTCTGCACTACCTGTTCCGTGCTGATCGGCTTGTTGTTTGCATCTCCGCTCGATACATTCCAGTCACAGTATAAAAGCCCTCTTGCTGTCACATCATTTACGAGCTGTGTCATAATTCCCGGACAGTAATCCTTGCTCACAGTATTTGACGAGCCACCCGGGAATCTGATGATTGACGCATCATTTCCTGTCTGTGCCTTTATGATACTGTTCATCTGCTCAAGGTCATCAAAGAATGCCTGCTCGCTTGTATATATCTGGTCGTATTTGTGGCTGGCAGAGTGGATAGCCACTGTATGGCCTCTCTTTGCCTCCTCTGCTATCAGGTTCTGATAGTCAGGATGCGTATTTGTAACAAAGAAAGTGACCTTTACATTGTATTTATCAAGTACATCTAAAAGCCCCTGTGTATACTTTCCGGGACCATCGTCAAATGTAAGATAAATAATCTTGTTGCCCGGGTTTACTGTGTCTGCCGTGGCCACCGGATCATACACACTGACCACTCTTGTAGCTGTAGCCTTATTTCCTGATGAATCTGAGACCTCATAGGTCACAGTATACTTTCCTGCCTTATCCTTATCTACCTTATCTCCTGATACCTTGACACTATCTGTGATGTCTCCGTCACAATTGTCTGTTGCCGTGTATCCCGGATCTTTGTACTTATCACCTTTTTTTACAGACATAAAATCATCACCCGAAAGCTTTATCTGTGGTGCAGTGGTATCTGTGACATGCACAGTCCTTTTGACCTCGATCTCATTCTTTGACGAGTCAGCGACACTGTACTTTATCTCATAGTCTCCCGGCTTTGAAGTATCGACATCTCCTGTGACAGATACCTTGTCTGTCAGATCCCCATCATAGTTGTCAGTTGCCGTATATCCCGGGTCACTGAACTCGCTGCCTGCCTCTACAGTCATCTCTGCATCGCCATTTAATGCAATCTCCGGAGCCTTCTTATCCCTCACCTCAACCTTGATGGTCTGTGTCGCTGTTTTTTTACCGTATTGAGCAATTACTTTTATCTCGTATGAACCTATCTTTGTTGCATCGACATTACTGTCTATAGTGCATTTTATCTCTTTTCCCTTTCGATTTATAAGCCTGCCTCTGACATACGCCTTGATTTTTGGCGGCTCAAACTTTTTGCCATACTCAACAGTAATACCGTTTTTGAACTTGCTGCTGAACTCAATATGTGAATCAAAGCATGTGATATACACTATAAACGCCACCACCAGAACTATTGCAACCGTAAGTATGCCGATAATCATCTTTTTATTTTTGTCCATTTTTCCAATCCTCTTTAGCATTTTATAATTATTCTCTCTATATTATTACTCAAACCTGATAATATTATTTCAAGCAGTATCTATTATAGCGTTAAACAATCTTTTTTGCTACTGCAAATTCCTTGAGAATTTCTTAATGTTGGCTTCATATATTTCAGTTGTGTTACAATTGTTTCTTTATCCCGAAAACCCGTGATAGAGTCGTAATATGTACTTAATTTATTTAATATCTTTGTTACTATTCAGTTCTCAATATGACTAACCACATATCTTTTTGCAGATATCCGCAATCACAAAAATCCCCCGAACAAGTCGGGGGATTTAAAAAGATTATGCTGTAACAATCATTTTATTACTGCTCCTTACGGTGCATCTCAAATGTCTCCATATGGTAGTTGGCGATGTTGTCACGAATCTTTCTGTCATCTGCTCTGCTTAAGAGATCATCACGGAACTTCTTGGTAGTCACCATGTCATTGTATGAGCTTGGTCCGCCTACGCAGCCGCCCTCACATGCCATTCCCTCGATGAAGTTCTCAGGAAGCTTGCCTGCCTTCATGAGGAGAAGTGCCTTCTTACACTCTGCTGCTCCGTTTGCCTTGCAAACCTTACAATCAACATCCTCGCCTTTTTCCTTCATGCTCTCGATTACGGCTGCTGTAACTCCGCCTGAGTTTGCGAAACGCTTACCGAATACTGAGCCCTCCTGATATGAGGTATCATCAGCCTCAAGCTGTACTCCCTTTGCCTTCATAATAGCACGAATCTCGCTGAAGGTAAGTACATAGTCTGCATTGCCCTCTATCTTCTGATCCTGTACCTCTGACTTCTTGGCAACACATGGTCCGATGAATACTGTAACTGCATCAGGATCCTTTGCCTTGATCATTCTTGAAACTGCACACATAGGTGAAACAGTTGTAGAAATCTTGTCAGCAAGCTCAGGATAGTGCTTTCTAACCATATTTACAAATCCAGGACAGCATGATGTAACCTTCTTCTCTCCTGCCTCATATGCCTCAAGCCACTCATCAGCCTCGTATGCTGCTGTCATATCTCCTCCGAGTGCTACCTCAACAAAACCGTTGAAGCCAACTGCCTGCATAGCTTTCTTCCAGCTGTTCATAGTGATATTTGCGCCAAACTGTCCCTCTGCTGCAGGTGCAACCATAGCGTATACATGCTTGTTCTCTGACTTGATTGCATCTATTACATCTACGATGTATGTCTTTGATCCGATAGCTCCGAATGGACAACTGTGGATACACTTACCACATCTGATACATTTGCTCTCATCAATCACTGAAATGCCGTACTCATTGTATGTAATGGCGTTTACAGGACAAGAGAACTTACATGGTCTCTTTAAATGAGCGATAGCGTTGTAAGGACATGCCTGTGCACAGCGTCCACACTCCTTACACTTCTGTGGGTCGATATGTGAGCGGAGACGTCCTGCCTCGATTGCTCCGAACTTACATGCATTGATACAAGCCTTGCCAAGACAGTTCTGACAGTTCTCAGTAACTGTGTAGCTTGAAATCGGACAATCCTCACATGCTGAGCTGATTACCTGGATGATATTGCCGTCATCGTTTGTGCTTGGTGCTTTACCCTCTGCAAGTCTGACACGTTGACGGATGATTTCTCTCTCCTTGTAGATACAGCAACGGAACTGAGGTGTCGGTCCCGGAATAAGTGTAAATGGGATGTCATCTCTGATCTCATCGAGGTTACCTGCAAATGCAGCCTTTGCGACCTCAAGCAAAACTGCATGTTTGATTTTGATTACGTTTTCGTCAGCGTACATATTATCTCCTTTTCCTTAAAATAATGTATATTTTGTTACCTAATAAATTACATACTTAGAAGAATCATTACATCATGTGACACTTCCCATATCACATGACCTGATTCCTCTAAAAAAATGCTCCTAGTACAGTATTTATCTACTAGGAACATTCTACAAAATTTTTTAAACTTTTTCTACCCTTGTATTCATCAAAATACAAAGAATTGTTATTTTTTTCACAATAGTGGCAATTTTAATAAAAATTACTCATGGCGCAGTGCATCAATAGGGTTCAGGTTCGCTGCCTTGTATGAAGGAAGCATACCGAATATAATTCCGATTGCCATTGAAAAAAGCACCGCAAGTATAGCTGCTGCCGGACTTATCGCTGTCGGCGTGCCGTTTAGCATTGAGATGACCTTAGAGAGTATCACTCCGACCAGCACTCCGACTAAGCCTCCAAGACTTGTGAGCACAACAGCCTCTGTGAGGAACTGTCCAAGTATTGCTCCCTTTCCCGCTCCGATTGCCTTTTTAAGTCCTATCTCTGAGGTACGCTCTGTGACTGACACAAGCATGATATTCATGACGCCGATACCACCGACGAGCAGTGATATTCCGGCTATCCATATGAGCATCATATTGGTTGACTGGCTGAGCTGCTGTATCTGCTTTGCCTGCTCCTGTAAATCCTGTGCCTTGTAGGACACATCAGAGCCGTCTGTGACATTTAAATTGCTGTTAAGTATCTCCTCAGCAGCCTTTCCCACTGTAGCCATGGTATCCGTGCTGTCTGCCTTAAGCAAAAGGTTCTGCGGCTCATCATAACCAAATATAACCGGCCATGTTCCGCTTGGCACAAATACATTGCCCTGGCTGTCATCATAGGCATACATATAGTAATCATCCATTGAGTTTATTACCAGGTCATAGCTGTCCTTTTCCGTGACTACACCGACTACTGTAAACGGATATCCCTGTATCTCTACTGTCTTGCCGAGCGCGCTCTCTCCTGAAAACAGGCTGCTCTCCACACTCTCATCAATAAGAGCCACCCTGCGTGCCTTTGCATAGTCATTCTTTGAGAAGCCTCTACCCTTCATGACTACATAGCTTGCAGTATCGAAATATCCGTCATCGACACCTGTTATATTGCCGCCCGAAAGCGCCGTGTTCAGATAATAGACTGCATTGGAAGCCTGTCTTGTACGGTAAAGAGCTGCATTTTGCACATGGTCGAGCTCCTTTATGCTGTCAAGTGTGGAAGCCGATACCTCAGTCACTCCCGCCGGCGCCGTATCATATGATAGATCCATATCATAGCCATCCTTCTGCAGTGTGACCTTTACGTTATTACTTCCCGAACCTATGAGATTCTTTTCTATCTGTTCGTTTGTGCCCTGAATTGTGGAAACAATCGCAATAATTGCTGCAATTCCGATGATGATTCCAAGCATGGTCAGAAACGAACGCATCTTATGTGACCAGATTCCCCTAAAGGACAATCTAATATTTTCAAGCATCTTTAATCCTCCCTGCTAAACTAATACATACCATCTTCCGACACCTTGGTTTTCTCGCCCTCCCTGACTCCATACGGGAATGCGATATAGTCATCATTTGTCAGACCTGACTTTATCTCCACATATGAGCCCCAGAGCGACTTGCCTGTTTTGACAGACTGCTTTTTGAGCTTTCCGTTGTCATCCTTGTATATATATGACTGTCCGTTCTCGGTTCTGACATATGACTTGTCGATATATAGTCCGCTGTCAGAGCCCTCCGATGATGTATCTATGGTCAACTCAAGTGAATCGCCCTTTTTGAGATTCTGCGGATTCTCAATGTACGCAGTGTACTCATAGAATGAGGAGTTTGGATTGCTGTCTCCATAATAGTTTACGCTGTCTGACGGCACATTGCTTATCTCGGATATCGTGCCTTCATAGGTATCACCTGTCATGTAGTTGACTGCTGATACGCTCTGTCCTATTTTTACCGTATCCAGATCCAGCTCACCGATTGTTCCGCTGATATACAGTCCCGATGCTCCCGAAAGCTGCAGGAAAGGTGTACCGTCCTTCGGTGGATTGGCAGGATCACAGACTGTTGTCACAATTCCATCCTTCTTTGCATATACCACGCCATCCTCAAGCTCGCTCTGAAGCTCCTTTAAATCAGCCTGTGCAATTCTCTTTTGTAAATCAACATCGGCAACACTTCTGGTCTGCTCCTTTATGGCATCCTTAAGCTCATCTGCAGTGTATGTCTTTTCTTCTGCCGCGGTATCAGCTTCTGTCTGTGCGGTCTGTTCTGTGGCACTGTCTGTTTTGGTATCTGACGGCTCACTTCCTTCTGTATCATCAGAAGCATCTCCTGCTGTAGTTGTGCCTGCAAGGAAAAGCTTTATCTCATCGCTTTCATCATAGCCGCCAAGCCTATCTCCTCTTACGATAAGCTCCATATCAGGTGCATTCGCATCTCCTATTACAAACCGTGCTACAGCGCTTTTATCAGCGAGTGTATTCAAAAGCTCTCCCGATACATATGAAGCCTCTGTGCATGTAAATACATAAGGATCGTCCTCTGTACCGCGTCCTTTGGCCTCTGACAAATCAGATATCACATCATGCTCTTCATCAGGCTTTTGCTCAGGGGCATCCGGCTGTGTATCAGGCTGTGGCTCAGGTGTAACAGGAGACTCGGGCTGCTTTTCAACCGGTTTAGTGTTCTTTAGCTTGTCAAGCTTCTGCTTTTCCGATGCAAGCTGGTTCTCAAGACTCTGTATCTCAAGCTGCTTCATCTCAACCGAGAGGGAAAGACTCGTCACATCATATGCAAGGAGCTTATCTCCGGCCTTTACCTGCTGATCCTTTGTGACATAAACCTCTGTCACCTTCTGTCCATCCTTTAAATTGATTGTCTGACATGCATCATCACACACCATTCCCTCACTGGTCATGGATGTGTAGTCGTTTGTCGTGCTGATCATTGAAACACTCATGACGGAAGCAAGCCCCTTGGAGTTCCTGTAATAAACAACTCCTGTGATGCTTCCCGCTGCAACTGCAACTACAAGGACAGCTATTATAATGATCTTAATTCTCTTTTTCTTTTTCATTACCTGCCTCCTGTCCTTCCTCTGTTATCTCGCCGTCTATGATGTGTACGATGCGCTTTGCCTGCTCGGCTACCTTTCTGTCATGTGTAATCACGACAACCGTCACACCGGACTCATTAAGGCTCTCAAAGAGCTCAAGCACCTGCTTGCCTGACTTTGAATCCAGAGCTCCCGTAGGCTCATCCGCCAGCAGAAGCTTTGGATGATTGACCATAGCTCTCGCTATCGCCACTCTCTGCTTCTGTCCTCCTGAAAGCTGTGTTGGCCTGAAATCAGCCCTGTCTGAAAGCCCTACACGCTCTAATGCCTCCATACCCATCTGCCTTCTGTCCTTTTTGCTCACACCGGCATATATGAGTGGCAGGCATACATTGTCCAAGGCACACTCTCTCGGCATGAGCTGGAAATTCTGAAATACAAATCCAATTGTATCCCGTCTGACTCTCGTAAGCTCCTTTTCCTTAAGCTCACTGACAGGTCTGCCGTCAAGTATATATGTGCCCGATGTTGGCAGATCAAGACAACCCACTATATTCATGAGAGTGGTCTTGCCGGAGCCCGACGGCCCCATGATTGCCACGTACTCTCCCTCCTCAATCTGGAGTGAGACATCCTTTAAAACCGGCACCACGAGCTTATCCTGGTCATAGTTTTTATAAATATGCTGGAGTTCTAGAATCATCTACTGTACCTCCGCGTCACCTGAACCGGTGGCATCTGCAGCACCTTCGTCCATTGTGCCATCGTCCATTGTGCCATCATCAACAGGACCGCCCTCAGTGCCCTCAAGCATCTGGTCATCAAGAGCTTCTGTACCCATATCGTCATAGACTGACTCTTCACCGCCGCCATTTTCAACGTACTCTTCCCATGTCTGTGCCGGCTCACCCTCATAAAGGTCATCAGATGCCCATACTATATAGTCATCCTTTGTAAGCCCTGACTTGATTTCATACATCATGAGATTCTCGTCATAGTCTCCAAGCTCAACCTTTGTCTTCTCAAGCTTATCCTTTTTATTAAGTGTCCATACATATGCATCATCGCCATCCTTTACGACATAGCTCTCATCAATCCAAATACCATCCTTTACCTGCGTCTGTCCGAAATCCGGCTCCACATATACATGCTGTCCTAAAAGCATGTCGCCTGTGCCTGTAAGCTGCACATAGAAGTTGTACTTTGATGCCTTCTGCTCGCTGCTTCCATCATCATACATGCCGGAATTGCTGTTATCAGTCTGAGTATTCTCAGTATCAACCTTGCTGATGGTACCCTGCCATGTCTTTGACTCATCAACTCTCGAGCGCACTATAACTGCCTGCCCCTCTGCGAGTCCACTGTTTAAAAAGCTCTGCTCATCAATTGTGCCCTTTACCCTGTAATCACCGGTGGCAACGATTGTCATAAATGCAGTATCTGCTGTGTCTGCACTCTGATTCTCATTGATTTTCTTTACAACACCAATCATTGTGCTGTTTACAGTGGCATTTTTGATGCTCTCATCATACTTTTCTATCTCTGCCTTCTTCGTGGCAATATCGTACTGAGTCTGCTTCTGCTGTGTCTGCGCCTGCTGAATCTGCAGTGTATAGTCAAGCTGCTGATCCTTTGGCGCTTCCTTCTTTTCCTTGGTGAGCTGCTCTATCTGTGCATCATAGCCGGAAAGCGTATTGTTTAAGCTCTCAAGCTCAAGCGTGGCGCTTTCCTTTTTCGCAGCAAGATCCTTTGTATCATAGGTAAAAAGCGGTGTGCCCACCTGTACCTCATCCCCTTCTGACACAAGAATATCCTTTACCTTTTTTTCACTGTCAGTCTTGATATCCATGGTATCGGCTGCTTCCACGACACCGCTGTACTTGTCAGTACTTCCCGCCTGATACATGACATCAGCGACCTTGTTTGCATAGACTCCCGATGCCTTTGCTGCATTCTTTCCCTTTGTCATTGCAATGACAACAGCTGACACAATCACTGCTATGATAAGCACAGCTGCAATCACTGAAATGATTATCTTTTTCTTTTTACTCATTTCGACCTCCCGGTTTCTTATAATTAATTGATTGATTATGAATTAATCATACCAAATATATATTGCATCTGTCTTTTAAGATTTTTTTAATATTTTACTAATAAAAAATGGAGGTTAGTATGGAAATAGCATTTAGTGAGAAAATTTCTCCACAGCTGTCCGCCGCCCTGTTGTCCACCCCTTATGAGCTTGGAAAAGAGGGTGGGCTTTCAAGCGGCTATCTGCCGGAGAGTGATAGCTGGGAAGTGATAGTAAAATATGTCGGTGACATCGAAAAAATAAAAGAAAAGTATCCTTCTGTACTCATCACGAGGCTGCTCGGAAACTATGCGGTGCTCGTAATTGAAAAATCACTTGTAAATACCGTTGCCCTGTGCGATGAAATCATATATATGGAAAAGCCAAAGCAGTTTAACTACGATGTGTACGAGGGCTCGCAGGCCTCATGCATCACTCCCGTACACACCAATCCATATAATCTAACCGGAAAAGGTGTGCTCGTAGGCATTATCGACTCCGGAATTTACTATGCCCATCCGGCTTTTATACAGGATGGTGTAAGCAGAATCGCCTATCTGTGGGACCAGACTGTTTCCGATGATACCTCACACAGTGATATCATCCCTTTCGGCACCTTATATGACCGAGATACAATCACCAAAGCCATAAATGCAGAAAACAGCTTAGAAATGCAGCGCATCTGTCCAAGCATCGACATATCCGGGCACGGCACTCATGTAGCAGGAATCGCTGCCGGAAACGGAAATGGTAATGATAATGAACAAAACACAAAATACCGCGGTGTTGCTTATGAAAGCACTCTTATAATCGTAAAACTCAAAACTTCAGGCGGTGCCAGCTTTCCCACAACCACGCAGATTATGCTGGCAGTAGACTTTTGCATAAGAAAATCAGTCGATATGAACATGCCTATCGCCATAAACCTAAGCTTTGGCACAAGTAACGGCTCGCACAGCGGCACCTCACTGCTTGAAGCATATCTGGACTATATAGCAGGAAACTACCGCTGCGCTGTCTCAGTCGGCTCAGGTAACGATGGAGCCGGCTTTGGCCATGCAAACGGCAGCTCGTACCCTGCCGATGCAGAGCTTGCGATAGGCTATCCTGAGCCGTCCCTTTCCATTGATTTATGGAAAAAATACTGGGATGAGATACAGCTGCGCATTAGTGCACCAAATAATGATATGCTTGAGATTCCCGATACAATTACCAATCAGGCAAAGGGCTTTACATACAGATACAATCTCGATGGGACAGACATATATATAACAGGCGGCGGTCCCTCTCCCTACTCTCCCTTTCAGGAAATATTCATTGAACTCATGGGATCGGAATACATCTCACCCGGCATCTGGAAAATATCACTTGAACCCATATCTGTAAAGGACGGCTCATGGGATATATGGCTGCCGTCAGGTGCCCTGCGCAATGCACAGACCTCATTTATCCATGCATCGCCTGATATCACCCTGACCATCCCCTCAACCGCTCAAAATGTCATATCTGTCGGAGCCTATGACAGCCAAACAAACCGCACAGCCGCCTTTTCCGGCCGAGGCTATACCTGGGCCTTTGACAACATAAAGCCTGATATCATTGCGCCCGGTGTAGACATTATTTCATGCTCAAACACCGGAGGCTACACTTCAAAAACAGGGACATCCATGGCTGCACCGTTTGTGACCGGTGCGGCTGCGCTTCTGATGGAATGGGGAATTGTGCGTGGAAATGACCTCTATATGTATGGCGACAAGCTTAAAGCTTCTCTCATAAAAGGTGCCGGTGAAAATGTATTTACAACTGCCTCACGGGCTGTCTCTGAAAACACTTCCAAAAATACAAAATACCCCAACCCTGTGACGGGCTGGGGTACATTGTGCTTACTGGATAGTATTCCTTAGTGGAAGGTGCTATTCGTATACATGCTTCTGATGCTTCTTTGCATCTGCCTTATTCTTTTTCTTCAATGGATGCTTTGGATTTTTATCCATTATAATCGCTTCCTTCCGTTCGTTCTGACTACGTTATACACCTGCAATTAGCACTTGTCAAGTAAGAGTGCTATTTTTAATTAATTATTTATATTTAGCGTGAAATCTCAATCATTTTAATGTCAAAATGTCGATTTGTGTGCACAATTATTGACAGTTTGCTAAATTTAATTATTATCTCTTCATCACACTCTTTTTAAACACAGTCATCGCAATTCAAAAAAATACATCATTACATAGCTGCCAAATATACAAAATATGCTGCATAGCAAAGCAGCATCACCACTCCACATGGCTTTCTAAGCTCTTTATGTCTTATCGTACCGCCCCACAGGAGCACACCGCACAGTATTGCCACAACTGTATCAATCACAAACCTGCTCTCAAACGGCACCGGACAAATGAGAGCTACTGTTCCGATTACAAAGAGTATATTGAAAATATTGCTGCCGACTATATTTCCAATCGCTATACCGGCATTTCCCTTGCGTGCTGCTGAAACAGATGTAACAAGCTCCGGAAGAGATGTGCCGAATGCAACGATTGTCAGTCCGATAAAGCGCTCACTCATGCCGCAGGCTCTTGCTATGGTCGTGGCACCGTTTACGACAAGCTGGCTTCCAATTACGACGCACACACCGCCCAGCACAATAAAGAGCAGACATTTCCATACCGGATATAGCTTTACCGACTGCTCATCACCGCTGTCATTGCCCTTTTTTGCCAGAAAATACAAATAAAGCAGATATGCAATAAATAAAATCCACAGTATAACACCCTCAATGAATGTGATTTCATTGCCTGTCATTCCCATCACGAGAAGCACCGCTGTGATAAGAAGCATGTACGGTATCTCGTATTTGAATGTGGTTTTTTGTATGGCTACATTTGTGATGAGTGCCGTCACTCCCAGGATTATAAGGATATTTAGTATATTGCTGCCGACTATATTGCCGACTGTAATCCCCGCATTACCCTTTATTCCTGCAGTGATGCTGACTGCCGCCTCCGGCAGCGACGTACCCATCGCCACAATCGTCAGTCCAATCACAAGCTGCGGAATACCAAATTTCCCGGCGAGTGCCGCCGCTCCATCCACAAACACATCCGCGCCCTTCACCAGTGCTACAAAGCCTGCTATAAGCAGTAAAATTGCTACAAAAATCATAATTTTCCTCCTTCTGCTGTCCTTTTTAAGGATGCATGATTAATTGATAGTTACAGCTATGTCCTATCAGCAGAAGGCTTTTATATACAAAAAAGGCGACACTTCTGCTGTATAAAACAACAAAAGTCTCGCCATTTAATCACTCTCCGGATTGCTGTCATATATGTATGATATGTATGAGCAATCGTACTGACGGATAAGTAAGCACTTTCGTGCCGGCTACTCCCTTTCACTTATATACTATGATATGTCAACGCAGGGTATTCGTCAAGAGAAAGTTTTTCTTGCCTTTATCACACTAACGTGGTAGCATGGTTACTAAATAAACTATTAAAGAGGTACTACAAATGAAAACATCAGAAATTATTGTATTTATCGTCTATCTGCTGTGCATGCTGGGTATCGGTATCTTCTTCTTCGTGAAAAACAGAAACGGCGGAGAAAAGACCTACTTCCTCGGCGGACGTGAGATGGGACCATGGGTTGCGGCGCTGTCAGCCGGAGCCTCAGACATGAGTGCATGGGTACTCATGGGACTTCCTACTTCTATCTATGCACTGGGCTTAGGTCAGGTATGGATTCCTGTAGGACTTGCAATCGGCTACACTATAAGCTGGCTGCTTGAAGCACCGAGACTGAGAAAATTCTCGATTGTAGCAAACGACTCAATCACCATTCCGCAGTATCTGACCAACAGATTCCTGTCCAAATCACTTGCACTGCAGGTGATATGTGCAATTGTGTTTTTGGTTGCATACACTATTTATGCGGCATCAAGCGTAAAGGCATGCGGTACTCTTTTCCACACTGTAATAGGAATGGATCCACAGATTGCCATGTATCTTGCAGCAGTTGTCATCGTAGGCTATACTTTCCTCGGAGGCTTCTCGGCTGTATGCTGGACCGATTTTTTCCAGGGCATGCTCGTGCTTGGTTCTATGTTTATAGCACCGATTTTTGCAGCATTTATGCTTGATACATCATCTATGTCATCACTCCCGGGCGGTTACTTAAATCCATTCTCAAGCTGGCAGGATATCGTGTCAGGACTGGCATGGGGACTTGGTTACTTTGGTATGCCACATATCATTATCAGATTCATGTCCATCAAATCTCAGAAGGATTTGAAAAAATCAGCAAAAATAGGAATCACATGGACTCTGCTTATTGTATTTTTTGCAACCTTAATCGGAGTAATCGGAAGACTTTTCCTTGGCTTTGACGAATCAATCAATGAAAACTCTCTTGTTTTCATACAGATTGTAAGAAAGATTTTCCCGGGTGTTATCTCAGGTATACTCCTCTCAGCAGTGCTTGCCGCTTCCATGAGTACCGCAGACAGCCAGCTGCTTGCTGCTTCATCTGCTTTCTCGAGTGATGTGTACAAGCCTGTCATCAGAAAAGGTAAGGCAAATGACAAAGAGATGATGTGGACCGGCCGTATTGTCGTTCTTGGAATCTCTGTTGCAGCACTCATCATCGCTTCAAACCCTAATGCCGGCTCTATCATGGCACTTGTTTCCAATGCATGGGGTATCTTTGGAGCTGCCTTTGGACCTGCAATCATGCTCAGCCTCTTCTGGAAGCGCTTTAACTTCAAGGGTGCTGTTGCCGGAATCATAACAGGTGCTGCCGTTGATATATTGTGGTATGCATTCCTCACATCAACCGGAATCTACGAGCTGCTGCCGGGATTTGTTTTAGGACTTATCGCAGCCGTTGTTGTGACACTTTGCACAAATGAGCCTTCAAAAGAGGTTTATGAGCTTTTCGATAAAGCCGAAAAGTTTGATGAATAATTAAAGTAATTAATCAGTAAAGCACATAAGTAAAACCGTCGTACCCTGCCATTTATGGCCCCGGTACGACGGTTTTATTTTTTTCTTATGCTTTATGTTGTGCTTTTAGAAGAGCTGCTTTAGTACCTGCATTGGTATTTACCTTTACAAAGGCAAATGTGCTGAAATGGTCTGTCTCAAATACAATTCCTTTAACTTCTACAGATGAAGCACTCGCTCTTTAATCTCCTGGGTTCTTCCCTGATTCCAGAACTGTGTGCCTATATAGCCGCATGTACGGCGGGCTACACTCATCTTGTTCTGGTCACGATTGCCACAGTGTGGGCACTCCCAGATAAGCTTGCCTGAGCCCTCTTCCTCTACGATTTTGATTTCTCCGTCGTAGCCGCATACCTGGCAATAGTCGCTCTTTGTATTCAGCTCTGCGTACATGATATTGTCGTAAATGTACTGCATTACTGAAAGCACTGCAGGGATATTGTCCTGCATGTTTGGTACCTCCACGTAGCTGATAGCGCCACCCGGAGACAGCTTCTGGAACTGGGACTCAAACTTTAGCTTGTCAAATGCATTAATCTGCTCTGTTACATGCACATGGTAGCTGTTTGTAATATAGTTCTTGTCGGTAACACCCTTTATGATACCAAAGCGCTTCTGTAAGCACTTCGCGAACTTATAGGTGGTAGACTCAAGCGGTGTGCCATATATACTGAAATCGATGTTTGACTCCTTTTTCCACTGCTCACATGCATCGTTTAAGCGCTGCATTACCTTAAGTGCAAACGGTGTTCCCTCTTTTGGCTCTGTGTGTGATACTCCCTTCATATAGCGTACACACTCACAAAGTCCTGCATAGCCGAGTGAGATTGTTGAGTATCCGTTAAATAATAATGGGTCTATAACCTCTCCCTTTTTCAGACGTGCAAGTGCTCCGTTCTGCCAGAGAATCGGTGCTACATCGGATTTGGTACCAAGAAGCCTCTTATGTCTGCACATAAGTGCTCTATGACACAGCTCAAGTCTCTCATCAAGTATCTTCCAGAATTTTTCCTCATCCTTTTCTGATGAGCATGCCACATCAACGAGATTTAAGGTGACAACACCCTGGTTGAAACGTCCATAGTATTTACGCTTGTTTGGATCAAAGTTCTCGGCATGTGCCACATTGCCCGCTGTCTGTGAGCATCTGTCCACTGTGAGGAATGAACGGCAGCCCATGCATGTATACACATCTCCGTCCTTAAGCTCCTTCATGACCTTCTCTGAAATATAGTCAGGCACCATTCTCTTTGCAGAGCACTGTGCCGCGAGCACTGTGAGATTCCAGTACTTTGAATCCTCTGTGATATTATCATCCTCAAGCACATATATGAGCTTAGGGAATGCCGGTGTGATATATACACCCTTTTCGTTCTTTACGCCCTTTATTCTCTGGTGCAGCATCTCCTCAATGATTGCGGCAAGATCTGCCTTTGTCTGCGGATCGGATACCTCATTCAGGTACATGAATACTGTGATAAACGGTGCCTGTCCGTTTGTAGTCATGAGTGTGATGACCTGATACTGAATCATCTGCACACCGCGGTTGATTTCTTCCTTGACACGAAGCTCTGCTACCTCGTTGATTTTTTCTTCATCCAAATCAAGGCCTACGCTCTCGAATTCCTTTTGCACCTGCTTTCTGAACTTCTCACGACTGACCTGTACAAATGGTGCCAGATGTGCAAGCGAGATACTCTGTCCACCATACTGTGAGCTGGCAATCTGTGCGATAGCCTGTGTAGCGATGTTGCAGGCTGTTGAAAAGCTCTTTGGTGTGTCAATCATAGTCTCACTGATTACTGTGCCGTTCTGAAGCATGTCCTCAAGGTTTACAAGACAGCAGTTGTGCATATGCTGTGCAAAATAATCTGCATCGTGGAAATGGATAAGCCCCTTCTCATGAGCCTCTACTATATCCGCAGGAAGCAGGAAACGGCGTGTGATATCCTTGCTCACCTCACCTGCCATGTAGTCACGCTGCACGCTGTTTACAGTAGGATTCTTGTTGGAGTTTTCCTGCTTTACCTCCTCGTTATTGCACTCAAGAAGGCTAAGAATCTGCTGGTCCGTAGAGTTTGACTTACGGACGATGGCTCTCTTGTATCTGTAAGTAATGTAGTTTCTGGCTACGGTAAAGGCACGCTTGTTCATGAGCTGGTTCTCCACCATATCCTGTATCTCCTCAACGCTTGGAGAGCGCTTCATGTTCTCACATGCAGTCTCCACGTTGCTTGCAATTTCTTCAATCTGATCAGCAGTAAGCTTCTCATAGTCCAGCACTGAATCGTTTGCCTTTCTAATTGCAGCTACAATTTTGGCTGCATCAAATATGTCCTCACTGCCGCTTCGCTTGATGATTTTCATGTAAATTTCTCCTCTCTGTATACTATATTTCATATAATGTAGTGTACTATATATAGTGTTGTTATCCAATACACATACTATATATATGTATTTTATCATGTGTAATGGCACAAAATATGCAGCTATAAATGAGATGTAATCATTAATTCATGTCACTGCCCTGCAATGTAAAGCGGGCTTTTCACCAAACAATTACGATATAGCTACATATAAAATGCCATATTATTTAATACAAATCTGTGCATCTGTCTTTTGATGACACTCTAAATTATACAAGATATTGTTGCTATGTCAATACGCTCAACAATATTTTGTAGCATTTTGACTTATTGCACAAAAAAAGCCACAATATTTATGCTACTTTTTCAACTCTGTAATTATTTTGTTACTTGTTAAGCTTTTCCATATTGTCAATCACTCTGTCCAAAAAGCCAAGCATCATGTTAAACTCTTCCTTAGAAAAGCCTTCGTGCATGGCTTCCTCTATTACCATTATATTTTCCCTCACCCTGTTTTCGTGGTCCAGTGCTTTTTGCGTCAGCTCAATCCTCTTAAGCCTTGCATCATTTTCCATAGGTGTGCGCACGATATAGCCGTTTTTTTCAAGACTTTTAAGCATATTTGTCACTGTGGCTCCTGACAGATGAAACTTTGCTTCGATATCCTTTTGAAATATATTTTGGCCCTGATTATCCATTATATATCCAATCATCATCCCCTGGCTTCGCGGTATACATTCTGTTTTACTACACCTTTTTCTGTCAAAATATTTGTCTATACTCCTGCTGATGCGGTTTATCTTGTGTCCTAAGTATTTATCCGGTGTAAACTCCTTCATATCTGAAATCCTTTCATAGATTTTTCTTGACAATAAAAAAAGTATATCTATAATATAGTTAGCACACTAACTAATTAAATGCAAGTATTTTTTAGTTAACCACATTACCATAAATGTGGGAAGTTTGTTTTAATCAAATATGAAATATAAGAAGAAAGGACAAAACATATGTTAAAAACACTAGGTGCCCAAATAAAGGAATACAAATGGGCTTCGATTGCGACACCTGTTTTCATGCTGCTTGAGGTGGCTGTGGATACCATAATCCCTCTTCTCATGGCATCAATCATCGACAACGGTGTCAATATGGGCGACACAAGGCATATCTATATCATGGGTGTGTGGATGATTGTCGCAGCACTGTTTGGTCTTTTGACAGGATGTCTCGGTGCAAAATATGGTGCAAAGGCCGCCATGGGCTTTGGAAAGAATCTGCGTGCTGCAATGTTCCGCAACATCCAGACCTTTTCCTTTGCAAATATCGACAGATTCTCATCCGCGAGTCTTGTCACACGTATGACAACCGATGTGACCAACATCCAGAATGCTTACATGATGCTGCTTCGCATGGCTATGAGAGCCCCTGCATCCATAATATGTGCGATGGCTATGTCATTTTTCATCAGCCCTCGCCTTGCGACAATATACTTAATCGCTGTCATTGTGCTTGGAGCTTTACTGCTTTTCATCAGTAAGGCGGCCATGAAATACTTCGACAGAGCCTTCAAGCGCTATGATGACCTGAATGAAAGCGTACAGGAAAACGTATCCGCTATCCGCGTTGTAAAGGCATACGTCCGTGAGGATTATGAGAAGAAACGTTTTTCAAAGGCAGCACAAAATATCTACGACGTATTTGTGAAGGCAGAAAGCCTTGTGGTATACAACTCTCCTCTCATGCAGTTTACAGTGTATGCCTGCATCCTGTTAATAAGCTGGCTCGGAGCTCATATGGTGGTAAGCAGCACTCTCACTACAGGTGATCTGATGGCTCTTCTCACCTATTGCATGAATATTCTGATGAACCTCATGATGCTCTCGATGGTGTTTGTAATGATTTCACTCTCACTCGCATCCGCAAGACGAATCAGCGAGGTATTAAATGAACAGAGCACACTGCACAATCCTAAGGAGCCGCTTTACGATGTACCTGACGGAAGCATAAGCTTTAAGCATGTAACCTTCAGATATTCAGACACCGCTGAAACTCCGGTTCTGTCAGATATAAATCTAGACATAAAATCCGGTGAGACCATCGGCATCATAGGAGGAACCGGAAGCTCGAAATCTTCCCTTGTAAACCTGATAAGCCGTCTCTACGACACAGACACCGGCTCTGTAATCGTCGGAGGCCACGATGTGCGTGAATACGACATGGACACTCTCAGAAACAAGGTAGCTGTCGTGCTCCAGCAAAACGTTCTTTTCTCGGGCACCATACTCGAAAATCTGCGCTGGGGTGACAAAAACGCTACCACGGATGAGTGTATTGAGGCCTGCAAAATGGCATGCGCCGATGACTTTATCGAGTCCTTCCCTGACAAGTACAACACCTACATAGAGCAGGGCGGAACCAACGTATCCGGTGGCCAGAAGCAGCGTCTGTGTATCGCAAGGGCTCTGCTTAAAAAGCCAAGGATACTCATACTCGATGACAGCACCTCGGCTGTAGATACAGCAACAGATTCAAAAATCCGTGCTGCCCTCGCAAAAACAATACCGGGAACCACTAAGCTCATCATCGCACAGCGTATCTCATCAGTCATGGATGCTGACCGTATCATCGTGATGAATGACGGAAAAGTGGACGGCTTTGACACTCACGAAAATCTGCTTAAAAATAATGAAATCTACCGCGATGTTTACGATTCCCAGACAAACGGCGGAGGAGACTTTGATGAAGGAGGTGCTGCCTGATGCCAGGACCAAGAGGACCACGAGGTCCAAAACCCAAAATTAAAAATCCCGGTAAGCTTTTTGCGCGCCTCATGGGATTTATTTTCAAGAAATATTTACCTGCCTGCATAATTGTTGTGATATGTATCTTTGTCAGTGTACTTGCAAATGTGCAGGGAACCATGTTTACCAAAAATTTGATTGATGACTATATAGTACCACTGCTTAAGACAGGAAATCCCGACTACGGACCACTCCTTGCAGCAATGGGAAGGGTCGCCGTATTCTACGGTATCGGCGTCATTAGTACGTTTGCATACAGCAAAATAATGATCTACGTATCACAGGGCACCATTAAGAACCTGCGTGTTGAGCTCTTTTCCCATATGCAGGATCTGCCAATCCGATACTTTGACTCACATGCGCACGGCGATATCATGTCAATTTATACAAACGATATCGATACACTCCGCCAGCTCATCAGCCAGAGTCTTCCGCAGATACTTAACAGTGCTATCACTGTTGTGAGCGTTTTTGTTTCAATGGTCATATTAAATATTCCGCTCACCATACTAACTATCGTGATGGTAATCGTAACAACAGTCGTGACAAAGAAATTTGCAGGCTTCTCCAGCCGCTATTTCCTTGCACAGCAGCGCGACCTCGGCAAGGTTAACGGCTTCATCGAGGAAATGCTCAACGGCCAGAAGGTAGTCAAGGTATTTACCCACGAGCAGGAAAATATTGAAGCCTTCGACAAAATAAATGATGAACTCTTTGAAAGCGCCTACAATGCCAACATGTACTCCAACATGCTCGGTCCTGTAAACGCACAGATTGGAAATCTAAGCTACGTGCTCTGCGCTCTTGCAGGCGGTGTTATGGCTCTTTCAGGCTTTGGCGGTCTGACCCTTGGTAAGCTTGCGAGCTTTCTGACCTTTAACAAGAGCTTTAACATGCCTATCTCGCAGGTCAGCCAGCAGTTCAACAGTATCATCATGGCACTTGCCGGATGCGACCGTATCTTCTCACTGCTCGATGAAGCGCCTGAGACTGACGAGGGCTATGTCACACTGGTAAATGCTAGGGAAGAAAACGGAAAACTCACTGAAACACCTGAGCACACCGGCTTATGGGCATGGAAGCATACTCATCAGGCTGACGGCTCTGTGGACTACAAAAAACTCGAGGGCGATGTGGTATTTGACGATGTGGATTTCGGATATGTGCCTGAGAAAATTGTACTGCACGATGTGGATCTTTTTGCAACACCCGGTCAGAAGATTGCCTTTGTTGGCACCACCGGAGCTGGAAAGACTACCATCACTAACCTTATCAACCGCTTCTACGATATAGCAGACGGCAAGATAAGATATGACGGCATCAATATAAACAAGATTAAAAAGGCTGATCTGCGCCACTCTCTTGGCATTGTTTTGCAGGATACCCACCTTTTCACAGCTACTGTCATGGAAAACATCCGCTACGGCAAGCTTGATGCCACAGATGATGAAGTATACGCAGCTGCCCGCCTGGCAAACGCCGATACGTTTATCCGCCAGCTTCCTGACGGCTACAATACTGTACTGACAGGTGACGGTGCAAACCTAAGCCAGGGCCAGCGCCAGCTTCTAGCCATTGCGCGTGCCGCTATCGCCGATCCGCCTGTGCTCATCCTCGATGAGGCTACAAGCTCAATTGATACACGTACCGAGCGTATTGTTCAGGACGGCATGGATAAGCTCATGCATGGCCGTACTACATTTGTTATCGCACACAGGCTTTCTACTGTCAGAAACAGCGACTGCATTATGGTTTTGGAGCAGGGACGCATTATTGAAAGGGGAAGTCATGATGAGCTGATTTCAAAGAAGGGAAAGTATTATCAGCTTTATACAGGAAAGACTGCTTAATTCACTAGACTAACTACGAAAACCGATAGACCGGGAATACGGCAGAGGGCACACCCTCATGTGCGCTAACATGAGGGTGTGCCCTTAATGCCTACCTGGATCATCTTCATTGCTTCTATTGCTGTCTTATGACTTTCAGGTGTTACGCAGGCGCAGGCATTTTCTATTACGAACACCTCTGCGTCTTTACAGAATGTCTTTGCAATCGCTACGTTGCTTATTACGCATATTCCTGTGCAGAATCCGCAGAAATAAATCTCTGTATCGCTGTTGTCATATTCCGCAAGAAGTCTACCAAGCTCTTTGCTGCCAAAAGTCGGCTTGTCAATATAAGTCATACCGTTACAGTCAACTCCACGCTCCTTCATTGCATCTTTAAGACGAGCGTCTACTTCCCATCCGTTTGTCCCTTTAATACAGTGCGTTACCGGAAGTTTCTTTCCTTCCTGAGTATTCAGATAGTTTTCATCATGCGTATCCCTTGTGAATATCACGTCATCATATTTGCCTGACCTGATTTCATCTGCAATGACATTTGTTGCCACGTCACACTCTTTGTTTCCAAGAGCTCCTGTAATAAAATCATTCTGTGCGTCCACTACTACTAAAATTTTCTTTGCCATAATTATTTTCTCCTACATAATGTAATCATCATTCGTTGCATCCATAAGGATTTTTCTAAGCTGCTTTAAGTCCTTCTGTCATATCTAAACAGATTCGCTATACATCAGGCAATTTCTTCGGAGTTACGCTTTATCTGGTTCACTATCTCCATTATCTGTTTTGCGGTACTCATATCATCTTTGAAAAGAGTTGTGATACTTCCAACTGATTTAAATGGTTCACCCATCAATACTTTATTATCTTCGATATTTCCATTTGCTACTATATAGTCCACTATCAGATTTACGAATCTCATCTGATTTATGTTCAAGCGCTCTTCTGACATAAAACAACTGAAGGCTTCGTTTACTGCCGCTCTATCTACACCGACTATTTTTCGTACTAATCTGCCTATCGGTGTCTCTCCGTATTCCTTTATATAATCTTCCTTTGAACCAAGCTCAGTCCACAGAATTCGTTCCAATTCCCTTAGATCCGTTTCTGTCAGCTTTTTGTTGTTTTTCAGCTTATACACTGACAATTTGTCAATATGCTCTTTCAGGTAAAATTCGACTTTTTTACGATAATTTTTCAAGTCATTTCCGCCATATAAAGGTTCACCCGGTGTACCATCTGTTATAGAGTCCGTGAAATTTGTATAGTATATTGGCCGTACCTGTCTGTCAAGGTACTGCAACAGACCTCTTAAAGCTTCTCTTACTGTATCAAGCTCTATTATAGTGACTTTATCCCAAAATTCATTTGTCTGGACCTTTTCGATAATCTCCTTTTTCTTTTCCACCTGTGGGATTGAGTATTTGGCAGACAGCTTTTCTGCGGTCTGAACCACTATATTCACCGGACTTTGTATGCTTTTGCTTTGCAGCAGTCCAAGATCTATACTGTATACCAGATAGTCAAATCTTCGTGCCAGCTCATCTTCCTTTTTAGGTCTGATAAGAGGTGCAATATGCTCCCTGATATCCGAAATCTCTATTGTCTCAAGATTATCCCACGATGATGAAGCCCTGAAAAACTCTACATAACGCAGATGTCTTTTCACCATAAAGCTATCGTCATTTAAGCTAATTACATCTTTCTTTAAATCATCCACAAGACTTTTTCTGTAATCTGCGTATATCTCATCACCACTGTATACCGGTGCCTGAAGCTCTCTGACAATCTGGGCTTTTGTGTTATATATTTTCTCATTGAGTGATTCTGTTATGCCATTCTCCGCTCCATTTTTGTTCACGCGGAAATATTCAAAATTGTTACAGAAATCAAATATGAGAAATCTTTCTTTGTCCATACCCTCGCCAAGCAGATTAGGGCATAGCCTGGTTCCCCTTCCAATCATCTGCCAGAACTTGGCATAGCTTTTTACCTTCTTAAAAAATACAAGATTCAAAATCTCCGGAATATCTATTCCTGTGTCGAGCATATCAACAGATACTGCTATCTGCGGCATTTTATCACTTGTGCTAAACTCATCTATCAATGAATCATTGTACTTTATACTATAATCTATCCGCTTTATGAAGTCTCCTCCATATTCTGGAAAAAGCTTATTGAAACGCTTGACTATTGCCTGCGCATGCAAAGAGTTTTTGGCAAAAATTATTGTCTTGCCAAGCTTGTCTCCACCCTCAATTTTTAAGCCCTTTTCCATAAGCTCTCTTAAAACCTTATCAATTGTATCCGCGTTAAAAAGCCATGTATTTACGGCCTCTCCTGATATATCATCACCTACAGTGTCATCATCAGAAAATGTATCCTCATACTCTTCTTTTTCCTCATCTGACAGCTCATCATAGTGAATACCGCTTTCCATTATTTTTGACTTATATTCCAGTGTAGAATAATTGACCAGATAGCCCTCTTCCACCGCTTTTTCAAGCTCATACGCAAATGTCGGAACTCCTCTTTCAAGGTCAAAGACTCCATATGTGTTTTTGTCGATTTCATTTTTTGGAGTGGCAGTCATACCAAGTAACATCGCATCAAAATACTCAAATATTTCCTGATATTTTTTGTAAATGCTGCGGTGTACTTCATCGCAGATTATGAGCTGAAAATGCCCCGGACTAAAGAGCTTCTCACCATATTTGTTTTTCCTCTCATCTATGGCATTCATCATCGTCGGATATGTAGAAAAAATCATCCTGCATGACTCAGGGTCTTCTTTATTGTCAAGCAGATTACAGCATGATAAATCAGGAAGCAAATTCGTATAATTGTTTTTGGCCTGCTTCACAAGAGCTTTTCTGTCTGCGAGGAACAGAATATTTTTCACATAATTGTGGCGCCTTAATACATCAACAATACTAATGCTCACTCTTGTCTTTCCTGAACCTGTGGCCTGCACTATAAGCATCTTGCGGTGCTTATTTGTGATAGCATCGCAGACAGCGGTTACAGCCTCTTTCTGATATGGTCTGTTGGTAATATCATCGCTTATCCGTATATTTTCAAGCGGAATCCTTGAAGTGCGTCCATCCATCTCAAGCTGCAGCTCTTCCTGTGTGAAAAATCCTGAAACCTCACGCCTTGGATATCCCATATAATCATTCGTATAGAAAAATTCAAATCCATTTGTTATGAAAATAAGAGGACGTCTATTGTATTTATTCTGCAAACAGTCAGCATACAGCTTCGCCTGCTGGCTTCCTACCATAGCATCCACAGAAGCCTTTTTAGCCTCCACTACAGCAAGTGGCAGATTATCCTTTCCCCAAAGAACATAATCCACATACCCTGTTCCTGTGCTATTTGGCATTCCTGTAACCGGCTCCTCCTCCGTGACATTTCTGCCAATAACCCATCCTGCCTCCTTTAAGGCAACATCTATATATCTCTTGCGGGTTTCTGCCTCGCTTATCGTATCTACATGGAACTCCCTTGTCTTTACATTCTGACTACGCTTCTTTGCCATCTGCTCGCGAAGCTCTTCATTCTCCTTCAATACGCTCTCGAGCTTTTTATCCTTACTGCTTAAGCCCTCATACAGCTTCATGAGCTCATCAGCCTTTATACGCTTTTCATTACCGCTTGCAAGAATCGACTCATCATATGTCTTCTCATCGTATTCCCTCGAATATGAATAATCAATCCAATCGCAAAACTCAAACAAATCACGAAGCGCTATTATTGCTTCATCCCTGCCTATATTGTTGTTGGTATGAACTGCAACATTTCCCAGATGAATGGTATATTTGAGCATTGGAAACAGCCTTGGCTCAATTATCCTTCTAAACGTTGGCTCATGAATAAGACTCGATACATTATCTCTGTACGGAAGCGAAAGCTCCGCGTCATATGAGAAAACAAACCTCACTGCAAGCTCAAGTGCACGCCTCGACAAAATGGCACAAGTGGCCGGTGAAATGGATAAACTTTTTTCTGCTTCAACTGCCTGCTTTGCAAAATCTGCGTATTCTTCTTTCTTTAAAAGGTAATCAAAATTAGTTTCCATGTAATCACCCCTTTTATCTTTCTACAAGCACTTTGCATCTCTTCCTGCAAAATGTAATTCCATAATACATGATATTCTGTCGATCATCATTTAACAGATATTCCTGATATCTTCTATCCTTTATCTGTTTCAGAGCCTTTTCACAGGATTTTTCCATAGATTTAAAATCTTTTGTGTATTTAAGCTCTGCAATAATTCCTTCATCCGGATCATCTGTCTCCACAATAATATCTGCAAAGCCCTCTCCTGCCTCAACATTTGACTTTACCAGCCAGTCCTCATTGCCGCTCAAAATACCAATAAGCAGATTATGATAGGAGCTTTCCTTTTCATCATTTCGCGCTCTTGTGTCAAAAACGCTCACCGAATTACTGAGCACCTTGTTTAAATACATTTCCATTATCTGTGTATTTCCATCTTTGAAAGCCTTCCAAAAGTCCTGCAACTGCTCGGTATTGGAAAATATTTTATTCCTGAACCACTCCTGTATCTGCAGCTTAAATACTTCTTTAATCTCCTTGTTCGGAATTACAAGGCTATATTTTTTGTCCTCACTTATCTTTGTATATGTCAGATAACCTGTTGTAAACAGAACACTCCATAGATTATCAATATTATTGTCTATTTCGTCATAGGTCATATCCAGACGGATTTGCTTGTCTATAGCTTCTCCCGCGATTAAACGCTCAATTTCATCTCTGGTTGTCTTACCAGCCTTATCTATAAACCTCTTAACAAGCTCATTTCCGCTTGTATTAATCCAATACGCTTCCGGTCCTGCCATTGGATCATCTTTTATTCGGTCAACATGATTGATTACATCCCACGGACAGTATACATCGACATTTCCGAAATGATAACCATCATACCATTCCTTTGTCTCCGCAAACCTGTTTTCCACATGATAAAATGCCAGCAAACGCTCTACTTCATCATCCGTAAATCCAAAGTGTTCATCAAATCTTGTATCAGTAATAGATAAAATCTTGAAATTATTCAATCCTGTAAAAATACTTTCTTTTGAAACACGAAGACAACCTGTTAAGACAGCAAAATCCAATGCCTCATTTGTCTTTAATGCTTTTCCGAATATGGCACGTATCAAAGAAACCATCTCTTTATAATAGCCATTTTGAAATGCCTTATCCAGTGGAACATCATATTCATCTATTAAAATAACCGTTTTTCTGCCATGATGCTTATATAACAGCTCAGATAAAGTTTGAAGCGAAGCATACAGTGCCTCATCTCTCATTTCATATCTGCCATCCTCTAATCGAATTAAAGAAGCATACGTCGACTTATCGTCAATGTCCAGCCTGTCACTATTCTTCAAATATACAAATCTCTTAGCTTCCTTTGCAATTATCTCTATCATCTGATACTTTGCAGCTTGAAAATCGAGCCCTTCCACATTCTTTAAAGATAGAAATATCACAGGATACTTGCCCATATTATCATCACACATTTTTTTGTTGTGCGATATATAAAGACCATCAAATAATTCAGAAGCTGCTCCAATTTCAAAGAAAGATTTGAGCATACTCATGTTGAGAGTCTTGCCAAAACGACGCGGTCTGGTAAAAAGGTTGACTTTTCCCCGGCTGTCAACCAACTGTTCAATCAGCTTTGTCTTATCGACATAGTAATATCCGTCTGAACGAATCTCCTCAAAGCTCTCTATTCCCACCGGTAGTTTAAGTGATTCAGTCATGCATGCTCATCTCCTTCCCTGATAAAAATAAGTGTGTAAATATAAGTTTATTATAGCATATATTGGGGCGAAGGTCATAGTATCAAATTTTGATTTGTCGAGCTGTTCAGCAAACTCTACAAAAGACTTTTGTTCTTCTAACGATGGAAGTGGAAATTGCAAATTTCTACATTGCTCCAAACTCAAGTTTTGTTGTCTGATTCCCACTGCCTGCCCTATAAAAGGTTCTAATACTTTTGGTTGCATCAAAGCATGAAGCAAAAACCTTGGAAGAATACGCTCTTTTGCTCTGAATATTGCAATTGCTTGATTAATATTCCATTCTTCAAATTCATCTGTAACCAACGTAAACTTTCCCAACGGAGGCCCAACGATATTCATCAAAACATCATTTGGATACACTTTTGACCTTGCTAATTTGCCATTATGTGTCTCAGCTAGAATATACTGTGGATTCTCATCAAATAACATCTCACCAGTGAAACTAAGATTATATACTTTTAAAAATGGAATTTTTCCATTTTCATATTCTTCAGTTATTTCTCCTGTTGGGGGTGTTGTTCCCTTAGTGATGAAATCACATACATCTGACGCTTTTACAATCTCATGATCCCCACACTCAAACAGCTCTACAAATCGGGCTTTCGTTAAGCTGTCTAATTCAACTAACTCTTGTTTTCTGGCTTCTATAACCTTTTTACACCTACCCAAAACATCTATGATTTCCAATTGTTTCTCTATATTATCAAGGTTAAATTCTTCATTTTTATAATCTTTAAAATAAATATGTGGAATGGTTGCTCCAGTGTAGTATTTTTCTAAATGCATATAACTCACAACATAAAACAAATATTCTGGTAATACATTTTTCTTTGGTATTAGATACTGCATAGTTCCTATCACTGAAGATTTTGCTGGATTCAATGTTGTTCTGCCTATTCCTGCTCCATCCTTGACAACAGCTACATATGGTTGCTCCTGATGATAAAAATTTACTTTTCCAGCCAATCCTGACGCACCATAAATTGGATAATTACCACTCATTTTAATTATATCAGACTGTTTTATGTTCGATGAGCCACGCTCACAAACATCCTCAAGTTTTACTCTCATCTACATCACTCCTGCTATAAACACCATTAATCTTTCCAAGACACAAAAATAACCGCCCTGGTCTGGTAAAATGTGGCGGTTATCTTTAATCAATACATATATCAGGCTGACCGTCTATCGGTAGCACTTCTTTTATACTATATTAACATCTAATCGCCTTTTTGTCTAACATGCATTCTATTTATCAAGAATTTTACAAACACGAATTTGCTTTTACACATCCAACAGTTTCTTAAGCTCTGCCAGTTCACCCTGTATCTCACTTTCCAGAGCGTCAATCTTTCCTATTATCACATCGGTTGGCTCATATTGCACAGCCTCATAGACTATTTCCTTGTACTTATTAATTGAAAGGTCATAGTCATTTGACACAATCTCATCAACCGGAACAAAGAAGCTCTGATCCGTTCTTTTTCTGTCAGTCTCTGCATCAAGATGATTGAATCTCTCAATAATATCCGGGATATCATTGTCTGCGATTTCCTGGCGTTTGTCATCAAGGCTTAATCCATCAGCTTTCATATCATAAAACCAGACTTTGTCGGTACCACCTGAGCCTGTTTTTGTGAAAATAAGGATTGCTGTTGACACTCCTGCGTATGGCTTAAACACTCCACTTGGCATTGATATGACTGCGTCGAGCTTATTGTTTTCTATGATTTCTTTTCTGATTTGTTTATGTGCTTTACTGCTACCAAACAATACTCCATCAGGAACAATCACTGCCGCCCTGCCACCTTTTTTGAGTATACGCAAAAATAGTGCTAAGAAAAGCAGCTCTGTTTTCTTCGTCTTTGTCACCTTAAGCAAATCTGCTGAAACAGCCTCATAGTCCAGACTTCCCTTAAACGGTGGATTTGCCAGAACTAAGCTATATTTTTCAACATCCGTATTCTGCTCTGAAAGACTGTCCCTGTACGAAATATTAGGATTTTCCACGCCATGAAGCAGCATATTCATAGCTCCGATTCGAAGCATAGTTCTATCCATATCATTGCCATAAAACATCGTGTTATTGAAATGCTCAAGGCTCTCCTTGTGAAGGAAAAGCTCCGGATGGTTTTCTCTTAGATAACTCTGTGCTTCTATCAGAAAGCCTGCACTTCCCATTGCCGGATCAATTATTGTATCATCCGGTGACGGTTTTACCAGTTCGACCATCATTTTTATGATATGTCGCGGTGTTCTGAACTGTCCATTGGTTCCGGCTGTTGCAACCTTTGAGAGAAGATACTCGTATAAATCACCCTTAGAATCTTCGTCTCCCAGCTCAAGCTTATCTATTCCATCGACTATTTTTGACAGCATTGCCGCGGTGGGAATCTTGAATATAGCATCTCCCATATATCTGGCATAGGCCGAATCCCCGTCCTGATGCAGATTCTTTATAAACGGAAACACTCCATTTAAAACAAGCTCATACATTTCCTCTGCTGAACCGAGATTTTTGAATTTGCTCCAGCGATATTTCTGACATTCACCCGGAAACATAGACTCATAGTCTACACCAAGAAAATTTGCCTCGTTTTCTTTTGTTGTCTCAACTTCGTCAAGCTGCTTTATAAAGAGTAAATATGTAAACTGTTCTATAACATCTAATGGATTTGTGATGCCACCTGTCCAGAATGTTTCCCATATTTTATCTATTTTATTTCTTAATTCTCCGGTAATCATTATCTGCTTCTCCTCTATTCTTCCTCTTTAATCACCTTTAGGAAACGCTTGACCTCCGCCCATGCACGCTTGGACTCCGGGAAATTGAGGTATCCCATCTGGAACACATGAAACATCCCCTCATACACTGACAGTCGCACCTTAACGCCCTGGATTCTTGCCTTTGCAGCGGCCTCTACCGAGTCAGATAAGAGCATCTCTATCGAGCCTACCTGTATGAGCATTGGTGGAAAGCCTCTGAAATTACCAAACAGCGGCGATATGTATGGATCCATTTTATCGTGGTCACCGGGATAGTCATTCACGTAGATCAGACTGTCCCTTGTGTTCCCAAACAGTGGGTCCTTTTCGTAGTTTGTCTCATATGACTCTCCGCCTGCTGTGAGGTCTGTCCATGGTGACATGGCTACTATTCCTGCCGGAAGCGGCATGACGTGGTCTCGAAGATACATGGTGAGGCACATTGCAAGTCCTCCTCCCGCTGAGTCTCCTGCCAGCACAATCTGCGAACCAAACCATCCCTGTGACAAGAGCCATTTATAGCAGGCTATGGCATCCTCAAGTGCTGCCGGATATGGGTATTCCGGCGCCACGCGATAGTCAGGCGTGAGCACTGAGCAGCCCTCACTTACCTCATTATAAAGACCTGCAAATACATAGTATGCATTGCGCACTGCCCCCATATATCCACCACCATGCAGCTGCAGTATCACACGCTCTGTATTTGGGTTTTCCTTTGAAGATAAAAGCTTCATAGTGAAACCGCCCATATCTATATCCTCTGTTACAAAGCAGTCCGGAACAAGCCATGCAGGTTCCTTCATGCGCTTCCTGAGCTCTCCGGATTTTATTTTTTTGCCGATTGCAAGGTCATTTGTGATATGTCCCATCAGATTAGCAAGTATTTTTCCCTGTATACTGACTTCTTCGTCTGCCACAGTTGCATTGCTATGGGCTTTTTCCACATGCTCACTTTTCATGGCAGATAATGAGTTCTTAAATGTCTTTTCAAGCTTATTACCCAAAGCTCCTATTATTCCAGTTTCATTATCACCATTACTATCGCCGTTTTCAATTTCCGGATGGTAGTTTCCCATCTCTTCATCCTCAAACATATGCGAATTTCCTATTCCATGAAAGCCTATCATATATGAAATCTCCGTTTCAGCTCTGTTCTGGCTCTTTTGTCACCGATAATCAGTGTTCCGAGAAACAAAAACAGCGAAGCGCCCATCGCTCCCATTGCCAGATATGGGAACCATATGACCTTGACTGCCACAAGTATCATCGCAATCACGCTCATCAGCACAAGAAAAAGCTGCATCATCATGTAGCTCTGCCAGTTTCTTATGTTTACTATCATAAGTATAATTGTTGCAAGAACCATCGCCAGTATGGCACTTGGGAAAACAAATGTAAGTGCCCAGCCACTGGCTCCTGTGAGCAGGTCTATGCCCTCGAGAAACAGCACCGTGAACACAAATGTGCTTACAATTTTAAAAATATATCCGTTTCTTCCGACTATTGCCAGACGCAGCGTCACATTCGCATAGATTACAACAAGAAGCACTATAAAGCTCCAGTTTATCTCATGGTCTGTCATGTAATCAACAGTTGTCAGCACAATCTGTCCTACTATAGACAGAAACAATATGATATTTTCCAGTAATCTGTATTTTCTTGATGCGCCCTTGACGTCAGGATATCTCGTACCGTTGTCATGGCTTGCTGTACTATCTGCCCTCTTTGCTGCACTATCTGTATCGTTTACGCACTTATCCGGCACATCATTATGCTGTTCAAAAACCCCTTCAGTGCCCTGATGATTGTCCGATGACAGTTCAACCGGTGCCACAACCTGCTGGCAGAGCGGGCATTTATCTGTATTGTCTGCAATATACACACCGCATTTCATGCATTTAGTCATAATACTCTCCATTTGTCTCAATTGTCACTTCCACTCCGTCATTTACAAGCTTCTTAAAAAAGCTTCTCTGAATCATCGTATCGGCCAGAATAGATGAGAAAGTAAACACCAGCGTGTCCTTGTAGGAGCATATGGTGCCCTTCATAGGCTGTCCCTTGGACATTGGTATAAAGGAATAAAAGCCTGTTATATACGGCTCGTATTCCGGCTCTACTTTTATATTTCCAATATTTGTGATAGTAGTGGTGTTTGCCAGTGCCGACTGCGTATAGACCGCCTTCATTGCCAGATTTTTTATAAAAAGAGGCACTGGTCTCATCAGGATATTTTTCTGATTTGACACACTGTATGAGAAAAGATCCTCCAGATGCTCCTTCGAAATCTGTGAATTGATGGAATCCGTCACTATTTTAAGCACCTCCTCAAATGTGTAGGAGCTGTTTTGCGGTCTGAACTCAGCAGATATCATGACAAAAAAGTTCTTTGTGGTCACGGAGTCAAAATAAGGACGAAGATTCACAGGAACTGCAACCCTGACAGGCATATCGTTTGGCATGCCGTGAAAACACTCCTGATACACACTCCACACAAAGCATGCTACCAGATAATCATTTATGGAAACTCCATAGCGGTGGCAGACCTGCTTCAGCTGTGATACAGGCATCATACCATGTATCAGCCCAAACTCTCCATCAGGTACCTTTTCCAGCTTTAAAAGATACGCCTTCTGCCTGTTAAAGCCACTTGGCTTACTTGATTTGTAGTTCTTAACAAAGCTGTCCTCTCTATTTAAGGATGTGCCCTGCGTCAATGAATTGCCCTTTAGCTTTGCAATCTCCGGATGTGTGAGTCGCAGATACTGGTAGGTGAGCTCCCTAAGGAAATTGATGCCGCCCATGCCATCTGTCAACACATGAAATACCTCAAGATTTATTCTGTTCTTATAGTATGTCACCCTGAAAAGATAGCTGTGATTCTTGTTCGGTCTTATAAATCTGCACGGAAATGTATTTTCCTCATGCACCTTTGGTGCCTTTTTGCCATTTTCCTCAAAATAGTTCCAGAATACTCCCATCCTGAGTCTCACGTTAAACAGACCAAACTTCGGAAGCACTATATCCAGTGCCTCCTGCAGCTTTTCACTGTCAATCTCATCAGTTAAGGTGACTGAGATCCTATATACATTTGTCATGCTCTCCCCCGCTATACTAGGGAACAGATTTGCTGTGTTGTCCAGCTTGTCCCAGCGGATTGAACGCGTTTTCGACATTTTAAATTCCTCGCTTATTATAATGATATAGCGAAGCAGCACCCTAATCGAGCCTGCCGTACACCTCCATCGGCACATATGCCTTTATCTGTATCCCATCAGCCACATATTCCTCCGACACAAGCTCACCCTGTTTTCTGATGAGCTGTATCACGCCAGCCTTATCATATGGGATAATTCTCTCAATATATACCTTGTTCTCTCTTAATATCTCCTCTAAAAGAGATTTTACTTCATCTAATCCCAGATCCTTTGCCGCTGAAATGTTAAGAGTATAATCTGCCCTGAAATCATGTAACGGTTCGTTGTCTGTGCGGGCATCCTGCTTATTAAAAAGTGTGACAAATTTCTTGTCTTTTACACCAAGATCATCCAATGTCTGGTAGGTTATGAACATCTGCTTTTCCCGCTGCATATTTGATGCGTCCACCACATGGAAAATGATGTCAGCGTACTTTGCCTCCTCAAGGGTGCTCTTGAAGGCCTCTATCAGATGATGCGGCAGCTTTCTGATAAACCCAACCGTATCAGTTAAAAGCACCTGCTGCTTGCCATCAAGCGCAAGAATACGCGTTGTAGGATCAAGCGTTGCAAAGAGCTTATCCTCCTCAAGCACATCTGCCTCTGTCAGGTGATTTAACAGCGTGGATTTACCTGCGTTAGTATATCCTACTATCGCAACAACCGGTACTTTATTTTTTTCACGCTTTGCCCTTGTGATATCTCTGTGCTTCTGAACCTCTTTCAGCTCTCTCCGAAGCTGTGCTATCCTGTCATTTATGAGACGGCGGTCCACCTCAAGCTTTTTCTCTCCGGGACCTCTTGTTCCTATTCCACCGCCAAGCCTTGACATGGACTTTCCCAGTCCCGACAAACGGCTTAATCTGTACTTGAGCTGAGCAAGCTCAACCTGTATCTTACCCTCACTTGTTGTGGCCCTTGATGCAAAAATATCAAGAATAACAAGTGTCCTGTCCATAACCTTTGTGTCAAGGTACGTCTCCAGATTCTTCTGCTGTGCCGGACTCAGCTCATCATCGCACACAATGCCTGTTGCCCCTGTACTCTCCACAAGCTCTGCAATCTCTGCCACCTTGCCGGTGCCGACATACGTGCCCGGATGAATTTTTTCTCTTCTTTGGATAAGTGTGCCTACAACTGTCGCACCTGCTGTCTTTACCAGCTCCGCAAGCTCTGAAAGTGAATCATCTGCATCATCACCGTCCTGCTCACTTACTCCGACAAGCACTACTCTCTCCTCAATATCCTCTATCTTAATAGTATCTGCCATAATCTATCTGGTCTCCAAAAACTGATATTCTCTTGCTGCATCCTCATCATCAGGATAATCCTTCATGTATTCCTCCATTTTGCTCTTTGCTGTGGCAAAATCGCCGGAATACTCATATGCTATAATCATAGCCTTTGTTATCTGCTGCTTGTTCGGCACACTTTCAAGTTCAAGTGCGTTCTGAAAATAAGTAATCGCAGTGTCATAGTTACCATTGTCCATCTGCGCCTGTCCCATATTCATCAGATCATACGAATCCGCCTCACCGCTGTCCAGGTATTTCTTAAAATACTTCTGCGAGCTGTCATTGTCGCCCTTCTTCTGATATACCTCACCCATATAGTAGTTTGCCTTGACAAGCTTCTCATCGATGGCTTTTTGCAGACTCTTTATTGCTGAATCATAATCTCCAAGCATGGTGTATATACGGCCTCTCTGCATATAGTCATCAGCAGTTTTTGCCTTAAGCTTTAAGGCATTATCCAGGTATTCCTTTCCCTGGTCATTCATGCCATACTTTGACAGGGTCTCATAAACGCCAAGATAGAGCTCATAATTATCATTATTCTCACTGAGCGCCGTCTTAAAATCCTTCAAGCCCTTGTCTGAATCATTCTTGGCAAAATATATACAGCCTCTCAGATAGTATGCGTCAGAATCCTTATTATAGTCGATAATAGCCGTATATGTATCAATTGCTCCATCCACGTCACCGCTTAAATACTGTGCCTTTGCCTTGTAATAGCATATGTCAAGCTCCTCTGCGCCTACTGAGCCCACCGACTGGTCCAGTGCCTTCTGAAAAGCATCGACCGCATCATCATAGCTGCCGTTTTCTATACAGTTGATGCCATACTGTCTGTACGCATCCTTGTCCTTTTCCTTGTCGCCGGAGCCACAGCCGGTAAGCATGCCTGCTGTGAGCAATACGGTAAGCGTGAGTGCCATAAATTTATTCTTTATCATAATAGTTCTCCATGTGTATATTCTTCCCCTTATTATATATGTATTTGCCAAACTTGTAAATCCCGCCCTTACATTTCTGCCAGGGAGCCTGCCGTCCCCTGCGCTTACGTCCCGTACTCTAGCAAAAAAAGAACCCCCGCGGGATGCACCCGCAGGAGTTCTTAAGCCCAATTTGTATTTAAAGGAGGAAGAAAAATTCTAAGCCTCTAAATGCCAGATTTCATCATTGTACTGCTTGATTGTTCTGTCAGAAGAGAAGAAACCAGCCTTGCTGATGTTGACAAGCATCTTCTTAGCCCAAGCCTTCTTATCCTCATAATCAGCGTAAGCCTTCTCTTTTGTCTTGCAGTAATCCTCAAAGTCAGGGAATGTCATGAACCAGTCTTTGTTGAGGAGCTCGTTGTAAAGTCTCTCTAAGTTCTCCTTAGAACCAACCTTCATCATCTCATCACTTACAAGGAAGTCAACAGCCTTCTTTAAGTCTGCATCCTTGTCATAGTAATCCTTAGAGCAGTAGTCGCCTCTCTCATATCTGTCGATAACAGTCTGTGAATCCTCACCGAATACATAGATGTTCTCATCGCCGACAAGCTCAGCTATCTCTACGTTTGCTCCGTCACTTGTTCCAAGTGTAATAGCACCGTTAAGCATGAACTTCATGTTTCCTGTTCCTGATGCCTCCTTAGAAGCAAGAGAAATCTGCTCTGAAATATTTGCAGCCGGGAATAATTTCTCAGCTAATGTTACGTTGTAGTTCTCTACCATGAATACCTTAAGGTATGGACTTACCTCAGGATCATTGTTGATAATCTGCTGTAAGCAGAGGATTGCATGGATGATATCCTTTGCAATGATATATGCAGGAGCTGCCTTTGCACCGAAGAAGCAAGTGATTGGTGTAGATGGCTTCTTGCCTGCCTTGATCTCAAAGTACTTACGGATGATGTAAAGCACGTTGAGCTGCTGTCTCTTGTACTCGTGAAGTCTCTTAACCTGGATATCAAAGATTGAATTGTCAGGTACGTCGAGATTCTGAGTCTTCTTTAAGTAAGAAGCAAGCTCTGTCTTCTTTGCGTTCTTGATGTCAACAAGCTTTGTGAGAACAGCGTCATCATTGATGAAATTGCCAAGCTTCTCTAACTCGTTTGCATCCTTCTTCCAGCCTTCACCGATAAGCTCTGTGATGTATGCTGAAAGCTCCGGGTTACAAGACATTAACCAACGACGGAATGTGATACCGTTTGTCTTGTTGTTGAACTTCTCAGGATATAACTTGTAGAAGTTATTGAGCTCTGTATTCTTTAAAATCTCTGTGTGGAGGTATGCAACACCGTTTACAGAATATCCGAAATGAATATCCATGTGTGCCATGTGTACAAGACCGTCCTTGATAATGTATGTGCTCTCGTCAGCTACCTTTGCGCGAACCTTGTTGTCAAGCTCACGGATGATTGGCATAAGCTGTGGAACAGCCTTCTCCAAGAAGCTGATTGGCCATTTTTCAAGAGCCTCTGCAAGGATTGTGTGGTTAGTGTATGCACAAACCTTTGATACAATCTCAATAGCCTCATCCATCAGGATGCCCTTCTCCTGAAGGAGACGGATAAGCTCTGGAATAACCATTGATGGATGTGTATCGTTAATCTGAACTGCTGCATAATCAGCAAGGTCATGTAAATTAGAGCCCTTTGCCTCTGCCTCTGCAATGATAAGTCTTGCTGCGTTTGATACCATGAAATACTGCTGGTATACACGAAGGAGACGTCCCTTATCATCTGAATCATCAGGATATAAGAATAATGTAAGGTTCTTCTTGATATCATCCTTGTCGAAATCAATTGTGTCGCCTACGATTGACTCATCAACTGACTCGATGTCGAATAAGTGAAGCTTTGTTGTACGGTTGTTATATCCAACTACGTCGATATCGTAAAGTCTTGACTGTACTGTGAATCCACCAAAGCTTACAGGATATGTGATATCTGTCTTTGTAAGCCAGCTCTCCTTTGTAATCCATGGGTTTGGAGTCTCCTTCTGGAGATTATTCTCAAATACCTGCTTGAATAATCCGTAGTGGTAGTTGAGGCCTACACCGTCTCCGTTGAGTCCGAGTGTTGCGATTGAATCTATGAAGCATGCTGCAAGACGTCCAAGTCCTCCATTTCCAAGTGAAGGCTCAAGCTCGATTTCCTCGATTTCAGCAAGTGACTTTCCGTTTTTCTCAAGAGTCTCTTTAACTTCATCGTAGATACCTAAGTTGATAAGGTTGTTTGATAAAAGCTTTCCGATAAGGAACTCTGCTGAAATATAGTAGAGCTTTTTCTTTCCTTTGTTTGAAACCTTTTTCTCTGCCTTGTCTTTTACAAGCTCAAGTAATGCGTAGTATACTTCCTCGTCTGTACTAACGCTGATTCCCTTCTGAAGCTTTGTTTCGATTTCCTGCATGATTGCCATTTTGATTTCCTCCCAAATCTGTTATCATGTATACACGCCAATGTGTCAAATTAACTAATTTTCTTTTAGCGTGCTTAACTTCTTTGTGTCATTTGATGAATCAAGTATAATCCATTACACTGCACAATTCTTGCAATATACAGTCGAAAACTTGCACAATCCTATCATTTTTCGGTATTTTTAGTGGCTTTTCAATAAATAATATGCTAAAATATCATCATGAATATATTAGAATATGAAAATTATCACGAAGACAAAACACATGTGGAGCTTACGTTCCCATACAATACCTACCTGTGCTCTATTCCTCTTGATTTTTCCGGAGTTCCGCTGCACTGGCACGACGACATGGAGCTTATCTATATAAAGAAGGGCTGCGGTCATATATCTGTTGATTTTAAGGAGTACCATGTCACAGCGCCAAGCCTGGTGCTGATACTGCCGGGACAGCTTCACTCTATAGACCAATATATGGATGAATCGATGGAGTACGAAAATATCATATTTTCCATGTCGATGCTGCTTACCGGAAAGTACGATTACACCAAGGAGGATTTTCTTACACCTCTCTTAGCCGGCAGATTCACAGTTCCGACAGTTTTTACACCGGTGTATCCATACTACGAGGATGTCGTGGCTCCAATAGATGCATGCGATGAGATTTGCAAGACGATGCCGCAGGGCTATCAGCTTTATATAAAGAGCAAGCTCTACGAATTCTTTTTTGTGCTTGATAACCGCTGCCGCAATCTGACAAAGCCACTAAAAAGCAAAAAGACTCTTGATAAGATGAAGGTTGTGCTCAAATATGTGGAAAATAATTATGCCGACAAAATCTCCATTGCCGATATTGCTGATGTAGCCGGGTTTTCAGAGTCTCATTTTATGAGGTATTTTAAAGAGACCATGGGCACATCGTTTGTTGACTATTTAAATGACTACCGCCTTACCATGGCTGCGAGACTTTTGCAAAGCTCAGACAGCTCGGTGCTTTCTATTTCCGGTGAAGTGGGTTTTGAAAGCCTGTCATATTTTAACAGAGCCTTCAAAAAGCACTATGGCATGACACCTCTGCAGTACCGCAAGGGCAGTTGACACCACTCTAGACAGTTACAATACAATATTTCTTAAATAAACGATGGAAAATAATCATGAAAAAAAATACATACATAAAAATGACTGCCCCATTCCGTGAAAACAACAGGGCAGCCCGAAAGCTTGAATTAATCAATAAAATATGCACCTATTTAGTTTTTATCACATACCCTGTATACGTGCTGTATCTGTGCTTTACAGCCGGTCATATGCTTGCACTCTCAATCATTGCTCCGCTTGTCGGCTTTATTGCAGTATCGGTTTTCAGATATATCGTAAACAGACCACGCCCATACGAAAAATTTGATATGCCGCCTGTCATTACAAAGGATACCCACGGCAGGTCTTTTCCAAGCAGGCACGTTTTTTCTGCATTTATAATTGCATTTACCGTTTTAATATGCTCACCTGCTGCCTCGCCTTTATGGTTCACCGGCATTTTGCTTGCAGTCCTTGCAGCTATCATTGCCTGTGTCCGGGTGATATCAGGTGTGCACTTTATCAGCGATGTTGTCGGTGCTTTTGTTTTTGCAGCCATTGAAGCATATATAGTGACTGTTTTCTTTTTATAAATAGCTGTTAGTTGTTGTTTCCACCATCAACACTCTTTTTTATGGCATTTCCGGCATCATCTACGGCATCCTTTGCGCCGTCTATCACATCTTTTCCGGCATCACCTGCGCCGTCTATCACATCTTTTCCGGCATCGCCCGCTCCGTCTATCACATCCTTGCCGGCATTTCCGGCGCCATCTATGATATCCTTTCCGGCTTTACCGGCATCGTCGGCGGCAGAGCCACCTCTTTGTGTATTTTCAACCATTGAAGTGTCTGCCACATTACTATTGTTTCCACAGGCTGCAAAAGCGCTTGCAGCAGCGAGTATCAGGCAAAGTGCCAATAAATATTTCATTTTCTTCATTGTATCAGTCTCCTTTTCGTTTTGGAGATAGTATGGGCAATTTACTGTTAATTATGCATTATTCTTAAATTAATCAGCTTTTTAACTTAGGTTTCGTGATGAGTGCCGCGATATACGAAAAGATCAGTGCTGCCGACACTCCGACCGCACAAGCCTTAAAGCCGCCCTTAAACAAGCCAATAAAACCCTCGCTGTCCACTGCCTCCTTCACACCCTTCCACAGTACATTGCCAAAGCCCAAAAGCGGTACGTTGGCACCGGCGCCTGCCCACTTTGAAAATGGCCCGTATATGCCGACGGCGCCAAGAAACGCTCCCGTGCACACGAGCATTACCATAATTCTGCCCGGCATGAGCTTTGTTTTTTCCATTAAAATCTGTACGATGGCGCAGATTATACCACCCACCACAAATGCTTTTACATAATCCATTATATCCTTACGCCTTTCTTCTATTTTTTGAACGTGCAGCCCCTCCCCCAAAAACGGCACGTTAACACTATTATATATGTGAAGCCATCAGCTTCAAATTGCAGCTTCAAGCACCACACCATGTGCAATTCCCGGTACTGACTCTCCCTCATTGAAGCTGACAGGCGAAAGAAGTGCTCCTGTCGGCACAAATAGTATACGCTTCAATTCACCGCTTCTAAGCTTTGGCAGATAATATGCTGACAAAACAGTTGCCGAGCATGCACAGCCCGAACCACCTGAGCCTGTGTTCTGATTCGTTGCATCAAACATCTTCATGCCACAGTCCTCATGATTTTTGCTTATGTCCACGCCCTTTTGCCTGCACAGGTCAATCAGTATCTTCTGTCCGACGCTTCCAAGATCTCCTGTCACTATCCTATCGTAATAGGATGCCTCTCTTCCAAAATCACTCAGGTGATTTACTATCAGCTCACAGGCCGCAGGGGCCATTGCAGCGCCCATGTTCATGGCGTCCTTTATGCCATAATCCACCACAACTCCTGTCGTGATTCCCTCAATCTGCACCTTCTTTGATATACTATCTGCATTGTCGCACCCGATCTGTGTCTCATTACCACCTGCTCCACTACCCACAATAAATGCTGCACTTCCTGTGACTGTCCACGTCGCTGACACCGGTCTTTGATTGGCATACTGGTTAGGGAAGCGAAACTGCTTTTCGGCACTGCCGAAGTGGCTTGATGTCACTGCCACCGCATGCTTTGCATACCCTGCTGCCACAAATGCCGCGGCAAGCGAGAGCGACTCCCCGCATGTGGAGCATGCTCCATACACTCCAAACCACGGAATACGGAAGTTTTCCACACCAAATGTTGTGGCCATAGACTGTCCGAGCAGATCTCCTGCAAATACATAGTCCATGTCGGACGCATCCAGATGTGCTTTTCCAAGGGCCATTGTGAGTGCATCTCGCTGCATGGAGCTCTCTGCCTTTTCCCACGTGTTCTGCCCAAACCTGTCATCTTTTCCTACAATATCAAACAGACCTCCAAGCGGTCCGTCAGCCTCCTTTGTGCCTACAACAGAACTGCTTTCCAATATAAAAGGAGCCTCCGTAAAACGGAGACTCCACTTTCCCAATTTTTGCTGCATACCGACTCTCCTTACTCTTAATCTCATCAAATCATAGATTTAATTAATGTCAGTATGCACAAACATATAAAATATATTCATTCAGATATAACAGCTCTACTTGCCATCATATGACACAACTGCGTCCACATCATACTTGCTAAGAAGCTTTCTGCCATTAAGACCTGCAAGCTCAATAAGGAAAAGCATCTTCACAACCTCTCCTCCAAGCTCCTCAACAAGCTCTGCTGCTGCCTGCATTGTGCCTCCTGTAGCGATAAGATCATCCACGAGAACCACCTTCTGACCGGGCTTTATTGAGTCCTTGTGCATCTCAATTGTTGCTGTGCCATACTCAAGGTCATATGTCTTTGATACAGTCTCACATGGCAGCTTGCCTGCTTTTCTCACCATGACAAACGGCTTATGAAGCGCATATGCTATCGGCATGCCAAAAACAAAGCCCCTTGATTCTGCTCCTGCTATCACATCAAAATCAAGTCCATCAAGCCTCTTTATCATCTCATCAATTGCAAGCTTTAATCCATCTGCATCCTGGATAACACTTGTCACATCGCGGAACATGATGCCCTTCTCCGGGAAATCCGGGATAGTTCTGATATAGTCCTTTACTGTTTTCATTGTATGTACCTTCCTTATATGTATTTAATATGTATTTGCAAATATATTCATGACGCATTTGTCCTTTTGTATGCATTACCATTTTACTCTCTTGTGGCGCCTTATGCAAATCAAAATCACTTCACCTTATGATACCCGTCTATACACTCCACGACATCCACTATCTCTATCGTGCCGGCGTAAGAGTCGGCCACAAAGCGTATATCAAATCTGCCGTATCGCATGCCATAGATATAATCCTTGGCCTTGTTGTATGCAGCTCTTGGATCCTGTGCCAGAATATGCTCCACAGTAATGCGGGTATCTTCATCCATACAGCTTTTGAGTGCCTCATCGCGCCAGATAACATGCACCGTATCCCATCTATGCTCTGCGGCAAAGCCATCTGATGCCTCAGGATGTGAGTCTGCATATGTCAGATACGGCTTTATATCATATATTGGTGTGCCGTCAAGCATATCTACACCTGACACATGAATTATGGGTCCCTTGCTGCTTTTGTACTCAACCTTATCAAGCCTTACAGAGGATAGTCCCATGCCGTTTGGGCGAAACGGCGAACGCGTGGCAAAAACACCTCTCTTTTCCCGGCCTCCAAGCCTGGGTGGTGTGACGAGCGGTGTGAATTTCTCCACTCTGTTTTCAGAAAAGCCCCATATAATCCACAAATGTGTGAACTCCTCTATTCCACGAAGCGCATCGGGATTTCTGTATTCGGGTTCAAATATTATCTGCCCTGCCGCCTCAGGTACGAGGCCACTCTGCCTCGGAATGCCAAATTTCTCTCCAAATCCGGTGTGCATAATCGCAACCGGCTCTATAGTCTTCTCATACATATCTCTATACCAGTATTTTATTCAGTATATCATCCTCGAGCACAAGCTTCTTTGCCGCGTCGCGGTACTCCTTCTCATGCAGATATGTGTGCCTGAACGGCTTCATGGATGGCGCCATATCTATCGCATCCAGAAAATCCTGCTTTCTCATGCCAAGAGTGGCCGCATAGTCGAAAAAGCCTGTCCTTTTGAGCACAGTGCACACCCTTACATATCTGTGGTTCTGCACCACACTCATGATATAGGTTGCTATGCCGACCTGTATGCCATGAAGCTGTGGATGCTCAAGAATTTTGTCAAGCGCATGTGAAATGAGATGCTCACTGCCGCTGGTCGGCGCACTGCTTCCCGCTATCTCGTTTGCTATGCCACTCATGGCAAGCGAATCCACAAGCTCCTTTAGGAAAAGCTCATCCTTTATGCTCTCATAAGGTGTACGCACAAAGCTGTTGACCGCCTTTTTAGCGACCATCACAGCGAAGTCATTGACCACACCTGCACCGTGCTTTTCCTCAAAAATCCAATCATATAGCGCTGTAATCTTTGACACCATATCACCGATGCCTGAATATATAAACTTCTCAGGGGCTGTGCGGATGACCTGTGTATCAACTATAATACCATGTGCAAGCTTTGCCGGAACCGATGTACGCTTGCCGTGCACCAAAAGTGATGCACTGGCGCTGGAAAAACCATCACTTGAGCTTGAGGTCGGCACACTGATAAATGGCAGATTTCTTAGAAAAGCTGCATATTTTCCTGCATCTATTACCTTTCCGCCGCCCACTGACACGACTGCCTTTGCCTTGTTTGGTATATCAAAAGCAAGGGTGATGATATCGTCTATCTCAACTGTATCAAGCTCACTGTACTCAAGCACGGTGATATCTGCATCCGAAAGTGACTTCATTATAGCATCTCCAAACATATCTATGAGACCGTTTCCCATAAAAATGACTACGCTCGTTAGCTCCTCACTCTTTAAATACTCTCCTATTTTGTTTAATGTTCCATTTCCCACCTTGAGGATTGATGGAATGGATATTGCTTTTCCTGTCTGCATTTTCATTCTCCTCTTTTTATTTAATATGCCGGACTATCATTGCTTTGCATCAAAAATTGTCGCACTGTAGCCCTGTTTTTTCTTGCTGTCATACATGGCGGTGTCTGCCCTTCTGTAGAGCTGGTCAAACGTGATACAATCCATTCCGTCATAAAAGCATGCACCAAGACTGAGCAGTATATGCTTTCCATTCATCTCTGCTATATCAATATGCTCTATGTTTGAAAAAAGCCTGTCAAAAAAAGCTTCTGCCCGCTCTTTATCAAGCATCCCCGGTATAAATACCGCAAACTCATCCCCGCCCAGGCGAAGCACGACATCATCATCACGACATGATTTGCGCAGAGTATCAGCAATTGCTATTATCACCTTGTCACCTACCACATGTCCATAGGTATCGTTTATTGACTTAAACTTGTCACAGTCTAAAAGGCATAACAGACCGCACTGTTTGCGGACGAGATACTCTGTTATCTTATTCTCTCCGCTTCCGCGGTTGCGTATACCTGTCATGAGATCTGTCTGAGCCAGATACATGAGTCTGTTTTCACGCCGTTTTTCCTCGTCAATATTCTCCACGCAGTAAAGCACATGCCAAAGCCTGCCATCATCGTCATAGTCTACAGGAATAAACCTTTCACGGCACCAGCCCGATACCTTCCCGATAAGCTCATGTACTATGGTATTTTTTCCACGAAGTCTGTCCTCTACTGTAGTGATATCCACAAATTCAAGTGCCTCCTTGCGATGTGCCTTAGTACAGAACTCATTCATCACACTGTTTATGTGCCCCGGGAAATCCTCATCTATCTTATACTCTCCCTCTTTCTGTGGCTTCACGCCCAAAAAGTGTGTAACCTCATCCAAAGTCTTTACTATATGGTATCTGTGTGTCTGCACATTTACCACTGCCATGGATATATAGATGCTTGAAAGCGATGAATAGCTGCTAAGCTTCGCTTCCTTATTCGACTTTGTGAAGGAATTGCGCAGCTTAAGCAATGATATAAGCAAGGTTCCTATCATATCCAGGAATGTGGTCAGTCCGAGAGTATCACTTTCCGGTGGATTATCCAAACCGAAAAAGCCCTTTATCTCATCCTTGTAGCGGATTGGACATACCACCAGGTTTTTTACATTTTGTGCCTTTAACAGATTATAGGATTCCCTGTGCTCATCCTTTATCTGCTCTATATCTGTGATAATTATATTCTTCTCACTGCCAAAGGCCTGATACCACCAGCCTATTATGTCCATATCGACATTCTGCAATTCATGTATCTCCGGCACTATTCCATCCGCACACCACTCATATGTATTGTTGGTGACATGCTTCTCATCACAATCCTCAAATATATATATGCGGTCAGAACCGATATGTTTTCCGAAAAATCTGATAAACTCATTAATCTGCTCATCCGGTGTATCATAATTGAGTGCAGATCTGAGTGCCTTATTTATGACAAGCTCGTATTTTATGATTGTCTTCATACCTGCTGTATCCTTGTATTGTTACTTGTAGAATAGTTATATTTCTTTTAAATAATATGATATGATGGTCAAAAGGTATTTTGCTCCCTTTAAATATAATATTATACCAAATTTTTTCAAAAATGCACATAAATCATGGTATTCTTACCATTATTTTTTTCTCTTTATTTTCAATCATCGTAAGCACAGGAATGTGCTTCTTTCTGAGTGCACGTATAACAGGATATGTCTCAAATGAGTTTCCTTCCACATACACAGCCTCCGGTCTGTACTTCAAAATTCGTTTCACCTGCTCCTTTACATATGCCTTCCACTGTGGCTTCTCCATCAGTACCTCTGCATATGCTGTCTCACTGTCAATCTCTGTTAATTCAAGCTGCGGAACAGGCATTGCATCAACATGACAGATATGCACACCCTTTATTCCTCGTGCTTTTGCAACATTTATAAGCAGCTCGTCTGTCTGACTGTCACATGCCATGGCTGCAGTATCTACTTTACTGCCATACCATACTATCACAGAGCTGTCTTTATGAAGAGAAAGCGCCTTTTCGCATGCCTTTACAGCTTCGTCCTGCTCCTTAACAGTCATGATAAAACCTCCCTTGTGACAGAATATCGCACCGGGAATTCCTGTAGCATTTACCAGCTCCTCACCTTCAAGCCCCAGCCACTCTGCCGGAAAAGAACACTTGTAATTCATCGAGTATTCTCTTTTCTGCGGCTGTATACAAAAGCCACCTCTGTTTGACGGAAAAATAACAAACGCAATATCCGTCTCACTCAGAGCCTTCTGACACGGTATAAACTCAGGAAGCACCAGTATCCTGCTTGCCGGATCGTGCTTTGCAAGCACCTCCTCCACTCTCTTATCGGCTCTCTCATTGCCACGGTATCTCTCAAATTTGTTTTCCAGTATCATGCCTGCTACGCTTACCGCCTGAAAGAAAGCCTCATCGCTGCCACCTTCATAATCCCATGACGGGTTGAAATTGCCTATAAGTGTTGCAAGCTCGTTTTTCTCACCTGTATTGTCATTGTTGTCGAGAGGCTGGACAAATGACTCATCGAATTTTACCGCAAGCTCCTCACCTAGAATATCCGCTCCAACAGCCTCCCACAGCAGGCCAAATGCCGCATACGGCACACCGTTTTCCCTGATTCTGCTGTCCTTTTGATGATGGTCAAACTCACCACGCCCTATATCAAAAACTATTCCCGTGAAATCATCAGGCACACTATTGCCTCTTGTTATGCTGATCTCAGGGTTTATATACAAAAGCAGGGCTGATGAGAACACATCATCTGCGTGAAATTTGCCGCCATGTGTAAAGGCACAGGCATCCTTTTGTTTTATCTGCTCTATTAATCTGCTCATTTTATAACCTCATATGTATTCTTTTACGTTGTGATACCTTATAACTCTTTAATCATAATTGTAATATTCCAAATGTCAATATAGTTGATGCTAAAACATCCGTTGACAGAATGTCTTTTCTGTATTACTGTATATAATACAAATAATACATTTATATCACTTACAAATTTTGTCAGATTACAGCCTGCTCATAAATATTGATGCATTTCAAACAGACTATCACATATAAACAGTAAGATACAGGAGGTTCACATGATAATAGAACTCGACATGTCAATCAGTACCCCGATATATGTACAGCTTAGAAACCAGATTGTAAAGGGAATAGGCAAAGGCGAGCTAAAGACCGGCGAAAAGCTTCCAACCGTACGTCAGCTTGCAAGCGATGCCGGTGTTAACACAATGACGGTCAATAAAGCCTATCAGATTTTGAAAAATGAGGGATTTATCCGTACAGACAGACGGCTCGGCGCTTTTGTGTCAGAATCCATCGCAGATGATACAGATTTCACTGAAAAGCTGGAATCAGAGCTTGAGCTTTTAAGTGCTGAGGCCTGTCTAACCGGAATGAGCCGTGAGGAATTTTTATCAATGTGTGATAAAATGTATTCACAAATGAAACCATGTACCGCTTAGCAGAGGAGACAGACTATGGAAATTATCATGTTTATTATCTTTATAGTTACAAACCTTTTTATCATACTATGTATGCAATTTGCGTACACACACGCCTATAAATACGAAAATGGCATGTATCTCAATGTACATATTCCATCATCTCACAAAGAAGATGCCGAAGTAACCGAAATCGTCACCACCGGAAAACGCAAAATGAAACACTTTCAAATTGCCAATGTGATTATCTCCATTGCGATATGCTTTATTGTTTTTTTTAACATTGCCGTTTTTGTTCTGGTATATATTATCTGGATGTTTGCATATATCTTTGGAATTATTCATATTCCAAACAGCTCCCACCGGAAAATGTATGCTCTGAAAATACAAAACGGATGGATAATAGAAACCCAACGTAAAAAGGTTTATATCGACACCCGCGTTTCAGCAGAAGCCGGTGCCACGACAGTCAGCTATAAATGGCACGCACTCTTTTTAATTACTGAGCTTGCAGCATATATATCATACTTTATGCTTGGTGACACCCATTACAATATCCTTATGATTTCGCTGTTTTTGTGCTCTGTTTTAATATCCACACTTTCGCTGGTATTTCATGCTTTTATAAACAAAAGCGAGCGCCACGTATACAGCATGGATTCAAAGCTCAACCTTATTGTCAACAATACTATGAAAAAATATAAAAGTATCGCCATGCTTCTCCTAAGCGGACTAAACGCCGTCGCATGGATTTATGTAGCATTATACACAGGTATCACCGGAATACTTCCGGCATCATCCTATTATGTGTATATTTTCATTCAGTTAATAGCCGGTTTTGGATTTATTGTTCCAATTTATATGGGCTTAAACAGAAAGAAGGAACTGCTGTCTGCCAACACCTCACCAATAGATGTGGACGATGATGAATACTGGAAAACCGGCTACTACTATAATCCCGACGACAAACATATTCTCATTGAAAACCGCATGCAGTCCGGCAACTACACGTTTAATTATGCTAAAAAAGGCGCGTGGATTTTCACAGGAATCACCTGTGCAATAGTAGCCGGCTGTATCATCCTGGTGTTTGTCTGCATGCTTCCTTTGATTAATATACAGGAAAAAATCACTCTGACAAACAATAACCTTACTATTTCTGCCGGTGGATATACAAGCGAGATTGATGTAAATGACATCACAGAGCTTAAGCTTCTGGACAAGCTGCCGGATGACAGTTTCCTGCGTACAAACGGAGCCTCTACCGACAGCTACGATATCGGCAGATATGAAGGACGCACCCTTGGAAAATGCAGCCTGTATGTATTCGACGGATACTCTCCTATTCTCATGATAAAATCGGATGATACACTGGTGTTTGTTAATTCTAAGGAAGATGGTGAGATAGAGGGGTTGTATGAAGAATTAAGTCAATAAATTTGTTCTTTTTATGTTATACTGTAATCGTATACCTAAAAAGAAAGCAGGCAAAATCTATGAAAACACGACAAGAAGCATTAGACTACGGCTTATCATTTCCAAATACATATCAGGAAGCACCATTCCACGACCCAAACTGGCAGCTCATCCGCGTAAAGGACAGTAAAAAGGTTTTCCTGTGGACCTACGAGCGCAATGGTTTTATCAACTTAAATGTCAAGGTATCTCCTGCATGGCGAGACTTCTGGAGAGATGCCTTCCCATCGGTCATCCCCGGCTGGCACCAGAACAAGGACAACTGGAATACTATCATTCTCGATGGCAGCATACCGGATGATGCTATAAAAAACATGATTGCAGACAGCTATGACCTTGTCACCTATAATCCGACCCGGCTCATATATGAGGCTGTAAAAAGGATTCCAAAGGGTTGTGTTGCCACATATGCACAGGTTGCTGAGCTTGCAGGCAATAAAAAAATGTGCCGGGCTGTCGGCAATGCCCTGCACAAGAATCCCAATCCTGATGAAATTCCATGCTACAGAGTGGTAAATGCAAAGGGTGAGCTGTCAGGGGCTTTTGCCTTCGGCGGAGCCGATGAACAGGCTAACCGTCTAAGAGCAGATGGCATTGAGGTCATAGACGGCAGGGTTGACCTTGATACATATGGAATACGGATTGTAGATGATGTTATATATGCAGCTTCCGAAACTGCGCCGGTGTCATCCCTGTAAGTTTCCTGAACATGACGATAAAATGGCTGGCATCTGAGTACCCCACATCAGATGCTATATCCTGCACCTTACGCCTGCTGTTTATAAGCAGTAACTCCTTGGCTTTGTTGATGCGGTAGTTGGTCAGGTACTCATACACCGAGCAGTTCATAAACTCCGTAAAAACACGCGATAGATATTGCTGCGATACAAATACACCATCAGCAAGCTCCCTGGCACTGATATCGTCCATGTAGCTTTCTTCTATAGCATCTATAACAGGCTTTATAAAACGCACATAGCTTTGGTCATCATTATCGTGTGTGTGATTAGACTGGTCTGAGAGCAAAAGCATGATGCCATAACAGTCGAGTGAGAGCATTTGCGTATCACTGGAGTGTTCCTTAAAGTCTTCTACAGCCTTGTTAATCGCTTCCGACACATCCGTCCCCTTATTCTCATCAATCAGACGGTATTCCTTTTCATCAAACATTTCCCTGAAGGCTGCCGCCATTGTCCCTGTAAAAGTGGCAAACTCTGTTTTCCAGGGCAGGCTATTGCCGGATGAGATGTTTTTATTGTGATAGGAGTGTGGCACGTTTGGAGCAATAAGAATCCCCTGCCCCTTTTGCAGCTCAATAGTATGACTGTTTGACAAAATATTGTCTGAAACAGCCTGATTTCTGCTGTATACTGTCACCTCACCCACACCCTCCTTTGTCTGTAAATAATGGTACAGCGGATACCCCTCCGGGCGCGTCACGCTTTCCTGCTCCCAGTCATTACCGACAGAGTCGAATTGAAACGGTTCTCTTGCGAAATTGCTTCCAAAATAAATAGGCATGCTTTCTCCTTTCAAAACGGTTTAGTTTCAGAATGTTATATAATTTGGTTTATGATGTTATACTATTTTCCGTAAATCTATTATATGATTAGTGCATAAGGAAATACATTTATAGTTTAAGAATATCATAATATTGGGGTTAATACCATAACGGAGGTAAAAAATGCAGTCAAAATTCAAAAGAATCCTTTTCGGAGGAGATTACAATCCAAACCAGTGGCCTAAGGAGGTCTGGGAGCAGGACATGGCATACTTTAAGGATGCCCATATCAACAGTGCCACAATCAACGTTTTTTCATGGGCTAAAATACAGCCGTCTGAGAACGAGTATAATTTCACAGAGCTTGACGAGATAGTTGATATGCTCTCAAACGAAAACTACGACATCGTCATGGCAACATCCACAGCAGCACTGCCTGCATGGATGGTCAAAAAATATCCTGAGACAATGAGCACCGACTACGAGGGACGCCAGCATAAATTTGGAGCCAGACACAATTTCTGTCCAAACTCCCTGGTATATCAGAAGTACGCAAAGGCTCTTGCGACAGAGCTTGCAAAACGCTATAGCGGCAATAAAAATATTTCTGTATGGCACATCAATAACGAGTACGGCGGATACTGTTACTGTGACAACTGCCAGAACCAGTTTCGTGTATGGCTCAAGGATAAGTACAAGACCATTGATGCTGTAAATGATGCCTGGAACACAGAGTTCTGGGGACACACCTTCTATGACTGGGATGAGATAGTCGTACCTAACGAGCTCAGCGAGGAGGCCTGGGGTGGCATGACAAGCTTTGCCGGAATATCAACAGACTACAGACGTTTTTACTCTGACAGCTTGCTGAACTGCTATAAGCTGGAGCGCGATGCCGTTAAATCTATCATTCCTGATGCGCTTGTCACAACAAACCTGATGGGTACCTTCAAGGGCCTTGACTATTTCAAGTGGGCTAAGGAGATGGATATCGTGTCGTGGGATAATTACCCTGCATACGACACACCATGGAGCATGGTTGCGATGACTCACGATTTGATGCGAGGTCTTAAGGATGAGCCATTCATGCTCATGGAGCAGACTCCAAGCCAGCAGAACTGGCAGCACTACAATTCATTGAAGCGTCCGGGACAGATGCGTGCACAGAGCTATCAGACCATAGCCCACGGTGCAGACACTATCCAGTTCTTCCAGCTCAGACGAAGCAAGGGTGGCTGCGAGAAATTCCACGGTGCTGTAATAGCACATGTCGGAACAAACGACACAAGGGTATTTAAGGAGACTGCACAGCTTGGACGAGAACTTGAAAGCTTCGGCACAAGGACACTTGGCACACGTAATAAATCAGATGTGGGAATCATCTTTGACTGGGACAATTACTGGGCACTTGAGTACACAAGCGGACCTACACAGGACCTTAAATATGTTGACCAGATTCACCACTATTATGAGTATTTTTACAACAAAAATATCTCAGTCGATATGATTCCGGTTGACGGTGATTTTTCAAAATATAAGGTGATTGCCGCACCTGTTCTGTACATGGTAAAGGAAGGCATGAAGGAAAAGCTTGAGCAGTTTGTGAAAAACGGCGGTACTCTCATCACAACATTTATGAGTGGTATTGTGGACCAGTCTGACAACGTGCATCTGGGCGGATATCCGGGACCGCTTCGCGAGATGGCAGGTGTCTGGGTTGAGGAAATTGACGCGCTCGCACCTGAGCAGTCAAACACTGTAAGCTTTTCGGATGGAAAAGAATATAAATGCAATCTGCTGTGCGACCTGATGCACCCGGAAGGTGCAGAAGTACTCGCCACATATGAAAGCGATTTCTATGCAGGAATGCCTGCTGTCACAAAAAACATCTACGGAAAAGGCCATGTATACTATGTTGCCACACAGCTTGAGGCAGCCGGACTTGCAAGGGTGCTTGATGAAGCCACAAATGAAGTGTCTGTATCAGGTGTCATTGCTGAAGAGACAGGTCTTGAAATCACATGCCGCGAGAGCGAAAATACACGCTTTTACTTTGTGATGAATTTCACTGATGAAAAGCAGACTCTCCCTGCGAGCCTTACAGGAATGGTTGACCTGATCACCGGAAAAGCAGCTAAAGAGGGCGATGTGATGAATAAGTGGGATGTGAAGATACTTCAGGAAGCACTATAAGAGAGCCTTATGCATTAAAACATATAGTAAGCTACACAAAAAGCCGCTGCATACACGCAGCGGCTTTTCCTCATTTTTAATTATTATTTTTCACCATACACCGCTTCTTAAAGAAAGCGATTCCATAGCAGAGCACCTCATCATAATCCTCTTCAAGCTGCTTTGCATACATCTGATTCTCTATCTGCTTTAAAGCTTCATCACACTCATTCTCAAGCTTTTCAAGCTGTCTTGTGTATTTTGCTTCAAACACTGCTACTCTGCCATTTATCTGGTCTTTCACCACCACATCACTTCTGCCATCGCCATACTCCTTATTTGACTCCACCATATAGCCTGCTCCGGCAAAAATTCCTGCCAGAAATGCATGGTAAAAATCCTCTTTGTAATCATGATAGCTGATAGTTCTGCGTAAGAGTCTGTTTAATTCGCCTTGAAGCTCCTGTATATTACCTTTCCAGACAGCATCAAACAATACGCTTCTGTTCCATTTCGGCGCACTTTCATCAAACCATCTGATGACCGTTGTCTCATATATTTCCCTGATTTCCTCGTTTGGTATTGTCAGAGCAGTAAACCTTTCAGGCAACGGATTTTCCAACTCGTCTGCCCGGACACTTGTCAGATATCCGGTCAGGTACAAAATGCTCCACAGGTTCTCTTCCGATGAATGAAGATAATCATATGTCAGATTTTCATCAACCTGCTGCACTATATATCCTCCGGAAAGAAGCGTCTCAAGCTTTTGAGTAATACTGCTTCCCGCATAATCGATAAATGATCTGATAATTGCATTATCACTAGTATTTTTCCAATAGCTAAGTGGTTTTGCATCAGGCTTACGCTGTAAATCAAGCACGTAATTCATCACATCCCACGGACAATAAACATCCACATCTCCAAAATGATATCCATCATACCATTTTCTTATATTTTCTGACTGATTAAAAATATCAGCATCCTTTAATATCTCATCAACCTCACTCTGAACAAATCCAAAATACTCGGTAAGCCGTGAGTCTGCAACAGAATCCGAAACAAAATTATTCGTTCCCGTAAAAATACTTTCCTTCGCAATCTTAAGACAGCCCGTTACAACAGCAAATTTTAAGGCGCAATTATCCTTCAATGCCTGCATAAGACCCTTCATCATATCAAGCATCTGTCTGTAATAACCGCCTGCATTCGCCTTTGCAATCGGCACATCATATTCATCAATAAATAAAATGACCTGTCTGTCATAATACAAATTCATGAGCGTTGTAAGAAGCCGTAAGCTGTTCTTAAGCTCGGTCTGCGTTGCCTCTCCTGCAGCAATATTTCTAAATGTCTTTCTCTGGTATTCAGTAATCCTCTCATCATCAAGCAGATATAAATGCTCATTAAAAAGCTCTGCGATAACAGAAGAAAGCATCGCACATGCACTGTCAAAATCCAGACCATCTACCTGACGGAATGACACAAAAATTACAGGCCATTTATTCATCCATTCTTCACACAGACTCTGATGCGACATAATATCAAGACCCTCAAATAACACTTTTGAAGCTTTTCTTATATCAAAAAAACTCTCAAGCATACTCATAGCCAGTGTCTTTCCAAACCTGCGCGGTCTGGTAATCATAGTAACCTCCGTCCCAGGTGACTGTAAAAGCTCATATATCAGATTGGTTTTATCAACATAATAATAATTATTCGATCTTATTTCTGTGAAATTCGAGATTCCTACCGGAATGTTTAATGCCATAATATGCACACTCCTTCTGCCTGTTTTCTGATAAAATTATAGTAACATTAAACAGTTATAAATACAAGGAAAGTAACTGTATTTTTGTATCATTCACAACCGACAAAAAACCGGGTTGTCCGTACAAACCTTAGTGTGACAGACAACCCGGGATTTCAATTATTAAGTGTAACTATATTCTACTTGTAGAAAATATTTCCAAGCATAAGATCCTTCTTGAAGTTTCTGATTGTTGTATCATTATCGATAAATACAGCCTCAATACCCATCATGGCTGCCCACTCGCCCATCTGCTCAGCAGTAAGGTCATATGTGAACGCTGTATGATGTGCTCCTCCTGCAAGTATCCATGCCTCTGCACCTGTGTAAAGGTCAGGCTGTGGTGTCCAGAAGTTTGTTGCTACAGGAAGCTTTGGCATAGGCTTCTCTGTTTTCTTGCAGTCAACTGTATTGATAATGAGACGGAAACGGTCACCCAGATCAACAAGTGATGTGGCAATACCAGTGCCCTCCTTTGATGTAAATACAAGTCTTGCCGGATCCTCTCTGTCACCCATTGTAAGCGGCTGGCACTTGATGCTTATAGGACCGTCTGCGATTGATGGACAAATCTCAAGCATATGAGCCTCGAGTATTCCCTCTTTGCCCTTCATGAGATTGTAGGTGTAGTCCTCGAGCATTGATGTACCCTTGGCATCCTTCTTTCCTGCTGTCATGATCTTCATGAGACGAACCATTGCCGCAACCTTCCAGTCGCCCTCAGCTCCAAAGCCATAGCCCTTTTCCATGAGACGCTGGATTGCAAGTCCCGGAAGCTGCTTTAATGCTCCAAGATCACCAAAGTGTGTTACGATTGCCTGATAATTCTTCTCCTCAAGGAATCTCTCAAATCCAAGCTCAATCTGTGCCTGTACCGCTACATGCTTCTTGAACTCCTCAGGATCTCTTCCCTCAAGCAGGATATCGTATTTGTCATAGTACTCATCTACGAGTGCGTTTGTATCTGACTGTGAAACTGCTGCAACAGACTCTGCAATTTCATTTACAGGGTAAGCATCCACTTCCCAGCCAAACTTAATCTGAGCCTCTACCTTGTCACCCTCTGTAACAGCAACATTTCTCATATTGTCAGCTACACGCATTACACGGATGTGACTGCTCTCTACCACACCGACTGCTACACGCTGCCATGATGCAATCTTTTCCTGTACCACAGGATCTGACCAGTGTCCCACAACGACCTTTCGCTCGATACCCATACGTGTAACAATGTGTCCCCACTCTCTGTCACCGTGAGCTGCCTGATTCTCATTCATGAAGTCCATATCAATTGAATCGTATGGAATCTCCTCATTGTACTGTGTATGTAAATGAAGTAACGGCTTTCTGAGCTCCTTGAGTCCTAAAATCCATGACTTTGCAGGTGAAAATGTATGACACCATACGATAACACCGGCGCACTCATCATCTGTATTGGCCTCGTTGAAGGTCTTTCTGATAAGCTCATTTGTGATGAGTGTCGGCTTCCAGACTACCTTAAAAGGAAGCTTTCCTGACTCATTTAATCTGGCTACAATCTCCTTTGAATGTGCTGCAACATTTGCAAGGCACTCATCTCCGTACAGGTCCTGCGAGCCGGTGCAGAACCAGAATTTGTAATTTTTTACTGCTAACATAGTTCCTCTCCTTTATTTGTGTTTATTTATATTTCTCTCGTGGTTTTTATTTCAAATACATAATAATACCAATCATTAAAAATCAAAATAACGTATGCATCCATACCCTCATCTGATTAAGTCCGCGATTTCCCCACATATAATATGGTATAGCCCTTGCTATTACAGACTTTTGTCTCGGTGGCTTCTCAGAATACAGCGCATCTGAGCCTTCAAGTCTCACTGCAGGAATATCTAAAAGAACCGCACCCTTTAATATTCCCTCAGCTTCTGTTTCAATCTGTGCTTCATTAAGCCTTGACACATCTATCATCAGACTCTGCACATCATCATCATTGTCCACTCCTTCAAAAGCGTACACTACCGGACCTCTCTGCAAAGCTGCACAGCCTATATCCTCTCTTACCTTTGTATTGGCATATATTACACGGATATCCATATTGAAGCTGATTTCTATAACATCGTTGTCATGCCATTTATTTTTTATATAGATATAGCCATCCCTATAAGAATAGAACAAATCTGCTTTTGTCTCATCATTCTCTTTTAACCTCATACCATTGAGTGTCACCTCAAAGCTTTTCAGATATCCCGGAATATGTATTGCAACAGCAAATTCATCGCCTGTCTTCGGTGTAATACTGTATGAAACATGTCCCTTCCACGGATATTCACTGACAACCTTTATATCTGCTTTTTTAAGCCGAGCCTCCTGACCGATGAAAAGATGTGAATATATTACATCATCATCCTCATCCCACGCATATCTGCCCAGAGATGTAACCATACGCACAAGATTCGGAGGACAGCATGCACATGCATACCAGCCCGGTCTTTCAGGAATGACATGCTTATATCCAAATATTTCTCCCGATACTCCGGGATTTACCTCAAGCGGATTCACATAAAAAAATCTCTTTCCATCAAGCTGCATCCCACTTATAATTCCGTTGTATAATTCCCTCTCCATAGCATCTGCGTATTTGCCGTTTTTGCTCATTTTAAGCATCTGCTTTGCAAAGAAAACAAGCCCTATCGATGCACAGGTCTCAGCGTATGCCATATCATTCGGCAGCTCATACTCCTTCGTAAAGGCCTCTCCCTCCACTGTTGAGCCTATACCTCCTGTAATATACATCTTCTTTTCTGTCATGTTATTCCACAGGCGCTCACAGGCATCAAAAAGCTTTTCATCATGCTCCGTTGCTGCCAGATCTGCCATGGCTGTATACATATAGACAGCACGCACACTGTGTCCTACCGCTTCATCCTGTTCATAGATAGTTGCATGGCTCTGGTTATATTTTGTATCCTCAGGAATCATGCCAAAATGCTTCCAATCACGCTTTGCGGCTTCCTCAGCAAAAAAAGCGGGATTTTTTCCTCTCTCCTCGAGAAAATATCTCGCCTGCTTTTTGTAGGCCTCATTTCCTGTTGCATGATACATACGCATCAGACCTATTTCAACTTCCTGATGTCCCGGTATTCCGGGCAGCTTATCAGGACCGAATCTGTCTATTATGTGCCCTGCCATGCCTTCCATTACCTTAAGCAGCTTGTCCTTGCCTGTAGCATCATAATAGGCGACAGCAGCCTCCATCATATGGCCTGCACAGTACAGTTCATGACACTCAAGCAGATTCTGCCATCTGTGCTCAGGCTCTTTTATTGTGAAATATGTATTCAGATATCCATCCGGCTGCTGTGCTGCGGCGATAATATCTATAATGTCATCAGCTCTCTTTTCAAGCGCAGCATCCGGCTTTATAATCAGTGAATATGCCACTCCCTCAAGCCATTTTGCCACGTCACTGTCCTGAAAGACCATACCATAAAACTCGCCCTGCGAAAGACCTGCCGCAATCTTAAAATTCTCTATTGCATGACTTTTTTCCACTCCGGGCTGTCTGTCATTAAGCACACCTTCCTGAAATGGAATGACAACATCTGTCACAAGCTCCTGCATATGTCCCCAAAACGGATCCTCTATTTTTATATCCTTTAAATCCATATTCTACTCTCTCCATATTATATAGCCGTTTTTATAACTTTTGTGCTGTGTGCCTTATTATAAAAGATCAGCTTGCATATGTACGGTTTACCTCAAGCTCTTTTGCGATATCCTCCGGTGTCATGTATTTCTTGAACACACGCTCCAGACAATAATTTTTTATACATCCAAAACCTCCCGGAAACAGCACAACCAGCCATAGCATGTCCCTGCACCAGAACAGTATGAATAAAAATACTGCAACCAGCAAAATGGACCAGCCAAGATTTGCAAGCATCATAAAAAGCGATTTTTTAAGGGCCTCCTTTACCGCACACTCAAATCTGGCCATGTATGAAAACAGATAAAATGCCCATGCCAGTACAGCACCCGATAATACCAGAAAGAAATAGTACATCATTCCAAGATATGTTCCGGCCTTAAGCTGCTGTTTCATGAGCATGCAGTCTGCCACAAGAAAAGCAGCCGGTATAAGCCATACAATAAAAGCAAGTGTTGATTTTTTGAAATTGCTCTTAAAAGCTTTCCAGTATTCAACATAAGCATAGCTTTTTTTATTTCTTATGCACTTATTTACAGTATAATAAACTGCCGTAGTTGACGCACCTATTGTAACAAGCGGGATGCTGGTGACAAACCAGAAAATCCCAAGTATAAGCATGTCCACTGCAACGTTTACTATAGATAAAATTTTATTGTCGTAATTTAATCCTCGTGGCATATTATCTGTCCTTCCTTAATCTGAGCAATTCTGTTTTAATATTATGATTAAAGGGTCAAAATACTTTTTGACCCTCATATCATATTATTTCGATAATCTAAGTGTAACAACACTGCATGCCGGAAGAGTAACCTTCACACCGGTCTGTGTATTTTCATATGCTGTGAAATCCTTCTCATCCACTACCTCAGGTGCTTCAAAGGTATTGTGTGCATCCATGGCACCTTCGATGTATCTGGCCTCACTTACACTGTATTTGTCACCCTCATTTGTGAGCATAATATCAACATCCTCTGACGACTCAAGAGAATTGTTTGTAAGTGTGACTGTAATCACTCCATCCTTATCCTCTGATACAGACTCAAAAACCTTCGGAAGCTCATTCTTTCCTGTACCAACTGTAGTTCCTCCTACAAGAGAGCTGTCCAAAAGAGCTGCGCCCTGATGATGTCTCATCATATGGAATACATAATATGTAGGTGTCTTTATCATCTTATCGCCGTCTGTGAGCATTACAGACTGAAGCACATTTATAAGCTGTGCAATACATGCCATCTTCACACGGTCGGAATGCTTGTTGAAAATGTTTAATGTCATACCTGCAACAAGCGCATCACGCATTGTGTTCTGCTGATATAAGAATCCCGGATTGGTACCAGGCTCCACATCTGACCAGATGCCCCACTCATCAACAATAAGACCTATATTCTTATCAGGATCATACTCATCCATTATAGCTCCATGACGATTGATGAGCTCCTCCATGAAATATCCTCTCTTAAGAGTCTGATAAAAAATATCCTCTGTAAAATCTGTCGCACTTCCCTTGATATTCCAGTCATCCTCTGTCTCCGGAAGTGTGTAATAATGAAGTGATAATCCATCCATCTGACCATGGAATCTAGGCTCACAATGATCGAAGCATGTAGCCATCACCTTCTTTGTCCACTCATAGTCATCCACATTTGGACCACAGCAGATTTTATTGATTGGCTGATTGCCTGCATAATTTCTGACATAAGTCTGGTATCTGCGGTATTCATCTGCATAATGCTCAGGACGCATGTTTCCACCACATCCCCAGTTCTCATTTCCCACACCGAAGTAGTCAATAGTCCATGGGTCTTCGTGTCCGTTTTCCTTACGCAAATCAGCCATAGGTGATACTCCGTTAAATGTGATGTACTCTACCCACTCACTCATCTCGCGCACTGTTCCGCTTCCTAAATTTCCGTTCACATATGTCTTGCAGCCTAACTGTCTGCAAAGCTCAAAAAACTCATGTGTTCCGAAGCTGTTGTCCTCAACTACACCACCCCAGTGTGTGTTGATCATCTTTTTTCTCTTCTCTTTAGGACCGATTCCATCCATCCAATGATACTCATCTGCAAAGCAGCCGCCCGGCCAGCGGAGCACAGGTATCTTCATTTCCTTTAATGCATCTACAACATCAGTACGCATGCCGTTTACGTTTGGTATATCTGAATTCTCCCCTACAAATAATCCCTCGTAGATACATCTTCCGAGATGCTCAGAAAAATGTCCATAAATCTCCGGAGCAATTGTACTCTTTTTATTCTCATTATTTACAATAATTTTTGCCATATTTTCTCCTTTATCTCTTATATATTTATAAATTTTTTTAAGCTAACCCTTAACAGCTCCTGCGGTCATACCATCGATGATATATTTCTGGAAAATCAAAAAGATAATAAATATCGGTAAAATACCAAACATTGAGCCTGCAATAAGTACATCATAGTTGTTTCCGTATGGTGTGAGAAGAGTATTAAGTCCGATAGGAAGTGTAAACTTCTCTGCGCCTTTAAGCACAAGCAATGGCCAAAGGATTGCATTCCATACACCCATCGCTGACAATATACCCATAGAAGCAAATGCCGGCTTTGTGAGTGGGAGTATTATTTTTGTTGCAATACCGTACTCTGTAGCACCGTCAATTCTTGCCGCATCCAGAAGATCCTTAGGCAGACCTGACAGATACTGCTTGAAGAAAAATATGGTCGATGCCGAGCAGAGTCCCGTTATAATAACACCAACATATGAATCAATAAGTCCGATTGCAATAATCTCTTTGTAAAGAGGCAGCATAAGAATCTCAAACGGCACCATCATTGTAGCAATTACCAAAAAGAACAGGAAGTTCTTAAGCCTGTAATTGTACATTGTCAGTCCATAAGCTACAAAGTAACAGATGAGAAGCGTAAGCACCACCGATACAATAGTGATAATAAGAGAGTTCTTATACCACATAAAATACTTCTGGCTGTCTGCGTTGCCTGAAAACAGATAGGTATAATTATCAAGGCTCATCGTTGAGAAATCAAGATCAATTGAAAGACCTCTTCTGATAAGCTCCTTGCCAGGTCTAAACGATGCTAAAAGACCTGCAAAGACCGGAAATACTATTATCGCACAAAGTATTACGAAGAATCCTGTGCCTAAAACAACACCAACCTTATGTCTTGGTGTGTCTTTGACAGAACGCACTTTTTTCTTTTTATCTGCCATTTTTTAGTCCTCCTCGCGTTTAAATGTTCCGTTACATACAAGCTGTACTATATTAATTACAAGTGCTATAACCAAAAGCACCATACCAACCGCACATGCATAGCCCATGTCATTTTTCTCAATACCACGTTTGTACAGATATCCCACAATGGTGAGTCCTATGTTCTTCGGCGAATTGTTTCCTGCCCACAGCATGTACGACTCAAGGAACATCGCAAGTCCTGCATAGATTGATATTGTCAAAACATAGATTGTTGTCGGTCTGAGTAATGGTAATGTCACGTAGCGGAATTTCTGCCAGCCGTTTGCTCCATCAATCTCAGCAGCTTCATATAATGAAGTATCAATTGACTTTAGTCCCGAAAGGAAATAGAGCATATTTACACCTGTCCATCTCCAGCAGGCTAAAACCAAAAGTGCTGCCATTCCTGTCCAGCCGACCTTCAACCATTTGAAAGGCTCCATGCCGAGTGCCATTACAAGTTTATTCATCTGTCCTGTGCTGTACTCTGTGAACATCAGACGAAACAGAGTACCTGAAATAACTACAGATGTAAGAGCCGGCATATAAAGCACTGCTTTCCATACACCCTTTGCCTTTACAAGATTGCTGTCCATAAGCACTGCAAAAAGCATTGGGAACGGAATCAGTAATACAAGTGTCCAGAACATATATGTTGCACTGTTTTTTATCGCTGTCAGGAACACTGTATCCGACAACAGCTTCTTATAATTCTCTAAAGCCACAAACTTTGTTTCCAGTGGTGTAATCTTCTCAAAACTCATAAATACAGATGAGCAGAGAGGGTAAATCCAGAATATTGCAAAGCTTAATATAAATGGTATAACAAATACATACGGCGCAACCTTTTGTGAATACAAGAATTTTTTAATCTTCAATTTACGCACCTCTTTCTTATTAATAAAGGGAGGCCGGAGGCCAAACCTCCAGTACCTCCCCCTTTTAAGAGCTATAAAATTACTCTTCCTGCTCCATATCTACTGCATCCTGCAGCTCCTGTAATGCGTCATCCACGCTGTAATCAGGATCCTCAAGTACCTCATTGAGAGTTGTATTACATACATTCTCATTAATTGTAGGACTGATTTTAACTACAGAAATCTTGCCAATATTGTCCATTCCGATAGAATTGAGCACATCGTATGGATAGTTGATGAAGAACTGATTGTACTGGTTCTCATCATTGTGAGCAAATGTATCATTTGTCCAGCAAGCTGTGTTACATACATCAAATCCAAGTGTATCCCAGATATTCTGCTCACCAACCTCAGACATTTTAGCCCAGCAAAGGAATTCTGCTGCAAGCTCTTTTGCCTTAGACTGCTGTGTAACAACTGTACCTGTTCCACCGATACCTACTGAGCACTTCTGTCCCTCCTCGAATGTAGGACATTTTGCGATGTACCAGTTGCCCTTCTCATCAGGCATATAGTTTGTGAAACGGCTCATATACCACATTGCCTTAGGGAATGAAACGATGTTGTGATCCATGATGTTCTGGAAACCTGCCTCAAGGTCAACATGTCCGTCAGGTGATACCTCTGCAAGATCACTCTTTAACCATTTCTGCTGCATTGTGAGCATCTTCTTAACTGAATCAAGCTGTACATTTGCCTTTCCGTCAAATCCACCTGTCCAGTCCTCTCCGTACTCAGCCATTGCAAGCCATAACCAGTCTGTTCCGCCTGTATCAACAGATGTCCAGTATTTTGTACCCTTCTCACCTGCTGCCTCAACATACTCTGTTCCAAGTGCCTCGTAATCATCCCAGGTCTTTACTCCGTCAATCTTTGCGATGACATCTGCCTGTGAAAGCCCCATTGCATCTCCCATAGCCTTTACGTTGTAGTACATAACTGTGGCACCTACATGATAAGGAGCTCCGTAGTAATGTCCGTCAGAGCCCTGGTATGTTTCCATTCTGGCTGGAACCATTGTGCTCATGTAATCCTTTGCATAATCATCAAGTGGTACTAACCATTTGTCCTGACCTGCAACTACGTTAGGGAACTGTCCAACCTCAACATCGCAGATATCAGGTGCTCCTGTACCGGCCTCAAGTGATGTAAGAAGCTTTGTATGCATATCAGCATATGGATATGTAGTACATGTAATCTCGATTGTCTTGTCCGGATGGTCCTTATTCCACTGCTCTACCATTGTGCCGTAGTGCTGTGCATGAAGTTCAACGAAGGTCCACATCTCAAGGTGTGTTCCCTTTGAATCTCCATATGTGTTTGTCACTACCTCTGACTCAGCAGCTTCTGTTCCCCCATCTGCTGCTTCTGTTCCGTTTTTGCTGCCGTTTCCACAGCCGGCAAGCATTGTAACTGCCATTGTTGCACACATCAGTGCACTAACTAATTTCTTTTTCATTTTCCTTCCTCCTGTTAAAATGAAATTGAATTGATAAGTTGTATTAACCTCCTGTTTAAGTCTCATGCTGGGCTTATTGCTATTTGACTAAAACAGGTCGTTAATGTGTTTTGCTTATGTACATAATATACATGAGAGTAGCTGTAATGTCAATATTTATTTTAGATTATTTTAAACTATTTTAAACATTGTTTAATAATGTCTAAATTTTTATGTTTTTTTCGTCTCTAAACATATCTAAGCTATACATATTGCACAATACATTTAATTTGATTTAAAGTCATTGTAAATAAATCCCAAAACTATATACAATAATTTATTGACAACATAGTAGCATATTTCTATAATTATTATATGTTTTATACACAAGAATTTCATTTTTAATTTTATAAAATATTTTAGGAGAATCTATATATGATACATATCACATCATTAGACGACGGTATCGAACTGTTTAAAGCTCTCGGCTCTGATATTCGTATCCAGATTTTAAAAAATCTGCTCGAAAATAACCAGATGAGCATGAATCAGCTCGCAAACGAGCTAAACATCAGCAATGGAGCTTTAACCGGACATATAAAAAAGCTTGAGGAGTGCGGACTTATCTCCACCTCAAACGATTCATCCGGTCACGGCAACCAGAAGCTGTGTTCACTGATTCAGGACCGTATATTAGTAGAAATCGAAAAGCCAATAGACTTAAGCAACGTATACAACACCTCCATCAAGGTAGGGCAGTTCTCATCTCACAACGTCTGTCCAACCTGCGGCATGGCTACATCCTCATTTGTGATAGGAGAGCTCGATGACGTGCGTTATTTTGACCATCCTGACCGTTTCAATGCAGACATTATGTGGTTCACAAAGGGCTATGTGGAATATGTAATTCCAAACCTCATTCCACGTAATCAGAAAATAACCCAGCTTTCACTCTCAGCCGAGATAAGCTCTGAGGCTCCGGGCATCGACAACAACTGGCCAAGTGATATAAGCTTTTACATCAATGACACTCTGGTCGGCACCTGGACCTCTCCTGGTGACTATGGAGATGTACGCGGAATGTTCACCCCTGAATGGTGGCCTCAAAACTGGAATCAATACGGTCTCCTCAAGCTTTTGGTCATAAATCATAAAGGCACCTTCATAGATGGTCTCAAGATATCAGATATCACAACCTCTGAGCTAAATCTTGACTACACAAGCACCATCCGCTTCCGCATAGCTGTCGAGGAGAATTCTGCCCATGTCGGCGGACTCACAATATTCGGAAAAAGCTTCGGTAACTACGATCAGGACATTGTTGTATCCATCAATTATGCCCCTCTTGACACTGAAAAAAACACTAAATAATAATAATAATAATAAAATGACTGCGGAAGTCAAAACCGCAGTCATTTTGTTATTATTTTGTTATTATTTTATTTGTACTACCACTTTTTATGAGGACAGTGCGAAACACCTGTAAGTGCCCTAAGCTCCACATAACAGCCGCATGCATTACAGGTTCCGGCATTAAGCCTGTCACACGCCTTGCACACAGCAAGCCTTGCCTCATACTCTTTTTCAGGCACTCTGTCTTCGCCCTTTATCGCATCAACATATTTTTTTATCATTGCTGCATCTGCCTCTGCCATTTCTCTAAGCAGACACTTCTTACATATCAGCTCCATGTGATAGCTTCCCCCTTCTTTTTGACTTATCAGTTATACGAAAACACCGGACGTCCATCCTTCCATCCAAATCGCATGAGCATTGCATGACGGTTTGGATTATACAGTGGATTTCCGACAATTTCAGTCTCCGTTCTTGCATGGTATACCATTATGTCATCACCGTTTTCATCTACGGTAAATGAATTGTGTCCCGGTCCGTAAACCCCTGCTGTCTCATCGGAGCAAAGCACAGGATAACGATCCTTTTCCCACGAACGCGGGTCAAGCAGGTCAGAGCTTTCATCTGCAGTCAAAAGTCCGACACAATAATGTATTCCCGTATCACTGGCCGAAAATGTAACAAATACCTTGCCATTTCGTTTTAACACTGCCGGCCCCTCATTCACCCAGAAGCCATGCCTTTCCCAGTCATAATCAGGTGTGGTCAAAAGCACCTGTACAGTATCAAGTGTGTATCCGTTTTTCATGCGCGCTATATACAGATTTGAAATCTGCTTTCCTACTCCGACCTTCTCTGCCCAGATATAGTACCACACATTATTTACCTCAAACACTGTTGCATCAAGTGAAAATGCCTCAAAAGAGAACTCGTCTTCATCCGCTCTTTGCATCTTTCCTTTCTCAATCCACTCGTCATTAACAGGGTCATCCCCCTGACATTCCAATACATACGGCCTTATTGCCCAGATATCATCCTTATCACCGCCTGCATAGTAAATATACCATTTTCCAAACAGATAATGAAGCTCCGGCGCCCATATATGTATGCTCTGCGGTCCACTCTCATGCTTGTGCCAGATTTCAGTCTCATCCGCTGTCTCAAGTCCAGCAAGCGTATCTGATTTTCTAAGTACAATCCTATCGTACTCAGGCACTGACGCTGTAAAGTAATATGCTCCGTCTGTATGTTTGTATACATATGGATCTGCTCTCTGCAGTATCCATGGTTTATTATATTTTAATGTATTATCCATATTTTTCTCCGTCTATTCTAATGTTGTTACTATCTGTCTAACTATCTAACTATTTACATATCTGCCCAATTTGAAACGTAACTATAAATATTTCACGCCCCAGACACTCTTGTTTTCACCAACGGCTGAAAAAGTCATCACATCACTTCCGGCCTCATCCTTCATTTGACAGAACACACCGGAGTATTTTTTACCGTCTATAGTGATATTCATATAGTATGAGCCATCCTTGCATTCCCAGGTACCCTCTGACTTTTCTCCCTTTACCTTTCCGTTTTTTTCAAGATAAAGAATCACCGGATTTGCAATTTTTGAATCTATTGCCGTTCCCTGGTTTATAACATAGTATCGTCCGATAATATCATCTGTGTCGTAGCCGTCCTTATTAACAGTCTCCCCCTGCGTCTGATAAGGCAGCTCACATGGCCAGCTATCCTCATTCACAAGCATCTGATGTACTCTCGGTGAATGACCCTCTCCATTGTCGTTAAATCTGGTATGATAAACCAGATACATCCTGCCGTCATCATCCACAAAGGCCGAATTATGTCCCGTTGCCATATATGCTTTTTCAAGGCTCGGAAGCTTATAGTTGCCTGTGAGCTTAAGTCCGAAATTCTGGTGTTGTGCACTTTTTTCAGGATATTTGCCATTCATATCCACATATTCACCATCGACTGTCTTTGAGCGGAACACTCTGACCTGATAGCCTCCATTGCTTGTCAGAGCGCCATACGACACAAACAGATAATAATAACCGCTTGCCTCATCATACATGATATACGGTCCCTCAATCGAAATATGGCCGCCTCCCAAAAGACGCTTTCCATAATACGGATCCACATTGTTTGCTTTATCTGCTTCAGGATGGATAACAAGTCCTGTTGTCTTGTCAATTTCCAACAAAAATATTCCGCCGCTCCATGAACCATATACCATCCACATTCTGCCATCCGCATCATAAAACACAGTCGGATCTATCGCATTCGGATAGTCCTCATAATTGTACTGCGCCCCCTTGATATAGTTCTTGTAAGCATAGTCCTCATCCACATAGTCAAGCACATCTGTACCTGAAATCGTCTTTCTGTTGAAGCCTGAGTATATCAAAGCCCCCTGCCATTCATACGGTCCCTCAGGTGTTGTTGATGTGCCATAGCACAGATTTGATGCATTCCATGTGGATGTCGTACAATAATACATGTAATAAAGTCCTGTTGTCTCATTGTAGATTACATCCGGTGCCCACACATGCACCTGTTTATCATCCGTCTTTATCAATGAGTTCTTGCTTCCAGAATACGCAAAGGCTTCATCTGCCACATCATATATCTGTCCGTATACAGGATTTTTCTTTGAATATCCATCAGCAACCTTTTCCCAGTTTAACAGGTCACTGCTTTTTGCTGCAGACATATGTGAACCAAAGATATAGTATTCACCATCCGCCTTAAGTATTGACGGATCATGAACCGATACTTTCGATGAAACATCCCCCGTTTTTATTCCATCGTAGCTGACCTTAAAGTCATAGCTTGTTGTTCCACACGCCGCAAGTCCTACCGACATAGCTGCGACGAGTGCACACGAAATGGCCTTCTTCTTTCCATTCCTTATCATGATTTCCTCCCTGTGAATCAATCACATGTTTCATTTAAGCTGATACATATATATGTATCAAATTAATAGTTACGCTCGCCCAGCATTTATAGATTTAATATATCAGATAAAAACCTATAACACAATATATATTTTAAATTTTATTAAATTATTTTACACTAATTAAAACATTAAAATTTTTATATATATACAAAGTAGAAGAAAGGACAACCGTATCCCGGCTGTCCTTTCTTTTATTAGTTTATTATTATATTAGGGAAAATATGAAAAATCATAAAACCAAACTATTTTAAATACTTATAAAAAATCCTTCACTGATGCATAAATGCCCTCTGCATCAAGTCCATATTTCTTAAGCAAAGCTACAGCAGGACCTGACTCACCAAAGCAGTCCTGTATACCTATTGTCTTTACCGGTGTTGGAGCCTTGCGCGAAAGTGTCTCACATACTGCAGCTCCAAGTCCTCCTATTACAGAGTGCTCCTCCACAGTAACCACCCTGCCGCATTCCTTGGCTGCGGCTACAACAAGTTCCTCATCAAGAGGCTTGATAGTGTGTATATTTATGACCTTTGCATTTACGCCATCTGCTGCAAGCTTTTCTGCCGCTGCAAGTGACTCTGCCACGCACAGACCGGTAGCTATGATAGCTACATCCGTTCCCTCACGGAGTGTAACACCCTTTCCGATTTCAAATTTATACTCTGCATTGTCATTTATTATCGGTGTTGCAAGACGGCCAAACCTCATGTATACAGGGCCCTCATACTCATAAGCTGCCTTTACGGCGGCTTTTGCCTCTATATCATCACTTGGGTTTATTACAACCATGCCTGGAATTGCTCTCATGAGTGCAATATCCTCGTTGCACTGGTGGGTAGCTCCATCCTCTCCTACCGAAATACCTGCGTGTGTCGCACCGATTTTCACATTGAGATGAGGATATCCAATAGAGTTTCTCACCTGCTCAAACGCACGTCCTGCCGCAAACATGGCAAAGGAACTGGCAAAAGGCACCTTTCCCGTTGCTGCGATTCCTGCAGCGATACCCATCATATTGCACTCTGCGATACCACAGTCTATGTGACGATCTGGAAATTCCTTTTTGAAGATGGCTGTCTGTGTGGCAGCCGCAAGGTCAGCATCAAGAACATATACGTCATCGTGCTCCTTTGCAAGCTCTACAAGTGCATTTCCGTAGCTGACACGTGTGGCGATTTTCTTTACTTCTGACATAATGCTTCACCTTCCTTTCTCAGATCCTCCATGGCAACTGCATACTCCTCATCATTAGGAGCCTTGCCATGCCAGCCGACCTGATTTTCCATGAATGAAACACCCTTGCCCTTTACGGTATGTGCTATAATTGCCGTCGGCATACCCTTTGTATTTCTTGCTTCTTTAAATGCGTCAGCAATCTGATCCATATCATTTCCATCCTTCAGATCAATCACATGGAAATTGAATGCCTTGAATTTCTCACCAATAGGATATGGTGAGCACACCTGATCCACTGGTCCATCAATCTGGAGTCCGTTGTTATCAACTATAACAACAAGGTTATCAAGCTTTCTGAAGCCCGCAAACATGGCAGCCTCCCAGACCTGTCCTTCCTGAATCTCGCCATCGCCGAGAAGTGTATATACTCTGTAATCATCATTTGTAAGCTTTGCAGAAAGTGCCATGCCCACTGCCGCAGAAATGCCCTGTCCGAGCGAACCGCTCGACATATCCACGCCCGGGATATGCTTCATGTCAGGATGTCCCTGCAGATATGATCCCAGATGTCTGAGCGTCTTTAAATCCTCAACCGGAAAATAGCCTCTCTGCGCAAGTGTAGAGTAAAGTCCCGGAGCCGTGTGTCCCTTTGAAAGTACAAAACGGTCTCTATCCGGCTTTTTAGGATTCTTTGGATCAATGTTCATTTCCTCAAAATACAGATATGTAAATATATCTGCTGCAGAAAGCGAGCCGCCCGGATGTCCCGCCTTTGCAGAATGCACAGCCGTGACGATACCCTTCCTGACTTCATTTGCTGTAATCTGAAGCTCTAATTTGTTCATTTTGTTCTCCTGTTAAATCTATGACATGAAATAAAATATTTATACCTGTCTTTGGTTTATAATATCTAATCCCCAAATACAGCTCTGTAATCAGCCTGGAACTTCTCGATTCCCTGATCTGTAAGTGGATGCTTTGTCATCTGCTCGATAACCTTGTAAGGAATTGTTGCGATATCAGCTCCTGCAAGTGCACAGTCTGTGACATGAATTGGGTTTCTGATTGAAGCTGCAATAATCTCTGTATCATATCCATAGATATCAAAAATCTCTGAAATCTGTCTGATCAGCTCAATGCCCGGCTGGCTGATATCATCAAGTCTGCCAAGGAAAGGTGAAACATATGTAGCACCTGCATTTGCAGCAAGAATTGCCTGATTTGCTGAAAAAATAAGAGTAACGTTTGTCTTGATGCCCTCTGATGAAAGTACCTTGACAGCCTTAAGTCCCTCAACTGTCATAGGAATCTTAACTACCATGTTTGGATGGATAGCTGCGATTTCACGTCCTTCTTTTATCATGCCCTCTGCATCAACTGTTGTGGCTTTTACCTCTCCGCTTATCGGTCCGTCAACGATAGATGTGATTTCTTTAATTACCTCATTGAAGTCTCTGCCCTCTTTTGCGATGAGTGAAGGGTTTGTTGTAACTCCACAGATGACTCCCATATCGTTTGCTTTCTTAATGTCCTCGACATTTGCTGTATCTACGAAAAACTTCATTTAATAATACCTCCGTCTTATATAATTTGCGTTTGCTTTTATTTGATGATATAAATATAACACTTCAAAAGCATAAATGCAATAGTAAAAGTAAATAAAAGTAAAAATAAATGTAATTAAATATCACCAAACAAAAGCAAACATAAATAATTGAAAATACTGGCTTTATTTACTTATTTGAGTTATTATATATTTATGCAATGCTTTGTGATAAAAATATGTACGTAAAAATACAACAGAAAACAAAAGAAAGAGGAAAATCTATGCTGCAATTAGAAAGACAACAAAAGATTCTCGATTATTTAAAAGAAAACCGCAAGGCCACCACCAATGAGCTCAGCGAGCTGCTTGGTGTATCGACCACAACAATAAGAACAGATTTAAACCAGATGGATAAGGAAAAGCTTCTGACAAAGACTCACGGCGGTGCTATCTACAAGGATAAAACCCATGACATGACTGATTTAACCTCGAGGGCCTACCTGTTCCATGACCGCGCCCTGGAAAACAAGGAAGCTAAAGAGGAGATTGCAAACGAGGCGATAAAGCTCGTAAGTGACCATATGTGTATATTCCTTGATGCCAGCTCCACAGCCTACACTCTCGGCATGAAGCTTTCAGGCTTTACAGAGCTGACCGTCATCACCAATGGCATCAATCTGGCTTTAGAGCTAAAGGATATCCCGGGTGTCACAGTCATCCTGACAGGCGGTATCGTAACCAGTGCATCCGCTTCCATAGAAGGACTGCTTGGCGCTGATTTACTCAAAAAGATACACACAGATATCGCGTTCGTGTCAGCAAGAGGCTTCTCTGTAGAAGACGGACTGACTGATTTCAGTATATACGAGGCTGATTTAAAGCACATGTGTATCAAGGCTTCCGCTAAAACTGTGGCTCTTGTAGACCACACCAAGTTTGATACCACATCCATATCAAGCTATGCATCGCTTGATGACATCAATATGGTAATCACCGACTCCGGTATCTCTCCTGAGACAGCAGATATATATGAGAAGGCAGGCACTGATATTGTTATATCCGGAATATAAATGAGACAATATGGCCATATAAAAGTATAAGTACAAATATAAGTACAAGTACAAATATAACTATAACTGTATATATAGATCCATTAAAAATGACACGCAACGTTTTACGCTGCGTGTCATTTTATAATTGTCTTATACACTTAAAGCATCAGACTATCTTATATGCATTTCTACCCTTTTCCTTCACATCATTGAGCACTTCATCCACCGTCTTGAACAGCTTTGAAAACTCATCCGGCACCTTTACATCCGGGGCGGTAACATATGCCTGTGATACAGTCAGATACTCATCCACCTTAGAGCTCTCATGAAGTATCTGTTTTTTGGCAAGCTCAAGTCTTATATGCTCGGCTATATTTTTAATAATATCCTCATCCGTTTCCTGCAGGATTATGTAGAATTCATCACCATAGAAATGATACCCCATTCCCTTATCTTTGATGCTCTCATTTATTATGGATGACAATTCTTTTAGCACTGCATCACCGGTGACTCTGCCACTGTTTCTGTTAAATGACTTGAAGAAATCTATATCCACTACTCCAAACGTGATTCCTGCACCATCTGAATCCCGATTTTTGCTCACAAGCTTTTCAAAATCGTTTCGCATCTTGAACTTATTGCCCATGCCTGTAAGCATATCTGTGTAGTTGAGTCTGACTGCCTTACGGCGCTCATACTCAGTCTCCTGAAGCTGAAGCTTAAGGTCGATTGTATCACCAAGACGCTTTATCTGCTCCTTCACCTGCATAGAGTGGAGATTTGCGTAATATACGCACAGCTTGTTGTACGCCTCTGTATCACCCATGGCGCTCTCATATTTCATCCACATCTTGACACAGGTCTTCTGGAAAAACAGATTTTCTGTTTCAATAGCAAAGCGTTCATACTCCACAATAACCTTTTTCCATGCATCGAACTCCCCCATATTCATAAATAGATTGCAAAGGCTTAGTATCTCAAGCACATAATTGGCAGAATTGATATTGTTTATCGCACCCTCAACCAGCTCTTCCACATGATCTCTGACCTCATCCTCATTTCCCATCTTCCATAGCATATGTGCCTGTGACATATCTATCAGAAATCTGTTTTTATCACTGCCAGCTATCTCATTAAAGAGTATCGCGTCAGAAAGATGCTTTTCTGCCTTTTCAAACTCATTAATTCCCGTGTATGATATGCACAGATTCAGATGAAGCATAAGAAGCTCCTGATAATAGCTATCCCTCTCTCCATGCAGCGGTGGCTTGCACAGCTCCAGTGCTTCGTTGAAATATCTGATAGCCTTTTCATACAATCCAAGCTCCATATAGAGTGAGCCTATATTATTGTTTACAAGCATGATTATCTCTGTTGAACCCTGCTCCACAGCTACATCCATAGCCTCTAGGTAGCAGTCAATTGACATGCTTAAGTCTCCAATAGATGCATATATGACTCCCATAAAATTGACAGTCTTTGCCATCTGCTCATATGCGCCACAGCTCTTATAAAGACCGGCTGTCTCCTGTGCCTTATTCTCTGCCAAAAAAAGCTTATTCTCGCCAAATAAGGCTGCTGCCTCATCCATACATCTGTCTGCCTTTTGCAATATACCCATAAAAACCCTCCTATAGATGACAATACAATCTATTTCTCAGCAAGATACTGCTTATATCCAACCTGTTTCAGTTTCGCATCCTTTGCTACAACCTGAGCCTTCATATCTGCTGTATACTTTTTGATCTTCTCAAGGATTGCATCATCACCTGCTGCGAGTATCTTTGCTGCAAGGATTGCTGCATTTTTCGCACCGTCAATTGCAACTGTGGCAACAGGCACTCCAGGTGGCATCTGCATGATTGAGAACACTGCATCCATTCCATCCAGATTCTTTCCTGAAAGCGGTACTCCTATAACAGGAAGTGCAAAAAGCGCTGCACACATTCCCGGAAGTGCTGCTGCCATTCCCGCTCCTGCTATTATTACCTTTACATCTCTCTCCTCAGCGCCTCTTGTCCACTCAATAAGCTCATCCGGCTCACGGTGTGCCGAGATGATGGTGAGCTCATACTCTATGCCGAGCTCTTCAAGCATATCTGCTGCCTTACTCATCACCTTTAAATCTGAGTCGCTGCCCATAACTATTCCAACCTTTGCCATTTTATCCTCCTTATATGTCTAACAATTATTTGCTTTCTGCATCAAGCGTATCGAGCGGTTTGTTCAACTCTTCTACGCCCTCAAGCACAAATCTGCCATCTCTTATTATATCACATGTTGAGCCATCGTGTCGAATAACTGTGATGGCTCCAAGCTCATCATATGGTATTGTGATATCCGTGTGGCAGTTGAAATATGCCTTTGATATATCCTCTTTTCTGCGGATGGAAACTGAATTATCCCTGGCAATTATGGCTTTTCCGTCAGGGTTGTATGTCATATTGTCCTCATCGTATGTGTAGCAGGTATCACCCACTGCAAAGTGCGGTCCTGTCTTCTCTGCTATGAGAATAGGCATCTTTGCCGCGATATCGTATACTCTCGCCATACGGTAGGCTGTCGTATTGGTGCCTATGGCAAACTCACCCATAGGCAGTGTGTCATGATGGAAAAGTACATTGTCTGATATATACTTTTTGTTTTCTTCCTCATCCTCAAAATTGGTACATGTATATTTATCAATCATGCCATCCTTAAAGTCGATTTCCAGATTAAGGAAATTAAGCTCATTGAGATATACCTGACTGACATGCAGCTTGCCGTTTGTACCCTCTAGCACCGGTGAAGTAAACACCTCTCCGACAGGGATATTTACATCAGCCACACAGTTTTCAAAAGCCGTCTCCTTTGAAGGCTCCTTAAGCTCATGAATCTTAACATACAAATCTGTCCTGTTGCCGTTTGTACCGACGATATGCACCCGGTCTGCTGTATCGAGCACATCTATGATTTTCTGCTGCATATCCCTGTAGAGTGCATAATCAAGAGTATTAATCTTTACAGTCTCCGTAAAAATTTCCTTATAATCAGGTCCGATTGCAGCACACGGATAGGCAATAATCGTAAAGCTTCTGTCCTCGCTGTGGATATAGCTGTTCATATACTGTGAGCGCACGCTTGTCATATGGACTACAAGCTTCTGCTGCTCATCGTTAAAGTGCGCAGCCTCCTTCTTTGAAACCGGAGCAAACGGCTCCTCGCCAAATATCTCTATGACAGCAGGACCTCCACATTTACATGCTACATCCTTCATTCTCTCAAGTGCATTGTGCATGCACTCCAGGCGGTACTCCACATATGCCTTGTCAAGCCACAGTGCCATATCCTCCTTGTGGTCATAGTCAAACTGCTTATTTACCGATGTGGAAAATGGTCTCATGGCAGGCTTCATACCCATTTTCTCAAAATTCTTTAATGCTGCTCTTATCATACGCTCAAAGCCAAGCGGATAAAGCACCTGAACCACCGACTTCTTTGAGATATCCTTGTTGCAGGTAATAAAGCCAATGCGGTATCCTTCTGTATAGGTATCTGCCATGGCCTGTATCTCCTCATCTGAAAATGAAGCCAGATGCGCTCTGCCGGCGCGCTCATTCTCTCCGACATACAGTCCGTAGGAATACAGATAATCATCATTTGACAAATCTGCCTCATTTACAAGCTCTGTATAGTAATCATAAGCCGGGTCAAGGAGTGCTCTGTTGTCATCCTCTGCAAAAATCTCCTCATAATCATGCATGAACGAATATATACAGCCCCTTATCTCATCAGGACTCAGCTCATTGGCATTCTCAAAATAATTGTAAAGCTCTACAATAAGCTCTGCATAAATGCAGAGATATTTTATATCCCCCTGATAGATATGTGTAATGCTTCCGGCAATTTTTGCATATACAGCCGATAAAAGCTGACCATACTCATCTCCGAGCACCTTTACGGCGTATGCCGGGTTGGCATAGCTTTTCTCGTAATTTTCTTTATCAAACTGTGAATAGAATAAATCGTTAAATTTCTTATCTGCGCTATGGTTTTTAATAGTGTTTAGGCACTTTGCCACACTTGTGAAATAATCTGCAAAAGCCGGCTCTATCGCAGGCTCTCTGATGATCTGCTCTATCCGCTCCTCCACAAGCTCTAATCGCTCTGCGTAAAGCTCATTGGAGAGCTCATAAATCTCTTTATAACTCATATATCCCTATAATCTTTCTATTTTATAATTCAAATATTCATGACAGTTTTATCGCACTATTGATATAATATGTGCTAAATAATAAAGCCGACAGCATACGTCCCACCCCAGCTGAGCACCGCTATAAGTGCAAAAAACACTGCCAATCGTGGAAATGTCATGAATGATTCCTCATCAAAGAGGCTTCTGATGGCAAACCCGAAATCTGCCAGAGATATGCCAAGCATCAGTATACCGGCACTGCCATAGTACATAGACAGATTGCCATCTCCTCTGAATGCCGCATTCAAAAAAACTATATATACAATCTCTATGAGGATAGCCACAACAAGTGCAGCTATCCCCCTCTTAGATTGCTTCTTTTCCGTAAACTTATACCTGTTACGTTTTCTTCTGCCAAGCAATTTATATTCTCCTATTTGCAGCCGTACTGCTTATAGTACTCATCTATAGCTGCTTTGATTGTGTCATCAATGACTACTCTGCCATCATGCTCTCTGTTGTAGAGATACTCTGTGACCTCTTCCATTGTAACGATTGCCCTGCCCTCAAAGCCGTACTTCTCATGAATCTCATCGAGCGCGCTTACCTTGCCGCCCTGTCCGACTTCCATTCTGTTAAGGCTCACCATAAGGCCTACGATTGTAACATCAGCAGCCTCTCTTACCTTTGGAACTGTCTCCTCCATTGATTTGCCGGATGTGGTGACATCCTCTATCATGACTACTCTGTCGCCATCCTTAAGCTTGCTTCCAAGGAAGCCTCCCTTGTCTGCACCGTGATCCTTTGCCTCTTTTCTGTCTGAGCAGTAGCGCACTTCTTTGCCATAGAGCTCATGGTATGCGATAGCTGTTACCACTGCAAGCGGAATTCCCTTGTATGCAGGTCCGAATAATACATCAAAGTCATCTCCGTAGTTAGCATGGATAGCCTTTGCGTAGTACTCTCCGAGTCTCTTAAGCTGTGAGCCTGTCACATATGCTCCCGCATTCATGAAAAATGGTGATTTACGGCCGCTCTTTAATGTGAAATCACCAAATTTCAGCACGTCACTCTCCACCATAAAGTCTATAAATTCGCTCTTGTAACTTTCCATTGTATGTTAATCCTCCTGTATGTTTTCTATAAATTATCTTTGTCAATTTTACCACATTGGGGCGTGCTTTTCAACGTGGAAATTGGTTACAAAAACAGCATCCCTTCATATTAAATGAATATGGGATGCTGTTCATCTGCTTATATATTTTTATCAGATATACTCACTTGTGTTTACAATCACGCCGTCATATACTGACTGCTTTTTGATAAACTCCGCAGCCTTGTCCACATCTCTGCCGTTTTTGTTCCAGTCCTTTGTGCACTCAACTTTGTCAGCTGCAAGCTCCTTCTCCTGCTTTTGGCTGATGAGCAGAAGTACGAGTATTCCGGCATGGCTTAGGTGCTTGACTACATTTACAAAGTCCTCACCCTCCTTTGGTGCGTAGAGATAAGTATGGCGTCCGTCTATATTTAAGGCTTTCTCGACATCCTCCACAAAGCCGCGGTTTACACCATCCACTCCGTCTACGAATACGGCGGTGATTGCCTTCTGGCCCTTGATTGCAGCTCTTACGTTTCTGTCTACTCTGCCCTCGTAGAGGCCGCTTTCCTCTGTGTGTACCTCTTCAACCACACCACAGGCAGATGTCATATCGGTCACACGGTCGATTAAGATGAACTCACCGAGTGTCTTGTGATTTTTGAACTTATCGCAGACTATCTTGTCCGAGAATGCAATCTTTACAACTGCTATCTCGTTCTTTTTAAGCTTGTCGGCAGGCTTTTCCTCACCTGTGTTTACGTCAATGGTATGCTCTATCTCTGTTACGATGCCCGGTATTGACTTGGTACCAAGCTTGAAGAAGAAATTCTTTCCCTTAAAGAGCTCATCGTCATCCATCCAGAGTATTGTAGCTGTGATGGATGAAGCAACCTTTGCTCCTGAACCGATTGTGAGCACGCAGCCTCTTGATACGTCCACCTCTCTGTCAAGCTGGATTGTAACCGGCTGGCCTGTAAATGCGCTATCGCTTAGCTTATCACCCACATGGATGCTCTTTACATGGGCGGTCTCATTGCTTGGCAGTGTGGTGATTTCATCGCCCACCTTTACCTCTCCGGCCTCTATCTGGCCCTGGAATCCACGGAAGGTGTGGTCAGGACGGCAGACTCTCTGTACAGGCATGTAAAAGCCCTCTTCCTCGTTCTCATCCTTTATGTCAACATCCTCAAGGTATGATAAAAGAGCAGGTCCCTTGTACCATGGGATATTCTCAGACTTTGTTGTGACATTGTCGCCCTCTGTTGCAGAAACAGGAATTATTACTACATTTTTAAGTTCAAGCTCCTTTGTAAGCTCAATAATCTGCTTTGTGATTTCATCGAAACGCTTCTCGTCGTAGCCTACAAGATCCATCTTGTTTACAGCAAATACAAAGTAGTTGATTCCCATGAGCGCGCAGATTCTTGCGTGTCTTCTTGTCTGAACCAATACGCCCTGCTTTGCATCTATTAAAATTACCGCAAGGTCTGCAAAGGATGCACCTACAGCCATGTTTCTTGTGTACTCCTCATGGCCCGGTGTATCTGCCACGATAAAGCTTCTCTTATCTGTTGTGAAGTAACGATAAGCCACATCGATTGTGATTCCCTGCTCTCTCTCTGCCATCAGTCCGTCGAGGAGGAGTGAATAGTCGATGGCGCCGCCACGGCTTCCGACCTTACTGTCAAGCTCCAATGCCTTTTCCTGATCTGCATAGAGCAGCTTTGAATCGTATAATATATGTCCGATCAGAGTTGATTTTCCGTCGTCCACGCTTCCGCATGTAATAAATTTAAGTAATCCGCTCATTTTAGAAATATCCCTCCCTCTTTCTTCTTTCCATGCTGCCTGCCGCCTCGTTGTCTATGACACGGGTGGTTCTCTCTGAGGAAACAGCACTGAGTGTCTCATCAATAATCTCATCAAGTGTATCCGCTGTCGACTCCACACCACCTGTCAGTGGATAGCAGCCGAGTGTTCTGAAACGTACACTCTTCATCTGGATTTTCTCACCCGGACGAAGCTTCATTCTGTCGTCATCTACCATGATGATGTTGCCGTCTCTGTATACAACAGGTCTTTCCTTTGCAAAGTAAAGTGAAGGAATCTCGATATTCTCTCTCTTTATATACTGCCAGATATCCTTCTCTGTCCAGTTTGACAGTGGGAAAACACGTACCTCCTGGCCCTTTTTGATTCTTGAGTTGTAGAGCTTCCACATCTCCGGACGCTGGTTCTTTGGATCCCATGCGTGGTTTTCATTTCTGAAGGAGAAGATTCGCTCCTTGGCTCTTGATTTCTCCTCGTCTCTTCGGCCACCGCCAAACGCTGCCGTAAAGCCGTATTTGTCGAGCGCCTGCTTGAGCGCCTGTGTCTTCATGATATCTGTGTATGCTGAGCCGTGGTCAAATGGATTGATGCCCTGCTTTACGCCATCCTGATTTATATATTCAAGCATCTCGATGCCCTTTTCCTTAGCAATGCGATCTCTGAATTCTATCATCTCATGGAATTTCCAGGTTGTATTTACATGTAAAAACGGAAATGGCGGCTTCTCCGGATAAAATGCCTTCATTGCAAGATGAAGCATTACCGAGCTGTCCTTTCCAATTGAGTACAACATAACCGGCTTCTCGCACTCTGCGGCTACTTCACGTATTATGTATATTGCCTCTGCTTCGAGTTCGTCAAGATGTGATAATTCACCCATGTCTGTTACCATCCTTTTCTTTAATATTTATTGGATTCCTTCTTGTTGATAAGAATCTCTTCCTTGCTTCCGTCGCGCTTTTTGATATCCCAGGTCAGCGTATCCGGTGTGCTTTTTACTGTCATGAGACTTCCCATGCCTCCTATGTCTGCTCCAAGATAAAGAGCAATAGCGCCAAAATGACATTCCTTGATGCATGAGGCACAGCCCCAGCAGTCCTTAGGATATTTGATAAAGGCTTTTTTCTCTGAGTCCTGATATATCAGGCTTCCCGGGCATACACTTGTACACATGCCACAGCCCTTACACTTTGCTTTATCAATCATTATGCTCATAACGCGCCTCCCTTCCGACAAGCTCTCTGTAAATCATATGAAGCTGTCCGTTTTCGTATCTGGAATTGACGTATTTCATCCAGTCATCACTCTTGTCGGGATAATCCAGATTCTCGGCAAAGCTGTGCCATCTGGTCTCCTTTCTTGCACCAAGATGTGCTATGACCGAAAGACATACCGTAAGCCTCTCCTTAAGCTCATATATGAACATAAGCTCATGCATATCCGATGCATATAAATCACCGGTCAGCTCTATCAGATGATTTATCTTTTCCTTTGCCAGGGCAAGCTGCTTGCCGTTGAACTGATAATGTGTGGAAATACCGCCTGCGTAGTTGTCCATGACCTTCTGCATGGCTTCCTCGATTGCCTCTGTTGTAAACATCTGAGACCTTTCAGTGAGGAAATGGTCGTACTCGACTGCTTTTGCGTCAAGCGCCTTTTTCTCATCAAATACCGATGTGGCAGGACTTCCGTCGGAGGTATCTGCATCAAGCTTTGAAACCATATCTATCGCAGCGATTTCGCCCTCTACCATAGCTCCTGTAACGTATTTTTGTGGACATCCTCCTGCCACATCTCCAGCAGCATAAAGTCCGTGGATTGTAGTCTCACGCTCGGTATTTACCCAGTAGCCGCTCGCTGTGTGGCCACCTACGATATACGGCTCGGTGCCCTCTATCTCCACATTCTGCTCACTTGGATTCTTACCTGCCTCCACCCACTTGAGTGTCTGGCTTGGTGCCATGTTGAGATATGCCTTTCTTAATGACTCATCCTGCTGTGGAGAGATGCCCTCTGTCCTTAAGTAGCAAGGGCCTCTTCCCTCGAGATTTTCCATGACCGTTCCGTATACACGCTCTGATGTGGTGAGGCCGTATTTTGTCTCGTAAACCTCTCCAAGCGAATTGACCTGCTTTGCCCCGACTCCCTGTGCAATTGTTCCTGTCGGTGCGATTGTGTCCTTGCATCTGAGTGCGATAAATCTCATCTCAAAGGTGGTCATCTCTGCTCCGCTTCTTATGCCCATCGCATATCCGGCGCCTGTATTAAACGGCGGATACCACATCTTGTGCCTTGAAAATCCCGGATTGTTTGGCCTGTACAGTCCGGCCGCTCCGCCTGTAGCACAGAGCACCTTTTTAGCCCTGATTTCATAGGCTGTAGCATCCTCGATTGAAAATCCGTATGCACCCTTTATGGTGTTGTCCTCAACTATATAGTCCGTGATATTGATTCTGTTTATCACTGTACAGTCTTTAAGCTTTGATACAGCTTCTGCCAAAAGCGGCTTCATGTTCTCGCCGTTTATCTTGATATTTCGGTTTCCTCTTGCTACATACTCACCGTTTTCATCCTTTAATATGACAAGTCCAAGCTTTTCCATCTTGTCCGTCACACGGTTTAAGCCCTCTGACATAGTCATGAGTAAGTCTTCCCTTACTATGCCGTCAGCATCCTTTTTTGCGTAATCTACATAGTCCTCAGGCTTTCTGCCCTTTACTATGTATGCATTTATCGCATTGACACCTGCTGCAAGGCATCCGCTTCGCTTTATGTTCGCTTTCTCTGCAATTATAATCGAATAATCCGATTTCTCACGGATGGTGAGCGCTGCATAACAGCCCGCCGTGCCACCTCCTATTATGAGGATGTCCGTGTGTAGGATTTTTTTGTTTTCTATCTTCATTTATCTCCCTCTGCTTCCTCTTTCAATCACAAGCTTTAGACTATTCTTGTATCTAAATGTAGAATACATCCTGCTCCTGCATCTCGCTGTTTTCCATCAGGTATGTTTTCTCTTCATCAAATATATACAGCTTGTAAATCAGCACATGCACTTTCTCTCCGACTGCTATCAGGTCCTTTTCAAGTGAGCGCTCGCCGACCACCTCGATGCCGTTTATGCTGACTGTGATATCCATCCTGTTTCCTCTGAATACCACATCTGTAACGATGCCCTCCTCTGCCGCTGACTGATAGCGGTCTAAGTTGCCACTCTTTGATATCTTGATAAACTCAGGTCTGATTACCGCCTTGTTGGCATTTTCTATCCTGTCAAAGCCCTTTAACCTGTCATAGTTTTCAACGACTGTGGTGTGTCCTATAAACTGCGCCACAAAAGGTGTATAAGGCGACTTGTATATTTCAAGAGGTGTACCCATCTGCTCTATCGTGCCGTGGTTTGTGATAATGATTTCATCTGCCACCTCAACAGCCTCATCCTGGTCATGTGTGACGAAAATACTTGTGATCCCAAGCTTTTCGACCAGCTCCTTCAGCCAGGTACGAAGCTCACCTCGCACCTTTGCATCTATCGCGGCAAATGGCTCATCCAGTAAAAGCACCTGTGGATTCGGCGCCAGCGCCCTCGCAAATGCCACTCTCTGACGCTGTCCTCCGGAAAGCTGATTCGGATATCTCTTTTCAAGCCCCGATAAACCTGTCATCTCAAGAAGCTTTGTAACACGCTCCTTTATGAGCTTTTTCGGCATCTTCTGAAGCTCCAGCCCAAATGCCACATTGTCGTATATTGTCATGTATCTAAACAGCGCATAGTTCTGAAACACAAAGCCTATGCCTCTCTTCGAGGCCGGAATATCATTCACTCGCTTTCCATCTATATATATGTCACCTGAATTTGGCGTCTCAAGCCCTGCTATCATACGAAGAAGTGTTGTCTTGCCACTGCCGGACGGACCAAGCAGCGCCACAAGCTTTCCCTTTTCCACTCCAAAGCTCACATTATCGGATGCCAGGAAGTCTCCGTATTTTTTGTATATATTTTTCATCTCAACGTACATATACGTTATCTCCTTCCTGCTTTCTTAGTACAGCAACTCTATAGCTGTCTGCCACACCGGTGTGTAAGCAGTAACAAATTTCATTAGTGTAAATCATATTTCCCATAAATCTCAGTGTAATTTCTTAAATTTATGCTCAACTATATTTCTTGCAAAAAGAATGATTAATGCAATAATTAACAGTATCGACGATACAGCAAATGCCGATGTTATCGAGCTGTCTGTGCCCGACATATACAAGGCATCAATCTCAAGCGGCAGTGTAAATGTCTCGCCTCTTGTCTTCGAGAGCGCATTTACCGCGCCGAACTCGCCGAGTGCTCTCGCCGTACAAAGTATGATTCCGTAAATCAGGCTCCACTTCATCTGCGGAAGTGTTATTTTCCGAAATATCGTAAAGCCGGATGCTCCCATCAGCGCTGCGGCTTCTTCCTCATCCTTTCCCTCTGCATTGAGCACCGGTATAATTTCCCTTGACACATACGGAAACGTGACAAATATCGTAGCAAGCACAACTCCCGGTATTGCAAAGGTGATTCTCACATTCGTGCCGAATATCTCATTGAACCATCTGATAACCGGATAAAACCACCCAAGCCGTCCGAAGGTCATAAGATACGCAAGTCCTACGATGACCGGAGAAATAGAAAACGGTATATCAATAAGTGTTGCAAGCACCTGCTTTCCTTTAAACGAAAACCTGGTCAACAGCCACGCTGTCCATATTCCAAAGAAGGTGTTGATAACTACCGCAAAAACTGTTGCTATCAAAGTCACCTTAAGTGCTGAAAGCACGTAGCTTGTGGAGATAGCTTTCAGATAGAATCCAAGCCCCTCCTTTAAAGCACTTGCCATCACAGAAAAAAGCGGAACTACAAGCATGACAAATATGAAGAGCACCGTGACAGTGACGAGTATTATCTTTGTGATCTTTTTTCTTCTTTCAAGCTTTACCTGTTCGGTCATCGCATTGTGCTCCTTTCCTGTTTGTGTGCATCGCATTTGATTTATATGCAGCCTTCTACAACAAATTAGTGCGCTGTGACTGTTTAACCTGCACTATATTTACAAATAGCAGCAGTAAAAATGATATGATAAGCATCACAAGTGCTATGGCAGTCGCACTAGCATAATCTATATAGCTAAGCTTCTGCATGATGACGTAGGATACCACCTGCGTCCTATGTCTGGCGCTGTTGCCTGATATGTAGATGACGCTTCCGTACTCTCCTATGCCTCTGGCAAAGGCAAGACCAAAGCCTGTCAAGAGTGCCGGGCGAAGCTCCGGAAGTATTACCTTAAAAAATGTCTTAGATGGTGTAGCGCCAAGCATATAAGCGGCCTCCTCATATGTATTATCCATCTTTTCAAGCACCGGCTGTACAGCTCTTATTACGAAGGGAATGCCTACAAAAACAAGTGCCACAACTATTCCTGCCTGTGTGTAAGCTACATCTATTCCAAGCTTGCCAAGGCCCTTGCCAAAAAAGCCTGTGCCTGAGTACAGCTTTGAGAGCGTGATGCCCGCAACCGCTGTCGGCAGTGCAAACGGAAGCTCTATAAGTCCGTCAAGCAGCCATTTCCCGGGAAAATCGTACTTCACAAGCGTCCATGCCACGATGAGTCCAAATACCACATTTACGATTGCTGCGATAAATGATGAGATGATGCTTGTGATAAAGGCATTCCTCACATTCTCCTTCATAATAAGTGCCACAAAATCGCCCGGCGATATCTTTAGCGAATACACAAGCACTGATGCTAACGGAATGAGAACAATGACTGAAAGCATCGTGACCACTATTCCAAGCGAAAGATGGTAGCCCGGTATGACTCTGGTCTTTATGTTCTTTGATTTAGTTTTCTCTTTTGCTGTTTTATCAGTTACCGTATATTTCATCGAACATTGCTCCATCATCGAAATATGTCTTGTAGGCTTCATTCCATCCGCCGTAATCCTCTATGCTCCAAAGCCTGATATTTAAATCAAACTTGTCGGAAAACCGGTTTAATATATCCTGATTGGTTGGCCTGTAGCCGCTTTCGCCAATCAGCTGCTGTGCCTCATCACTGTAGAGATACTGTAGGTATTCTTTGCTTACCTCTTGTGTTCCGTTGCTCTTTGCATTGTCATCCACAATAGCAACAGAGGGCTGTGCTAAGATGCTGACGGACGGATTAACTATCTCATACTTGCCCGGATATGAATCCATGGTCGTAAGTGCCTCGTTTTCCCACGCTATGAGCACATCTCCCTGACCGTTTTCCACAAATGTGGTTGTTGAGCCTCTCGCACCCGAATCCATAATTGTGACATTTTCATACAGCTTCTTCATAAACGATTTCTGTTCCTTTAGGCTGTCATAATTTGTCTTCGCATAGCTTAGCGCTGCAAGAAAATTCCAGCAGGCTCCGCCACTACTCTTTGGATCAGGCGTAATCACATCCACATTCTTTCTCACCAGGTCATCCCAGTCACTTATATGCTTTGGATTGCCCTTTCTTACAAGTAAAACGATTGTTGATGTGTATGGTGCCGAGCTGTCAGAAAACTCATCAATCCAGCCCTTATCAATTAAGCCGGTATTTTGTATCAGGTCTATGTCATGCTCAAGTGCCAGTGTGACAACATCTGCATTACAGCCCTCCACAACCGAGCGTGCCTGTGCTCCCGAGCCGCCATGTGACTGAATCACATTTATCTTTTTGCCGTGCTCGCTCTCATAGTAAGACTCGAATATTTTATTGTATTTCTCGTAAAATTCTCGTGTCGGATCATATGACACATTGGTTATGGTGACTGTGCCGTCATCCTTCCTGCCTGAGCAGCCTGTCAGAAGAAGTGACAGAATCATCACTGTCGACAGCAGGGCTGCCGTATATTTTTGTATGTTTCTCATGTATGTTTCTCATTTTTCATGTTACAGTTTCCGGCAAAGCAAGCTTATGCCGTCAGTTTATATGTCATTAATTTACCGTAAAAAGCGGTGTGGACAGGTATCTTTCTCCTGTATCCGGAAGCAGCACCACGATATTCTTACCCTTGTTCTCAGGTCTTTTCGCAAGCTCTGTTGCCGCATATATTGCTGCTCCTGAGGATATGCCAACGAGAAGTCCGTCGCTCTTTGCAACCTCTCTTGCCTTGTCAAAAGCGGCCTCATTCTCAACCGGAATCACCTCATCCACTATATCCATGCGCATGACCTTTGGAATAAAGCCTGCACCGATTCCCTGTATCTTGTGAGGCCCCGGTCTTCCACCTGAGAGTACCGGTGAGCTCTTTGGTTCAACAGCTACTATCCTTACATCAGGATTATGGTCTCTCAATCCAAGCCCGGTGCCTGTACAGGTGCCGCCTGTTCCGACAGATGATACAAAGATATCTACCTTTCCATCTGTATCCTCCCAGATTTCCTGAGCGGTTGTAGCTCTGTGGATATCCGGATTGGCCTGATTCTCAAACTGCTGTGGAATAAAGGCATTGCCATAATGCTCTTTAAGTCTCTGCGCCTCATCGATTGCACCCTTCATGCCCTCACGCCCCGGTGTGAGCTTTATCTCTGCGCCAAGCGCTGTGACTATTTTTCTTCTCTCAACGCTCATGGTATCAGGCATTATAAGTATCAGGTGAAGCCCCTTTGAGGCTGCCACAAATGCAAGTCCGATTCCGGTATTGCCACTTGTCGGCTCTATGATTATTGTGTCCTGATTTATCTTTCCATCCTTTATGCCCTGCTCTATCATAGCTGCCGCCACCCTGTCCTTTACACTTCCAAGTGGATTGAAATACTCCAGCTTTGCTATGATTTTTGCTTCAAGCCCAAGGGCTTTTTCATAATTGGTCAGCTCCAGAAGTGGAGTGTGACCTATCAGCTCAGTGAGCTGCTTTGCAATTTTTGCCATTGATATTACCTCTTTTTTGTTAATGTTTGTTTTGAGTTTGAGCTTAGTTTGTATGGCCGGGATTTCCTACCATTCAAATATGATTTCTAAGTTATTGATATGTTACCACTAATTGATATTTTTGTAAATGTAATTAGGGTTATTAATATTTGTTAGTGGGTTATAAATTTTATTGATAGCCAACAGACGACTGCACAGTCGTCCGTCCGGTATAGAATTTACTATAAAAAAAGAGTTCTATCATTCGCAGACACAAAGTCTGTGAAAAATAGAACTCTTTTTGGTCTCCCTTTGGCTACTCCGCCTGTTCATTTGCTTTATCGGTTCTCGTGATATACTTGATGATATACTTGATTCCGACAAAGGTTCCAATCAGGATAAGCACTCCTATGATAAAAGGTACTACAGGATTTCTGACAAAGCCTGCTATGATGTAGGTCAGGCATGATATGGCTGCCACAAGCACTGCGTACGGAAGCTGTGTGGACACATGGTTCATGTGGTTGCACTGGGCTCCTGCCGATGCCATGATGGTGGTATCGGATATCGGTGAGCAGTGGTCTCCGCATACTGCACCTGCCATGCACGCTGAGATTGAGATAATCATCATCGTATGGTTTGTGCCTGAGAAGATGTTTACTACTATCGGTATGAGTATACCGAATGTGCCCCATGAGGTTCCTGTTGCAAAGGCAAGGAAGGCTCCCACCAGGAATATGATTGCAGGAAACAGTCCAAGGAGTGGTCCCGATACGCCTCCCACTAAGCCTGCGACAAATTCCTTGGCGCCAAGGCTTTCTGTCATGGTCTTTAGTGTCCATGCAAAGGTCAGTATAAGTATTGCAGGTACCATCGCCTTAAAGCCCTCAGGGATTGAATTACAACAATCCGTAAAGCTTAGCACCCTTCTGATTGAGTAAAAGCATATGGTGATTATCAGTGCAAAAAAGCTTCCAAGCATAAGACCAATCGACGCATCGCTGCCTGCAAACGCATCGACAAAGCCTTTTCCGTCAAAAAAGCCTCCTGTGTATATCATTCCTATGATGCAGCTTATTATGAGCACCAGTATAGGAAATACAAGGTCTATAACCTTTCCCTTGCCCTTTATCACATCCTGCTTTGACTCTGCATAAGGTCTGTCTCCTGTGGTAAATAAATCGCCCTTTTGGGCATTGGCTTCATGCTTTGCCATCGGACCGAAATCCACCTGCAAGATAACAAGTGTCACCATGGCGACAATGGTAAAGAGCGCATAGTAATTGTACGGAATGGCCTTTATGAAAATAGAAAAGCCATCCTCTCCCTTTACAAAGCCTGTGACTGCGGCTGCCCACGATGATATAGGTGCGATGATGCACACAGGCGCTGCTGTGGCATCTATCAGATATGCAAGCTTTGCTCTGGAAACCTGATGCTTGTCGGTGACAGGACGCATCACACTTCCCACTGTCAGACAGTTGAAGTAATCATCTATAAATATGAGCACTCCAAGCATTATAGCTGCAAGCTGGGCACCGATCCTTGTCTTTATGTGCTCACTCGCCCATTCTCCAAAGGCCGCCGAGCCGCCTGCCTTGTTCATCATGCTCACCATGACACCGAGCACGACTAAAAATATCAGTATTCCCACATTGTACGAATCCGATAGCACTCCGACAAGTCCGTCCTCGAATATGTGAAGCACTGATCTCTCAGCCGAAAAACCAGACTGAAATACATTTCCATAAAACAGTCCGCCGATCACTATTCCGACGAATAATGAGCTGTAGACCTCCTTTGTAATAAGTGCCAGAACTATAGCCACAACAGGTGGAACAAGCGCCCAGACTGTGGCATACATAGCAGGCACGTATTTTACTGCCAGAATCATTATTTTCTCCTCCGTCTATCCCTTATGCTCTATCTGTCAACCGCACCGACAAGCTCTGAAATATCCTTAACTCCATACCTGTCCATGTACTCTGCGATGCCATCCACTATCTGCTCTGTGGTCTTTGGATTCACAAAGTTTGCTGTGCCGACTGAAACTGCCGTAGCTCCGGCAAGTATCATCTCTATGGCATCGGCAGCATTTGTGATACCGCCCATTCCGATAATCGGGATATTGACTGCATGTGCTGTCTCGTAAACCATGCGCACTGCAACCGGATGCACAGCCGGACCGCTCATGCCGCCTGTCTTGTTTGCTAACACAAAGCTTCTTCTGTTTATATCAATCTTCATGCCGGTTATGGTATTGATGAGTGAAACCGCATCAGCTCCGCCTGCCTCTGCTGCCCTTGCTATCTCTGCAATGCTTGTGACATTCGGAGAAAGCTTCATGATAACAGGCTGCTTTGCATATTTTTTAATCTCGCTTGTGATGGTCTCAACCCCCTTTGGATCTGTTCCGAAGGCAATTCCGCCCTCCTTTACATTCGGGCATGAGATATTTATTTCCATCATATCAATAGGCTCGTCTGCAAGACGCTTTACCACATCAAGATACTCGTCAAGCGAATGACCGCAGACATTTACCACAATCCTTGTGTCAAACTGCTTTAAAAAAGGAATATCCCTCTTTAAGAAAAGCTCGATGCCTGGATTTTGAAGTCCGACTGCATTGAGCATGCCGCCGTACACCTCAGCTACTCTCGGTGTGGGATTACCCTCCCACGGCTTATTCGCAACACCCTTTGTGGTGACTGCACCAAGTCTGTTTAAATCAACAAACTCGCTGTACTCTGCGCCTGAGCCGAATGTGCCGGATGCAACTGTAACAGGATTTTTCCACTCAACGCCGGCCACCTTTACTGACATATTACTCATTACAGCTCCACCTCCTTCGCATCAAAAACAGGTCCCTCTTTGCATATACGCTTGTTGTTTACATTGCTGTAGGCATCCTTGTCCTTTGTTTTGCATACGCAGGCAAGACATGCACCAATTCCACATGCCATGCGCTCCTCCATTGATACAAAGCAGTCCATATCATGCTCTGCAGCGTAAGCCTTGAGTGCACGCAGCATAGGCATCGGTCCACATGCATAAATTACATCTGCCTCAAGAGCATTATCCTTTATCGCATCGATGACATTGCCCTTTGTGCCGACACTGCCGTCCTCTGTGGCGACAAATGAAGCTGCCTGCTCCTTAAACTCATCGAGCAGGAAGGTATTCTCATCGCGATAGCCCATGACGATGTTCATATCGCATACTGCACCTGCCTGTCCCGGATTTTTTTCTTCACCTGCTGTCTGCACAATGCCTGCATTTATATCCTTCGCAAGCTGCAGCATAGGCGGCACTCCGATTCCTCCGCCGATAAGAAATGCCTTCTTTCCCGGCTCTACTGTAAAGCCGTTTCCAAGAGGTCCTAAAATCCTTACCTTATCGCCCCTGACAAGCTTTGAAAATTCCTCTGTTCCCGTGCCTTCACCTGTCACACGGTATACGAGGCGGATGGTGTCATCAGCTCTGTTTATGCCACAAAGGCTTATCGGACGCGGAAGCAGCTTACTCTTGTCGTTTGAGTAAACCGATACAAACTGTCCTGCCCTTGCTGCCTTTGCAATTTTGTCTGTCTTAAGTGTGAGGTCATAGATGCCATTGCCGAGTGAGCTCTGGTCAACTACAACTGCAATCTCCTCAAATTTCTCTGCCATTTTATCTCCCTGGTTTCGTTTGTTAATATATTAAGCTTTCTGAATGACTTATTAACGATTTGCAAGTGCTCCTGAAATATCCTCAATCATATCCTCAACTGCCTTGCGTGATGCATCTGCAAAATTCTCTTCTGTGATGCCCATATCCTTGTACTTATCCTGCTTGTATGCGCAGATGATTCCACGTGATGAATTGACAATCGCACCAAGTCCGTCCTCATTGAAGAAATGAACAAGGTCTGCTCCCTTGCCTCCCTGTGCGCCGTAGCCCGGTACGAGGATGAAGCTCTTTGGCATTACCTTACGAAGAATCTTACCCTGCTCAGGGTATGTTGCACCGACAACCGCACCTACATAGCTGTATGAATCACCCATGCAGTCAGCTCCCCACTCTGCAACCTTCTCGCCTACCCACTCATATAATGGGCGTCCGTCAATCATACGGTCCTGGAACTCTCCACTTGATGGATTAGATGTCTTTACAAGAATGAAGATACCCTTCTTCTCCTCCTTGCATACATCTACGAATGGCTTGATACCGTCTGTTCCAAGGTATGGATTGACAGTGGCAAAATCCTCATCAAAGGTAGAATAGCTCTTGCTGCCGATCTGTACCTTTCCGAGATGTCCTGTGGCGTATGCAGCCGATGTTGAGCCGATATCTCCACGCTTTACATCTCCGATAACCACGAGATCCTTCTCGTGACAGTAATCCACTGTCTTCTGGAATGCCTTAAGGCCCTCCACTCCAAACTGCTCATACATGGCAATCTGTGGCTTTACCGCAGGAATCAGGTCATATGTGGCATCCACAATAGCCTTGTTGTACTGCCAGATAGCCTCCGCTGCACCGGCCGGTGTCTCTCCAAGCTCATCAAATGCCTTCTTTGTGATGTGCTCAGGCACATATGAAAGCATCGGGTCTAGACCTACTACGATAGGTGCGTTTGTTTTCTTGATTTTGTCTACTAATTTGTTGATCATTCTTTCGTCCTCTTTATGCGTATTTTATTATACAGACAGATATTGTGATTATTAAATATCTGCATACAGTTATAAATATTTTATAGCATAAACTAAATTCTTGCAACCCAAAATATAATAGCAGGGAGTATAGCATTAATTATTGCTATACTCCCTGCCAATATGCTTATTGTACCTTTTCAGATTCACACATATTTACAAAAAGCAAGTCACGTGCGCAATTCTACACTCCCACAACCTCATCAATCATCCTAAGCTCTTCCTCCGAGAAGCCAGTGCCCTCCATAACCTTTAAGTTTTCAAGAATCTGCTGTGGCTTTGAGGCGCCGACAAGCACACTTGTCACGTCATCATCCTTTACCACCCACTTGAGTGCCATCTGTGCAAGTGTCTCACCACGTTTTGTGGCTATATCGTTTAGCTTCTTAATCTGCTCGATGTGTGGAGCGAGTTTTTCCTGATTTAAAAAGCGTCCGTCTGTTTTTATACGGCTGTCCTCCGGAATGCCGTTTAGGTAACGGTCTGTGAGCATGCCCTGTGCAAGCGGGCTGAATGAGATGATGCCCTTTTGGCACTCTCTTGCCGCCTGCTTCAAGCCGTTTTGCTCTATTGTACGGTTGAATATATTGTACGAATTCTGGTTGATGATAAACGGGCATTTCAAATCAGTAAGAATCTCGCAGGCTCTCTTCATGGTCTCGCCATCATAATTTGACAGTCCGACATAGAGTGCTTTTCCGCTTCTTACTATCTGGTCGAGTGCTCCCATTGTCTCCTCAAGCGGTGTCTCAGGGTCCATTCTGTGATGATAGAAGATATCCACGTAGTCGAGTCCCATTCTCTTAAGACTCTGGTCAAGGCTTGCAATCAGATACTTGCGGCTGCCCCAGTTGCCGTATGGTCCCTTCCACATATCATAGCCTGCCTTTGAGCTGATAATGAGCTCGTCGCGGTATGCCGACAGATGCTCCTTAAGGATAAGCCCGAAGTGCTTCTCTGCGCTGCCGTATTCAGGGCCATAGTTGTTTGCCAGGTCAAAGTGGGTGATGCCGTGGTCAAAGGCTGTGAAGCACATCTGCTTCATGTTGTCGTATGATGAAAAATCACCGAAATTGTGCCATAAGCCAAGTGATACAACAGGAAGCTTCAGTCCGCTCCTGCCGCATCTGTTATATCTCATTGTGTCGTATCTCTTTTCGTCTGCTGTGTACATATTTACCTCCCGCATAAATACATGATATGATAATGAGGGTCAAAAAGTATTTTGCCCCTCATTTATGATAAATTATTATACTACAGCAGACTTAATTTTTCTATTGTTTACTAACGAAACTTTTCTATATTCCTAATGCTGTGTAAATGTTCAGAAATCAAATAAAATCTTCCGTTAATTTTCCGTGCTTCTCATAATTTGTCACACGCGCTATCTTGTTTTCATCATCCACAAACACTACCTTCGGATGATGCTCCTTTGCTTCCTCCGGTGTCATCTGTGCATAGCACATGAGTATCACATGGTCACCGACAGCAACCTGTCTGGCTGCTGCGCCGTTTAAGCATATCATGCCTGATCCCGGCTCTCCTGCGATGGTGTAGGTCTCGAATCTGTTTCCATTTTCCACATCGACAATCTGGACCATCTCATACTCTAATATGCCCGCTGCCTCGAGCAGCTTTGTATCTACAGTGATGCTTCCCACATAGTTTAAGTCAGCCTGCTTGACCACAGCTCTGTGTATTTTGCCTTTAAGCATTGTATAATTCATTTTTTGTACCTCTTTTCAATAATCGTTTCTGTCCGTCTACGCGATAAAATTATCAATCAGCCTTGTCTTTCCGATATATACAGCGATTGCCACGAGTGTTGTTCCCTTAATCTCATCAACCGGTGTGATTGTGTCAAAATCAACCACATCTACATAATCAATTTTTGCAAGCGGCTCCTTGTTTATCTCTGCTATGATTGCATCCTTTATCGCTTGTGCACTCTTCTCGCCTGCGTCTACGAGCTGCTTTCCGATTTTTAAGCTTCTGCTAAGTACAAGCGCTGCCTGTCTTTCATCTGCGCTCAGATATGTGTTTCTTGAGCTCTTTGCCAGTCCATCCTCCTCACGGATGATTGGGCAGCCGATGATTTCTGTGTCAACATTTAAATCCTTTACCATACGCTTTATGACTGCAAGCTGCTGTGCATCCTTTTGTCCAAAGTATGCGCGGTCAGGTGTCACAATGTGAAACAGCTTCAGGACAACCGTCTGCACACCTCTGAAATGAATCGGTCTTGTTTTTCCACAAAGCTCAGTTGTGAGGCCATTCATATCCACATATGAGCAGAAGCCGTCTGCATACATCTCCTCAGCCTCCGGATGGAAAATAATGTCAACTCCCGCATCCTCACAAAGCTTTGCATCCCTGTTTAAATCGCGTGGATAGCTGTCGAGATCCTCTGTAGGGCCAAACTGCATTGGATTTACAAAAATGCTCACTACAACCTTGTCGTTCTCACGTCTTGCCGCATCGATTAAGCTCTTGTGTCCCTCGTGAAGATACCCCATTGTAGGTACAAAGCCAACGCTTTTGCCTTCTCTCTTCCATGCCTTTACTTCTTCTCTTACCTGTTTGATTTGTCCGTATATTAACATTTTATGTCTCCTGATTCTTTTATGCTTCGTAACTATTCTTCTATACTAATGATATTAGGGTCAAAAGGTATTTTGCCCCTTTAATCATACTAATACAGTTTATCAATTATTGTCTCATCCATCTTAAAGGTATGCTCCTCACCCGGGAAGCTTCCCTCCTCAACAGCTTTTTTGTAAGCTGTGAATGCCTCATTCATCTCTTTTCCGACCTGTGCAAACTGCTTTACAAATTTTGGTTTCATGTTTGCATACATGGCAAGCATATCCTGATATACGAGCACCTGTCCGTCACAGTCTGCTCCCGCTCCGATACCGATTGTCGGTATGCTTATGCTCTCTGTGATTTTTTTGGCAAGTGCCTTTGGCACGCACTCGAGCACCACTGCAAATGCTCCTGCCTCCTCGACTGCGCGAGCCTCGTCAAGGAGCTTCTGTGCTGCCTCTTCACCCTTGCCCTGCACCTTGAAGCCGCCAAATGCGTTTACTGACTGTGGTGTAAGCCCTAAATGTGCACATACCGGAATTGACGCATCCACGATAGCCTTTATCTGTGGACATACCTCCCTGCCACCCTCAAGCTTTACAGCCTGCGCATGGCCTTCCTTCACGAGTCGTCCTGCATTGACCACTGCATCATAAACCGATGTCTGATATGACATAAAAGGCATATCTGTAATAAGCAGTGTGTCCTTTATTCCTCTTGAAACAGCCGCGCTGTGATGAATCATATCCTCCATAGTCACTGAAAGTGTATCCTCATAGCCAAGCACCACCATGCCGAGAGAATCTCCTACTAAAATCGCATTGATTCCGGCCTCGTCTATGAGCTTTGCTGTAGAATAATCATATGCTGTGAGCATCGTGAGCTTCTCGCCCTTTTCCTTTGCCTGTTTAAAAGTTATTACTGTATTTTTCATTGTCCAATCCCTCTGTCTTTCTGCAACAATCCGTTTTTTTAATATTCACGGTATTGTCAGCCTCTTAGCAATTCCATCATCTGAGTATAATCCTTATCCGGATTCTTCTTTTCAGCAATATTTGCCAGTTTTGTACCAAGCATTTTGTACAAGCTGACATCGTCACTATCGTCATTTTGCATACATGCGATATGTTTTTTCACTGTTTCAATATCGTTTCTCTCGATTGGCCCGGTCAGTGCGCCGTCACAGCCTGCTTCAAGTACATTTTCGATATTGCGCATCACAAGCTGACCTGTGGCTCTTACCGCCTCAGCCCTTGTAAAGCCGCAGTCCTCCAAAAGAGTGTAACCCATGTCAAGAACAGCAATCACCTGATTGCTCAGAATGCTCGCCGCTGCATGGTATTTTGCCTTTTTAGCACCATCGATGCGACATACCTCATTTCCAATAGAACAAAACAGCCCGGATATTGCTTCAACCGCAGCATCCTGCCCTTCCACTGTGAAAAATGCTTTATTTAATTGCTCATATGATGAAAATCTGTTACTGAACGGTAACATTGGATGAATTGAACAGCATGATACACTCATGCTCTCCCTTCCGGAAAATGAATCGGATGATAATGCGCCACTGCAATGACATATAATCTGATTCCTTAGAGACAGCTCTTTTAATTGTTCCCAAACCGGTATAATAAATGAATCCGGTGTGGTGATAAATATAATCTGTGATTGATCCGCCAGTTGCTTTAGCGAATCAAAGCTCTCTGTCCTTGTAAACTCCGCAGCCTCCTTAGCTGCCGCAGAATCCACGTCATAATAGCCTGCAAGCTCTATGTCCTTTGTCCTTAGGTATTTACCTATAGAACAGCCCACTCTGCCTGCGCCGATTATGCCTATTTTCATGCTACCACCTTCTTTCCAAGCCGGTCAGACCATTTCCTTATATCGCAGCTGATATCATCTCCGCCATATGCCGTATGGCAGCGGTCGATTTATCCTGTGCGCGCCTGTCACTTTGCTGTCTGCTTCATATTCTGATGCAGCAATGTGCTTTTGGCTTTCTTGTGTCTGCCGGATATGCTCTGTCATAAGGTGACAACACATCCTCCATGATACAGTTTCCTTCGAATACCGTTCGAAGAAAACTATACCACATTGACTATTATTTAACAATCCCAAATTGATTAACTTTTAGTAACAATTAAGGCTTTTATAATATAACGTTTCTGTATTAGTCTTAAACTATCTCTACAGATTCCCCTTAAATGCTGCCAGTGCGCCATTTTTCTTAAGAATCAGCATGACAATTGCTGCAACTATGCTTCCGGCCACTGTAGAGATAAGGAATGGCACTATGTATATAAACATGCCTTCCGGCTGAATGAGCATCACATATTTTGCAAGAGGATACGCTGCAAGACCTCCGAGTATGCCTGTACCAAGCGCCTCTGCGACACATGTCGGTATGATTTTTTTGCTGAATCTGTACATCAGTCCACAGCACAGTGCACCTACCATGCTTCCCGGGAATGCCATGAGGCTTCCAAGCCCTGTCAGGTTTCTGATGACACTCGCACAAAATGCCACACCGACACCCCATACTGGTCCTAAAAATACTGCTGCGCATATATTTACCATGTGCTGTATGGGTGCACATTTGCTGCCGGCAACAGGAAAGCTTATTAAGCTTCCTGCTACGGCAACTGCCACAAGCACTCCTGCCATGGCAAGCTTTCTGATTGAAATAGTTGATTTTTTAATGTTCTTTTTACTTTCCATTACTTACTGCCTCACCTTAAAGTATATCGTAACTGTTCAGTACCTTCACTGTTGCTCCTACATAATATACGTTTTCTTACGAAATATGCGGTACCGCATTTTCTGTACTGAATAGTTATAGTATATCAATATACTCTCCTGCAAGTGCCTTGTTCATGCTTCGCACTGCACAGAACTTACCGCACATACTGCATGCCTCGCTGTGGTCATCCTCCGGAAGACGGTCATCCCTGATAGCCTTAGCTGTCTCAGGATCAAGTGCACACGCAAACTGTGCATCCCAGTCGAGCACACGTCTGGCATCTGCCATCTTATCATCTATATCTCTGGCTCCCGGTATTCCCTTTGCGATGTCGGCTGCATGAGCTGCAATCTTTGAGGCGATGATGCCCTGCTTTGTATCCTCCACATTTGGAAGAGCAAGATGCTCCGCAGGTGTCACGTAGCACAGGAAAGCTGCTCCGTTCATCGCTGCCACTGCTCCACCGATTGCTGCTGTGATGTGGTCATAGCCCGGTGCAATATCTGTTACGAGAGGTCCAAGTACATAGAATGGTGCTCCCATACAGATTGACTGCTGTACCTTCATGTTTGCTGCTACCTGATCAAGCGGCACATGTCCCGGTCCCTCTACCATGACCTGTACGTTGTGATCCCATGCACGCTTTGTGAGCTCTCCAAGTCTTACAAGCTCCTCTATCTGGCATACATCTGTTGCGTCTGCTAAACAGCCCGGTCTGCAGGCATCTCCGAGTGAGATTGTCACATCATGCTCCTCACAGATTTCAAGTATCTCATCATAGTGCTCGTAGAATGGATTTTCTTCTCCTGTCATGCACATCCATGCAAAGACAAGGCTTCCTCCACGGCTTACAATATTCATCTTACGCTTATGCTTTTTAATCTGGTCTATGGTTTTTCTTGTGATTCCACAGTGAAGTGTAACGAAGTCCACTCCATCCTCAGCATGGAGTCTGACTACATCGACAAAATCCTGTGCTGTAAGTGTCGCAAGATCACGCTGATAATGGATTACACTGTCATAAACAGGCACTGTTCCTATCATTGCAGGACATTCGCTTGTGAGCTTCTGTCTGAATGGCTGTGTGTTGCCATGGCTTGAAAGATCCATGATAGCCTCCGCTCCAAGCTTTACAGCACTCATGACCTTCTGCATCTCCACATCATAGTCCTTGCAGTCTCTTGACACACCGAGGTTTACATTGATTTTTGTGCGAAGCATGCTTCCAACACCCTCTGCATCAAGTGACTTGTGATGCTTGTTAGCAGGAATAGCTACCTTTCCGCTTGCAACAAGCTCCATCAGCTTGTCTACATCCATCTTCTCTTTCTTTGCTACCTTTTCAATTTCAGGTGTTACGATGCCCTTTCTTGCGGCATCCATCTGTGTTGTGTAATTACTCATTGTACTCTCCTGTTCTTATTGTTATTAGTCTTATTAATTAGTAATTATTCAGACCTCCTTGTGAACAAAAATCTGCCACTTATATGCAAGCACGACGCATCAGCTTTTTGTTCTAAGTGAATCTGAATAGTTGCTATTATTTATTGCAAAATTAATGCTCCATGATTCATAGGACCGCTGCCGTGCCCCAGATCAAGCATGGCTTTTAAACATGCTGTGACATATTTCTTGCCGTTATCCACAGCCTGCTCAAGCGACTGTCCCTTTGCCAGACCGCTGGCTATCGCTGATGAAAGCGTGCAGCCTGTGCCGTGTGAGTTGGGATTGTCCACTCTTTTTGTCTCAAATGTAATGACTCGCTTACCATCCCACAAATAGTCACACACACATGCTGTGTCTGTGAAATGACCTCCCTTGCTTAAAACCGGACAGCCGTATTTATCATAAATAGCCTTTGATGCCTCTATGATGTCATCTGTGCTTTCAATCTGTCTGCCGGATATCACCTCAAGCTCAGGGATATTTGGCGTGATGATGTCAGCCAGTGGAAAAAGCTTATCCATCAGAGTGTTTGCGGCATTTTCCTCAAGCAGCCTGCTTCCGCTTGTAGCGACCATCACTGGGTCCAGAACTATGTTTTTTGCATTATATTTTACAAGTCCTGCAGCAATTGCCTCAATTGTATCTACCGATGATGTCATACCGATTTTCACCGCATCCGGAAAAATATCCGTAAAAACAGCCTTCATCTGTGCCTCGATAAAATCCGCCGGCACATTCATCACCGCGTCAACTCCCATGGTGTTTTGTGCCGTGAGTGCCGTGATAACGCTCTCGCCAAACACACCGTTTGCAAGCATGGTCTTTAAATCAGCCTGCACACCTGCGCCACCGCTTGAATCGCTTCCCGCAATTGTAAGTGCTGTATGCATATTTACGCTCCTTTCTACTGAATGTTGTGATTTCTCGTAACTGTTCAGTATCTTCAAAATATTGTTTAATTACTGTAGTTATAGCAGTATGTCATACTGTGATTACAGAATTTTGTCGCATATTTCTGCGAGTTCCCTGGCTGCGCCCTTTATATCTGCGCTTGCAAATATCGCTCCTACCACTGCGATTCCTGCAATCCCTGTGCCCTTTAGCGTGACTGCATTGTCTGCATTTATGCCTCCGATTGCAACAACCGGTATATCGACAGCCGCCGTGATTTCGCGCAGAAGCTCCTTTGTCATAGGCTTTGCATTGAGCTTTGTGGTAGAGCCAAACACGGCTCCGCTTCCCAGATAGTCCGCGCCATCAGCTTCTGCCCTCTTTGCCTGCTCCACGGTCTTTGCCGTGACTCCTATTATCTTGTCAGCTCCAAGAAGCTTCCTGGCCTCCGCCGGATTCATGTCATCCTGTCCCAGATGTACTCCGTCGGCATCTATATCAATTGCAAACTGCACGTTATCATTGATGATGAGCGGTACCTTGTGCTCATGACAGATTCTCTTTATTTCAAGAGCCTCATTATACTCATCCTTAAGCCCTGCATCAGAATCCGTACTCAGAATATCCTTGTCGCGGATCTGAATCATAGTGGCACCACCCTCTATTGCAAGCTTCACATGCTCAGAAAGCCTCGCTTTGTGCAGCCACTGCCTGTCTGTTATAGCGTAGAGCTTTAAATCAGTTTTGTTCATATATACCTTTCACCTCTTATCCTGTTGTTTTACAAATATAAGACTCATGACCTGCATACCAATTGTCTGTCATAAAGCGATATTCACATCAGTTCATAATCACCATCGCATATATGATATACTGCATCAATCAGCCTGTCCCGGTATGCAGCATTTCCGGGCTTAATGAAATAACAGCTGTTTGTCTCTCTGCCGTGCTCTGACATATCAGAGGCAGCAAGCCCGCCTGCACTCTTCATGCAGCTAAGTGCTGCTGTGACTGCACCGTATTTATCATCGCAATCAGCCGCAACAAACGCACAAATGAGCCCTGAAAGCATACATCCGGTGCCTGTCACCCTCTTCATCATAGGATGGCCGCCTGTAATGCTTCCTACCCTGTAATTATGCGTGTATCCGTCAGCATCCGACGCAACAGCATTCACTACACCAGTATCCATCACACCGGTACCCGTCGCATCAGTACTCATCTGACTGCTTTCATTATTATCATAGCAATCAGCTTCATCACATAATTCTGCCACATAATCGGTCTCACCTGTAATCACACAGATGCAGCCATATCGCAGGGCCGCCCTGCACGCAAGCGCCTTTGCATCAGACTCATCTGCCGTATCGGTCACTTCCACGCCGCCATCGCATCTGCCATGCTCCATAACAGCCTTGACCTCAGACAAATTGCCCTTAATCACATCCACATGCACCTCGTCAAGCAGGCTCATCACAAAATCCATCCTGAAGCGGCTCACGCCCACACCAACCAGATCAAGCACAATAGGAATGTTCTTTTTCGCTGCCATCCTCGCAGCAATGCGCATCGCCTCAAAGCGCTCCTCAGAAGGAGTGCCTATATTCAGGTTCAGCCCATCGCAGATACCCGTGACCTCATCCATCTCCTGCGGTGCCATAGCCATAATAGGCCTGGCCCCACATGCCAGCTCAATATTGGCCACATCATTGATAGTAACCATATTTGTGATGTTGTGAATCAAAGGACTGCGTAACTTAAGCTTTTCTATAAAATTATTCATCTGTATCTCTTTACAACTATTCATAATCACCCACACATTCAAAAAGCGGATATACCACCAATGAGTATATCCGCCTAAAAATCGTGCGATATTATCCTACGTTGGCATTATCCAAATCAGGTTATGGGTCAAGACACTACCAGTCTACTCTCAGCCGGCTAAACACCAGCTCCCCTGTTGTGTTTTAAAATTAAATCCAATAACAAAGTAACTATCCAAAACAAGAAAACCTGCTGCTTACATGCAAGCATGACGCATCAGCTTTTTTTGTTCTCAGTGGTTCTGAATAGTCATTATATTTAATATAATACGCACTCCCCAATAAATCAAGCAAAATCCGCAAGTGTACTCATATTCGTACATTGAGAGAGCTTACGCCCGACCTATCGCCACAATGAAGCAATTCATTCAATCTACTTAGCTGCAATAACATCCGCCATATCGTAGTGACCTGCACCCTTTCCCTTAAGGAATTTGGCAGCCTCAACAGCCCCCTTCGCAAAAACAGCCTTAGAGTAAGCCGTATGCTTAAACTCAATCACCTCATCCTGTCCACAGAAAAGTACCTCGTGCTCACCGACGATGCTTCCTCCTCTGACAGCAGAAATACCAATTTCCTTAGGATCACGCTTCTCTCTGCGCTGGCTGCGGTCGTAAACATAGTGATACTCGTTATCCATAGCCTCGTTGATGGAATCAGCAAGCGCAAGCGCAGTACCTGAAGGTGCATCAAGCTTTAAATTGTGATGCTTCTCAACTATCTCCATGTCAAAACCTGCCGGTGCGAAAACCTGTGCAGCCTTTTTGAGAAGAGCCATAAGAGTGTTTATGCCAAGTGACATGTTTGCAGACTTGAGCACTGCCACCTTCTTGTAACACTCCTCAACCTTTGCAAGCTGCTCATCACTAAGACCGGTAGTGCATAAAACAACCGGAACCTGCTTGTCCACGCAATAGTCCAGTACTCCGTCAACAGCCTTGGCATTGGAAAAATCTATGACCACATCAGCGTCCACATCACATTTGTCGATGCTCGAAAAAACAGGATAGTCATTGTCTATTCCATCATATAAATCAATACCGGCTACAATCTCGATATCAGCATCAGCCTTACAGATTTCTGTGATAGTCTGTCCCATTTTGCCGTTGCAGCCATTCATAATTACCTTTGTCATTTTATCGTATCCTTTCTCGTTGTACTATGCAAGCTTTAAGCCATAAGCCTTCATGACCTCAGCAAGCTTCCTTGCATTATCCTCACCCATCTCGCACATAGGGCTTCTAAGAGGTCCGACATTCATACCCATCAGGTTCATAGCCTTCTTTACAGGAATTGGATTTACCTCTGAGAAGAGTGCATCCACAAGTGGAAGAGCCTCTCTCTGAAGCTCTAAGGCTGTCTGTAAATCGCCCTTGAAGAAGCTGTCGCACATATTGTGTACCTTTGCAGGGGCTACATTGCTCCATACTGAGATTACACCGATTGCTCCGATAGACATAAGAGGCACTACGAGACCATCCTCGCCTGAGTACATATCAAGCTTTCCGTCTGTCAGATACATTGTCTTTGAAGCCTGTGCCAGATTTCCTGTAGCTTCCTTGAGTCCCACAATATTTTCCTTTGTCTTAAAGAGCTCTGCCATAGTCTCCGGAAGCACGTTGCAGCCTGTACGTCCCGGTACGTTGTATACGATAATAGGACACTTTGTGCTGTCTGCAATCTGCGAATAGTGGCTCACAAGACCTGCCTGAGTAGCCTTGTTGTAGTATGGTGTGACAACGAGCAGTCCGTCTGCACCAAACTCCTCAGCCTCCTTTGAAAGCTGCATAGCTGTCTTTGTGCAGTTAGAGCCTGTGCCTGCTACTACAGGTACACGATGCTTTGTAAACTCTACGGCAGCCTTTATAACCTTTGCATGCTCCTCCATTGACAGACATGGGCTCTCGCCTGTGGTGCCGGCAATGATAATAGCATCTGTGCCATTGTCAATCTGCATATTGATAAGCTCCTCGAGCTTGTCGTAATTAACCTCCTCGTTATCGTACATAGGTGTAACAATTGCTACTCCTGCTCCTTTGAAAATTGCCATGATTTTATCTCCTTCTTGCTTTTCTTTATTCGGTATTTGATTCTCTTAACGTATAAGTATGCCGCTGTCTGCCTCTAAGCGCTAAAAAACCGGCTCCTTAGAGCCGGTCCCAATTCTTCATGAATCACGATAGCTCCCCATCAAATCTGATGACAGTCATAAGGCTGTTCGCCATATGCCCAGAGATATATCCGCAGATGATAAATCCCTTCGGCGCTATTCCTTTCATCTCCCATCAACTGCCCCTGCGGCATCCGGAAAGCTACTCATAAGTCGCGCGACCTCTATCTGTTAATCAAATTATTCGTATACAGCAGATGATATAACTGCCTCACACTTGCACTAATAATATCACCACGCATATGCATTGTCAACTCACATGACAATATTTCTTATTATTTTTCCGACGCGATATTATAAATCTCATCTGCCATTTTTCTGATTCCATCGTCAAGTACTCTGCCTGTCATAATCACGGTCACATCATCAGGCCTTGAAGCAAGCATATCCGACAACTCCTCCTTTGAAATAAGATGCAAATCCAAAAGCCCCAGCATCTCATCAAGCACAACAACCATGTCAGCACCTGTTGATATAACCTTCTTTGCATAGTTGAAGCCATTCTTGATATTCATGATTTCTTCCTGCTTACTCTCCTCATCAAGCTGCTCAAAGAGTATTCCGGCTCTTGAAAAATTAAAGAATTTCACCTCCGGCTCAAGCTTTTTCAAAAACTCCGGCTCCTTTTTACCCTTTAGGAACTGAATAACGACAGCCTGTTTTCCCTCACAGGCAGCACATATTGCACTTCCTATAGCGACATTTGTCTTGCCATGTCCCTCGCCATAATAAATCTGTACTGCACCGTTTCCCATAATAATCATGCCTCCATACACATAGCTTTTCTGCCTGATATATAATCATTACAGTTTACACCTGATGTAAACGTCAACAATTACAAGCATTAACCAATAATATCTAGTAAAATACCACAATCTGACTATTATTGCAAATTTTCGGGAAAATCACAAATCCGTAGTTACTGTCCATTTAAAATACTATGCCTCAATCTTGCTCACGGAAACCTCATACGCCGTGCGCTGCTCCACCTGTGTCTCACTGAGCTTTTTCACATAGTCTCTGCTCTGGATTCTGCCCCATATCTGCACATGTGTACCCACCTCAAAGGTCGACGCAAATCTGGCATTTCTTCCCCAACAGATACATGGAATATAGTCTGACTTGCCATATGAGCGGTTCACTGCCACAAGCAGGTCTGCAATTTCTCGTCCAAGCGGTGTTTTCCTGTATATAGCCTCCTTGCAGATATAGCCGTCAAGGAAAATCTGATTGGCTGCATCCTCATCATAATCACTGTCCAATACCTCAAGCTCTCTTGCAAAAACAGACAGCACCAGCCTGTTCTTCTTCTCCTCATGCCTGTTGAATGAGCGGAACTGCCCTCCTATATATACGCTTTTGCCTATGTAGTCACCCTCCACATTGATAAGCCTCTCTGACACCATCACCGGAATATAGTCCATGCAATCTGAAAGCCTTCTGACCGAAACCTCCATCATATAGAAGCCCTCACCATACACCTCGTGACTAAACTGAAAATCTGAAACGATTTCTCCGATTATTGATACCTGGTTGTTTTCAAACATTTTATCTGCCATGAATTTTGTCTCCCTTCCTTTTGTAAAATGTTTTTCCAGCTATTTTTAACATTTCCATAAAGTATATTTTCTCAAATAATGTCGACAAATCCAATAACATTTCACTTAATTTTATAAAAACTTTCAATGAAAACTTGCACATTGGAAAAATTATGATAGAATAAGTTAGTTGCAAACTTAGCTTTATTTATTAAAGAAAGAAGGAAAATATGAAAACAACAAGAGACGATATTCGTAATATAGCAATTATTGCCCACGTTGATCATGGTAAAACAACACTTGTAGATGAGCTTCTTAAGCAAAGCGGTGTGTTCCGTGACAATCAGGAAGTTCAGGATCGAGTAATGGATTCAAACGACATCGAGCGTGAAAGAGGTATCACAATCCTCTCAAAAAACACAGCTATTCAGTATAAGGACATCAAAATCAACATCATCGACACTCCGGGTCATGCTGACTTCGGCGGTGAGGTAGAGCGTGTTCTTAAGATGGTAAACGGAGTTATCCTCGTGGTTGATGCCTTCGAGGGTGTTATGCCACAGACCAAGTTCGTAGTTATGAAGGCTCTTGCTCTCAAGCTGCCTATCATTGTCTGCGTCAACAAGATTGACCGTCCGGAGGCACGTCCTAATGAGGTCATCGATGAGGTATTAGAGCTCTTCATGGATCTCGATGCTTCTGAGGAACAACTTGACTGCCCATTCGTTTTCGCATCAGCCAGAGACGGCTATGCCATGAAGGACTTAAACGACGAGAGAAAGGATATGACTCCTCTCTTCGAAACAATCGTAAACTACATCCCTGCTCCAACAGGTGATCCTGATGCCAACACACAGATTCTTATCAGTACAATCGACTACAACGAGTATGTAGGACGTATCGGAATCGGTAAAGTGGACAACGGTAAAATCAAGGTAAATCAGGAGGCTGTCGTTGTAAACCACCACGACCCTGACAAACTTGAGAAGGTCCGTATCAGCAAGCTTTACGAGTTTGACGGACTCAACAAAGTAGATGTAGCCGAGGCTAACATCGGTTCGATTGTAGCAATCTCAGGTATCGCAGATATCCACATCGGAGATACAATCTGCTCACCGGAAGCACCGGAGGCTATTCCTTTCCAGAAGATCTCAGAGCCTACAATCTCTATGAACTTCATCGTAAACAACAGCCCTCTTGCAGGACAGGAAGGTAAATTTGTCACAAGCCGTCACATCCGTGACAGACTCTTTCGCGAGCTCAACACAGATGTTTCACTGCGTGTCGAGGATACTGACTCACCTGATTCCTTCAAGGTTTCCGGACGTGGAGAGCTTCACCTTTCAGTACTTATCGAAAACATGCGCCGTGAGGGTTATGAGTTCGCTGTAAGTAAGGCAGAGGTGCTCTACAAGTATGACGAAAACGGCAAGAAGCTTGAGCCAATGGAGCTTGCTTACATCGATGTACCTGACGAGTTTACAGGAGCTGTCATCTCAAAGCTTCAGCAGCGCAAGGGCGAGCTTAGAAATATGGGCTCTATCGCAGGTGGCTACACCAGACTTGAATTCCATATCCCTGCACGTGGACTTATCGGATACCGTGGCGAGTTTATGACCGATACAAAGGGTAACGGAATCTTAAACACCATGTTTGACGGCTACGAGCCATACAAGGGTGAGATTGCATACCGTGCAACAGGTTCACTCATTGCCTTTGAGTCAGGTGAGGCTGTAACATACGGACTCTTCTCTGCACAGGAGAGAGGAACACTCTTTATCGGACCGGGTGCCAAGGTTTACTCCGGAATGGTTATCGGACAGTGTTCAAAGGCCGAGGACATCGAGCTCAACGTATGTAAGAAGAAGCATCTTACAAATACACGTTCTTCATCAGCAGATGAGGCACTCACACTCGTACCACCTAGAGTATTAAGCCTTGAGCAGGCTATCGACTTTATTGATACAGATGAGCTTCTTGAGGTAACACCTGAGAGCCTTCGAATCAGAAAGAAGATTCTTGACCCTACTCTTCGTAAGAGAGCCGGCTTTAAGAAGAACTAAATCATGCTTTTTCACATAAAGTTTTTGCTGCTGAAAAGTATACAGTAAATACACTTTATGTAAATTTCAAAGACAAAAAATACCGTCAGGGAACATCTCCCTGACGGTATTTTTATTTGACCTGATTTATTTTTACAGTGCCTTGATTCTCTCAAGTGCCTTTACTGTGTTCTCATAGTTTCCGAAAGCAGTCAGTCTGAAGTAGCCCTCTCCGCTTGGTCCAAAGCCTGAGCCAGGTGTACCTACCACGTTGGCATTCTCAAGTAGGTAATCGAAGAACTCCCATGATGTCATCTGATCCGGTGTCTTGAGCCAGATGTATGGTGCATTTACTCCGCCGTATACTGTAAAACCTGCCTCTGCAAGACCTGTCTTTATTGTCTTTGCATTGTTCATGTAGTATGCTACCTGATCCTTAAGCTGTGCTTTTCCGGCTTCTGAGTAAACTGCCTCGCCTGCTCTCTGCACGATGTATGGTGCACCGTTGAACTTGGTTCCGTGACGGCGTGCCCACATAGCATGAAGTGATACATCACCACACTTAAGCTCCTTAGGTACTACTGTGAAGCCAAGACGCACGCCTGTAAAGCCTGCATTCTTTGAGAAGCTTCTAAGCTCGATGGCACATGTCTTTGCACCGTTACACTCATAGATTGAGTGTGGCACATCAGCTTCGCTGATATATGCCTCGTAGGCTGCATCAAAGATGATAACTGAACCATTCTTGTTTGCATAATCAACCCATACCTGTAACTGCTCCTTTTTAAGAGTTGTTCCTGTTGGGTTGTTTGGCAGACACAGATAAATCATATCCGGTACTTCCTTTGGAAGCTCCGGAACAAAACCGTTATCTGCTGTTGACGGCATATATATTACATTGCTCCAGGTCTCTTTCTGAGCATCATATGTGCCTGTTCTTCCTGCCATGACATTGGAATCAACATATACAGGATAAACAGGGTCTGTAACAGCGATACGGCTGTTTGCTGAGAAAAGCTCCTGGATGTTGGCTGAATCACTCTTTGCTCCGTCTGAAACAAAAATCTCATCTGCTGAGATATCGCATCCTCTTGCCTTGTAGTCGTTGTCTGAAATTGCTTTTCTGAGGAACTCATATCCGAGGTCAGGTGCGTATCCGTGGAATGTAGCTGCATTTCCCATCTCATCAACTGCCTTGTGCAGTGCATCGATGATAGCAGGTGCAAGCGGCTGTGTTACATCGCCGATTCCAAGCCTTATTATCTCTTTATCCGGATTTGCCTCCTGATAAGCTGCAACCTTTTTAGCTATTGTGCTGAAAAGGTAGCTTCCCGGTAATTTCTGAAAGTTATCATTAATCTGAAACATGTTTATCTCTCCTTTGTTACTTTACAATAAGTCTAATTTATCACTTTACCATGCAAGTGTAAATATATTTTTTTATCATTATTTTTTATAGTAACTGTTCAAGCCTTTGCAGCTACTATCATACACTCTTCTGTCTGGCTTCATAAAGCACATACTACACATCAGTCATAAGGCTTAGTATCATCTGTGCTGTTTCCACAAGACCGGTGCCGTTATCCATGCTTCGCTTCTGGATATACCGGTGTGCTTCCTCCTCTGAGAATCCATTTCGTTCCATCAGTACAGCCTTTGCACTGCTTAGCATCTCCTGATCCTCCTTTGAACGTACCTTAGGCCTTTGCCTGAGCTTTTTCCTGCGGCGCGTTATCGTGTAATCCATCATCTCAACAGTCTGCAAAAGCTCATGCACTTTGAGTGGCATGGATAATGACATCAGATTATCCACATTTTTTTCCATGATACCCGCTGCCGACGCTATGAGAAGCATCTGAAACTCCTTAGGCATATACTCGTATATCTCACTGTACATCATGTCTGAAAATCTGTATCCGCATATGATGATTCCCATATTCAGTCCATTCATGCTCGAAAGTGCTGAAGCTCCTGTATTTGCAACCGCCGTGACTGTATAACCGCTCTGCGCTAATATTTTTTTGATTGAATTGGCTACTTCCTTTTTAGGAAATGCTATAACAATATTATTCACGGTTCGTTACATCCTTTAAAACTTGTACAGATATTCATCTATTTCCCATTGGGTAACCGCAGCTCTGTAATCGTTCCACTCTGCCTCTTTTGCCTCTATATACTTGTTGTAGATATGCTCTCCGAGTACCTCGCGGATAAAATCATCTGACTTAAGGCACTCAACCGCCTCATGTAAATCCGCAGGAAGTGATTCAATTCCGAGTCTCTTTTTATCCTGTTCTGTGAGCTCAAATACATTCTCACGAAGCTCTGTATCCGGCTGTATCTTGTTCTTTATGCCGTCAAGTCCTGCTGCCAGGCACAGTGCCAGAACCAGATACGGATTTGCTGAAGGATCAGGGTTTCTAAGCTCCACTCTCTTTCCCTCACCTCTTGCTGCAGGGATCCTGATAAGCGGACTTCTGTTTGTAGCTGACCAGGTGATATAAATCGGTGCCTCATAGCCCGGCACAAAACGCTTATATGAATTGACAATCGGATTGGTGATGACCGTCATGCCCTTCATATGCTTCATGATACCGCCTATGAAGTAGTATGCCTCCTTGCTAAGTCCAAGCTTATCCTCCTCATTGTCAAATATATTGACACCATCCTTTGAAAGTGACATGTTGATATGCATTCCCGAGCCGCTCACACCATGCTTTGGCTTTGGCATGAAGCTGGCAAAAAGTCCGTGCCGCTTTGCGATTGTCTTTATAGCAAGCTTAAAGGTCATGATATTGTCGGCGGTATGAAGTGCCTCCTCATACTTGAAATCAATCTCATGCTGTGCAGGTGCCACCTCATGATGTGATGCCTCTATCTCAAAATCCATATCCTCAAGAGTTAGAACCATGTCTCTTCTTGCGTTTTCTCCCAAATCATTTGGTCCCAAGTCAAAGTACCCTGCTCTCTCATGCGAGATGGTGGTAGGCTGTCCGTTCTCGTCCAAGTGGAAAAGGAAAAACTCACACTCCGGACCTACATTAAATATATAGCCCATCTGCTTTGCCTTTTCAATCTGTTTCTTTAATATATAGCGCGGGTCTCCCTCAAACGGTGTACCATCCGCCATATAGACATCACAGATGATTCGTGCGACCTTGCCCTGCTGTGGTCTCCATGGAAAAATCATAAAAGTGTCAAGATCCGGGTGCAGATACATATCTGACTCCTCAATCCTCACAAAGCCCTCTATTGACGAGCCGTCGAACATACACTTGTTGTCGAGTGCCTTCTCAAGCTGGCTGGCTGTAATTGCCACATTTTTTAATGTTCCAAAGATATCCGTAAACTGTAAACGGATAAACTCAATATCCTCCTCATCCACTATGCGGATAATATCATTCTTACTGTATTTTGCCATTTTAAATCTCCTTATTATTGCAAAAAGCTATGACCTTATCGTACTCCATCTCACCGCCAAACAAATCAAGAGCACTGCCTATTGTCACATTCAGATGGTTCTGTCCAAGCTGCCTGATGCATTTTAAATCGTCAAAGGATGACACACCACCTGCATATGTGACCGGTATTCTTCCCCAGCTGCCAAGCATGGCGACAAGCTCCTTTTCAATGCCGTTCACCCTGCCCTCAACATCCACTGCATGTACCAGAAACTCGCAGCAATATGAGGATAGCTTATCCAAAAGCTCTGTGGTCACTGCCTCATCCGTGAAGTTTTGCCAGCGGTCAGTTACTATATAATACTGTCCATCCTTTTTGCGACATGACAGATCAAGCACCAGCCTGTCACTGCCCACAGTATCTTTAAGCCTGTTTAGATTTGCATAGTTTATCCTGCCGTCTTTAAATACGTAGGATGTCACTATAACTGCTGCTGCACCGGCATCTATAAACTCCATCGCATTGTCTGCGGTGATGCCGCCACCTACCTGTAAGCCCTGCGGATACGCTTCAAGCGCCATAACAGCCTGCTCCTTTGTATCCTCATAATACTCGCTGTCCACAGAATTGAGCAGAATGATATGACCGCCCTTTATGCCCGATTTCCTATACATATCTGCATAAAACCGGCTGTCCTGCTCTGAGACGAAGTTCTCACTGGCAAAATCGCCCCTATCTTTTAATGAACCACCGACAATCTGCTTTACTTTTCCATTATGAATGTCGATGCATGGTCGAAATTCCATATTTTTCTCCCCGGTTTAGTTTATTGTGGCACAAAAATCGTTACTGTCCACGCCTTAGTGTGACATGCAAACATTGCCTTAAAGCCACTTAATATAAAATATAACATAATTTTTACTTTATTTGCAAAAGACTTACATTAGTTTTACTAATAAATAATATAATAATTTCATATCGGGCTTATAACTGCTTGACACCCACTCTTTAATTTGCTATCATCATACAAATTACATTAGTATATAAAGTATACCAGTATAATAACATAAGAAAGAGAGGAATTTAAAAATGGGTACTATTATCGGCGAAGGAATTACATTTGATGACGTTCTCTTAGTTCCACAATATTCTGAGGTAACACCAAATATGATTGAGCTTCAGACACATCTTACTAAGAAGATTGTCCTTAACATTCCTATGATGAGTGCTGCAATGGATACAGTCACAGAATCAAAAATGGCTATCGCAATGGCCAGACAGGGTGGTATCGGAATCATCCACAAAAATATGTCTATTGAGGCACAGGCAGACGAAGTCGATAAGGTAAAGCGTTCAGAAAACGGCGTTATTACCGATCCGTTCTATCTTTCTCCAGACCATACATTACAGGATGCAGATAACCTTATGGCTAAGTTCAAGATATCAGGTGTGCCAATCACAAAGGACGGCAAGCTCGTAGGCATCATCACAAACCGTGATCTGAAGTTTGAGACAGACTTCACAAAGAAGATTTCAGAGTCTATGACTTCTGAGAATCTCATTACAGCTCCTGAAGGCATCACCCTCGATGAAGCAAAGAAGATTCTTGCAAAGGCAAGAAAGGAAAAGCTCCCTATCGTAGACAAGGACTACAACCTCAAGGGACTTATCACTATAAAAGATATCGAGAAGCAGATTAAGTATCCTCTTTCAGCAAAGGATGATCAGGGCCGTCTCCTCTGCGGTGCCGGAGTAGGTATCACAGGCAACATGATGGAGCGTGTTGATGCTCTTGTTAAGTCTCATGTTGATGTCATCGTTGTTGACTCAGCTCACGGACATTCAAAGAATATACTTGAGGCTGTTAAGAAGATCAAGGCTGCTTATCCGGATCTTCAGATAATCGCCGGAAATATCGCAACAGGTGCTGCTGCCAAGGCTCTTATCGAGGCCGGTGCAGATGCAGTAAAGGTTGGTATCGGACCTGGTTCTATCTGTACCACACGTGTCGTTGCCGGTATCGGTGTACCACAGATTACAGCTATCATGGACTGTTACAAGGTTGCTAAGGAGTATGGAGTTCCTGTTATCGCAGATGGTGGTATCAAGTACTCAGGTGATATGACAAAGGCTCTCGCAGCCGGTGCCAACGTATGTATGATGGGCTCAATGTTCGCAGGCTGTGATGAGGCTCCGGGAACCTTCGAGCTTTATCAGGGAAGAAAATACAAGGTATATCGTGGCATGGGTTCTATCGCTGCTATGGAAAACGGAAGCAAGGACCGTTACTTCCAGGAGGGCGCTAAGAAGCTCGTTCCTGAAGGAGTTGAGGGTCGTGTAGCTTACAAGGGAACTCTTGAGGATACAGTATTCCAGCTTGTTGGTGGTATCCGCTCAGGAATGGGCTACTGCGGTTGCAAGACAATCGAAGATCTTAAGGAGAACGGACAGTTTGTCAAGATTACTGCTGCTTCTCTCAAGGAGAGCCACCCTCATGATATCCATATCACAAAAGAGGCTCCTAACTACAGCACAGACGATAAATAAACACATTTATTAATTCATATCACGAGGTAAAATATTTGGACGCTGACGACATATCGCAGATTATATTCTTATTAATACTATTGGCACTCTCCGCATTTTTTTCATCTTCGGAGACCGCTCTTACTACCGTAAACAAAATACGTATGAGAACCCTGGCTGAGGCTGGCAACACAAAAGCCAAAAAGGTGCTCAAGGTGACTGAGAACTCTCCAAAGATGCTCTCAGCCATCCTTATCGGCAACAACATCGTAAATCTTTCAGCATCATCGCTCACCACCTCGATCGCCATCAAGCTGTTTGGCAGCGTCGGAGCAGGTGTCGCAACCGGAATACTTACATTCCTCATACTGATCTTCGGAGAGGTCTCTCCGAAGACACTTGCGACCATAAAGGCTGACAAGATTTCACTCTCAATCGCAGGCTTTATATCAGTGCTCATGGTAGTGCTGACACCTGTAATATTTATCATCAACAAGCTTTCACTCGGAGTCATTTTCCTCTTTGGAATAAGACAGAGCGATGCCAAGCGCGTCATGACCGAGGAAGAGCTTCGTACAATCGTTGATGTAGGACAGGAGGACGGTATCATCGAAGATGAAGAGCGTGATATGATTCACAATGTATTCGATTTTGGAGATGCCGAGGCCAAGGAGGTCATGGTTCCGCGTATTGACATGACGTTTGTCCATGTTGATTCTACTTATGATGATTTGATTTCCATATTCAGAGAGGATAAATTCACCAGACTCCCTGTGTATGACGAAAGCACTGACAACGTAATCGGTATTGTAAATATGAAGGATCTGCTGCTCCTTAAGGATGAGGATAAAGAGCATTTTTCCATCAGAAATATCATGCGTGATCCTTACTTTACATATGAGCACAAGAATACAGCGAATCTGTTTCTCGAGATGCGCGAATCATCTATCTCGCTTGCCATTGTCTTAGATGAATACGGTGTCACAGCCGGACTCATCACACTTGAGGATCTCTTAGAGGAGATAGTCGGTGAGATTCGTGATGAATACGACTCTGACGAGCAGGATGATATCACAAGAATAAATGACTACGAATACATAGTTCTTGGCTCTGCCAATCTCGAGGATGTAAGCGATGAGCTTGGTCTGCACCTCGAATCAGACGACTATGACACAATCGGTGGCTACTGCCTTGAAAAGCTTGACCACCTGCCTGAAAAAAATGAAATAATCATCACTGATGACAATATTCTTCTCCGCATAGAGGCTGTTGATAAAAACCGAATCGAAAAGGTCTATATCAAATTGCCAAAGCCTGCCGAAGAAGAGAATTAAATTCAGGATCGTTTAACCAGCGGGAGTTCTCCATGAGTACTCCTGCTTTATTTTTGCTGTAATACAAATACCATTCTTCATACGCTAGTTATCCTCCATTGGCTGATCTGCTACAATAGTCTTTTTGCAGCTTATTTTCTTTGTCACACCTGTAGGAAGCTTGAACTCTTCCTCTATTCCTGCTGAAATAATGCCCTTTTCCATATCACATACATAGACTGTGGCAATTGCAGTACCGCCTGCTGTAAGTCTCTCATTAATGTCCTCTATGACAGCTTTTTCCACATCATAGCTGCTGACGGGCTTTTTATCCACGATATACATATTTGGCTCGTAATATCTGTTCATAGCACCCGAAAGTGCTAATGACAGACTCTTTTCCATCTGGTTCTCCCTGACTGTCATATTGTATACACTAAGCCCAAGCATCGCTGTATACACTACAATAAGACAGCCTATTATTCCAAGTACTACATTTTTCATTCTATACGCCTGCTACCTTTCTATTAATTGGAACACTTATCCTCACATGATCCCTTGTGCCATCATAGAGGCTGTTGATAAAAACCGAATCGGAAAGGTCTATATCAAATTGCCAAGGCCTCCCGAAGAAGAGAATTAAATTCAGGATCGTTTAACCAGCGGGAGTTCTCCATGAGGCCTCCTGCTTTATTTTTACCATAATACTTTTCGCTTATGAATCTAATCTTTCCAAAGGCTTTGGTTCTCTCCTTGACCTGAGTATCTGTAAATGTGATGGATATAGTCTTTTGCGTGATATTTCCATAGCTGTCCTTAGCCTCAAGCACTATCTCTATGATATCCTTGTCACGTGCACTTTCTATTTTACGGTCATCAAAATTTTTCACTTTCAGATAATTTATCTCGTTATCGCCAAATGCAATATCACCATCCTCCACATCCGTTGCAGATATAAGGCTTCCTATCAGCTGCTCTGTTATACCGCCATTCCTTGCCTGCTTTATCGAAAAGAACATATCATCCGCCTCTATGGTAGGCTCATGCTCCCAAAGTGCATACATACGTATTACCGCCTTATTTGTATACTCTATCCCCAGTATCCTGCATAAATCAGCTACCTGTATACTCTCTCCCGGCGTATATTTTATATCAGGATACCCTTCTCCTAAAATCCAGCCTATACACATATGCTGGCTTGGCAATGTCACCGTATCACTATACTTCACAGTAGCAGATACACCGGTATCATATTCTATGGTATACTCGTTTTCCTGCCATACTGCGTATATATTTTTCGACGGTCTGTTTGACTCAATCCAGCTGTTTGCCACACCACACAATAACGGATATCCGGCAGTCGTATCATACGAATTATTTCCCCAGCCATTCATATGATACCCGGCCATCTGCCAGCCCACAGCCGGAAAAGCCTGATTGATGTCTCCATATGTGTAGCTCTTTGAGGTCTTTTCTGAATCAGACGCACTCGTATTCCGCCAGAATGTCACAGCTATAGTACCTGCCTTTGCGTATGCCGTATAAGTACCACCCGAATTTACATAAAAACCATATGATGATGAGCTCATTGACGAATCATTGTTCCAATTCGTGAAATCATATCCGGCAGAACTGCTTGCACTGATTGTCACATATGTACCATAGCAGTATGTACCTCCCCCTGATACACTGCTTATGCCTGTAGACTTCCTGACATCAATTGTATGAAACAGTCCTCTCACCGTCTTGCCATAATACGAATACAGTGCTGAGAGTGCGCTGTCCGTCCAGTTTGCCGCTTTGGATATACCTGCATATGTAGTATAAACGTTTCCCCAGGAAGGACCATTATCATTCATGCCACCCTTGTTCTTGCCATTTACTCGAAGCACCATGCAGGCATCGAGGATGATGGTGCATGAGCCGGAGCTAAGGGCATTGAGGGCCTGCGTATTAAATCGATTTTTCATATTCTTTAAAGTAATCACATAAAGCATATACTCCTTGCCTGATTGCTTTTTGCTGTTTAAGAGTGTCAGATATTGTCCACCAAGCTGGAAATAAATTTTCTGTATCTCATTTCCAGCTATCCCTTTAATTGTCATTTTGTATCCTATTGTCCTATACTTGGTTCCCGACGTAGATGTATTTCCTGCTGAACAAAAATAAATATTGCCATTTGTTCTATCTGTAGCCTTAAAAACAGCAGCATTACCATAATTAGAATAATACTTCACAGCATCATCCCATTCATCAGCCTTCACTATATTGCAATCAAACGAGAACATATAAGTAATAATAACTGTAGCCACAAACATCATGCAAACACATTTCCTAAAGAACACCCGCTTCCCAATAATAACATTTAAGATATCCATTTTCATCATATTCTCCATTTGTATACAAACCAACAAAATTATAAGCTCCGTTCATATCGGCCAAATTTAAACTATAATCCGGAACTTCTGCTCTTGAAGGAAACAGACATAGTAAATTACTTGTCACGCCAGCCGTTATCATCGGAAGCTGCCACTCCTGTGCTATTTTTTCAATAAACATATCTCCGATTGCATCATCTGACAAACCTCCATTTGTCCACTGCTGTATCACTGAATCAATATACGCCTTCTGCTCCCCTGTCATGCCATTTCCAGCCTTACTGCCATAAAATATCCATCCCGGTGCAACATACTCATTTTTTGGTGCTTCCGGCTGCGCGGGCTCACTTTGAGCCGGCTCAGGTGCGACTGTCTGATTTGATGCTGCCGGTTTTGAATCGTTACCTGCAGGTTGTTGTGTGTTATTGCTGCTTGTCGATGTCTTTTTATCTGCTGCTGTTTTGTCTTCTGATGATTTGTCAGAAGATTTATCTGACGCTGTATTTGCATTATCTGAATTACCGGCTGCCGGTGCGGAATTATCATTTGTATCTGATTGCGTACCGTTATTTTGCTTATTATCTTTATCAACTACATTTGTTTCCTTCAATGCATCCTTTTTCACAAGCTCAAGCGTCTCGCTTTCTGCTACAATATCCTGTGTATTTTCAGTCACACTGACAGACCGGGAATCCTTTTTCTTCCCCTTTTCTCCTGATTTTGAGCTTACTGCCACTGCTATACATATGATAAGAATTATTGCTATTATCACTGCCGGTATAATGAATAAAAGTCTGTGTTGTTTTTCATTTTTCATTTTATATATCCGCTACCTTTCTATTAATTGGAATACTTATCCTCACATGATCCCTTGTGCCGTTTTTGCAGGTTATCCTGACATGCATATCATACACACCATAATCTGGAAAGCTAATTGACGAGCCATCGGCTGATATGCTGCCTGTACAGTAATTTCTGCCCGAATCATACAGGGCATAAACTTCAAGCTTATCCAGATTATCCTCATGCGCTGTAACATCAAGCAGGTCATATACACTGTAGCTTACTGCATTCTGACGCATTTTCTCCTTTAGCTCAATACCCGGAACCGGTATATTTTTCATGCTGTCATAGCTGTCGTTTGCGCTATCGCTGCTCAATATATCCTGTGGCGCAAATGCCACACTCATTTTGTTCTTCAGAGCCCCAAATCCCGACAGCAGCGCAATTCCCACAACCACCGCCACTATCATGGCTCCATATGTCTGCATTATCTCCTTCATCTATAGTCTCCCGATTATTTAAATTGCACTGTTACCCCATATATTTATAAGCTGCGCAAGCATGCCTCCCTGAGCCAGCACAATATTTCCCATCAACACGAGAAATGCACTTGTGGCGGCCGCTGCAATCAGCACGCCTCCATACTGTCTGAATACTTCTTTCATGTTCTCTTACCTTTACATACTTTTTAATCAATTCAGTTACTATCACAGCAGAGTAGACACATACACGAGCACACCGATTACTCCACTGCCTAAAAGAAGCATAATAACGCTTCCTCCCAATTCTTCTATTAAAAGCTCCATCTGTTTTCCTCCTCTTATACAGCCATATCCACAAGAAAAGTACTACAACGCATATCCGCTCAGCACATGCTCCTGCTCTATTCCGAAAAATGCTACCGCGTAAGTGAACTTAAGCTCCACTCTTGCCTTTTCTATCTCATCTGACGAAGCGATTTGTGATGCGTCTGTGACTGTCCTTATGGAATTGTCTGTCATATACAGTTTAAGCTCCAGTGTATCTCCGGCTTTTGATGCATTTTCAAAGCAGGTCTGCGCAACCAAGCTGTCATAATCACTGTCCTCAAGCTCATTGATGATCTGCGCATGTAGGTTCTGTGCCTCAACGACAGTCATAAATCCCGACAGCACACCTGATGATGTAACCACCATAAACATAATCAAAAACACCCCTAAAAAGGTCTTCATTATCTGACTCACAACACACCCCCTACACTACCTTGTATGATAAAAAGCTTATAAGGAAAATAGCCATATCAACTATCATCTTAAATGATGCTGTGATAACAGGAGCCAAAAACAAAAGATACATGCCGGCGGTCTTATCCTTAAGCCTCGCGGTGTCTGCTACATCAAGCATCTCCAGATTCTTCGTAATCAGCTCATCAATCTGACTTCCGCAATTGCCACTATTTCCAATCGAAACAGCATACAGCATGCCCATGGCTGCGTTTATCTCCGGCAGGTTCAAACAGTCGAGAAATCTGTGATACGGGTCAGAGCTCTCCGGCTCCACGTCCAATCTCTCCACAAGCGTATTTACCTCTTCCTTAAGTATCACCGGTATATGCTCTCTCGACTTCTGTATGGCTACCTGCACATTTTCACTCTGAATCAATAGGGCGAGGTCCATCAGCCACTTGGGAAATGCACTCTTTACATCCGCTATCAGATTTTTCTTCATAAGCCTGTGACCTATACGGTGCTGATTCAAACATATAAGAGCTGCTCCCATAGCTGCCACAGCCGCCCATTGTCTGTCAGTATACAGTAAAAATGCACTGGCTAACGCCGGTATAACAGCCATAAGAATTGACGTACGAAGCTCCTTTGCCGGATTGTATGCCTTGTATTCCTCAAGCTTTTTGGCATGCTTATCATCCTCCGGCAGCAGATCAATTCCAAGATAATCCACTTCAAGAAATTTCTGCCCCCAGAGTATGATTAAATCATCAAGCACTATAAGAGCTACAGACAGTATCTGCACAATGATATTGCTGCTGATATCCATGCTCAAAACCGGCAGATAAAGTATGATCCCACTAATGATAACAGAGGTCACAACTGACAGGATAATCTGATGAAACATCCTCTGTCTGTCCTCTATATTGCGCAGTATCCTGCGCTCCCATGCACTCTTATCCTTAAGCAGTATCCTGGCTGATTCTTTAATATCACCGCCATAGTACTCAGCGTGTGCCATAAACTCGTGTGCATTTACTATTCGGTTGCACTTGTACTCATCTTCAATAATCCTCATAGCATCCACAAACACCTCTGTCTCATCAAACGTGAGCATCATATGATCAATAGCCCTGCTCACAGTCTCCTTCATATGACCATCTGCCAGTGTGCTCTTTACATCCTCAAATGCACGGATTATCTTATGCTCCTTCAAAAACGAATACAGCAGGGTGTCAATATACAGCGATACATCCAGAAAGCGCTTTCGCGCTTCCTGAAATCTTTGGCCTTTGATTCGGTGAAAATGCTGCATAACAAGAAGAAAAACAAGTACCACAGCTGTACACACCCAGTTTAGCTTGAGCAGAAGATGCAGCACATATGTCAGAAATAAAATCAATATATACGTCATTCCTAAGCCTCCCTCTCCTCACTCATCATGGCCTCATTCATCCGTATCTCATTGACAAAGGACTCGCCAAACGGCTCATTAACACCCTCTCTTTTAAATCTGCGAAGTATGACATTTGGTATATCGTGAGTCACTATCTGTCCGTCTGATACAAGCATAAACACATGATTGGTATAGTTTTCCCTGTAGAAAAAGCACACCTGGTCTATGTATCTGTACACCACTCCGTCTTCATTTCTTCTCTTGCGGATTAAAATTCCCACATCAAGTGCCTGATATATGTCATTCTCCATACGCTCTGCATCCACACGGCTCTCTAGCATATTGAGTATTCTGTCCGGTATATTGCGCACATCATCCGTGTGGAGTGTCGTCATGCCACGCACACCGGTGCTCCAGCTCTGCAGCAGATATTTTACCTCCTTTGAGCGTGCCTCTGAGAGCATAATCCACTTTGGATTCATTCTAAGACATGACTTGATAGCCTCAGAGTAGCCAAACACATCCTCACTCACCTTCATCTCTATACAGTCCTTGCCAGGATTTGTCTCGGCATAACGTATCTCAAGAGTATCCTCAATTGTAATCACGCGCTCATTCGCCGGTATAAACTGTGAAAAAAACTTCACGCACTCCGTCTTTCCGATGCCCGGCATCCCGCAAAAGGTGATATTCATCTTGGTCTTTACGCAGTTTATCAGTACAGCTAAAAGCTCCTCCGAGCAGAATTTCTCAGCAATTGCAGATTCTGCTGTCAGTCTGATAAGCGGCGGTGTCTTTCGTATGCTGATGCTCCTGCCTGACTTCGCAACCGATTCATGCAGTATCGTCACACGAAGCTCGCTCGTCTCGGCCTCAAGCTCCGGATTTCTCTTATTGAACTGTCTGCTTACGACATTGGCGATGCGCTGTGTAAACTGCTCCACAAAAGCAGGTGTCATATACTGTGTGACAAACTGCTGATTGGCCCTGAAACGCTCATTGAATATATTTGTAAGCCATATTTCTTTGCCGTTATAATCTATATCCGTTATCTCGTTGCTGGCTACAAAGCTCCAAAGCGGTCCAAAATATTCTTTTCCAAGCTCCATGTACCACCTCTTATTTGACACTCATATTGGCATGATTTGAAAAGTTTGTAATCAGATCACTAAATGTCTTTCCTACTATGCCTGTTGCATCAGAGCCTATAACCGCTGTTACAACGAGGATGATTGATAAAATAGCTACAACTGTTATGAGTATTCCGCCATATTCCTGAAAAATTTCCTTCATAATATTTAAATCCTTTCTTCATCTAAGTCTAAAATAATAGTGTTAAATAAAATCAAAAATCAAATATATGAAACTAAAAATCAAGGGAAAAAAATAGTGGCCGAAATGCCACAAAAAGAAGCCTGCATAGAACATATGCAAGACACAATTTAAAAAGATATTTATATCTTACACAAAAATCGGGATTTGTAAATACCAAATCCCGAAAAAATGTGCACAAATATTCATTTAGTTTTTATACATATATCACATACTTATTTTAGATAAATATGCCAATTATAGGTCTACCCGTTAGGACATAACAGAGAATTGCATATCTATCCGTTAAGACATAACAGTGAATTGCACGTCTGTCCGTTAAGACATAACAGTGATTTTATGCCTCGAGCAGCTTATTTACGCTGACAAGACGTGTGACAACAACAAACACCTCTGCAGCCTTTTTCAGCTCATCAAGTGATGGATATGTCGGAGCAATTCTTATCACGCTGTCATCCGGATCCTTCTTGTAAGGGAAAGGAGAGCCTGCACCTGTCATTGTGACACCAGCTTCCTTGCACTTTGCAACGATTTCCTTTGCACAGCCTGAAAGAGCCTCAAATCCGAAGAAGTATCCACCAAGCGGCTTAACCCATGTTCCGATGCCTCTTGAAGCAATTTCATCTGTGAGGATATTCTCAACCAGCTCGAATTTAGGTCTGATAAGAGCTGCATGCTTTGCCATATGAGCCTTGATACCATCTACATCCTTAAAGAATCTCGCATGACGAAGCTGATTAATCTTGTCGTGTCCGATTGTCTGTATAGTAAGGCGCTTCTTGATATCCTCACGGTTTTTCTCAGATGTGCATATACCTGCCAAGCCTGCACCAGGGAATGTCACCTTACTTGTTGAGCAGAACTCAAATACCATATCAGGGTTTCCCTCTTTCTCGCAGAGCTCAAGGATATTTGGAATCTCTGCCTGCTTATCATCATAGAGATGATGAACTGTGTATGCATTGTCCCAGAAGATTCTAAAATCATCTGCTGCAGGCTTAAGCTTTGCAAAGCGCTCAACTGTCTCATCAGAGTATACAACACCCTGTGGGTTAGAGTATTTTGGAACACACCAGATTCCCTTTACAGAGGCATCGTTATTGACATATTTCTCAACCATATCCATGTCAGGACCATCCTCAGTCATAGGGATGTTTATCATCTCAACTCCAAACTCCTCTGTGATTGCAAAATGTCTGTCATAGCCCGGTACAGGACAGAGGAACTTCACCTTGTCAAGCTTGCACCATGGTGTATTGCCGCAAATACCAAAGATAAATGCACGTGCAACCTGATCATACATGATATTGAGACTTGAATTTCCATATACAATAGCCTGCTCAGGCTTTGCTCCTACCATGCCTGCGATAAGGGCCTTTGCCTCAGGAATTCCGTCCAGACATGCATAGTTTCTCACATCAAGCCCTGATTCACTCTTCATATCACTGTCTGATTTCAAGACATCGAGCATAGGGAGTGAGAGGTCAAGCTGTTCTGCTCCCGGCTTTCCACGCGACATGTCAAGGCTTAAGCCAAGATTCTTAATCTTCTCGTACTCAGCCTCAAGTGCTGTCTTTTCCTGCATTAACTCGTCCTTTGTCATTTCTGTATACTTTTTCATTTAAAGATCCTCCTGGTCTGATTTTTCTAAATATTTATGTTATTATCAACTATTTGCAATTATTCAAGCTTCATCTATGCACTTTCATGTATCACAGTCTCTGTGAAGCTCATCCATGTGTGCTTTTATCTTTGCCTCATAGCCTATGTCAGTAGGCTTGTAAAACACCCTGTCTGTAAGGCCATCCGGCAGATACTGCTGCTTCACATAGTGATTTGGATAGTCGTGTGCGTATTTGTACCCGACTCCGTGCCCGAGCTTTTCTGCCGCACCGTAATGGGCATCTTGCAGATGTGCCGGTACAGCCGGTGTCTTAGTCTGCTTCACGCAGCTCATCGCTGCCGATATCGCATTATATGATGCATTGCTCTTTGGCGCGCATGCCATGTATGTGACAGCCTGTGACAGAATAATCTGTGCCTCCGGCATTCCAACGCGCTCGACCTCTGCCGCCGCCGATGCCGCTACAACCATAGCCATCGGGTCTGCATTGCCTATATCCTCCGATGCAAGTATCATGATTCGTCTTGCGATAAACTTCACATCTTCTCCGGCATAAAGCATCCTCGCCAGATAATAGACCGCCGCATCCGGGTCTGAACCGCGCATGCTCTTTATAAAAGCAGAGATGGTATCGTAATGGTTATCCCCCTTCTTATCATAGGAGATAACTCTTTTTTGTATACATTCGCTCGCCACATCGATAGTGATATGAATGATGCCATCGTCTGACCTGTCCGTGGTCAGTACACCAAGCTCAATCGCTGTGAGCGCCGCTCTCGCATCTCCGTTTGACACATCTGCAAGGAAATCAAGTGCATCATCATCTATCTGTGCATTGTATGCACCCATGCCCTTTTCTGTGTCAGTCAGTGCTCTCTTAAGAAGTACCTTTATATCATCCGTTGACAGCTTTTTAAGCTCAAAAATGACTGAGCGTGAAAGCAAGGCTCCATTTACCTCAAAGTAAGGATTCTCAGTGGTAGCTCCTATCAGAATAATAGTGCCATCCTCCACAAACGGAAGCAGGTAATCCTGCTGCCCCTTGTTGAAGCGATGTATCTCGTCGATAAAAAGTATCGTCTTCTTCTGATACATTCCCTGATTATTCTTCGCCTGCTCCACAACCTCTTCCATATCCTTCTTGCCTGCAGAGGTTGCATTAATCTGCATAAACTCAGCACTGGTAGTGTGGGCTATGACTTTTGCCAAAGTAGTCTTTCCGGTGCCCGGCGGCCCGTAAAAGATGATGGAGCTGAGCTTATCGGCTTTAATCGCACGATACAAAAGCTTGTCCTTCCCAACTATGTGCTGCTGCCCGACCACCTCATCAAGTGTTGTCGGACGCATCCTAGAAGCTAAGGGACCGCTTGTCTCCTTATTCTGTTCTCTCATGTAATCAAATAAATCCATATCATCCCCGCCTGAAATGCATATTTGATATATCTGTTATATCATTTTGCAATTTCTTTTAGCAAAAAATTCATTTTGCATTGATATAATCGGCAATTACGTGTTTTATAAGTGCTAATTATGCATAAAAAAGTGGTGCAAAATTCATTTCCCTATAATAAGATACATGAATTTGCACCACTTTACAACACAAAATTTAATTTTCTACGAAATGACTAATATTTGCCCTTTAATGCAGGATAAAACTGCTTAAATTTTGCATAGCCCTTCTCATATTTTTCGACAAGCTGTGGACTTGGCATGGTTGTATCCTTCTTTCTCACAATAGCCGCTGCCGCAGCCTCCACATTTTCAAAGCAGCCGTTTGCAACTGCAGCCAGTATTGCACCGCCGTATGCCGGTCCTTCCTCGACCTCTACCGTGTCAACCTGCATATTCATGACGTTTGCAACTATCTTTCTCCAAAGCACACTCTTTGCACCGCCACCACAGATTGTTGTGCTTTTTGGTGCCACACCAAGGCTCTTTGCCACCTCAAGTGAATCTCGAAGACCATATGCCACACCCTCAAACACAGCCTGCAGCATGTCGGCTCTGTCAGTGTCCATGCTCATCCCGATAAACGCTGCCCTTGCAGACGGATCATTGTGCGGAGAGCGCTCTCCCATCAGATAAGGCAGAAAATACACATGATTCTCACCAAGTCTGCCATCCTCCTCAAGAGGCTTCTGCTCATTCACAAAGTCATCGGAATGAAGGATATCCTTCATCCACCAGTTGTTGCAGCTTGCAGCCGAGAGCATACAGCCCATCAGATGATAGCCGCCGTCAGCATGATCAAACGAATGAAGCGCATTGTGCGAATCCACTCTGAACTCATCACTTGTAATAAAAAGTGTGCCGCTTGTTCCAAGAGAGAGGTTACACTTTCCGGCTCCGACCGTACCTGTGCCTATAGCTGCAGCCGCATTATCTCCTGCCCCGGCTGCAACTATGCAGTCTTTAGGAAAGCCAAGCTCACATGCCACATCAGCTTTCAGAGTACCTGTCTTTTCACTGCTCTCATAAAGCCCAGGAAGCCACTCCTCTCTTACATCGCATATGTCAAGCATCTCCTTTGACCAGCACTTATTTTTGACATCCAGAAGAAGCATTCCCGATGCATCAGAATAATCGGTACTAAATACACCTGTCATGCGGTATGCAATATAATCCTTTGGCAGCATAAGCTTTTTTATTCTGGCAAAGTTTTCCGGTTCATTTGCTTTTAGCCATAAAATCTTTGGCGCTGTAAATCCGGCAAACGCTATATTTCCGGTGAGCTCAGACAGCTTTTCTTTTCCTATTACATTATTTAAATAGTCTGTCTCCTTCTGTGTTCTTCCGTCATTCCAAAGTATAGCAGGTCTTATTACATTGTCGTTTTCATCCAATACGACAAGTCCATGCATCTGACCGCCGAAGCTGATTCCCGCAACAGCGCTCCTGTCAAAATCTTTAGTCAGCTCTATAAGTCCAGCCACGGTCTGCTCCCACCAGTCACATGGATTCTGCTCTGACCAGCCCGGCTTTGGAAAGCTGATTGGATACTCCTTTGAGACTATATTTAATACCTTTCCGCTCTCATCCATGAGCAGAAGCTTTACTGCACTTGTGCCTAAATCCACACCTATATATAGCATATCTATTCTCCATTCACGTAATATGTTTACATCAGATAACGTAACTATTCAGAACCCACTAACAGAAAGGATTTTCTGTCTTGTATGGCAGTGATGCCGGCTGATTGTAGTTAATATCCTCTACTGGCACGCCAATATATTTAAATACCTCAAAAAGGGCTTTTCCGTAATGACCGAAGGCTACAGCTCCGTGATGAGGATAATTCTTCTCAATAAGCACATGACGGTAGAAACGTCCCATCTCCTTTATCGCAAACACTCCGATACTGCCGAATGAGCGTGTTGCAACAGGAAGCACCTCACCCTGTGCCACATAAGCGCGAATCTTACAGTCTGCTGTAGACTGGAGACGGTAAAATGTAATATCTCCCGGCACTATATCTCCCTCGAGAGTTCCGTTTGTCACCTCTATAGGAAGGCTTCTTGCCATAATCATCTGATACTTCATCTGTGGGTTGCAAACCTTGCTTGAACAGGTGTTTCCACAGTGGAAGCCCATAAATGTGTCTGTATGCTTGTAGTCAAATCTGCCCTCGATTGACTCCTTGTACATATCCTTCGGCACTGAGTTGTTGATGTCGAGAAGTGTTACCGCATCCTCGCTGACGCATGTTCCGATGAACTCACTGAGCACTCCATAGATGTCCACCTCGCATGAAACCGGGATACCTCTTCCTGTAAGACGGCTGTTTACATAGCATGGTACAAATCCAAACTGTGTCTGGAAGGCAGGCCAGCATTTTCCTGCGATTGCCACATACTTTCTGTAGCCCTTATGCTCATCAACCCAGTCTAAAAGTGTGAGCTCATACTGTGCAAGCTTCTCAAGAATCTCAGGTTTTTTGTTGCCCTCGCCGAGCTCCTTTTCCATGTCCTTTACCACATCCGGTATTCTCTCATCACCGGCATGCTTGTTAAATGCCTCAAACAAATCAAGCTCTGAATTTTCCTCAATCTCAACACCCACGTTGTAGAGCTGCTTGATTGGCGCATTGCATGCAAGGAAATTGAGTGGTCTTGGTCCGAATGAAATAATCTTAAGATTATTAAGTCCGTATATAGCCCTTGCTATTGGCAGGAATTCATGTATCATATCTGCGCAGTCATCTGCATCGCCCACAGGATACTCCGGAATATATGCTCCTATATTTCTGAGTGCCAGATTGTAGCTTGCGTTTAACATACCACAGTATGCATCTCCACGTCCCTGAATTAAGTTCTCCTGTGTCTCCTCTGCTGCTGCAACAAACATCTTTGGTCCGTCAAAGTGCTTTGCAAGAAGAGTCTCTGAAATCTCCGGTCCAAAGTTTCCAAGGTAAACACAAAGTGCATTGCAGCCTGCTGCCTTTATGTCCTCAAGTGCCTGTACCATATGTATTTCGCTCTCCACGATACATACAGGACACTCGTATATGTCTGCTGCATCATACTTTGCAGCGTATGCATCGACAAGTGCTTTTCTTCTGTTTACTGACAGACTTTCCGGAAAACAGTCACGGCTTACCGCAACTATACCGATTTTCATTTTTGGAATATTGTTCATAGTGTAAATCTCCTTCTCTCATATGCCCCATCGGACAGATTTATTGTTCTTATGTGCTAAGTATATATCCGGTCCAGCTTAATTGATACCTATAATTTAGTAAATTTAGTGTATTTTTCAACTTAATTTACTAAATTATAATGTTAATACTATATTGTCATGTTATAATGAGGCAAATAAAACATAAGGAGCCATGCCATGTCTATCACAGCAAAAGAACTTGCCAAACAACTTAATCTTTCTGAAGCAGCTATATCGATGGCACTTAATAATAAGCCCGGTGTCAGCACACTCACCAGAAAACGTGTGCTCGAAGCTGCGGCCTCTGCCGGATATGATTTTTCAAGAATATCAAATACCAATGAAACTCCGGCCTCCAATGGCACATTATATTTTGTAATATACAGAAAGAATGGCGCTGTAGTTCCTAATTCTCCTGTTTACACACATACAGAGCACGGCGTTTTGGTACAGGATGTTCCATTCTTTTCACAGCTGTCAGAGGGTATTGATTTAGGCTGCAGGCACTGCCACTACTACCTGAATATCAGCTACATATACGAAAATGACGATATTGAGGCTTTGCTATCTGAGTGGAAAAGGCTTGGAGCAAAGGGTATCCTGCTGCTTGGAACCGAGATGGAAAAGCATGACATAAAGCCCTTTACAAGGTGCAGTCTGCCTGTTGTGCTAATAGACAACTATTTCGAAGCCTTAAACCTCGATTGCGTGACTATAAATAACCTTCAGGGTGCCTATCTTGCCACAGACTATCTGATCAAACAAACACATACACAGCCGGGATATCTGCATTCCTCATACATTATAACAGGCTTTGAGGAGAGAGCCGACGGCTTCTATAAAGCAATACGCAAAAACGGTATGTCAACCTCACGCTCAGTCGTACATCACCTCTCCCCTACAGTTGACGGTGCTTACTGCGATATGAAGGCAGTAATAAAAAGCGGTGACGAGCTTGCCAGATGCTACTTTGCCGACAATGACCTGATTGCTGCCGGAGCTATGCGCGCACTTTCAGAGGCAGGCTACCGTATCCCTGAAGACATATCAGTAATAGGCTTTGATGATATGCCAATGTGTACCTACATTACACCGCCTCTTTCAACCGTACATGTGCCTAAGCAGTACATGGGTGAAATTGCAGTAAAAAGGCTTGCAGAGATAATAAATTCTACCTCTGCAAGCCATGTAAAAATTGAAATAAGCACAGAAATTGTGAAGAGAAAAAGCTGTTAAAGACTCTTCTGCATTCTGCCAGTCTACAAAGCAAACGGGGTCATATTAATTTTTATAAAAATCAGCTATACCATATCAGGTATAGCTGATTTTGAGTGTTTTTATAATCCCAGAACATTTTTACCATTCTTCTAAAAAATTCTCCATAAACTGTGTTGGAGACATAATTTTCGGCTTCTCGACATCTATATCTGAAAAATCTTTATCTCCTGTCACAAGAATATCAACATCCTCAATAATAGCCGTATAAAGTACTGGATAATCTTTGATATCTCTGATATTAAATAGTCCACTTTCCATACTACCAGGTGTGTAAACATACTCAAAGCTCATCATCATAAGTAATTTGTTGATTATCATTTCTTTTCCGGGAAACTTTCTCCTGACTACATTTTTTAACTCATCTACAACGTAAGATGACAACACAAGCTGATGGTTAGTAAATATATAGTTCATCATTGCATCCATCTTAGTCCCCGGAAAAAGTAATGCCGATATCAATACATTGGTATCAAGCATAATTCTCATCTACTTCACCACACTTTCCTGCCTAAGAGATTTTATCATTTCCATTACATCATCATCGTCTTTAAGTCCGAGCCTTTCTGCCTCTCCTGCAAATGATCTCTGTGCTTCACGAAGTGCATCCATAGATGAATTCATCATATACACCCTTCCAGACTCTTCCACAAACAATATCTTATCGCCATTCTTAATTCCAAGTTTTTTTCTAATTTCAATAGGTATTGTTATCTGCCCTTTTGATGTTACCTTTGCTAATTCCATACAAAAACCTCCTTCCCAAGTAATGAATTCCTTACTTTTCTTACAATATAATTATATCTATTTTTCATAAGATTATCAACCACAATCCACCGATAAAAACTTGGTTGTTCTTTCTCTCAAGTGCAATCTTTTTATCATAGTCTGTAGTTCCCCAATTAATTGCTTTATATCCATAAAATCTCACCTTCTTCTCCCTTACTGTTTTATTTACTAAAACAATAGAATAATCTATAGTCCCTTGTAATATCTCATCATCAATTGTGCCATCAGCTTTCTTCTATCAGCCAAGAAATCATCATAGTTCTCTACAGTCATTGATACAATGCTTTCTGGAATTGCATTCTCACTAAGATTCTTCATAAGAGCATCTCTTTCAAATATATTTCCAAATGCAATGTTCTTCTTGTCACACTGTTCCAATGCACTTTGAAAATATATATTCGGGGCATCATCACTTATAGCTTTATTCACTTGAGTATCAAGATACGTAAAATTTGCAACCTGATTATACCTCCCCTTTGTATCAATGCCATTATTTTTCAAATATGCCTTAGGAAATATATGATGTACATCTCCTGATATATTAATTAAATCTGAAATCATTGTTCCATGCATAAATAATGAATTGCAATTAAGATTAATCTGTGCTGCAAGAAACGTATTAAATGCCGGACTATTAGTTGACGTTGTCTCTAGATTCTGTGGCAAAGATATATCCCAAAATGTATCTGAAAGAACCGATGCTTCAATCTCATAAAAGAAGTTAATAAAACCTTTTTCATTTATTAATCTAATATCCCTACTCATTACAGACTCAGGCGATCCAACATATCTTCCTGTAAGTGTTGAAAGAACAAACCATTTTTGCACATGATGCTTTACTTGATCATGTGGTATTGAAGAATCTTTTAATAGTTTAAGATATAACATATATGCAAAATCAAGTGTCATCTGAGAATTGAGCTGCTTACTAGATTTAAATCCAGCACCTTTAATAGCCAATACAAATTGTTCAAAATTATGTTCATTGATAAATACTTTGATACCTTCACAAAGTTTATTATATGAATCTTCTACAATTTCTTCCTTAAACTCACGTGTTTCAAAATCTCTACCTGAAAGCAAGCTAACTAAATCGGAGAGCTTTGCACGATTAAAACTATACATAAAAGCGACACGAAGCATATCATTATAATCAGGATTATAAATATCCTCATTATCTTTAGCTAGCCATTTAATTTTAGATGCAAATTCTGTTTTTTCAAATTCTAAATCTTTAATCATTTGAGGGTAAAAATCCGGTTTTACAGCTAAATGGCAAAAATAATCAACAACCTTACGCAGTATATTTCCTCCATGAACCGTATCTGCAGCCATTTTGGACATAACAAAATCAGACTGGCTTAATGCAGTTCCCTTAGAATTAATACGAATAAATATTTCCGTTACTTCGTCAATATCAAGAGAATGATCAAGCTCTATAACTCCAATCTGTCTATTTGCAATCCCTCTCAGCTTCATAATTGCATTATTTACTTCATTGGGTTTCACACCCAAATTATTATTACAATACTTAGGGACAAACTCAAATGGATCAAAATCATTTTTAAATACTTCTGAAATATCTGGAATCCATTTTTTATCCTTTAAATGAGATGCATCTTGTACTGCAAATCTCTTATCTGAATCGGTTGCAAGCGGATTAAATGCGATTTTAACCCTATCCCTATTAAAATCTTCATCTAGCACTTCAAGACCTGCTATTGATGCCATCAATGCTGTAATTCTCTGTTGTCCATCAATTAATACATGCTTTCCATTTGCTACTGTTCCATCCTTTGTCTTAACATCCGGATTCTTCCATGTAATAATATACCCTGTAGGGTATCCATTATACAAAGAATCAATCAAATCCCTTACCTGAGCTCTTTTCCATACAAATGGTCTCTGAATCTCAGGAATAACAAATTGCCCTGCTTCAATAAAGCCCAATATTGCATTAACATTATATTGCATTAATGTAAACTTTTCTCCTTGCATAATCTTATCACCTCAAACATTTGATTATTAAAATTTTCGACTTATTTTCTAGTTGCTTACATTAATTATATATTTTTTCAAATAATAACACAATTAAAAAAGAGAAGGATTTTTTTCTCCTTTATCAGAGGTCTGTCCTCCATGCCAAAGCGCAAAATAAAACAGGCGCGGAGAAAATTCCTGCGCCTGTTTTACAAATATATCTTCATTTTTATGCATTTTTCTGCACTGCGGATGCACTAAGCTGTCCATCCTTCACATCTATGAGGATAGTATCTCCTGCTCTCACACCATCTGCCAGAATCAGCTTTGCCGCGAGTGTCTCGACATGCTTCTGCAGATATCTCTTGAGCGGTCTTGCTCCGTATACCGGATCATAGCCATTGTCGGTGATAAACTGCTTTGCAGTGTCTGTCAGCTCGACTGTGATTTCCTTGTCGACAAGACGCTTGTTTAAGTCAGCCATGAGCAGGGTGATGATATGACCGATGTTGTCCTTTGTGAGAGGCTTGAACATGATGATCTCATCAAGTCTGTTTAAAAACTCCGGTCTGAAATGACCCTTAAGCTCATCCATGACGCGGTTCTCACACTCTGTGCTGATGCTACCGTCTGCCTCTATGCCCTCAAGAAGCTCCTGTGAGCCGAGGTTGCTTGTCATAATGATGATAGTGTTTTTGAAATCCACGGTACGTCCCTGTGAGTCAGTAATTCGTCCGTCATCAAGCACCTGAAGCAGTACGTTGAATACATCCGGATGGGCTTTTTCCACCTCATCAAAGAGTACTACTGAGTATGGCTTACGCCTTACAGCCTCTGTGAGCTGTCCACCCTCATCATAGCCTACATATCCAGGAGGCGCTCCGATGAGTCGTGACACTGAGTACTTCTCCATGTACTCACTCATATCGAGTCTGACCATGTTGTTTTCATCATCAAACAGACTTGCCGCAAGTGCCTTTGCAAGCTCTGTCTTACCTACACCTGTAGGTCCGAGGAACATAAACGAACCTATCGGCTTTGTAGGATCCTTGATGCCTGCCTTTGATCGGATGATAGCCTCTGTCACCTTTGTGACTCCGTCATCCTGTCCTATTACCCTCTTGTGCAGCTCCTCATCGAGGTGAAGTGTCTTATTACGCTCACTCTCCGTAAGCTTTGCAACAGGTATTCCTGTCCAGCGCGATATAATGAGTGCAATTTCCTCATCGCCCACATTCTCACGCACAAGCGATAAGTCTCTGTCCTTAAGCAGTGCCTCCTCTGATTCCAGCTCCTTCTTAAGGTTTGGAAGCACGCCGTACTGCAGCTCTGCTGCCTTTTCCAGGTCATAGTTCTGCTGTGCTGTCTTGATTTCATTCTTTGTGGACTCAATCTTTTCACGAAGCTTGCTGACCTTGTCAACAGCGCCCTTCTCGTTCTGCCACTGAGCCTTTTTTGCATTGAAGTCATCACGCAGCTCTGCAAGCTCCTTCTGGAGTGCTGCGAGCCTGTCCTGACTTAAGTGGTCTGTCTCTTTCTTTAGAGCTGTCTCCTCTATCTCAAGCTGCATAATCTTACGATTCTGCTCATCAAGCTCTGCCGGCATCGAATCAAGCTCCGTCTTTATCATGGCGCATGCCTCATCCACAAGATCTATTGCCTTATCAGGCAAAAATCTGTCTGTGATGTATCTGTTTGAAAGCACTGCCGCTGTGACAAGTGCCGAGTCTGTAATTTTAACGCCGTGGAATACCTCGTATCTGTCCTTAAGGCCACGAAGTATTGAGATAGTATCCTCTACTGTCGGCTCGTCTACCATAACAGGCTGGAAACGTCTCTCAAGAGCTGCATCCTTCTCAATGTACTCACGGTACTCATCGAGTGTGGTGGCGCCCACGCAGTGCAGCTCACCTCTTGCAAGCATTGGCTTAAGAAGCTGTCCTGCATCCATAGCTCCGTCTGTCTTTCCTGCTCCGACAATTGTATGAAGCTCATCGATAAAGAGAATTATCTGTCCTTCAGAGGCTTTTACCTCCTCAAGCACTGCCTTAAGTCTCTCCTCAAACTCGCCCCTGTACTTAGCTCCTGCAATCAGAGAGCCCATATCGAGTGCAAACAGTTTTTTGTTCTTTAAGCCCTCAGGCACATCGCCTTTTACGATACGCTGTGCCAGTCCCTCAACGACTGCCGTTTTACCAACACCCGGCTCACCGATAAGTACCGGGTTATTTTTAGTCTTACGCGAGAGAATACGCACTACATTTCGTATCTCGTCATCACGGCCGATAACAGGATCAAGCTTCTGCTGTCTTGCACGCTCCACCATGTCGTAGCCGTATTTCTCAAGTGTATCATATGTGGCCTCAGGGTTATCGGATGTGACCTTCTGATTGCCCCTGACCGTAGAAAGCGCTGTGAGGAATCTGTCTCTTGTGAGACCGTACTCCTTTATCAGCTCCTTCATTGCCTTGTTTGGATACTTCAACAGACACAGGAAAAGATGCTCTACCGAAACATACTCATCTCCCATTGCCTTTGCCTCGTCCTCAGCATGGATAAGGACCTTGTTCAGATCATTGCCCACATAGACCTGTGCACTGCTGCCGCTTACCTTTGTGCGCGCTGCCAGATGGCGCTTTGCATTCTCCGTGAAATGCTCTACGTTTATCTCCATCTTGTCAATCAGCTTCGGTATCAGTCCATCCTCCTGTGAAAGTAATGCCACAAGCAGGTGCTCCTGTTCTATCTCCTGATTGCCATAATCATATGCAAGCTTCTCGCAGTCATTGACTGCCTCTATTGATTTCTGTGTAAATTTTTGAATGTTCATAGTCTCACTCCCTTCTACTATGTTATCCATAAATATGATTCTTATGTGTCATACAGGTAATATCAAAATTTTATCTCTAAATAATCCTTTAAATAATTCTTCAATATTTCCTTGTGACTATGTTATAGCACGCAAATTAGCACTCGTCAAGTGAGAGTGCTAACAATTTTTATTAAATAAATATAAACTTTTGATTTACAAGCAAAAAAGAGTGACTTACATCACTCTCTTTTACTCAATCGGCTGCACAATCCCCGAAACATTTGCCAGATTCTGCATCTTGTCATCAGCGTCTGCCATGATATCCGCGCATTTCTTGAGCTCCCGCTGCATCTCCTCCGTGAATACACGGCTCTTCTTGTAGCGAAGCTGATGCTCTGTGCTGGCCCAGAAATTCATGGCAATGGTACGAAACTGTATCTCTATCGGAACCTTGTCCTTGTGATCCGAAAAATACACATCAACCAGCACTATCATATGAAGACTCCTGTAGCCATTCTCCTTCGGTTTTTTTATGTAGTCCTTTATTGTGACAATCTCGACATCCGCCTGATTCACAAGCATATTGGCCACCTGATATACATCGGATATAAATGGACAAATGACCCTGACGCCGGCTATATCCTTTATCTCACGCTTCATGGCGTTGGTGGTGAGCGGAATGCCCTTTCGCTTCATCTTGTCTATTATGCTGTCAAGCGACTTTACACGGCTCTTTATGTTCTCGATTGGATTTCTTTCGTGATTGTTTTTGAATTCATTATTTAATATCTGCAGCTTTGCTACTATCTGCTGTATGCCCGATTCGTAGTAGAACATGATGTGTTCATACTGCGAGGCAATTGAACTGAATTCGCCCAACATCGGCAGCATCTCTATTTGTGTATCATCCATGTTTATCCCCTTACATATAATATATTTCCGCTTTCCACTTTATAATCTATGCAAGCCGGCATAGCATGCAGTATACTCTCCGGCAGAAGGTTTACGAGTGGGAAGCTGCATTCCAATTAATTATTTACTTAATTTAGTAAGTAACAGCCGTGAAATTCGGTATGTTACTTCGATGAGGAGCACTCCTGCAACTACATCATATATCACATGCTGCTTCGTAGTCAATGTGGATATGAATACTGCTATAGCGCAAATACAGAAAGTTGTACGTATCCACTGCGGTACTTTTTTATTGCCGCGGATGCCAATATAGCACAGCCAGCTTACAAGGCAGTGTATAGACGGAAAAAGATTGTCCGCTGCATCCATACTATATAAAAAGCGCATGAGCTGTGCCCATATGTCTGAGCCCACTATTTCCGGGCGGGTGTTGGTTGTAGGATACACGACATAACAGATAAAACAGACTGCCTTTGCCAGCCAGTCTGCCATGAGAAAACGATAACAGTGCCTTTTATCCATCGCTGCATTGTACAGATATCCTATAATCCAAAAAATATAGCAGCCAAAATAAATGACTACTGTAGGGTACACAACCGGTATCATGTCATCAAGCGAGGTCTCTATATTGTGATGGATAAAACCGCCTGCAATAGCACGCGCCCCCCAGTATACACTGAAATTGAGCACTACTGTAAAAAGCAGCGGAATACGACTGTATTTTGGAAGTATTCTGTTAAAAAGCTGTCCTGTTTGCGATATGCTGTCCCTGGATAACACGTACTTCTTTGTCTCCTTTTATACACTCTTTAATTTCCGGAAGCAGGTCAATATGACCTTTTTTAAACAAAAGCACTATTGTGGAGCCAATCAGCTCAAAGTGCCCCATCTCTGCGCCCTTTCTCATCATGACATTCTCGTGGTCATTGACTATGCCTCCCACAAGCAGCGCACCTATCTCAATCTGTGCCACCTTGCCAAAATTAACTGTATCAAGAATTGTCCACATACGCCTGTTTTGCCTGTATACAGGCACATTTTCCAGTGCAATAGGCTGTACACTGTGAAGCAGTCCCTTCACAAAATGATTCCTGCCCTGAAATCCATCATCTATATAGCAGTAATGATGATAATCGTTGGCACAAAGACGCAGTATCACGCAGTCCCCTCCAACAAATTCCTTTGCAATTTTTTTGTCGGTGACAAGGTCCGTCACCTTGTACCATGAGCCCTTGATGTGAAAGCTGTTGTTACTTTTTATCCTATATGCACTCAGGTAACCGTCACACGGACTGATAAGATGCTCAGCCTGCCTGTCCACCTCAATGTCATCACGCTTTCTGGAGAAAAAGTCCTGAAAGCTGTTATATTTCTGCCCCTTAAAATCAGACATGTCTATATTGTTATTCTTTATATACCGGCTGATAAACGGCTTAGACAACTGGGAGTGCGCGACCATTTCTCCAAGCTTAAGTGCGCCTGTATACAGAAGCACCTTAAGTGTCATACGCCCCGGTGCAGTGGTATAAAGCCAGTCTACAAACGATTTTTTTGCCATTAAATAAGAACCTCCGCAATGAGAATACAAAACTCAACTGCTCCTATACCTACAAGCAGAACCTCCCCTAAGAGCGATGGCTTTTTGAGCTTTACAGGGAGCACGTAGCAAATGCCAATGATTAAAAGGGCAAGTGCCGCGATTGTCTGTGTATGTATAGCTGTGAACTCTCCAATCAGATATACCGCCGGGATAGCAAGCGCACTTGAGGTGATTGGAAGCCCCAGATAATACTGTCTGCGCTCTGCTGTCGCTGCCTGCCTGTTGGCCTCATCCACATTAAAGTATGCCAGACGGATAAGCCCGCAAAGAATGAATACAAATATGGCGGTAAATGCTATTGAAATCTTTGGAGTCACACAAAATACCCACACTGCCGGAAGCACGCCGAAGCATATGATATCACTTAACGAATCTATCTGTATGCCAAATGTTCGCTCGTCCCTGGTACGGTCCTTCTTTGTGGATGCAATGGTGCCGTCAAACATATCACAGACACCGGCCAGCATAAGGCAGATTAGTGACCCCACATACCTATCCTTTATGGCAAGCATAACTCCAAGGAAGCCTATCCACATGCCTATGTATGTAAGCACTACCGTGTAATTATAAAAGCCTATGAGCCCTGTCTTTTTCTCTGTGTCTGTATTCCCTATATCCAGAGTATCTGCCATTGCAGAATTAATATTCATATTATTCATATTATTCATATTGATTCCCTTACTTTCAATCTTTTGTTTTTATCAGATAGAACATGATAAGCTTTCTCATTTACCATTAAACGGTAATATTATATGCCTATACCTGATATATAATAACATAAACTCATTAATTATTTGTTTAAACTTTTCTTAATATCTCTTATTTTTAGCAAAAAACAAGGCAGAACCCGCTTTCTGATTCTGCCCGCATACTATAGCATATCATGAATTATATCTTTAATCTCCTGCTTGTCCTTTTCAAGAACAAATGCAAGCTCTGCATTTAAATTGTGCTCTGCCATCTTGCCATAGCGCTCATCGACGGATGTAGCCTTCTTGCCTGCCTGCGCACGCTGCTCATTTCTGATATGTAAACACTTTAAGAGACTGATCACACTATCCAGCTCACAGCTTCTGACTGCCTCCTTATAGCGCGTTTCGCGCTCCTTCTCATTGTTTACCACGAGTGCCTCTATCTCAGGTACTCTATCAAGCACCGCCTTTGCCTCATCCTGTGTTATTACCTTACGTATCCTCTTATCAGCATTGTCGACAGGTATATACACTCTGTCATTCTCCTCCTCAACAGGGCGGAGTAAAAAATATGACTTGAGCTTCTTGTCTCCTGACATGTCTAACTCCACGATTTCGCTTATTTTACAAATTCCATTTGTAGCATTTAATACGTAATCACCTATTTCGAACATATCACACCTCTTTCGTTATACAATATTATTTTATCACTTTTTCACGAATTTTGTAAGAGGAATTTTTCAGAAATGCCAAATATATCAAAAAAGCGTGTTTTACGTCAATAAAACACGCTTTAAAAAATTACTCAATCAGCTGCTTCACGCGGTCATCGAGCTGGAGCATACGGATAATAAGCTCTATTGAGCCCTTGATACCGTAGCTGGCACTGTTGATACAGATATCATAGTTACTTGCCTTGCTCCACTTTCTGCCGGTATAGAATTTGTAGGTCTTCAGATGTCTCTTATCCTCAGATTCTATCCATTTCTTTGCTTGGTTCGGAGTCACATTCTTATTTATCTCAAGGAAACGCTGGACTCTTCTCTTCTCCGGTGCTGTGATAAAAATACTTATGTGAGGAATATGATTGTTTGTCAGAATCGCATCTGCAAAACGTCCCATAACAATGAAGTCCTCCTGCTTTGCCTTCTCTACAAGGAACTTGCTTGTATCAAAGAAAAGCACATCCTCTGATGAAAGTCCGTGGTATTTCTTAAAAGCTTTTATGCGCTTTTTGATTCCCATTCGCTCTTTTTTCTGGAAGGTAGCTGTAGCCTGGGCTGCTTCCTCTCCATCCTTCTGTCTGAACACCTCATTCATGACAGACACATCATAGAAATTCATACGAAGCTTGTCTGCAAGTGCAAATCCAATCTCATTTCCACCACATCCGCAGGAACGTCCTATACAGATAATCAGATGATCGCCCGTCTTGAAACGATCCTTCAGGTTTACGGTATTTAAATCCGCTATCTTTGGATCGAGGATATCTCCGTCAGCAAAGCCTGTCGGGAGCTCCGCTATCTCCTCTACTATGTTGTTGTATCTGACCATGATATCATGCCTTGTATCGTGATCAGGTATTGTTCTTGCCATGTTGCTTATCAGGGCAAGCTCGCTTCGGATTCTTGAGCTGTTCTGCCTTGAGTGCAGATCCTCCATGATGTTACGGATACATATATCCTTCTCGCCACCAAATACCCTGCCGAGGGATGAGCCTAATTTCTTGTATACTTCGGCATCAAGCTCATAGATTTCGATGGCAAGAGCTTTAATTTTCTCGTCATAAAATTCCATAATTCATCCCTCCTATAAAAAGAATATGATCATATCTATGATGAAAACAGGTATCAGATAACGCAATGACCACCACATGTAACCAAAGAACGATGGCATGTTGATACCGTTTTCGTCTGATAATGACTTGACCATAAAGTTCGGTGCATTTCCAATATATGTGTTGGCTCCCATAAATACAGCGCCACACGAAATTGCCATAAGCATCTTGACCGGCACCACTCCCAGTGTGGTTGCGACACCTGTAGTAAAGTGCATGGCTCCCGCTGTAGTAAGGAAAACCAGATATGTCGGTGTATTGTCGAGGAAGCTTGAAAGTGCTCCTGTTGCCCAGAACATCTCAAACGGCTTTGTGATTCCAAGACCTGAACCTGCACTCTTTAATACCATAAGAGCAGGCTGCATGGTGATGAAGATTCCGATGAAAAGCACCGCAACCTCCTGAATTGCTCCCCATGTGAAATGGTTCTGCACACGAACCTCCTTCGGTGTTGTCTTGAAGGAAAGCAGGGCTGCAAGCAGAATAATAGCAATCTCAATAATTGCAGGCACAGTGAGTGTAACCTCCCTGAATATCGGAATACCGATAACCTCTCCTGCAGCGTTCTGGAATGCAGAAAGCTTAGGAAGCACACCGCTTAGTATAACAGCTATGACAATCATTACGATATATAAAAAGTTGTGGGCACCCTTTATCCTGATGAGGGGCTCATTTTCCTTCACCTCAGGCATAAGTCCCTTAGTGATATCCTTCTGGTATGCCTTCTTGTCCAAACGATAAAATATGGAAAGAAGCAGTATCATATTTATTACAAGAACCGGGAACAGCCTCATGCTCCAGAAAAACGATACTCCTCTTGAAAATCCCATGAGCAGTGGCGGATCTCCGATAGGTGTAAGACATCCTCCGATATTTGACACAAGAAAAATGAAAAATACCATGATGTGACGCTTGTTCTTTCTCCATGAGTTCATCTGTATAATCGGCCTTACAAAAAGCATACTGGCTCCTGTAGTTCCTATACAGCTTGAAAAAAGAGTTCCAACAGCAAGCATGATAACATTTACCTTTGGGTTGCCGACCAGACTTCCCTCCAGCTTGATATTTCCGGCTACGCAGAACAGTCCAAAGAGCAGCACGATAAAGGTCAGATAGTCGCCTATCATACACTCCAGTACCGTCTCTACGGCTTTTGGTGCTCCATAGAACAGCGCGAACGGAATGGCAAAAAGCAGTGACCATAAGATAACTGCATGAGCTTGATGCTTCTCCCACCATTCAGGCTTCACAAGCGGCATAACTGCTATGCACAGTAATAAGCCCGCAAATGGGATACACAACATTAATAATGTGTTTGACATTCTTTTCACCTCTACTTTGTTAAAAAATAAACTAATTCAAATCTAGTTCATTTTACACCATTATTTTTTATTTGCAACTGTTTATAGAAAAATTTTAATTTATATATGTTTTTTATATAATATTCACATTTTTATAAACAATAATGCATTACCAGTTGGTAAAATTATCTATAATATAGTCTGCATCATGAGCCATATCATCCTTTGGTGAAATATTCGATCTCACATAAAATGCATCCATCAGGCATTCCTTTGCACCCTTGATATCTGTAGTCGAATCATTTCCTATAAAAAGCGATTTTGATACGTCAATATCATGCTTATTTATCATTTCCTTATAAAATCTGATATCAGGCTTTTTGGTATTATAATCGGATGAGATAAATACGTCATCAAACAAATCAAAGATATCAAGTCTTCTCATCTCATAGGCTGTAAATATACGCTGCGCATTTGAAAGCAGATATACATTCTTTCCCGCCTTCTTAAGTTCCTTAAGCATCTCCTTTGTGCCCGGATAAAGCTTTATGTATTCGGTGCTCATCACCCTGAAAAACTGACCTGTATGCACTGAAAGCTCCTTTGCCGGATTCACGCCCTTTTCCTCATAAAGCTTTTCAAATACATCCTCTATATGTATCTCCGGTGATGCTTCATGGGCATATGAGATAGCAAACTGCGCATCTGCATCAGACTTTTCAATTTTCTTCTTCAGCTCTGCTTCGCTGCTCTTTACAAGTGTCTCATAGCGCTCCTTAAGCTCCTTTGCCTCATACAGTGCTCCGTAATAGCCATAGAACATGGCGAGCTTTTCCCAGATTGCAGTGTCACTCTCGTCTGTGTGAATATCCACGAGCGTACCGTAGAGGTCGAATATATAGTTATCATATGTGAGTGGAAGTTTCATGCATTTCTCCTTTCGACAATCCAATTATATTCCTTACCGCCCATTGTAATATGCTTTGTGGCTTGGGTGCAAGTAGTTTTCTTTTTCAATAGTTTCAATAGTACGTGGGAAGCTCAAAAGCTCCACTGCTTCCCACTCACATCATCGCCCTGCGAAGCTTCGCCAATGTATTCTTCTCCATTCGTGATATGGCCACCTGGTTGCGTCCAAGCACTTCTGCCACCTGCTTCTGTGTCTTATCCTGCATATAGCGGAGCATAATCAGTCTGCGCTCGCTATCATCCAGTGAGTTAAACGCCTGCTGCATTGCGATGTGATTTATCACTTTATCTGTCTCCGATGGCTTGTCTGATGCTTCTGCACTCATTTTATTGTCCAAATAATCAAGCACACTTTCATTTTCTATTGACGATGCATTTTTATCGGCTTCCATGGCAATTATTATATCCTGTTTTGACATACCGGAAATAATTTCCATTTTTTCAAGTGATATTTCACTATTTTCATTCATTCTGTATTTTTCTCTGATAATTGCAATTTTTCTTGCATCATCCCGTATTTTTCGACTGATATGTACCATTCCATCATCACGTAGAAAGCGCTGTATTTCCCCTATTATCAATGGTACTGCGTATGTAGAAAAGGCAAAGCCCTTACTTTCATCAAATCGCTGCGCTGCCTTTGTCAGCCCAACTGCTCCTATCTGAAATAAATCCTCCCGGTCAACTCCTCTGTTTCTAAAACGTTTCATAACTAAATAAATCAGGTTTATATTTTCTGTGACAAGTCTGCTGATTTTGTCACTCTTCATAGTACTTTTTTCATCTTTACTGTTGTTCCGTGTCCCGGTTCTGATGTAACTGTCAGCGCGTCCATAAATGCTTCCATGAACGAAAAGCCCATGCCTGATCTGTCAAGCTGTGGTTTGGATGTGTATAACGGTTCCATTGCTTTTGCCACATCCTGTATTCCTACTCCGCTATCTGATATTTCTATGTAAAGCTCCCTGCCTATATAGCTGCAATTCATATGTACCTGTGGACAACTTTTTTCTTCTGCTGCCTGGTGATCTGCCTGACCGGATGAAATATTGTCATCCCCCATCTCATAGCCATGGATAATTGCGTTTGTCACCGCCTCTGACACTGCTGTCTTTACGTCCTCCACGTCATCTAGTGTGGGGTTTAATTGTGCCATAAACATGGCTGCTGTCATTCTCGCAAATGCCTCATTCTCTGAAATTGCATCAAAGCTAAGCGATATATGATTTGTTTTTGCTGCGTTCATTATGCTCCCTTTCTGTCTGATTATATTTTAATTTAATTCAGTTTTAAAGCTTATGTACAATAGTGTAAATGCCGGCACATTTCAAAAGCTTGTCCACTCTGTCCGACATATTGCAAACTGACACCGAGCTGTCATTAAAGTACTTAAGCTTCTTTGTTCTTCCTATTATCACTCCAATGCCGGAGCTGTCCATAAATTCTGTCTGTTTCATGTCAAATACTATTTTTCTGACACCACAGCCCTCTATAAGTGCATCAAGCTCTGCGATTATCCGCCCTGCGCAGTGGTGATCCACCTCCTTTGGCATAAGGTATGTCACCCGGTCTGCTTCCTTGATATAATTTTCTATCATGTCAAACTCTTCCTTTCCTGCTCATATAAAAAAGACACCGGAGATTATCTGGTGTCTTTCGTAATTCTATATTTAATTATTGCCTCGCAGCAGTTGTTTTACTACTGTTCCTGTGCCAGATAATTCTTTGATGTTCTGGCCTTCTCAGTGCCTGCGTAGTTGTCTACCACATACTGATAATATGGCTTTGCAGATGCTAGGTCACCTGACTTCCTGAACGACTGCGCCAGGTAATATGCAGCTGAACCATCCCTGTATGCCTCATCCATGCCGACAAGCTTCTGGAATGTAGGGATTGCACTCTGATAATCGCCACTGCTGTATGATGAGTATGCCTGACTGTACAGTGCTTCCTTATATGAATCTGCAATTGAACCATTGAGCGTATTATATGTCTGCTTAGCCGAGTCACTCAGGTAGCTTGTGTTGATATTTTCAAGTGCTTCTCCTGCCTTTATTACATCATTGGATGTATAGTATACATAGGCATTGAGCAAAGCCTCATATGTGGAAATCTGGTCTGATACTCCATCATTTTTCTTCTTCTCGTCCTCAAGCTCCTTCTTTAGCTTGTCTATCTGATCATTAAGTCCACTGATGGTCTGCCCATTTGTGGAAATCGTATCATTGGCCGATAATAGCTGCTTCTTTGCATCTGTTTTCGCCTGGCTTTTTATGCCCGGAACCACAAGGAAGCACGTAACCGCCACTCCGACTACCAGACCGATTATAACATAGAGTATATTTGCCCACATTGAGCTCTCCCTGAATCGCTTTGGCATAATGATTGTTTCGTTTCCACTCTGGTAGGAAATTAAATCATCATTTTTCTTTTTCCTCTCAGATCCTTTTTCCTTGAGACGTCTGTTCACTTCTTTTAAGTATCTGAGGGTAGTGGTATTGTCTGTATCTATCTTGCCCGCATCGCGTAAGGCTTTCTTTGCCTTATCCAGATGCCCCTCCTCCAGATATAAAAGAGCCAAAAGCTGATGTCCCTTTACAAGCTTTGGATTTAAGGATAACACCTTTCGAAGCTGTATAACCGCAAGGTCCTTACTGTCCTGCTTACAATAAGTCAAAGCCTGATTATATTTTTTAATAGTCTGATTGATTGTTTCGAGCTGATTTCTATTATTATGAATCTGATCTATATACTTCTTTGCCAGATTATCATCAGGCTGATAGTTTGCACTGATGACCCACTCACTTAAGGCGTCAACCATCTCACCCATCTCATAGTATATGAGACCTAACAGATTCCTTGCCTGGATATTGTACTTATAAAACTTAAGACTCTGCCTGAGAGAGATAATCGCTCCAGACAGATTTCTCACCTGTGCCTTTTGTAAACCATCATTGTAGTATGAGTTGGATATTCTGATAGCTCTTTTAAAAAGGGAAAGATCAGCCCCACATACAGGGCATTTATCGTTCCAGCCTGCATCTTGTCCGCATTTATAACAAATCATCTTAATTCACCCTGCCCTTTGTCCTGCTCACGTAATAACTGTGCAATGATATCTGTGACATCTGTCAGATCGTGGCTGTAAATCGCAGATTCAGCCTCCTCTATCTCTAGACTTGGCTCATAGTTCTTTATTTCTTCATCAAAATTTATCATAATCCTGCCTCCATAATTACCTGCTAAATAATCCCATCAAAAAAGGGTCACTATATATTATAATAAAGTAACCCCTTTATGCAAGTATATTTCCATTAAGATTTAATAAAAATATCGCAATTTTTTTATTTCATCGACATCATAATACTTAAAATCCCGGAAGCAGGCACTTCCTCCTGTTTCCTCTGCTGCATAGCAGAACAGACCAAACCGGCAACCAGTAAAATGATCCAGTTTGAAGTACAGCTTATGCACGGTTCCGATGGGTAGCCAGTCTCCCTTATTTACCCGGTAATAGCAGCGTGCTTCATCCTTCATGTTACAGAAATCTGCTTCAAGACGAAAATCCATCTGGTGTGATTCAACAACAGTTCCTTCCGTCATATCCAATATACCATCTTCTTTTTTATCCAGCATAAGGACTTCATATTTTCCATGATGTTTTGTAATGCCAACTGCAGCATAACAGCCCTGAAACGCACACAAACCTGCGACATCGCCCTCTTTCAATGCAGAAGCATCAACAGTAACCTCAGCTGCGCAGGACGGATAACTCATCCTTTGCGTAAGCGTATTTACTGCCTGTGTAAGCTCTGTACAAACTTCCCGTGTTGTAATTGTATAGGTTCCCTGCAATGCATCCAGATGATAGTACCGTGGATCTGGATCATGATTAAACTGCCAGCGCGGAAGCAGCCCATTACAGAAATCATCACTTCCCACTAATGGCTGATAAATATATCCTGGTCTGGTACTGTGAACCTCTATTTCTTCCGGCACATGTCCGTTCTGTCCAAAAACCGGAAAATGATCCTTCCAGGTAACCGGAACCAGAATAGGAATCCGTCCAACTGCTCCGGAATCCTGAAACAGCATTGCATACCACTTTCCATCCGGCGTATCCACTATTCCTCCCTGTGCCACGCCCTGTCCACAATATCCACGATCATCACAAAGTACATCTCCACCCGTGAATTCTCCTTCCAGAGAATCACTGTAAAAGCATGCTTCCGTCCGCATCCAGCGGTCTCTCAGGGAATGAATCAGAAAAATATAATAATAGCCGTTTATTTTTTGAATATGAGAACCCTCATAGCCTAGCTCCGGGTTCTTATGATCACTGACTAAAAGACGATGTAATCCGTCCTTCTTTGGTGCAGTCAAATCTTCATTCAATTCTGTAATCCAGATTTCATCATTTCCATATACAATATAGTTTCTGCCATCCTCATCAAATAATAAAGAGCCGTCATGATAAAAGCCTTCTATCAGCTGCTTTTTCCATGGACCATCTATTTTTTCCGAAGTATACAAATAAGTCTTACGGGTATCATTTGCCACAAAGCAGATATAAAATCGGCCTTCATGATAGCGCAGGGAAGCTGCCCACATGCCCTGTCCGTAAATATTCTGACCGCTTTTCAGTTGCTGCGCATCCGTATGATCCAACGTCTCATAGACATAAGTCGCATGCTCCCAGTGCACCAGATCAAAAGACTGCAGAATCTCACAGCCCGGCATAAAGTGCATGGTTGTGGATACCATATAATAGGTGTCTTCTACGCGGATCACGTCCGGATCTGGATAATCCAATCTTGTTATAGGATTTACATTCATTGTTTATTCCTTTCTGTTTTATCTCCATATTCTTTCTTTGTTCTATTCTATTCAAGAACCACCGCATTGTGGACGGCCTCCTTTGCATTCTTGCCCCAGGAAAACAGTGTTCACCAAATATAATCTGTATTTAATTATTTAAACTGAGCCAGACGTTCCTCTACCTGAGCCATCATCTGCTCATACTTTGCAAGCTTGTCCTTTTCCTCCTGAACCTTTTCAGGCTTTGCATTGTTTAAGAATTTCTCATTTGAGAGCATGCCCCTTGAGCGCGCAAGCTCCTTTGTGAGCTTATCCTTTTCTTTATTGAGTCTTTCCTTTTCCTTCTCGAAATCAACAAGGTCCTCAAGCGGCAGGTATGCAACCGCATCAGGTATCACTACTGATACAGCGTCATCTCCAATACCGGCCTTGCCCTGCTGTACTGTAATCTCGCTGGTAAATGCAAGATTTACATATACCTCCTTGTTGTCCTCGAATATCTTTCTGACTGCCTCATCATCACTTGTGATGAAAAGCTTTGCCTTTCTTGAAGGTGGAACATCCATCTGTGTACGGACATTTCTGATACCCTTTACGAGGTCCTTGCAGTGCTCGATTGCGGCTTCTTCTGCCGGGAAATTCCACTCTTCCTTGTACTCAGGCCATTTAGAGAGCATGATGGTCTCCTCATCTGACTGAAGTGTGCAGAAGATTTCCTCTGTGATAAACGGCATATATGGATGAAGGAGCTTCAGTGCATTTACAAGTACTGTCTTAAGGGTCCAGAGTGCTGCATTTGCTGACTCTGGGTTTTCATCCTTCTTGTAGGTACGAACCTTTGCAATCTCGATATACCAGTCACAGAACTCATCCCAGATGAAGTCGTATACCTTTTGTACTGCGATTCCAAGCTCGAACTTGTCCATGTTTTCTGTGGCATCCTTTGCAAGAGTATTTACCCTTGAAAGAATCCACTTGTCTGCTGCATGAAGCTCATCAAGCTTTGGCTCTCTAAGCTCTACACCTTCAAGGTTCATCATGATAAATCTTGATGCATTCCATACCTTGTTGGCGAAGTTTCTTGAAGCCTCAACTCTCTCCCAGTAGAAACGCATATCATTTCCCGGTGCATTTCCTGTGATAAGTGTCAGACGAAGCGCATCTGCACCATACTTGTCGATAACCTCAAGCGGATCAATTCCGTTTCCGAGTGATTTACTCATCTTGCGGCCCTGAGAATCTCTTACGAGTCCATGGAAAAGCACTGTGTGGAATGGTGCCTTGCCCATCTGCTCATAGCCTGAGAAAATCATTCTGATTACCCAGAAGAAAATGATATCGTAGCCTGTTACGAGCACATCGTTTGGATAGAAATAGTCAAGATCCTCTGTCTTTTCAGGCCAGCCGAGTGTTGAGAATGGCCAGAGCGCTGATGAGAACCATGTATCAAGTGTATCAGGATCCTGTGTCCAGTGCTCCTTGCCACACTTAGGACATTTGCCAGGCTTTTCTATTGAAACTACCATCTCTCCACAGTCATCACAGTACCATGCAGGTATTCTGTGTCCCCACCAGAGCTGACGGCTGATGCACCAGTCGCGGATATTGTCTGTCCAGTTGAAGTATGTCTTGTCCATTCTTGAAGGAAGAAGCTTGATTTCTCCGTTCTTTACTCCCTCAACTGCAGGCTTGATCATCTCGTCCATCTTGACGAACCACTGCTGCTTGATCATTGGCTCAACTGTTGTGTGACAGCGGTCATGCACACCTACATTGTGTGAGTGTGGTACAACCTTTACTAAAAGGCCCTGCTCCTTAAGATCCTCAACCAGTGCCTTTCTGCACTCGTATCTGTCCATTCCGGCATATTTTCCGGCCTTTTCGTTCATTGTGGCATCATCATTGATTACAACGATTTCCTCTAAGCTGTGGCGTTTTCCTACCTCGAAATCGTTAGGGTCGTGTGCAGGTGTAATCTTTACACAGCCTGTTCCAAACTCTTTATCTACGTATGAATCTGCGATTACAGGAATCTCTCTGTCTGTGCATGGAAGCTTTAAGGTCTTTCCGATGATATCCTGATAACGCTCATCATCAGGGTTTACAGCTACTGCTGTATCTCCGAAAAGTGTCTCAGGACGTGTTGTTGCTATCTCTACGAATCTGCCTTCCTCGCCAACTACAGGATAGTTGATGTGCCAGAAGAAGCCGTCCTGCTCCTCATGCTCTACCTCTGCATCTGAAATAGATGTCTTACATACCGGACACCAGTTTACGATTCTTGAGCCCTTATAAATCCAGCCCTTCTTATAAAGCTTTGTAAATACCTCCTGTACTGCGTGTGAGCATCCCTCATCCATGGTAAATCTCTCACGCTGCCAGTCTGCTGATGATCCGAGCTTACGAAGCTGCTTTACGATACGTCCGCCGTACTCTTTTCTCCAGTCCCAGCATTTCTCGAGGAACTCTTCTCTTGTAAGGTCTGCCTTGTTGATTCCCTGCTCTTTAAGTGCCTGGATGACCTTTACCTCTGTTGCGATGGATGCGTGGTCTGTTCCCGGCTGCCAGAGTGCATTGTAGCCCTGCATTCTCTTGTATCTGATAAGGATATCCTGCATGGTGTTGTCAAGGGCATGTCCCATGTGCAGCTGTCCTGTGATGTTTGGTGGTGGCATCACGATTGTGAATGGTTTTTTGCTGCGGTCTACCTCAGCATGAAAGTAGCCGTTGTCTTCCCACTTTTTGTAAAGACGGTCCTCGATGTCCTTTGGATCGTAGGTTTTGTTTAGTTCTTTGCTCATGTTTTCCTCCTTTTATATGAATGACGCAAAAGCTTTGGGATGTTTTGCTGTTTTTCTTTTTATTTACTACGGGCGACCGATTGGATTGCATGCGCAATCTTCCGGTCTTACAGTTTTAGTACATGCCATGACGGAAATAGCATAGTAGCAAATAAATTTGCGCTATATGTGCACATCTCAGTCTACAAAAAAAGCCCTCCCGATCACTGACCGGAAGGGCGAATTAGCGCTGTACCACCTTCGTTTACATCGGAGCATCTATATACATATACACTCGAATGCCTCTTGTCCTGTAACGTGGACGAATCGGAAGAACTTATGTCAAATCTTGTTATATATAGATTTAACTTTCTGGGTTCTTCGGCTCAAAAGCTACCTTCCATGATTTCTGTCTTAAGCACCTTTCAGCCTGCCCAAAATGTATCACCATCTTACGGACCGGATGCTCTCTCTGAAAGCTTTCGTCATGTACTCCTCTTTCTTATGCCTTTAAATATTTTGCCTGTTTCTTTCTACAATATTAAAGTGCATTGGGTGATTTGTCAATATGATTTTTCAATCATCATAATGACCTTTACATGAAACAATATAAATTATCTCATCTTTTTCATAATAAACAATTCGATTAGTATCATCAATGCGTCTGCTCCACATACCACTAAGATTTTCCTTTAATGGTTCCGGTTTACCTATACCCTCAAACGTACTTCGCTGAATATCCTTGATAAGTCCATTAATTCTTTTCAGTGTTTTCTTATCCTGCGTCTGCCAGTATAAATAATCGCTCCATGCCCTATCTTCCCATAGTAACCTCATTAGTCCTCCTCTATCAAATCATGCTCTGCGAAGTGAGCTTTGCCATCCTTAATATCGCGCACGATATTTTCCAAATAACGAATATTGCTATCAGAATAAAACGGATCTACCGATACCTCAAAAGGAATACGCTTTTCTCTGCCTACTTTTTTTGCAAAAACAGTGAACGCTGCACTCATGGAAAGACCTAATTCCGAACACACCTGTTCCATGCTTTTTTTTACATCTGCATCCAATTTAAAATTAACATTAACTGACTGTGACATATACAACACTCCTTTCTTGCTTATAGTATATGCAACAATAAAGAAAATATCAATCAGATTTCTTCATTTTTTCTTTATTATAAATTTTTACTTTCAAAGAAATAAGTGCTCGCTATAAGTGCTGTTCCGCCTATATATGCCATCTTATCTCTCAAGTGTGAACGGCTGATAAGCTTGTCAGTATAGTTTTCATCATATTTTGTGCAGTACTGTATAAAAAGCTTATATATACTTGTATTTTCAAACATTGAACCAAACACTATCGTGCAATCCGGAGCCAGAATAGTCAACACATTTACAGCGACACGTGCCATTCGTTCTATTGCTCCAACAAGTATCTCAGAAATTGTCTGATCCATCCTTGTTATGTAGCCGTTGCCCTCATTTTCTACCCACGAAGTCAAGAGCTCTCTTGTTATAAGATTTTTATCACCGGCTGTTTCTTCGTATAGCACCGGGGTATTTTCCTTGGAATATATCTCCTTTATGCGGTCACACAGGGCAAACATGGATACTCTTGTTTCAAGACAGCCATGTCTGCCACATCTGCACTTAAGTCCATCGGGCTCTATGATGTAGTGTCCTATTTCTGCTGCGTTGTGCTGATTGCCCTCATATAGCTTATTGTCCACAACTATTGCAGAGCCGACACCCGGGCCCCACTTAATAAAAACAATATTGTTTCCATATTTTCCGACACCGTAAAGCATTTCGGCTTCCGCAAATGCTTTGACGTTGTTTTCAAGTATTACCGGACACTGAATCTGTTTTTCAAGTATTTCTCTTATTTTTACTTGATTGTTCCATATGCCATAAGCGTGTATACTGATGCCATTATTCCTGTCAACTATTCCCGGAACACATATTCCGATTCCAAGAATATCTGACAGCTTAAGTTCATTTTCCCAAAGCTGAAGCTTTATTTCCTTTGCCAGTTCTTCTAAAAACAGCTGTGGTTCAATGTCCGTCCGGGTATGTACCTTAGTTTCAACAAGCACATTTCCCCTGATATTGGTAACTGTAATGCTCGTGTCTACAGCCTCAATATTTACAGATACTATGTACTTAAAATCATAATTGATATCCACAAGCACCTTCTTACGGCCCGCTCTCTTCTGCTCCTTCATCTCACCCTTTTCAAGTATCATGTGAGCTTCCATCATATCATTGCACAGCATGGTCACAGCCGCCGGTGTGAGTCCTATCTGATTGGCAATATCCTTCCTTGACATTGCGCCGTTTTTCTGCAGTATCTTAAGTATCTGAGATTTATTATTGTTTTTTACACTATCAAGGGAAATTCCGGTTTTAGCCATTAATTCATGCTCCTTATTTATGCTTCAACATTCTTTGTTGCAACTATATCCACACCGGTTGCTGCAGCATCACTTAGCAGTACATCACCTATATGCACCGGTGCCTCTACCGTGATCCGGTTGATACAGTCCATCACATCCATTATCTTTTCCTTTGGAATATCCTGTGCCGTCTTTACGGATACCATAGGTATTGTGCCGTTTTTCACACAGACTGTGCTTGTCACGATTCGCGTCGGATGTGTCACTTCCTTTGCTCCATAGTCTGCTCCGCGCTTGCAGGTATTTCCGGTTACTGTGACATTTTCTCCATCTATTGTCACCTTAAGGGCACAGCCCAGAGGGCAGCCTATACATGTCAAATTTCTTTCTTCCATGATACTATGCCTCCTCAATCTTTATCGTAATTATGCGGGGATTTTCCGTTTCGATGAGCTGCTTCTTCTTAAGCACTACCTGCTCCATCTCACCCGGTGCCATTACAGGGCGCTTGCGGTGCTGTAATTGTTTATCATCCAGATATACCGCAATATAACAATTCTTATACACAGCTCCAACTCGAAATCTCACCGTTACAGTATCATCCATCTGTGCAGTATTTATAGTGCTTGGGACAGTATATCTGACTCCGCCTGTAGCAGTTATCGATATTTCTTTGCCATCATCACTCTTATCACCGCCGTTTTTCACATACTCTGCGGCATGGCGGCCTGCTGCTGTTGCTTCCTCTGACACATAATCCACGAGGTCGTGCACATGAAGCACATTTCCACAGGCAAATACACCCGGCACATTGGTCTCAAGGCTTTCGTTTACAACAGGTCCGCTTGTTACAGGATTGAGCTCTACACCTGCTGTTTTTGAAATCTCATTTTCCGGAATGAGTCCGCATGAGAGTAAAAGCGTATCGCACTCGTAAAACTCCTCTGTTCCCTCAATAGGCTTGTTATGCTCGTCAACCTGAGCGAGAGTGATGCCCTCCACACGCTCCCTGCCCTTTATATCAACCACTGTGTGGCTGAGCTTAAGCGGGATATTAAAATCATCAAGGCACTGCACAATATTACGCTTCAAGCCTCCTGAATACGGCATGAGTTCTGCAACCACCTGCACCTTGGCACCCTCCAAGGTCATTCTTCTTGCCATGATAAGACCGATATCTCCTGAGCCAAGTATTACTACCTTTCGTCCCGGCATGTATCCCTCTATATTCACCAGTCTCTGAGCTGTACCCGCCGAGAAAATTCCTGCCGGTCTGTAGCCTGGTATGTTTAGGGCACCTCTTGCTCTCTCTCTGCAGCCCATCGCAAGTATTACTGTCTTTGCAGCGATATGGAAAAGTCCGTCTGTACGGTTCATAGCCGTGACTATTTTATCGTTTGACCCATTTTCGGACTCATCACCGGTTGAGATATCCATGACCATCGTATTCAGTCTGTACTCTATGCCAAGCTCTTTGACCTCTTTGATAAATCTGCCGGCATATTCAGGGCCTGTGAGTTCCTCCTTAAAGGTGTGCAGGCCAAAGCCATTGTGTATACACTGGTTTAATATGCCGCCAAGCTCGCAGTCTCTTTCCAGTATAAGTATTTTATCTATTTTATTTTTCTTAGCGGAAGCTGCTGCCGCAAGACCTGCCGGGCCGCCTCCTACTATCACAATATCGTAAAATTCCATATTGTCCCCCTATGTTAATCTGATATTAACCCAATATCAATCTTTCGTTACCTGTCTCTTTGAAGTAAGACAGACTATCCGCGATTCTTGCTCATTCCAACAACTATCTTTGACTTTCCACCGCTTTTAGTGATGTCAAGCTGCGAAATGCCTCTCTCCCTGGCGATAATCTCCATAGTTCTCGGAGAACAGAAGCCTGCCTGGCACCTGCCCATTCCGGCTCTGGTGCGTCTCTTCACACCATCAAGCGACTTTGCGCCTAACGGTCTGTTTACCGCATCCATTATCTCGCCCTCCGTAATCATCTCACAGCGGCAGATTATGTTACCATACTCAGGCTTTTCTTTTATCAGCTCTTTATACTCATCCTCTGAAAGCTTCTTTGGATTTAAAATACCTTTTCTTGTCTCGATAAAGTCCGCATTTTTAGAAGGCTTAAAAAGCCTCTCAACTATTGCTGCCACTCTCTCACCGATAGCCGGTGCACTTGATAAGCCCGGTGACTCTATACCTGCACAGTCCACAAAAAATGGTGCATCTTTAAGCTCCTCGATGATAAACTCATGTCCGTCCTCATGTGCACGGTTTCCTGCAAACGATGTGATGACCTGACGCATAGGAAGTGACGGCACCGAACGTGTGCCGGATATCGTAACATGCGCTAAGCCCGCTCTTGTTGTATTTGTACCATCCTTGTCATCATGATCATCTGCTGTAGGTCCGATTAGGATATTTCCGTGTACTGTCGGGGTTACAAGCACGCCCTTGCCGTATTTTCCCGGAAGCTGGAAGATTGTCTTGTCAACGATACCACCGGCTGCCCTGTCTAATAGCTCGTACTCTCCGCGCCTTGGTGTGATATGGATTTTGTTTTCACTCACCATGTTGTGAAATACATCAGCATATACACCGGCTGCATTTACAACGCAGCGTGCATGAATTTCTCCATTTTGAGTAATGAGAATATAGCCTGCCTGCTCCTTTTGTATCTCCTTCACCTCGGTGTTAAATAAAAACTCCACACCGTTTGCCGCAGCATTCTCAGCAAATGCAATATTCATGCCAAACGGACATACAATGCCTCCTGTCGGGCAGTAAATAGCTGCCACCACCTCATCAGACAGATTCGGCTCCATCTCATGTGCTTTCTTTGAATCAAGAATTTCAAGTCCCGGCACGCCATTTGCGATTCCCTGATTGTAAAGCTCCTTAAGCCTTGGCATATCGTCCTCGCTAAAGCACAAAATCAGCGAGCCGTTTCTTCTGAACTCAAAATCAAGCTGCTTCGAAAGCTCGTCCATCATCTCATTTCCACGGATATTCATCTGTGCCATAAGTGTACCGGTCTTACAGTCAATTCCGGAATGGACAATAGCACTGTTTGCCTTTGAAGTGCCACAGCACACGTCCTCCTCCTTTTCCACCACGCAGATGGACAGGTTATATTTCGATAGCTCTCTTGCACAGGCGCTTCCCGATACTCCCGCTCCTATAATTACTACATCATACATGTTATTTTCTCCTACCAATTTCCATATATATTTTTACTTTCAGTCATCCTTCGCCCAGTTAAATGCGCAGGCGACAGCCTTTTTCCACATTTTAAGCTTCTTTTCTCTCAAATCAGCCTCTATCTCCGGCTCAAACACACGGTCAATAGCCCAGTTTCTCTTTATATCATCCATGCTGTCCCAATAGCCCACTGCAAGCCCTGCGAGGTACGCTGCACCCATGGCTGTAGTCTCCACGCACACAGGCCTGTTGACCGGTGCATTGCTGATATCAGCCTGCATCTGCATGAGCAGATTGTTGGCACTGGCGCCGCCGTCCACCCTAAGCGAGGTGAGATTGATGCCTGAATCAGCCTTCATTGCCTCAAGCACATCATTTACCTGAAATGCCATTGATTCCAGAGTGGCCCTTATGACATGGTACTTGTTTACACCTCTCGTAAGCCCCACAATGGTTCCTCTCGCATACTGATCCCAGTACGGTGCCCCAAGCCCTGTAAATGCCGGCACCACATAGCAGCCGTTTGTATCCTTTACCTTTCTCGCCATGTACTCTGAATCAGTTGAGGAATCGATAAATTTCATCTCATCGCGGAGCCACTGTATTGAGGCTCCTGCCACAAATATTGAGCCCTCCAGCGCATATACCACCTTGCCGTCTATGCCCCAGGCTATTGTGGTTACGAGTCCATTCTTTGATGAAACAGGCATCTCACCTGTATTCATGAGAAGGAAGCAGCCGGTGCCATACGTATTTTTGGCTTCTCCTGCCCTAAAGCAGGTCTGTCCAAAAAGTGCTGCCTGCTGGTCTCCTGCCGCTCCCGCGATAGGAATCGGTCCCCCGAAGTACACCGGATTCACCTCACCATACACACAGCTTGACGGCATAGGCTTTGGAAGCATGCTCTTTGGTATGTCAAGCTCCTTAAGTATCTCATCATCCCACTTTAAGGTATTGATATTAAACATCATGGTTCTTGATGCATTGGAATAATCTGTAACATGCACCTGCCCCTGAGTGAGCTTCCATATAAGCCACGTCTCGACTGTTCCAAACAAAAGCTCGCCTCTTTCGGCTCTCTCCCTTGCTCCCGGCACATTGTCAAGGAGCCACTTGAGCTTAGTTGCCGAAAAATAAGCATCTATCACAAGACCTGTCTTTTTCCTAAAGTTCTCGGTAAGCCCCTTCTCCTTCAGTGAATCCGCATACTCTGCCGTGCGCCTGCACTGCCATACTATCGCGTGATAAACCGGCTCTCCCGTATTTTTGTCCCACACAATCGTGGTCTCTCTCTGGTTAGTAATGCCTATCGCACATATGTCGGCTGCCGTAGCCTGTATATTGGCCATTGCCTCCTTTGCCACCTCAAGCTGTGTGGCCCAGATTTCCTCTGCATCGTGCTCCACCCAGCCCGGCTTCGGGAAAAACTGCGTAAATTCCTTCTGTGCCACGCTGCACATCTCGCCCTTCTCATTGAAAAGTATACATCTGTTGCTGGTAGTGCCCGCATCTAATGCCATAATATACTTTGCCATGTAAAAATCCTCCAACCAATTATTCGGTACCTAAATACTACTATTATTATAGCATGATATTTAAGCTATTTCCATAAAATCAGTACTCACAGACTTCGATTTCAAGCATATGTCCTAAAATCTTTAATTCATCTGAACAATCTCCGTAAATCACCACAAAATGAGGCTCCCAGCCATCCTTTACACTTTGATTTACAATATCATAGCTCTTTTTGTCTGTCCTGACTACAATTGATGTTCCGCAAAACTGCTTAGGCTTGTCGAGAGCACTTCCTGTTGTGACAAAAAATCTAAAACTTCCATCTGCTTTTTGTCCTACTCTGAACACTGTGACTTTGTCAGCCGCCTTACAGCCAAAGTCCATTACAGGGCCAATCTTTCTGTTCGGATGCACTCCGATTGTTGCACCTGTGTCCTCTCTTGCGATAGAGCATGCAGCTGTTCCGCAATGCCAGAATGTAATTGTATTTTCACTCTCATCAAGAGACACCGGATCTCCGAAAAATACAGCCTGCTCAGATAATTTCATTCCCATATACATAGAGAGTGCTCCATATGTATCAGCCTCACAGCTTGCAGCAACCCCCATATCATTTAGCATAGCAAGCACGCCACAAACAGGTGTTCCAAACGCGGTAAAGAAATCAGGCCAGCATCTTGAAGAAAGTGCTCCAATATTATTTTCATCTACATACGCCTTATACGCCTTGCACAGTCTCGCAAAATCCTTTCGATTATTGTCAGGAGTCTTGTCAAGACCAACAGTACACTTAGTCATTTTATCGAGATATTCACTGCACTCATCATCGGTATAGCCCTTTGCCATATCAATAAGCTCTCTCGCCTCAATTGACTCAAGCGTTGCCCCAAATACCTTTTGCATGTCAGCATCCATTGCACGCCCAAATCCAAATCCCTGCGGTGTATGTCCGACTGAGGCAATCCTTAGATTTTTAAGCTCATTTTTAAGCCATGCTGCACGAATACAGGCACTAATTGTTTTCTTTGTCCTCTCCTCCTGTGGAGCTCCAAAGATATATTCAAAGTTACCATCCCTAAACGCAGCCAGAGCATTTCCTGCCGAATATGCTCCCGTCAATGAATTTAATCTCAACCGGCCTCCATCTATAACCGGCTCGCGAAGTGTCCAAAGCAGTACCGGACACGAGAATCTTTTAAGAACCTCACTCGCATAAGCTGCATTTGCAAAGGTTATATTCTGTAAAATTATAAGGGATGGCTCTATTGTATCAAGAAAAATAGTTAAATCCTGAATTGATAAAAGCATTTTATCCGGTACAATTGCAGCATCCGTTATTGTATTTAATAGGTCTATTGATTTTTCAAATTCCTTCTGTGCGCTCTCCAAATGAAATGTCGGAACCCCGACCGGCACATATGCCACCTGAAATTTTGTCATATATTTTACCTCCAATAAAATTTTCAAAAACTACTTAACCATAAGCAGTATTCCTGATATAAAAAGTAATATGTAGGTGAGCTTCATAAATATTTCCTGGCTCATCCTCTTTACAAGCACTGAGCCTGCTGCCATTCCCGCTATCAAAAACGGAATCGATATGCATTGAGTCATAACAAGCCCTGCATTCCACATTCCCGCACATATATCCTGAACAAGTATCATCGAATTTAATATAATCCAAACAGTAGAAATAGTTGCTCTAAAGCTTGTCTTTTCCTTTATCTCATTGGATAAATACCCTATCAGAAGCGGTCCGCCTGACACAAACATACCATGAACTATTCCCGCACCAATAAGTAACAGCATTGATTTCCATGATGATTTTTCTTTTGTATCACGCTGCCTTTGCCCATATATGCTGTAAAACCCATGTATTGCAAGAAATATCACAAAAATACCCAGAAACTTGTATAATACTGCATCATATCCTGCAAGTGCGTTCTTTAGAAAAAAGCCGCCAAAGATTCCTATAGCCATGACGATGACTACCTTTTTCAACTGCTTCCAGTCTACATGTTTCCATTGTGTAACAAAGACATACACTCCGGCAAGAATACCAAGCACATTTAATATCGGCTTAGCGACATCATATCCCACCAGAATTAGGCTTGGAGGCATTGCGAGGATGGTCCCCGCAAAGCCTGTAATGCCCTGAATCACATTTGTCAGAAAAATTATTATGTAAAATAAAACAGTGTTCATTTATTTGACTCCATATTTTTCTCTGATTTCTTCAAATATATCAGCAAACTCACTATTTTTTCTGTAGAAGGCAGGCGTATAGCCAAGCTCGGCTGATACTGTTATTTCTCCGCCGTGATACTCTTCGCCTGTCCACAAATGTACCCATTCATCCTGTGGCAGATACACATCCCATTCATGCTTATCCTGCTCATAAACAGGTGCTATCAGCATATCTCTTCCAAAAAGATACTCATACTGTATGTCATAAGCTTTCTCATCAGACTCATAATGCATGAACAAAGGTCTTTGCACCGGATGTCCACTGTCTGCATTCTCTTCAACAAGTGTCTTTGTATACGGTGCAAGCATCGTGTATACATCAACGAGTCTCGCCAGCCGCTCCATGGTATCCTCATCATCGTAATACTGAAAATTGGTATCCGGTCTGTTTCCCTCATGTGTCCTCATAAATGGTGTAAACATCGCCATCTCAGCCCATCTGAGAAACAGCTCCTTTGTACGAGTATTATCAAAAAGCGATGTATAGCCTCCAATATCACTATGCGTGAGCCCACATCCCATCATTCCTGCACTAAGTGCTCCGCAGATAACAGATGCGAGTCCATCATGTATTGTAAAGTCAACAGACTGATCGCCGGCCCACAGCAATGTGCAGTATTTCTGGCTTCCGGCACCTCCGGCACGCATGAAGTAAACCACATCTCCAAGCTTTCCTGACTCTTTTACTGCCTCATAGTTACACTTTGCCCATAGCACCGGCCAGTGATTGTGCTCAATCATAGGTGATTTGCCGCTGTATAAGCATATATCATCTGTAGGCAGATACTCTCCAAAGTCTGCCATCCAGCCATCAATGCCTATACCAAGTGTGTATTCTTTAATAATATCCTTAAACCACTCGAATGCCTCCGGGTTTGTGAGATCCACAACTCCACAATAAAATTCACCAAAATCCACGAGATAATCACTGCCATCTGCCTTTGTTGCAAAATAGCCTTTTTCCCTGCCTTCCTTATAGAGCTCACCATCATTTACCAGATATGGATTAACATATCCTAAAAATTTTATGCCATTTGCATTTATCTCTTTAATCTTCTTTGGCAGATCCGGATACATTTCCTTGTGATATTTCCAGTCCCATTGGAGTCTCTTTCCGAATGATGTCACTCTCTTTCCGCACCAATCCTGGCACCATATGCCAGCTACCTTGATGTTCTTATCAAGGGTCTTATCAAGCAATCCAAATGACCTTTCATTTCCACCCTGAACACCAATTATGAGCCCATTGTATACCCAATCCGGGAGCTTTGGCTGTCTTCCAAAATATGCTGTAAGTCTCTCAAGCAGTTTGAGATATGTATCAGCACACTCTATACGGATCTGCTTAGGCACCTCCCAGATCTGCAGCTCATGAAAGCTGTCATTTCTGAAATCAAAATCAGCATATGCTGTTGAATCCACATGCAGATAATATTTATTTGTGGAAACAAAGGTTGGCTGTGGATAATTTGTGTTGTAATAGTCTCCTCCTGCCTTATTTTCTACATCCGAACGCCATGTAACGTAGGTTGTCTTATCACGTCCTACACCCGGTTCAGATGTCCAGATAGGAAAATTTCTTCCACGCAGATTAAAGTAAGACATCTGCTCACCGCAGCCATAGCATTTTTCCTCTTTATCTGCGGCTACCCTAAACCAGAATCGGTTAATCCTGTCATCCTTTTGTTCAAAATCAATGGTACACAGATTTTCGTCACATTTAATTTTCGCAATGATATAGCTTTCAAAGCATAGTCTGACTGTATCAGCTGTCTGAATCACATCTGTGAGCTTTAGTGGAAAACGCTCGGTAACATAATCTGTTATCTTGAAGTTACCTCTGTACATATCAACATCTTCCTGTCCTACTCCGACATAAATCATCGGTCTTTCTTTGCTATGCTCCAGAATCCTTTTTTCTCCCACAAAAAGCTGAAATTCATTATCATTTACTTTAATCTGCATTTAATAACCTCCCTAAGCTGTCTTTTTACGCTTGTTCATCTCTTTCACAATCAGAACAATTGTCTCAATCACAAATATTGCTGTTACAATAGCAATTCTTACTACATTTTTGTTCTCTGTTGCAATTCCTGCAGGCGAGAAAATGAAATACTCATATACCAGGAATGAAACAAGCCAGATTGCAAAAGCATTTTTATGCTTCCATGCTGTCATATCATAGCCATCATTTCTTGAAGCACTCTTGTCAAATACCTTTGTATTTGGTGCAATCTTGCTGCATACAAAGATGATTACAAGCATGATAACAAATGAGATAGCGTATATATACATATAATTAATTCCACTAACAGCATTTGTGAATGGTGTGTCAATATGTGGGAAGATAAACTTGTAGCATGCGTAGAATGCAATATGGAATATTGTTGCACATATTGCTCCAAGCTTAGAGCCCTTCTTTGAGAACATTCCTACAAGCACCATTGTAATGATAGGAATATTATAAAAACCTGTAAAGCTTCGTCCGAAATCATAAAGTCCTGTGCTAAGCACATCAAGGAATGGTGTAAAGATAATGGCAAATGCTGCAAAGCCCCATCCAATTTTCTTTGCAAGTTTTACTGTAGCTTCCTCTGAGAGATTTGGGTTAAAAATCGGCTTATAAATATCAATCATAAATACGGTACTAGCTGCATTGAGAAATGAATTATAAGTTGAGATAATTGATCCAAACAATGCTGCACAAAACAGTCCTACAGCCGGCCATGGCAATGACCTAGCTACAAGTGAAGGATATGCAAAATCCTTGCTTGTAAGACTTGGTACAAGTCTTGCTGCGATTACTCCGGGAATAACAAGAAGTAATGGTACCATCATCTTTAAAAAGCCTGAAAGTAAAACTCCCTTTTGTCCTTCCTTTAAGTTTTCAGCACCAAGTGCTCTCTGAATAAGTACTTGGTTAGTACCCCAGTAAAACAGATTTGCAAGCAGCATACCTGTAAAAATACATGCAAATGGTACAGGATCATTTTTTCCACCAATCGCATTGAGCTTTGCCGGTTCAGATGTAATAACATCCTTCACACCGACAATAAATCCACCTCCGCTTAATTTTCCAACAGCTATAAAACCAAATACGACTACAAGCACTGAGCCTAAAACAAGTAAAATTCCATTGATTGTGTCTGATACAGCTACTGCTCTCATACCTCCAAGTACGGCATATAGTGCACCAATAATACCTACAAGCACTATAAGAATTGTAAGTGCCATACCCTCGCTGATTCCAAATACTGTAGCAAAATCAAAAATCTGCTCAAATGCTATAGCGCCTGCGTACAGACATACAGGAATTCCGATTACTAAATATCCAATAAGAAATAGGATAGAAACCATACGGCGTACACCAACGCCATACCTCTCCTCCATAAACTCCGGCAGCGTTGTATATCCTTTTCTAAGATACATCGGCAAAAACACAAAAGCCATAATAATTGTGGCTATAACCGCTGTTGCTTCCCATGCCATGCCTGACATATTAGCTGCATATGACTGTCCCGACAAACCTACCAGATTTTCTGCCGACAGATTCGTAAGCAGCATTGAGCCTGCAATGAAAAAACCTCCAAGTCCATTTCCGGCAAGGAAATAACCCTTTGCCGTTTTCTGGTCATCGCTATTCTTCACTATCTTTCCTGAAATAATTCCAACCAGTGCTGTGAAAAGCACAAATGTCACCAAAGTAAATACTAAATGCTCCATAAAATCCTCCAATTTAATAGAAAAAATATACATCGATTTGTTGAAACTAACTATTCACATTCAATCTCTTACATGATATACTTTTTCTGAAAAATGTTTTCCCACGCAACCGAAAGCACAGTAATATGTCCAGTATTCAGTCTTTCGGTCACGTGGTTTTTTAATAATAAAGTTTCTTATTCTCTCCAAGCAATCCAGGATATGCCCCTTGTTTTATCAATGGTTCTCTATCGGGATGTGCTATTACCCACTTATTCTTTTGCAGGAGCAGTCTCTCTTCTCCTATAGCAGCTTCATCTGCCCCTCCATTATTGAGCGGTGTATTGGTTCCCCTTGGAAGAATCACAACATCCTTAAATCCAATATCTGACACCCTACATGGTGATAGATGAAGTGTCGTCTGGTACATCTCTATTGCTGTACCCTTTTCCACAAAAAATACCTTTGCATCTTCAATACGATATGTATTGTCTTTTATCTCCCATGTATGTCCCAGCACCAGCATAAAGTCAGTTACCGCTATATTGATTTCACTGCCCTTATGATACTCAAAACCGTTGTATGTTGTGTTTCTGCCGTTACAGTAGCCTATCTGTATAGGCATCTCTCCATATATACGATTTTTAAAAAACTCTGCTATATGTGTACGTTCAAGCTCTTCTACTGAAGCCACATATATATTTCCTTTCTCAGGAATTACAGTATTTTGTTCCATAAATGAAATAAGTTCGTTGCAATTGATATTTGAAATCACCCTTCCGTAAGTTTCAAAACATGGATCAGTGACACTGTATATAGTCACATCATTTTTTTCATTCAAATGTTTTAACATATTTCCCCCACTTATCTTTGCATTGCCTTGACAGCCTTTATAGTAGCGCAGAAATCTTCTTTTCCAAAGCCAAGCTCCATCGCCTTGTCATATACCTGTTTTGCAGCGTTTTCTCCTTGAAGCTTTAATCCACTCTCCTTTGCCATATTCATGCAGATATTCACATCCTTGTACATGTTTTCAATCGAAAAGGCAGTGGTGTAATCCTCATTTTTGATTGGCACATTTTTGGAATCCAGATAAAAGTTCTGTCCGCCACCATATGAGATAGCTGTAGTATAGCTTTCTATATCTATTCCATATGCCCCTGCAAGTGTCAGTGTCTCATTTACACCATTTTGAATCTGTGATACAAGCGCGTTATGGCAGATTTTCATAACCAGACCTTTTCCGTTTCCGCCCATCCTGATGATATTTTCTCCCATATAGGAAAGAATCGGCATAGCCTTCTCACATGCTTTTTCATCTCCACCGACATATATTCCGAGCTTTCCTGCAATAGCAGCAGGCTTCGATTTCACAACCGGTGCGTCCACAAACTCTGCGCCCGTCTTCTTTACCATTTCAGAAATCTCAACAGAAACAGATGGATCTATCGTGCTCATATCAATACAGAGCTTCGTATCATCAAGTGCCGGTAAAACCTCCTTATAAACAGCCATCGAATGTTCTGACTTTGGAACCATTGATATAATTACGTCTGATTTTTCTGCCAGCTCAAGCGAACTGCTGCAACCGATTGCACCCTTGCTCTCCAGTAGCTCTACCTTCTCCTTTACGAAATCAAATACATATACCTCATCATCATGCTTCTTCACTATATTCTCACTCATGGACTCCCCCATGATTCCGAGTCCTACAAATCCAATTTTCATTGCTTATCAGCGCCTCCCTGTTTCATCTATTCTGTAACTGTATTATCCCATGCATTCTGGAATGTCTCAAGTCCCTGTCTGGTATATGCATGCTTGATACTGTCCTTGTATACTGCAAGGCCTGTTGTAACGATATCTGCTCCTGCAACCGCACAGTCTACAATCTGCTTAGGTGTACGGATAGCCGCACAGATAATCTGTGTCTTTCCCTTATATCCGTAATTGTCATAGATATCTGAAATAGCCTGAATGTACGCTTTACAATCCTCTCCATTTGCCTCTTTCCAGCCGATGAAAGGTGAAACAAAAAGCGAATTATTCTTTGCCGGCAGAATAGCCTGTGCCGGTGAGAATACGAGTGTCACATTTGTTCTGATTCCCTCTGCCTCGAGTCTTCTTGCTGCCTGAATACCGGCCTCTGTGCACGGAATCTTGATAACAAAGTTGCTGCAGATAGCTGAAATCTTTCTTGCCTCTGCTACCATCTCATCTGCATCATCAAGGTGTGGGTTGATTTCAACCGAAATAGGGAATTTCTCGTATCCCTCGATTCCTTCCTCCTTAACCCAGTCTGCCATCTCACTGATTACAGTAAGGAAAGGCTTTCCGCTTACCATTATGTGACGTGGATTTGTTGTCACTCCATCAATACCAAATGTATGGTATGCCTCCTTGATTTCTTCGATTTTTGCACTGTCCAGAAAATACTTCATGATTGTTTCCTCCTTGATGGTTAGTTAAATTTGTTAATTAATTGTTGTAAAAAATATAAGCCGTTATGTTTTTCTCTTGGCTTCTGTTTGTATTATATTACTATAGCATTGACTTTTCAATAGTATATAACGTTGCAAAAGCATTTTCAGCTATTTGTTTAAATTTATTAATCATTTTTTGTGCAATATGCAATAGCCATAAAAAATAAGCAGATAAAACTACTTTTTATTATAAAAAACCACCCGGAACTTTTTGCGTTCCGAGCGGTTTTTTAGTTAATCCTGTGATTGTACAGCTCTATCCTTATATGTCAGCTATTATTATCTACTTGCTACAGCTCTTCCTCTACCATGCTCTTCTCTCTGTTGAACGCATCATAGATACATGGAATTACTATAAGCGTAAGGATGGTTCCGTATACGAGACCTCCTATTATTGCGATTGCCATCGGCTTTATCATATCTGAGCCATCTCCGATACCTATCGCCGATGTAAACATTGCGAGTATGGTGGTCATCGCTGTCATCAGTATTGGACGAAGCCTTGTACGGCCTGCATCTATGATTGCCTCATGCTTGCTCATGCCCTCTCTCCTGGCCTGATTGATGTAATCAATGAGCACGATTCCATTATTTACAATGAGGCCTGCCAGCATGATGAAGCCAAGCATTGATATGATTCCGAGCTCATTTCCCGTGATGAAAAGAGCTATAAAGCCTCCTGTAAACGCAAGAGGTATACAGAACATGATAATAAACGGTGAAAGCAATGACTGGAACTGCGCCACCATGATAAGATAGATAAATATCACTGCAAGCACAAGCATAAGTCCAAGCTGACTCATTGACTCATTTATTGTCTCATCCTCGCCCTCCATGTCTATTGAATAGCCATCAGGAATGCTAAGTTTATCAATTTTTGATTTAATTTTATTGCTTAGTAATGTTACATTATGGTTTTCATCAACCGCACCTGATACTGTAATATATCTGGTCTGAGCATCTCGGTGAATGGTACTCAGGGTCTGTTCCTGTGAAATAGTGCAGATATCACTGAGCGGAATCTCCTTTTCACTGCCATCATTATCCTTATAGGTAAATGTAAGGTTTTTGATGTCGTCCACAGTCACATCAGACTGCTCTGCAGATTGTAGGTATACCTCATAGTCCTTTATGTCGGTCGTAATGGTTGTTGCGCTCTTTTGAGATGATATCTCACCGGATACGAGCTGGTATACCTGAGCCACCGTATAGCCATACTTTGCTGCTTTTTCCTTATCCACAGTTATCTTAAGCTCACTGGTTGTATCGCCAAGACCGTCATCTATATCTGTCACTCCATTTGTGTCCTTAAGGATATCTGCCACATCACCTGCAAGCTTCTGCAGCTTGTCTATATCATTACCCTTAATCCTGACAGAGAGACCACTTCCGAAAAACTCTGATGAGTCCATAGCCTGCGAAGATGCTGTTACCTTGCAGTCCAGATTCTTTGTGCGTTTTTCAATTTCATCTATTACCTTATCCGATGAAACATCCGACTTCTCATCAAGCAATATATACATGCTCACGCTGTCGCTTCCTGAGCTCATCAGGTTCATGGTCGAGCTGCCGCCTGCTGTAGCTCCTATTGTGTCTATGCCCTTTATATCAGATATTTTGTCCATAACCTTATCAGACAGCTCTGTAAGCTGCTTGAAGTCAAGCTTTTCGTCATCCTTTGCCTCTATGGTAAGTGAAATCTGATTTGACTCCATGTCCATATCCATAAATGTCATTCCCCTTGACATGCAAAGTGCGCCACTGCCGACTAAAAGCACTACTGCCGCAATAAATACCACCGGCTTAAATCTAAGACATATACCGAGCACATTTCCATACCAGTCCTTAAAACGGTCAAACCATGGATGCTTTATATCCTTCGTTTTTTTGAGCATGCCTGAAGCAATTGCCGGTACAAATGTGAGTGCCACTACAAGAGATGCCATAAGAGTAAACGCTACCGTAAGTGCCAGGTCTACAAAGAGCTGTCTCGTGATTCCATCAGTAAAAATGATCGGCGCGTACACACTTACCGTGGTAAGTGTAGAGGCAAAAATGGCTCCTGCCACCTGATTTGCACCCTCAACAGCCGCCTTCTTTACCGAATATCCCTCTCCCCTTAATCTGTAGATATTCTCGATTACTACGATTGAATTATCCACCAGCATTCCTATTCCAAGCACAAGTCCCGACATAGAAATGATATTTAAGGTGATATCCGTAAAATACATAAGCACCACAGCCACAATAACCGATAGCGGTATAGATGCTGCGATAACAAGTGTCGGCTTTATATCCTTTAAGAACAAAAGCAATACGAAAATGGCAAGTATTGCTCCCACTATCATATTTTCCATAACACTCTTTACTACCATGTCGATGTATACGCCCTGATTCATGAGCACTGTGGTATGTAATCCGTCATTTTCCTTTTCCAGCGAATCAAGCTTGTCTAAAAGACGGTCTGTGACATCTCCTGTAGAGTAGCCGGTCTGCTTCTCCATGGAGAGCATTATTCCGGGATTACCGTTGACTATCGCATATGTCTCATCCGAGTTGTCAGTCATCTCAACATCTGCCACATCACTGACATGAATAGGAGCTATTCCATCAAGCTTCATATCCATAAGCACCAGATTTGTTAAATCATCAATTGATTTTATCTCATCTCCCACCTGTACTATGTACTGCGTGCCATTTGAATCATTTACATAGCCTGCAGGCATATCAAAATTCTGTGCGACGAGCAGCTGCGAGAGTGAGTCAATTGTTAAAACTGCATTTAAGTTTGACTTGTCAAGTGCATCATCCTTACTCTTTTCAAGCTCCTTTTTTGAGCTGTCAAGAGATGCCGCTGCTGTTGCAAGCTGTGCTGACTGCTGTCCTATGCTTATAGAGCTGATGGCTGCCTGACTGTTTAGATTATCATATGCATCTAAAAGTGCTGTCTCTCCTTGTGCTATCTGGTCAAGCCCGCTTTGGCACTGCTCTATACCTGTATTCACCTGAATGAGAGTCTGCGCTATCGCTGACGCTGCCGCAGGCAGATCATCTGCTGTGTTTACGGTGATTCCAAGCGCCGAGAGACCTGAAAACTGTGCTGAAATCTGCTTATCAACCTGCTCAAGCTGCGCTTTGAGTGCTGTGCCCGCTTCACCCGGTGCATTTGCGCCCTCTTTGAGTGACGGAATTGTCTTTGTATATGTATCACTATTCATGAAGTCTGAAAGAGCTGACTGAATTGTTTCAAGCTGGCTCTTCTGCTCATTTAAGCTTGCAAGAGTACTCTCCAGCTGAGTCTTCTGCTCTGCAAGCTTTGCCTTTTGCTCCTTTAGCGTATCCACTCCCGCACTCATCTGATCCGATGCAGATGTGATTGCGTTTTGTCCGCTCTCTATCTTTGCGCTTGCATCATCCATCTGACTTTTTGCATCGTCAAATTTCTTTGAAACGGCATTATTTATTTTCTCATTGAGCGCATCTATCTTGGCCTGATTCATCGTGACCTGTATCTGCTCGGTGAGCTCACCTGTCGCAGTCACTGATGCGACTCCCTCTGTACTCTCAATTGCAGGCTTAAGTGTGTTTTCCACAAAGTCAGTGATTTCCGACTTACTTTTCCCATCCATATCCACAGCAGTCATCATGATTGGAAGCATGTCCGGATTTATCTTCATAATGGTCGGAGTACCCACTCCATCCTTCCAGCCAGCCTTGACCTGATCTATTTTCTGCTGCATCTCTATCACTACAGAATCCATGTTGGCATTCTGCTCATACTCGCATGTCACCAGAGAATAGCTGTTATATGACATTGAGCTTACGTTTTTGATATTGGACGTAGTTGCCATAGCTGCTTCAAGCGGCGCGGTGACATCGCTCTCCACCTCCTGTGGACTTGCTCCCATATCTGTTGTCACGATAAGTGCATACTGAAAGCTCATATCCGGCAGCAGATCTGTCGTCATCCTGCCAAGCGATACAACACCGAGTACTATTACCAGCAGTACTCCTACAAGTACAGTAAAAGGCTTTTTTACACTATATCTTGATATCATCTGACCCCTCCTTCTTCTTTTCTTTGATAATGTCCTGCCTTAGTTTGATAGACAATGTGATTACTGCGATTTTCACAATAAATTTAATTCGCTGTTATACTTTTATTATACAATGTGGCGGATTGCAACTCAATTGGTTTATACTTTTTTAAGAGTTTTTAACAATAAAAAAGACACCCAATTATACGATTAATATAATTCGATGTCCTTAAATGTCTTTAAATATCTTTTATTTATTTTAGCTTCAAATGCCCTCTTCCTCAATCTCATCCTCATCATCATTGATACCTGCAACAGCACTTGTAACGGCTCCGATTACAGCGACAAGTGCAAAGATGATAACTAAAAAAATAACTATAAAGAATGCTACTAAAAAACCTGTATCTGTCATATAATTTACCCCCATAGCTGTCTCACAGCTTCTTTAAAATATAGTTTTAGTTTAACACACTTGTCTGTAAATAACAATATCGTAAAGGGCTAAATTATTGACTAAATATTGACTAAAATATTGATTTATGAAATTGCTCAGTCCTTGATCTGCATACCGTTTGCATCCATATGATAGCCTTCAGTCATGATCAGCTTTGATACCGGAACTATCTCATAGCCCATGTCCTGCAGCTTCGTGAGCATCTCATCGAGTGCCTGCGAGGTGTATTTTGCGCCTAGATGGCAGAGTATTATCGAGCCACAATCCAGGCTTTTGTGATTGCACACTGTATCTATAATGTTTTGCATACCATAGTTTTTCCAATCGAGCGAATCCACATCCCACTGGATTGGATAATAGTCACAGCCATACACTGTGTCAATCAGTTCATTGTTGTACGAGCCGTATGGCGGTCTGAATACCTTCATATCCTTTCCGGTCAACTCCTTGACCTTTTTGTGCACATCCATTATCTCTGTCTTCATCTCGCCTGCAGTGATTGTTGCCATATCATAGTGGTGCTCACTGTGATTTCCGGGCTCATGCCCTTTTTCAACCAGCGTCTTTACACATTCAGGGTTATCACTCACAAAACCTCCTGTCATAAAAAATGTAGCCTTTACGTTGTGCTTGTCAAGTGTCTCCATCATACTGTCAAAATCCTCTGCTCCCCAGGCACAGTCAAATGAAAGGGCTATCTTTTTTTCTGTTGTCTGAACCGAATATACAGGCAGCTTTCTGTCCCCGAACTGACTCACAGCACTGCTAAGTGTCTCCATCACCTCTATATTTTTCAGCTGCGATATGTCATACTCTCTGCCATATAAAGCGCCTGTAATAAGAAGCGCCGACAGCAGCACTCCAAAAAGGAATCTGTGTCGGCGTTTCTTTCGTTTTGTCCCATTATGTAGTTTTGTATTTTGCATGTATGCTCTGTATTCACTCATGCTATATACTATTCTTTATTATCACAAATTATGAATAATGAAATAACTCTATTTCAGTTCTTCTGCCCTTCCGATAAACTCAAGCACTACCTCAATCGACTGATGCGCAGCCTTCTCCGCAAAGGTCTGGTAGTCTGTCTCGCCGCCGTCGCCGTCTGATATTGAGCGAAGAATGGCAAATGGCACCTTGTTCACATAGCACACATGACCTATGCTGCCGCCCTCCATCTCTGCTGCGATTGCATCAAAGGTATTCGAAATATAATCCTTCTGCTCCTTTGTGGCAATAAACTGATCTCCTGTTGCGATATTGCCCTTTTTGTAGTGGATATTCCTGTCAGCTAAGCATGAGCACATGAGCTCCACCATTTTTGTATCTGCCGGAAGCAGAATCATATTGATGCCTGAGAGAAGTCCCTTCGGATCTCCGATTGGCGATGTATCCATATCGTGCTGCAGCACGTTTGTGGCTACTGCCACGTCAAGCACATTTAAGTCCTTTGTCAAAGTTCCTGCCACTCCGATATTGACAATCATATCTACATCATATTTCAAAATCATGGCCTCTGCACATATTGCCGCAAACACCTTTCCTATTCCGCATTTTGCCGCAACTACATACTGATCACCGATTTTACCCTCAACAAACTCCACTCCGCTGTAAACCTCTGTCTGTGTGTCTGTCATCTGAGCCTTTAAGTCATCGACCTCCATCTGCATTGCACCAATTACACCTATTGTCATTTTATTTCTCCATTCCTGCTATCTTACTATTATATTATCTTTCTATATAACTATCCAGAACCACTGAGAACCCAAGACTGATGCGTCATACGCACATGTAAGCATCAGATTTTCCTGTACTCAATACAACTTCTGTCAAAGCTTAATACCTGTTTACTGTGGATAAGTAAACTCCATATTTGTCTGGCTCTCAAGCACCTTTAGATATGCACGGCACTCCTTCTTTGCCTCGTCAAGTGACAGATTCTCGTAATGTCCGCACTCTATGGCTGATGCACCAAACACCGGTCCATCATACTCTAGTATCTGTTTTAAGACCTCTTTGGTGATTTCAAAAACCTTTCCCGGCTCAACATCCCTCACAACGAGATAGAATCCTGTCTGACAGCCCATCGGTCCAAAATATACCACATCATCTGCAATCTCAGAGTTTCTCACACATGTTGCAAACATATGCTCCACTGAGTGCATAGCTGAATTGGACATATAATCGCCTGCATTAGGTTTTCTTGTACGAAGGTCGTATGTAACGATTTCTCCATCTTTTCTTGAAATATAAAATCCAGGTTTAAGAATATTATGATTGATTGTAAAGCTTTTAATTCTTTCCATAAAATTGTTTCTCCTTACTTAGTTGCTGCCTCAAACTGCTTCAGATAATCCTCAAATACATTGAGTGCATCATCCACAGGCTTTGGTGTGCTCATATCGACACCGGCACTCTTTAGCAGCTCGATTGGATTCTTCGAGCATCCACCGCACAGGAAATTTCCTATATACTTATCCACAGCAGGCTTTCCCTCCTCAAGTATCTTTTTTGAAAAAGCAACTGCTGCCGAATAGCCCGTCGAGTACTGATATACATAGTACGGTGTGTAAAAATGCGGTATGCGCATCCACTCATATGATATCTCATCATCCACGCGCATATCCGGTCCGTAGTACTGCACATTCAGCTCATGCCACAGCTCATTTAGCACATCCTTGGTAACCGGCTCGCCCTTTTGCATTTTCCGGTGAGCTATATGCTCAAACTCTGCAAACTGCGCCTGCCTGAAAAGTGTCGTCCTGAAGCCGTCCAGAAAATGTGTCATGAGATATTTTCTCTCATTCTCATCCTCACAATGCTCAAGCATATAGTGCATTAGAAGCGACTCATTGCAGGTGGATGCAACCTCTGCCACAAAAATCAGATATCCCGCGTAGGTGATGCTCTGATGCTCATTTGAATAGTATGTATGCATCGCATGTCCCATCTCATGAGCCAGCGTAAACACACTGTCCAGATTGTCGGCATAGTTCAAAAGCACATACGGATGAGTGCCGTAAGCGCCCCATGAATACGCACCGCTTCTCTTGTTCTCATTCTCATATACATCTATCCAGCCACTCTCCATGCCAGCCTTAAGTGTGCTGACATACTCATCGCCCATAGGCTCAAGCGCCTTTGCCACAAGCTTTTTCGCCTCATCATAGGTGTATGTGGTCTGTACATTGTCCACGATCGGTGCAAACAAATCATACATATGCAGATGCTCCACACCTAAAAGCTTCTTCCTAAGTGCCATGTACCTGTGCAGAGCCGGCAGATGTGCATGAACCGTCTCAATCAGATTGTCATAGACACTCTCAGGAATATCGCCACCGGATAAATACATGGCCCTTGCACTGTCATATTTTCTTACCCTTGCATAAAAAGTGTCATTTTTCAGCTTGCTGATGTACATCATGGAAACAGTATTGCTCCACTTCTTGTACGAATCATACACTCCGCGGAACACCTGCTTGCGCAGACTTCTGTCCTTGCTGCTTAAAAAGTCTATGAAATTGCCGTGCGTGATACGTATTTTATTTCCCTCGACATCAGTGATATACGGGAATTTGATATCCGCATTGTTGAACATGCTGAATATATTCTCCGGCGCTGCAGCCATCTCACCGCACTGCGCCAGGATATTCTCCTCTGCAGCCGATAAGGTATGCTCTTTCTGACGCATTATCTCATCAATCGCACGCTTATAGTGCATAAGCTCATTGCTCTCACTGTAAAAGCTCTCAAGCCTTTTATCATCTATCTGCAAAATCTCCGGACTCGCAAATGCCAGCGCACCTGATGCCTGAACAGTCAGTGTCTCTGCCTTTGACACATATGCCTGATATTTCGACACAGCAGTGTCCTGATGCGAGCGCTCATTCGCATAGACCACTATACGCTCTAAATAATAAGACAACTCATCCTGCTTCTTAAAAAAATCAAGCAGCGTTGCTGCACTGTCGGCCAGATGTCCCTTAAGTCCGGATAGATTTTCTGCAAGCTGTGACGCTTTTTCGCACTCAGCCTCCCACAGCTCATCTGTATCATACATATCCTCAAGCTTCCATTTGTACTCGTCTGAGATTTCATCTCTCTTTTGAAGCCTTTTCTCACTCATTTTGTGTTACCTTCTATCTTACTCTTTTTATTTAGAATCCCACACATCTGCTCTGCAAAATGCATATAGACGTGTGGGATATATGTGAATTATAACAATTAAGCTCTACTTTGTAATTAAAGTGCCCATACCACCTGAAACAGTCTTGCCCTCTTTATTGAGCTTTGTGATAAGCACCGAACGGATGGCAGAGTCACCGATAAAGTCGATAGCCGCCTCAATCTTTGGAGCCATGGTACCCTCATCAAACTCGCCTGCTGCAAGGTACTTCTTTGCCTCATCGACAGTCATGGTATCAAGCGGCTTCTCATCCTCCTTGCCATAGTTCAGGCAGACCTTGTCAACGCTTGTAAGTATAACAAGTCTGTCTGCATCAAGAGTATCTGCAAGCTTTCCTGCTGCAAGATCCTTCTCGATAACAGCACTGGCGCCCTGAAGCTTATTATCCTGTGCTAAAACAGGAATTCCGCCGCCACCGCATGCGATAACAACCTGATCCGCATCAACAAGAGCCTTAATAGCATCCTTTTCCACTATATCAACAGGCTTTGGAGCTGCCACAACTCTTCTGTAGCCTCCCTCAACCTGTGTCACATGGTTGCCCTTTTTCTCCTCTTCCTCAGCCTCAGCCTCTGTCATAACACGGCCGATGATCTTTGTCGGATGATAAAAAGCCTCATCATATGGGTCAACAACCACCTGTGTAAGTATTGTTGAAACGGTCTTGTAAATTCCTCTGCCAAGAAGCTCTGTACGGATAGCATTCTGTAAATCATATCCTATATAACCCTGGCTCATTGCAGAGCAGACAGCTGTAGGTGTAGCTGTATACTCAGGATAAATCCTGCAAAACTCAGACATAGCGGTGTGAATCATGCCCACCTGAGGTCCGTTGCTGTGTGTGATAACAACCTCATAATCGTCCCTGATAAAATCTGCAACTGCCTTTGCTGTATGCTTTGTAGCCTCGTGCTGCTCCGGAAGAGTTGTTCCAAGAGCATCATGTCCGAGTGCAATAACTATTTTTTTCTTCTTCATGCCGACCTCCTATGCTGCATCCGCTCAATGTGTATTATATCTCATAATCATAAACCGATGTGTATACTATTATAAATCTACATATAAACCATCAGTTTTAAAGAATTCCTATGCGGTGCAAAAAGTAAAATTATTTATATACATTATCTAATATTTTAGGGAATTTGTCTAGTACTTTGAACTGATTTGAACAACATTTCCGCCACAGCGTAAGCCCCGGGCACCTGTGACTCACACGTACTCTTGCAGGAGCGAATAGCGAAGTGGCTTAGATACTGTAGAAATTATGCCCATGAAACGCAGAAACACCCCTGCATGGACGCAGGGGTGAGGAGAAAACGCGCCGGAATTACTGCTGGATATCTTTTGCAGAGCTTAAGGTTACTTCAACCTTGCTCTCTTCGTACTGTCTGCCACTCTGACGGGCAACAGTAAGAGTAACCTTATCTCCGGCCTTGTAGCTCTTTAACGCTGACTGCAGCTCTGTCATAGAAGAAATCTTTGTGCTGTCAACAGCAGTGATGATATCTCCCTCCTGTAAGCCGGCATTTGCGGCACCTGAACCAGCTGAAACAGATGAAACATACACACCCTGTGGGAAGCCATAGGCTACCATCTCAGATGAAACATCACCACCCTTGATACCAAGGTATGCCTGATTCTCATTAGTATATTTTCCATCCTGGATAAGGCTCTCAATAATAGGCTTTGCAACCGACATAGGAATTGCATATCCGATACCCTCAACATCAGTTGAAGAATATTTTACAGAGTTTATACCGATAACCTCGCCATTTTCATTTAAGAGTGCTCCACCACTGTTTCCAGGGTTTATGGCTGCATCTGTCTGGATAAGCTTGTTGTTGGTAACAGTCTCACCTGTCTGTGAATCCTGTGTAGTAACAGTTCTGTTAAGCGCACTTACTATACCTGTTGTGACAGACTGTCCGTATCCAAGTGCATTACCGATAGCAATCGCAGGACTTCCAACAGCTACACTATCAGAATCTCCGATTGTAGCAATCTTGATATTTGAGTAAGTGTCTTTTCCAAGGTCTGCTTTCTTTACACGTACAACTGCAAGATCGTCATCCGGATCTGTTCCTCTGATTTCTGCCTTTACCACAGAATCATCATCAAACTGTACTGTGAGCTCTTCTGAATCTGCCACAACATGATTATTTGTAGCAATATAAAGATAATCATCATCCTCACTCACAATAATTCCTGAGCCACAGCTCTGAGACTGCTGTGACTGCCTTCCGAAAAAGCTGTTGTAGGTTACTGTTCCTGTATTTGTGATAGCAACGATGCTAGGCATAACCTCATCAACAATAGATGATACATCTGTCAGATCCTTTGCATCCCCTGAGGATGTCTGCTTAGTCCCACCGGATGTTGTAGTGGTAAGCTTTGCACTTGCAGTAGAAGAATTTGAAATAGCTCTCGTGCCAATATAGCTTACTCCTGTGAAAACTCCGCCTCCGACGAGTCCGAAGATAAGAGCTGCAGCTACTGTCTTTGCTGCAAATGGTCCAAATGCACCAGGCTTTCTAGGTGCTCTCTGTTTCTTAGGCTTTACAGTCTGCTGGTATGCCTGACCATTCATATTCATCCGGCTATATGAATTGTCTGTCGAACCTGCTGATGTGCCGCCATATGCATTATTATTTGTGCCTGAATTATACGACTGATTAGAATAAGGCTGGTTTGCATATGATTGATTTACATTTGGCTGTCCTGCTGCAGAAGCCTGCGAATATGGATTGTAGCTCTGTGAATAGCTTTCAGCTGATGTATTATTAGTCTGTGCAGCCTTCTGTGACTCATCCGGATTGTAAGGATTACCCGACATTGTGAAATTTACATTGTTTGTATTGTTATTTGTACTGTTAGTATTATTTGTATTATTTGTATCATTCATATTTCTATAATTGTTATCCATAATAATTTCTCCTTTCGTTTACATTTAGAAGTATACTGTCAATCTGTGTTTATTTTGTGACGGGATTATTTATTTTTTCATAAATCATTTAACTATTTATAGCCTATGTTCCCCATTGCAGGCCACTATGCGATTATAAAAATAAAAATAACTGCTCATCGGCAGATGCACCTCTAAGTCTGCGATAAATAGAAATTAGAGAATATCAATACATCCCTGCCAATGAACAGTTACCATAAATCATATATTAAATTTCAATTCCGTTCTTCTCAAGAAGAGCTCTCGCTGTTTCAACCGAATCTGTACCTGTCGCATTCTTTACAGGTGCAAACTCCTTCTCTCTGTCTACCTCAAATGGCAGGCTATTGTCCATCATGTATACCATATCGAGGATGAGTGTCTCGAACTTGTATGCATTCGGAGTCTCAGGCTTATGCTCTGTACCATTCTCATCAATGTAAGGTACCTTCTTCTCTACCACATGAAGTGGAAGGCTCTTCTCTGCGATATCCATGAGCTTGTCCACGCGGAATAAATAGTTTAAGATAACACCAAAACCATACTGCAATGAACCATTCTCGTTCTTTGCCTCTGCCATCTCAGGAGTAAGCTCGTAATACTCAACAATCGAAGGTTTGCCATTCTCAAGACACATAGCACCAACTCTCTCATATGGATCACATTTTCTGACCACCTTAGAGCCGCTGACACAGCCGGACTCGATTGTAGCGCCTACAAATACAGGATCTGCAATCTGCTGAAGCACATTGTCCACAGCAAATACATTGAGCCACTCAACACCCTTGTCCTTCAAATCCTTGTCAAGACCGGCATTGATGAGTGACTTGAACCATCCACCGTTTCCGTTTGGTGACATGGCAAGTGAATCCTCAGATTTCATGAGCAGATTTCCATCAAAATCAACTGCCGGAACCATCTCCTGCACGAAAAACTTCACATAGTCCTTGTTGTATCCAAAATAGTCGTGCTCTTCAAAGAACTCTCTTGTCATGCCATCATTTATCTCGCTTGTCATAACATACAGAGGCACCCATGTACCAGTCTGATTTGTAACCTTCATGAGGTTTGCGACAAGCTGCTCAAAGATGTAGAGTTCCTTTGTCTTTCCGATATTGAACATGCCCTTAGCCTTGTCAAAGCCAAGACGTGTACCCTGTCCACCGGCAAGAAGAATTGCACCGACCTTGCCATTCTTGACAGCATCAATACCTGTTGCAAGGTATTTGTCCTTATTTACCTCTATCTCTGAAAGCTCCATAGCAGCAAGCGGTGAAAATGTACCTCTCTGCTGCTCCTTGTTGTGAATCATATCAAGGTATGACCAGTCCATGTGCTCAAGCTGGCTCTCAAGATTAGCCGGAGCTTCCTCTGTTAAGAATTTCTTTAAGTATTTCTGGTTTGTTGCCGTGATTTTTTCTTTGATTTCCGGTTTCATAATAAATAATCTCCCTAATAGCTAACTTTAATTATTTAATCATCCGAACCATCTGATGATGATTTTTCTTCTGAACCGTTTTCAGATTCTGACTGGCTCTTTTTCAGGGCATCCTGTTTGTCCTTATTTTTTTTCTTTGCCCCTTCTGTTCCATCAGAGCCAACAGTATCATTGTACTGCGTGAGATCAAATGCTGAAGTCTTAGATGTAACACCTGTCTTTTTAGCAATCTTATCACTTACTGTCTGAACAGTATCTGTCGGCTGATAATCAGTCTCATTAAACATGAACTGATGAAGCTCAGAAACATTCTGTGCCAGGTCTATAGGAATTACGGTATCGCCAGTAGTTGACAGATTCATTGTAGTCAGCTCAAATGGGAAGCCTGTTGTCTCCTTCATCTGAAACTTTGTAACATAAGAAGCATACTGTAATATCTCGGCAGCTGTAAAGTTTGTACTTATCTGACTCATAATATCCTTACACATCTCTGTTAGAGAGCCTAAATCTGACTGTTTAGCCTTGTCAAGCATAGCCTGAAGCACAATTCTCTGACGGGATGCCCTTAAGAAATCATCACCTGAGGTGCTTCTGATACGTGCATAGCATGTAGCCTGAGTTCCATCAAGATGCTGCATACCATCCCCCTCAAGATAAGGAGTATTATATCCTGTAGTATAATCAACCTCAGGAATCAGATAATTGATTTCCTTCATCTCCGCATTAGTAATCTCAAGATCAAGGCCACCGATATCATCTATAGCATCTACAAGAGCCTTCCAGTCAACACAGACATACTTGGTTATATTCAAATCCAAATTTGAATTAAGCATAGCTACTGCTCTCTTTGCCCCACCATTTGCATAAGCGGCATTTGCCTTTGCAAACTTTCCATTGCCTATAGGCAGATACGTATCTCTGTAGACAGAAACAAGCTGAACCTCCTTAGTATCATAATTCAGACTAGCAATCATGATACAATCGGAATGCCCCTCATCGTATGAACCATTACTTCTGTTGTCCAGACCAAACAACGCTACATTGAGATATCCATGCATATTGGCAAGAACATCCTCATCAATCTCCTCATTGATTCCGGCCTCACTAGCTGTCAGCGCATCCTCATATTTAACCTGTCCGAGTGTCTTATTATAAGCCCAAACCACTAACAGAACAATTAACAGCAGCAGGATTTCAAATACAAAGAGTATAATCTTCTTACGTCCACTTCTTCTCTTTTTTCTTCTTCTCTTCTTTGCCATGTTATTTTTCCTTTTTCCTATGAATGTAAAGCCACGCGTCTGCGTAGTCCTGACGTTCCTTCTCTGACATATTGGTATACTTTCCAAACTCCAGATTCGTCAGACGCATCTGCGGCCTGCCACACTTGAAGCATTCAACCTCTTTCCTTCTTGAAACCATCCGTATCCAGCCACAATCCGGGCAAATGTATATTTTCATCATAGTCTTTATTCAAACTGTCCGAGAACCTCAGCTGACAAAGCATCAAGCTTAGCCTGTGAATCTTCAAGAGACACTCCTTTAACTCCGAAATAGAATTTAATCTTAGGCTCTGTACCAGAAGGGCGTACACAGCACCAAGCGTTATCGTTAAGTTCGTAGTAAAGTACATTGGAAGAAGGAAGACCTGTCGGCTCGACCTTTCCTGTTGTCATATCTTTTCTTGTGTCATTCTTGTAATCACGGATAGCAAGCACCTGATAATCACCAAATTTCTTTGGCTCAGCGGCACGTGCCTTTGTCATAATCTCATTTATCTGTGCAGCACCATCAATGCCCTTTAAGGTCATTGTGGAAATGCCCTCTCTGTAGTAGCCGTACTTCTCGTACATGTCAATCATGCCATCCCAGAGTGTCTTGCCCTGTGACTTGTAGAAGGCAGCCACCTCACACAGCATGCAAACTGCTGCAGGAGCATCCTTGTCCCTTGCATATGTGCCAGGTAAGCATCCGTAGCTCTCCTCCATACCGAATACATAGTTGTTGCAGCCGGTCTTTTCGAATTTGAGCATCTGCTCACCGATATACTTGAAGCCTGTTAAAACCTCGATATGCTTTACGCCATATGCTGCCGCAATTGCCTTACCCATATCTGTTGAAACAATTGACTCAACAAATGCAGGATTCTCAGGCAGAGTACCATTAGCGCTCTTCTGGCTTAAAATGTACTCACCGATAAGCATAGCTGACATATTTCCTGTAAATGTCACATACTCACCTGTCTTTGTATCCTTGCAGTATACACCGAGTCTGTCGGCATCAGGGTCAGTTGCTAAAACAATATCAGCATCCTTTTCCTTTGCCAGCTCAAGTGCAAGCTTCCATGCATCAGGATTCTCAGGATTTGGATAAGGACATGTAGGGAAATTGCCATCAGGCACTGCCTGGCTTGGCTCAATGTATACATTCTCAAAGCCCATATCCTTAAGCACTCTCTGTACAGGGCGAAGACCTGTGCCGTGGAGTGGTGTGTAAACGATCTTGATATCCTTTGCCATAGCCTTGATAATCTCCGGATGGATAGAAAGCTTGCGGAGTTCTCCGAAATATCCCTCCTCAACCTCATCAGAGATGACATTGTAAAGGCCTGCCTCAATAGCAGCAGCCTTGTCCATAGTCTTTACCTGGTCAAACGATGTAACCTTTGCCACCTCAGCCATGATGCTTGTATCATGAGGTGGAGTAACCTGTGCACCATCCTCCCAGTATACCTTGTATCCATTGTACTCACGAGGATTGTGGCTTGCTGTGATAACAACACCGGCTATTGTACCGAGTGTCCTTACTGCGTATGAAAGCTCCGGAACAGGTGCGAGCTGTGGGAATACATATGTCTTGATTCCGTTAGCTGCAAGACAGAGTGCTGTGGCATCTGTGAACTCATCATGCATATTACGTGAGTCATGTGCGATTGCAACACCTCTCTTTACTGCGTCCTCTCCCTGTGAAAGTATGTAATTTGCCAGTCCCTGTGTAGCCTGACGGACTGTGTATATATTCATCCTGTTGGTGCCGGCTCCTATTACACCACGAAGACCTGCTGTACCAAACTCAAGTGTGCGATAGAATCTGTCCTCTATCTCCTTATCATCACCTGCGATAGCCTTAAGCTCTGCCTTTGTAGCCTCATCAAAATATGGGTCTGTACACCATTTCTCGTACTCCGCTCTAAAATCCATTTATATTAACCTCCTGTATCAGCTAGTAAATAAGCCTATTAATGTTAACTATACCGATTTTACCACATTAACGTGCATTTGAAAAGTTTTAGTTCCTTAATATTTTTTTAAACACAAGGCTCCTCATCCAAAGTGGCATCATACAGACAACAAGCTGTGCCGAAATCGTAACAAAATAATCGGCTGCGCTTATGGTCCCTGTCTTTAAAATACGTTTTCTTCCGGCTTTGTATTTAAGGAAATAATCAAAGCCGCCACGCCTCCTTAGCATATCATCACCGGTTCTGGCATATACAAGAGTCTCACCTATATTTGCCATACGACAGTGATTTCTGATCATATTCGCCCAAAGAAGAGAATCCTCCATAAGCAGACAGTCCTGATAATTGCCCGCAGCAAGCACCGCGGATCTTTTGTACATCACAGTCATGTGATTGAACGCATCGCGCTTTCTCTGATACTGCTTTATCACATAATTTCCGAGAGGCACTGTCCTCTCTGATATAATATTATGCATATCATCGGAAAACTCGCTGATGTAGCCGCCTATGATATCAAGCCCCGGATTTTCCGAAAAAGCATCCAGCTGTCTCTCAAACCTGTCAGGCACACATATATCATCCGTATCCATTCTGGCCACAAGCTCATTAGAGCAATGCTTTATGCCTTCAGCAAGTGCAAGACCGAGCCCGCTGTTTTTTTCAAGCTTTACCGTAACAAAATTTATCTCCGAAGGCCTGCATTCATACTCACTGATTGCCTCATAAAGCTCATCTGTCAGCCTGCCATCCTCCACCAGCACTATCTCGTCCGGTAAAACAGTCTGTGAATATACGCTTTCCATGCACTCCCTGAAATACTCAGGCTTTTCCTTGTAATAAATTGACAGTAATACTGAAAATTTAACTTTATTCATAAATATTATCCTCCCCGACAAGCAGCCTAATGTATCACCGCAAGCATAGTCTCTATGCACAGCCTGATGTCATTTGTCAGCGAAAACTTCTTTAAATACTTAAGATTGTACCTCATCTTGCCCGGCAGCACCTTGTGGATATATGTGTAATCCACATCATCAGCAGTCTCAAGAAGCCTGTCCTCATCCTTGTACCTGATGCTTGCCTCACTGGTGATTCCGGCAGGCATCAGAAGTGTTGCCATCATCGCAGGTGTATATGCCATGACATACTTCTCCACCTCAGGTCTTGTGCCAACAAAGCTCATATCACCACATAGCACATTTATGAGCTGCGGAATCTCATCAAGCCTGTACTTTCTGATGACAGCGCCGACTCTTGTGATTCTTGAATCCCCACCGACAGTCACGAGTGAGCCCTTTTTGTCAGCGTCATTCACCATGGTTCTGAACTTGAATATGCGAAACTTCCTGCCATACTGTGTGATACGCTCCTGTCTGAAAAAAACAGGTCCTCTGCTATCCACCTTTATCCAGACAGCAAGGACCAGTATAACAGGCGAAAGCAGCACAAGAAGAACAGCGGACATAATCACATCAAAAATGCGTTTGAATACCATGCTTGTCCTCTTTCTGCTCAGATGCCTGTAATATTTAAGTGTAAAATCATTTTTCATGAATGTAGGAATCTCTCCCCATGTTCTCCATCTACTCATGTAAAATCTCCAATAAATTATTAATTATATACTCCACATCCTCATCGCTAAGCTTTGTGTTGAGAGGAAGTGTAATTTCATTCTCATACTGATGATAAGCATTTGGAAAATCAGCTATGTCAAAGCCCATATTCTTATATGCTGTCATCATCGGAAGTGGCTTGAAATGCACATTTGTGGCGATACCTCGCTCCGCCATCTGCACTATAAGCGCATTGCGCCTGTCCACGCCGATGCCCGGTATGCGAAGCAGATACAGATGTCCGCTCGATGTATGCCTGTCTGTAAAATGAGGCACAGTCAAGAGACCAAGCGGCTTAAATGCCTCGTCATAGCGCTCTATAATATCACGGCGCCTCTTAAGAAGCCCATCATATCTGTCAAGCTGTACCAGACCAATGGCAGCCTGGATATCAGTCATATTGCACTTATACGAAGGAGCCACAATATCATACTCCCAGTTGCCCTGACCATTCTTGTGGAAAGCATCCTTCGTCTGTCCGTGGAGTGAAAGCAGCATAAACTGCTTGTAGATATACTCATCATCAAAGCCCTCTATAGGTCTCCAGGTGAGTGCTCCGCCCTCTGCAGTGGTCAGATTCTTGACCGCATGAAACGAAAAGCTTGTAAAATCAGCTACATTGCCACACATAATCCGCTCACCGTCTCTCATGTATGAGGCGCCAAAAGCATGAGCTGAGTCAGCCGCCACAATCACACGTCCGATTGCCCTCTGCACATCGTTTGACGGATGAAAAAGAGCCTTTTTTCTTTCCACAATATCCAAAATCCTGTCATAGTCGCAAGGCACGCCTGCAATATCAACCGGCACGATAACCTTTGTCTTTTCTGTAATAGCAGCCTCCAAAGCCTCGTAATCCATCTCAAAGGAATCAGGTGCTACGTCTATAAACTTAAGTGTCGCACCGACATGCACAGCAGGGCTTGCAGATGCAGTATAAGTGTATGCACTTGTGATGACCTCATCACCTGCACCTATTCCTAAGAATCTGAGTATCGACTCAAGACACGCAGTAGCAGAGCCCAGAGCCACAGCCTTATTCGTGCCGCATAGCTTAGCAATCCTCTTCTCAAATTCCTTAGTCCTTGGACCTGTTGTAATCCAGTCGCTTCGTAGCACATCAGCAACAGCTGACACCTCTGCTTCTGTTATATCAGGTGGTGAAAATGAAATCTGTCTTTTTTCCATAGTTATGTTCCTCGCTTCCGGCATAAAATATGCCAAACATCCGGCTTTTACAATCTATATTATGAGCTTCAAAAGATATTTAGTCCTCCAGCTCAGGATGATATGTCTTGACCACAGATGCAACTATCTGCTTGATATCCTTTGCTTCTGAGGTGCATGCCTTCTCGAGCATCTCAAGCTGCTTCTCAAAGAGCTCATCATCCATCTCAATAGGCTCACCCACATGAATCAGCTTGTTTGGAGTCTCCTTAAGACCCTCCTCACTCATCAGCATCTCCTCGTAGAGCTTCTCGCCCGGACGCAGTCCTGTGTATACAATCTGGATATCCACATCAGGCTCCAGTCCCGAAAGCCTGATAAGATTCCTTGCCATATCATCAATCTTGACAGGCTCGCCCATATCGAGTACGAAAATCTCTCCTCCATGAGCATAGAGCCCGGCCTGCAGTACAAGTGCCACCGCCTCCGGAATTGTCATAAAGTACCTAATAATACGCTTGTCCGTCACAGTAACCGGACCGCCATCCTCTATCTGCTTCTTAAATAGCGGGATAACACTTCCGTTACTTCCGAGCACATTTCCAAAACGTACCGCTACAAAATCAGTCCCAGTCTGCCTGTTCATCATCTGTATAACCATCTCGCACAGGCGCTTTGACGCGCCCATGATATTAGTCGGATTGACCGCCTTATCTGTAGAGATAAGTACAAACTTCTTCACATGGTACTCTGCTGCAAGCCTTGAGAGCTTTAATGTGCCAAGCACATTGTTTTTTATTGCCTCATTCGGGCTCTCCTCCATCAGCGGTACATGCTTATGTGCTGCCGCATGATAGATAATCTCAGGATGATATGTCTGAAATACATAGTGCAGCCTGTTGGTATTGCGCACAGAGCCAATCAGCGTCTCCACCCTTACATAAGGATACTTACGCTTCAGCTCCTGCTGTATATCGTATGCATTATTCTCGTAAATATCAAAAATGATAAGAAGCTTCGGGTCCTCTCTGGCTATCTGACGGCAAAGCTCACTACCTATGGAGCCACCGCCACCTGTAACCATAACCACCTTGCCCTGTAAAAATGAATGAATACCATCATTATCCACAACAACCGGATCCCTGCCAAGCAAATCCTCTATACTGACCGGACGCAGATTAGAAACCGAAACCCTGCCGTCCACCATCTGATATATTCCCGGAACCACAGACACATCACAGCCGGTATCCTTACAAATATTGAGTATATCCTTCCTGTCCTTACCCGATGTGGAAGGTACAGCATACACAATCTTTGTGATATCATACTTCTCAACCATCTCCGGAATGTCGTTTCGATTGCCGACAATAGGCACGCCGTCTATGAAGCGGCCGAGCTTCGCCGGATTGTCATCTATGATACAGCAGGCCTTTGTGTGCAGATGTGAGCTCATGATAAGCTCTCTGATAAGCATCCTGCCCGCATTTCCTGCTCCTATAATCATGACTCTCTCATCACCGTTTGCAAAGCCTCTCTGCTCAAGCATCTTCTGGCCTGTCCTGATAAATCTGTACGCAAACCGGCACGCTGTGCACAGTGCAAAGCTGAGCATCAGTCCGATAATCCAGAAGGCATACGGCATCTTAATCTCATACACCTCATGAATGATAACGCACAGAACCGTAAGCACCAGAAAGGCACCAATAATATGCATAAACTCATTGATGCTCGCAAAGCGCCATATACTGTGATACAGCCTGAAAATATAAAACACCACAAGTGAAATCACCATAAACAATGGCACAATGTGCAGATACCCCTCCAAAAATGAGAGCGGAATATGTGAATATGAAAACTCAAACCTGATCATCAAAGCGAAAAAGAATGAGATTGCAATAATACACATATCAACAAATGCAAGAACCAATGCCCTGAAAACCCATTGCTTGTCATTGCCCATGTATGAATCCGGCTTCTCCGGACCATCGCATTTTGTTTTGTCTTTTAGATTATTTGTATCTTTTTTCATGTCAAGTCTATTACTCATATAGAATTTTCTCCTTTTGTCCTACACTGCAAAAAGCAGCTTCTATATCCCTATGTAAATCAACTTCTCATAAACTGCATTTTAATTTACGCTTTATTATACCATACACACACTATTATAGTTCTTATTATTTTATTAAATATACCACATTTAGCGATTTTTGAAAACAAACAGCTTGCTTATCACATAGTTGAGCACAACCACAACCACCTGTGCTGCAAGCTTCACCCACATGCTTGGATAGTCCAGAAGCGTGATAAAAATAAAGATAATAGCCTCTTCAATAACAAGCGTGATGAATCTGCCACTGAAAAAAGCAAACATCTGTACTAAAAATGCCGTCTTGGTGGGCGTTGCAGCCTTAAACACCCACTTCTTGTTGGTAACATATGAAAAAAGAACAGCAAACACCCATGCCAGCGCGTTCGCAATCAGCTCATTGATACCAAAGAATACATTAAAAATGGCATATGCACCTATACTGATCACAAAGGTCATATTGCCAAAAACCGTGTATAAAACAAGCTCCTTAAACTCCTCTTTCCTGTTTCGTATTATAATATTATCCATTTCTCCACCTATGTGACAGGCTATATAACTCTGTCGTAATTTATACGTGTAAGTTGATAGTAATGTTAATTTGCGATTTTTATATAATAACTGCATAGCCAAAATAAGTCAATATGTGATATGATATCTGCATGAAAAAGAAAACACAAAAAAACAAAAGTATAAAACTAAACTACATATATAATGTGAGCTACCAGATACTCACACTGATCACACCGCTTATCACAGCGCCGTACCTCTCGAGGGTGCTTAAGGCAGACGGAATAGGTGCATACAGCTATACCTACTCACTGGTATCATACTTTATCATGTTTGCCGCACTGGGCACTGTAAACTACGGAAACAGGGAAATATCATACCTGCAGGAGGACAGAGCAAAACGCACAAAAACCTTCTGGGAGATAGAGCTTCTATCCGTCATCAGCGTGATTGTGTGTCTGTGTGCATATATGGTATTCACACTTGCATTTGGGCACTCACCGCTCAAAAAGCACCTGCTATTGATTGAAGCCGTGTACCTGATATCAGTTGCTTCTGATATCTCCTGGCTGTTTCAGGGACTTGAGGAATTTGGCAAAATAGTCGGTCGAAACGTGATTTTTAAAATCATAAACATTGCTTTTATCTTCATCGCCGTACGCTCAGAGAGTGATTTGCTCATATATGTGGCAGGAATATGTCTATTAGAGCTTTTTGCCAATATATCCATCTGGTTTTACCTGCCTCAATATGTTGACAGACCAAAGCTTAAGGAGCTTAAGCCATTCTCTCATCTAAGGGCTACTCTCACACTATTTGTACCTACTATAGCGACAACCATATACACAGCGCTTGACAAAACCATGCTCAACAACATAACCGGCAGCATGACAGAAAACGGCTACTATGAGCAAGCCAACAAGATATCCAAAATGGTGCTCATGCTCGTAACCTCACTAGGTACTGTTATGCTTCCAAGAATAGGAAGAGCCTTCAGTGAAAATAAAAAAGACGAAGTAAAAGCCCTCCTTTATAAGAGCTTTCAATTCGTCTGGTTTATAGGTCTTGCCCTATGCTTTGGCCTGATAGGCATCGCACGCAATTTCTCGCCATGGTTTTTCGGTCCTGGATATGAAAAGGTACCATATCTCATCATGATAATGGCTACACTGTTGCCGATTATAGGCTTAAGCAATGTAATCGGTATACAATATCTGGTAACTACCAAGCGTGAAAGCCTGCTGACACGCTCAGTATGTATCGGAGCCGCAGCCAATTTTGTCATGAATATGATTCTCATACATCAGCTCTATTCATACGGTGCAGCCATAGCCTCTGTCATCTCGGAGGTAATAATAACTGCCGTACAGCTTTACTTCATACGAAATGAGCTTAGCATCCCAAAAATATTTTCTCTATCGTGGAAATATCTCATATCAGCAGTCTGTATGCTTATAGTACTGCTGCTCATGGATGCAAGGCTGTCAGTCAGCTTCATGCACACAATGATTATGATTGTGACCGGATTTATAGTCTATATGGTGCTGCTTGTACTGATGCGTGACGAGATGGTGTGGGAAGGCATAAGGCTCATCAAAGCCCGAATCAATGCCACTAAATAATACCATTCTGCAACGCTTAATTCCCCGGCAGCTTCACTTATTTGGCTGCCTCATACTCTCCAACCACCTGTGCCTCTCCTCTGTCAGTATATTCTCTTGCCATTTTCAGAGCTTTTTTAGTCCTCTTCACAGACTTTTTCCATCTTGAAAGCTCTGATTTTGCCGTATCAGACTTTATACCATATTGATTCACAGCCATATCGCCAATATATGCCGTAAGCTTTTTGGCACCATAGGCATTCAGGTGTTCAAAATCTGCGAAATCATGGGAATCATCTATCCCTACAGAGCTCTCATAATCAGTACTCAGATCAAGAAAATCGTATCCATACTCCTTCGTTATACTTTCAATCTGCTCAAGGCCCGACTTATCAGCCGCCTGTGTCTCATGAGGTGGCTGCAGCAAAAGTACATGCTCTATGCCAAGCTTATTGCAGTACGAAAGCAGCTCATTAAGATATGCCCTGCACTCATCAGTCAGCACATATGCTTCTTTAGTAGGCTGTCCGATATTTGCCAGATTATCTCTTCCTCCGGTGATGCCTGTTTTTGAATAAAAGCCCTTCAGATAGCCTCCACCACTGAGCCTCATATAGGCACGAGTGACAAATGAGGTATACACCGCCTCAGGGTCCTTCCAGTTGCCATGATACTTCTTCAATGGAAAATAAAGGGTATCCGATATGTTATCCTTCACCTTTTCATCATCCTTATTGATATTTTTGGGAATAGTCTTTACTGTGTCAAGCTTGTTCTGTGACATAGGCATATTGTCAATCCACTTTCTCAGATAAACCTCATCAGTCAGATTCCAATTGCCCTGACTAAATGCTGCAGCACTGATTACAAGAAGCTTCGGCTTCTGTCTCTTCACAATCTCCGTGACGATGGACTTGTACATATTGCATGGCACAGCTCCTATTGAAAGATTGCACGACTTAAGGCCATACTCCTCCCACGCCAGAGCCGGCGCATAGCCCGTGTATACCTCACTTGGTCCAATCATGACCATATCAAGGCTGTTCTCTGGCTCTGCGTAAAAGCCATATATATTTTCAATATCGCTGCTGTCAATGGCAATAAATGCCTTTGATACTATTTGCATGAGCAATAGGAGGACTATTGCAAATGCAGAGATTTTAATAAATTTCATGGTGTTTCCTTTTCTATTGAAACGCTTTATTTTGATATTTTTTCAGTAAACACTATATAGTATAGCGGATTAGTATAAAAAAACAACACCCTGATTCATATTTATCATTTTCTGATATGAAGCTGTTTGCACGGGTAGAATATAAAATCGATAAGCCTGATTTTCTTTATAATACATTCATACAATATCCAGCATATAGCAGTGCATCCTGCAAATCCGCATATACACTGCAGCACCATATTGGTTATACCAGCCCTGTTCAATATAATCCTGATTCCACCTACAAATATCACATTCATCGCATAAAACGGCATGCTGTCACGGCCGATAGTCTGTAACCATTTAGGGAAATCACAATACCCTGATAAAAAATAGCTTACTGCAAATATAAATACAGTCACTATACAGGCGGTAAGCCGCTCAAACAGACTGCTGAAAATGGGATTGCTGCTCATGTCATCACGTAATACTATGTCTGATACCTCTACAAGCACACTCATAACGGAAAGGCTCAGCACAGCATATCTATTATCCAGTTTATCAAGCCACTTCTTAATCAGGCATCCCAGATAAAAGTACATCTGAAAGCCGGCTATGTAGTTAAAGCCCTCATAGTGAAAGCTGCCATAGCATGTCAAAGCAATTATTAAAAACAGCACAAATAAAAGCTCCATTTTATAATTAAAATGTGGCAGAAGCCTCGCAAACACATAATCAGCCATATACGCCACACAATATATGAGAAATAGTGCGTATAAATACCATAAAAACTCTATCGGCTTCCACGGTATGCTTATCAGGCTGCTAACGGCAACCGGCTCCCTTATCAAATTTGAAAGGGCAAATTTAATAATCCAGTAAATAACTGAAATCATCACGTAAGGCAGCAGGATATTAAATGCTTTATGACCTATCCGGCTAAAAATGCCTTGTGAAGCATTCCCTACATATTCACTGTATAAGAAGCCTGAAACTGCGATAAAGCAAGGCATGTGAAAGCTGTATATTACATTTGCAATACCATTCATTGTATCATCAAATGAATACATGTCTGTCAGGCCCAATGTAGTGTGACCTAAAATCACAAATAAAATAAGGATGCCCTTTATGAAATCAATTCTTTTATCTCGTGTGGTGTTGGTTTGCATGTTATGACCTTTCCTTAAACACAACCAGCTTACTAATCACATAATTCAGCACAATAACAATAACCTGCGCAATCACCTTAATCAGCATACTATTAAACCCAAGCCATGTGATAAACACAAGCAATATAGCTTCCTCAACAACCAGTGTAATCACTCGCCCTGAATAAAACACAAACATCTGCTTTATAAATGCCTGCACACTATCAGTCGGTGACTGAAATACCCAGACACGGTTCGTCAGAAATGCAAACATAACTGTTATAATCCATGAAAGAATATTGGCAATAAGCTCATTTATTCCCATACCAACATTAAAACAAGCATATGTAGCTATGCTCACAATAAAGCTCAATCCACCAAAAAATAAATACAATAGCATCTCTTTGTACTTCTTGTAGAATGGATTAAAAATCCTAAGTATAGGTAATTCCATTAATTTATCAAATACTTTCATTCCACATAAAACCTAATAAATCACAACCTTTGTTCCATTTGGAATATTATCATACAGCCACTTTGCATTATTAATGTCCAATCTTACACAGCCATGAGAAACTTGTTTGCCAAGCGTTCCATCTTGTATCTGTGTCATACTACCACGATTATAAAGCACTGAATGGAACAAATAGTTTCCATAAAACTGCGTATAATACCAACATGTATAAGACCTACTACCAAAAGATTTACCTCTTCCATAGATTGTAAACTCCCCTTTTACTGTAGGCGTAGAAGGCTTTCCCGGCCCACATGACCACAATGCAACTCGACTCCAATTACCATAGCTTCCACTATAAACGCCTACCTGACATGCAGATGTGTCTGTCATAATAAGCCATCTTGTAGAACTGGCTCTTACCTGTGCGTTCTTAGACATTACATCTAATGCTGCCGGTTTTGGTGTATATACGGGCTTATTTTTATAATAATTTGCAACACTTCCAGGTGCAGGTGCCCCCTTTCTTACCAAATTAATCCTTAGAGCCTCTACTCTATAACTAATACCAGTTGAGCCTGATGTCTGCCCATTTGAAGCCCAACCTAACCATCCATAATTCTCTATATGTGAACTGTAGTATATATTATAAAATGTTGCTAACTGACCTGTAAGCTTTATCTCAATGGCTTCTACCTGCTTAGCCCTACCTGAGGTTCCAGAATATTGCCCCAAAGTTTTCCATCCAGTCCATCCTATATCCTGCACATGCGTTCTATACATGATAGTACCGGTTAATGAATGTACAGTATCCTGAGATAAATTGATATTAATTCCTTCAATTCTCAGTTTTCGTCCTGTCGTACCTGTAATGTTTCCCCCTGAAACCCACGGCATATTACCTATATCCTGTTTATAGTTCTATTTTATCACATATGCATTTTATTTAAAACAAAAAAAGAAACTAATACAAATTATCTGTATCAGTTTCTTTTTTATTAATTTATCTGGCAATATATGCCATTGTATTTTTAGAAATTATTCCACCATAATTGTTGCCAGGTGCTGACTGTCCTTTCTTCACTAATACTATCTGCAATGCCTCTAAATGAAGGTTTTGTCCGGATGTTCCTGCATTCTGTCCATTCTTTGCCCATCCAAGCCATCCGTAATTTTGTGCATGTACTCTGTAATAGATATCGTATTGATTTGCCATTTCTCCCGTCAGAGACATATTTATTGCCTCTACATTCAGAGCTCTGCCTGTCGTTCCTGCAAGTGCACCATCCATCACCGTATTCTGCCAGCCGATATTCTGTACATGTGTCTGGTATTTTATTCCTCCTGAACACGGCTGCCCGTCAAGATCTATCCTTATTGCTTCAAGTCCAAGATTTCTGCCTGTTGTTCCACTGAGACTTCCGTTTTCCACTGCACTCTGCCAGCCGACATTTCTCACATGGCTCTGATATTTTACTGACGCATTTGTATTGATTGCCGGAACAGTACTGGTTTTTGATATATACGCTTTTGCGTTATTAGATGTGTATCCTCCATAAAATACTGTAGGAGCCATATCTCCCTTTGCCGTTACAACTATCTGGATTGCCTCAAGTCTATATGCATATCCTGAGGTTCCTGCTGCCTCTCCATTTTTTGCCCAGGCTAACCAGCCATAGTTCTGTGCATGTACTCTGTAGTATATATCATACTTATCAGCATCTTTACCGGTAAGTTTTAGCATCAATGCTTCCACATGCTTATTCTGGCCGGTTGTTCCACTCTGTTCTCCATTGAACGAGTTTCCAAGCCATCCGTCATTTTTCACATGTGTTGTATAGATCACACCAATGTCTGCATCTGATTTTACATTTATTTTTATTGCCTCAAGCTGCAGTCCTCTGCCTACGGTTCCCGCCATAGCTCCGTTTGACACACCATTCTGCCATCCGATATTTGCTACATGTGTCTGGTATGATACTGATACACTGTTTAATACCCAATGTGCATACAGAACATGATCAGAAGCTGTTTTTACTGCACTGTTAAAACTTATCTGTTCTCCACTGTCTACAGCCGTCCACCAGCCTGCAAATGTATATCCGTTTCTTGTCGGTGTAGGTAATTCACCATATGCATTTCCAAAAATAACAGTTTTTGTATTAGCAGTAACTGTTCCACCATCAGCATTAAATGTAACTGCGTAGCTGTTTGCTGTCCAGTGTGCATAGATAGTCTGATCAGATGTAACCTCTACTTTTGTATCTTTAGTAATCTGTGTTCCACCGTTAGCTGCTGTATACCAGCCGGTAAATGTATAACCATCTCTTTCAGGAGATTCCAAATCGCCATATGTGCCGCCATATGTAATATTCTTGCTTGTATTTGTAAGATTACCTCCTGCTGCATCATAATTTAATTTTACTGTAACCGGAGTCCATACCGCATTAACTGTAGTATCTGAAGCAATCTTATTATATGCCTTATCCCACGATAATACATACCCGGTCTTTGTTATTTCCGGAGCTTTCGCCCCTCTCATACACAAAACATTCTGTGACTCAACAATCTGACCATTATCAACAAAATCCACTTTATATCTAAGTGGTGACGCATCACGTTCTTCATTTATACCATATGATATGTAATGGTCTACATAACCCTCATAATCATCACCAAACGCACTTTGTAAGTCCCTATATCTTGTTTTGTAACTTATAACATCAAAATTCTCACTTGCCTGACGTCCCTCTCGTATTCCATTTTCTAGATAATGCTGATAATATAAATACCAATTATCTCCAAAAGCATTTTGCAAATCTATATTATTATCCTTATAAAAATGCACATCAAAAATTTCATTACCACGACGACCTTCAGCCATGCCATATTTAATAAAATGTTGCAGTGCAGCTTCTGCAGTATTTCCCCAATTATTCTTCACATCAGGATTATTATTCAAATAATATGATGCGTCAAATATAAGGTGATAGTCTTCTTGTTTTAATCCAAAATAATTAACAATTCCCTGTGCATCTGCGATGCCAAGTTTTTTTAAAGCTGTCTCCGATCCAAGGTAATTAGTCGCGTCACTTTGATTACTTATATACGCATGTTCAATAATAATTCCCGGGAAACCGGCCTTTTTACTATTTCTTATTACACTATAGTAATCACAAATAGATCCATCTGTATAGGTATCTCCACTCTCAGAATTTCTGATACGCGTTCCATCATTTGCCAGTCCTAATGCGACTAACTGTTTAAGAACCTCGTTTGCTAATGCTCCCCCCTGTGCACCAATATTTGCATTTAAGCTGGAATTAGGATAATAAACTGTTGCGCCATGAACACTCGAGCTGGTTGTCGAATTATTATGAATTGAAACAAATACACTTGCTCCTACTGACTTAGCATAGTTTACTCTATCTTCAAGAGCTACATAATGATCATCATTTCTTGTCATATATACGTTTACACGTTTGTATTTACTAAGTTCTTCCTTGCAATACTGTGCAATCTTCAAATTAAGTGTTTTTTCTAAATAGGTCTTTCCACCATAACTTGCCTGTGCTCCACCATCGTTGCCGCCATGCCCCGGATCAAGAACAACATTCACTGCCGAACTAGCTCTAAAGAGATTATTCTGCTGTACATCAGCCGCTGCTGCAATAGCCTCGCTAATTGTATTCCCCGCAGCTTGTGTTGATGTTTCATCCGGATTTATTACTACTGCATCATACACTTCACTGCCCGTATTTTCATTATCTGAATTGCTATTATCTGAATCCTCCGCATATGCATCAGCATTCAAATCCATTACAACAGTATCAATTCCAAACTGTGAATTAATTCCAATAGCTTCAAAGTCTACTGAATACCCGTCAGTTTCGAGAGACTTAACTGTATAACAGCCTGAAACCAGATCACTTGATTCAAATATCAGGTTTCCATCCTCCGTCATCTCTCCACTTATTTCAAATGACTGATTTAAATCGGTATTTTCAACTGTTAATCTAGCATTTGATTGATCAATGCCATCCGCTAATCCAACAATTATCCTTACAGCATCTCCCTTTTTAACAGATGGATCTGCAACAGATAAATATGTAACTATCTGATTTTCACTATTATCTTGTTGTTGATAGCTCTCCGTACTATTACCTGTCTCTGCAGAATCAGCAAAAACAAAAGTGTTTGCCGAAATCAGCATAGAAAGCGTCAACAACAGTGCTACTACTTTTTTCATCTTAAAACGCCTTTCCTTTTGTAATAAATCTAAAATATAGTTTATCACATAAGAAAAGACGTTTAAAGAGTTACCTTTTTATATTTTCTTAAGATTTTTTATAATTCGACGGATTGCAACAAGTTAATTATCAACTCATAATATGTATCAGGAAATGCTAGTATTTCATATTTTATCACAACAAGAAAGACAACGTTTAAAGACTTTTTACCTATTTTATTTAGTTTTTACCATAAAGCAATTTCTTCCTATATAATTGAGAATCTTTCAATAATTCAACATTTATATAGTCCAGACCATATTTTTCAATCAAAGTATCCTCTCCAGAATAAAGGTTAGTTCCTAATCCAAGTCTATTTCCCTCTATTTGAACCCCTAAAGCTGCCAATGTTGTTGGATACAAGTCCAAAGTTGTATATTCTCTTTCAACACATGGTTTTTCATTAACCGCTGCGCCATTAACAATTGTAAAATATGTTCTTCTATTAAAATCTGTTGCATTTTGTCTTTCTATATAATCAGAATCCATTGTAAGATGATCTCCGGAAATAACAACTGTTGTATTATCATAAAAATCCTGTTGTTTAATCCAATCCAGGAATTCGGAAACTTGCCTGCTTGAACATGCAATAACATTACTATATTGTTCATCATATTGATTCTGACATAATTCACATACATAGCCATCTGTAAAATGCGTATCTACTGTTAACATTGTAAGATTAAACGGTTCATCTTTAGAAGCTAAATTATTTAATTCATTTTTTGCATATTCAAATAATTTTTCATCTTCATATCCCCACCAAACCATATAATCATCATCTATGTAGCCTCTATCAATTGCAGTATAATAATCAAAAATATCATAGTTTCCGTGTCCGTGAAAATACGATGAACGTCCAGCAAATTTCTTATCTGAACCAATCAAAAATTCCTGATTGTATCCTTCTCCTTTCAGGACATCTCCTATAGCCCAAACACCTGGAACATAATTATTATCTGATTCCCACTTTGAATTTAAGGTATCATTACTTATTAAGTTCTCATTAATTGGTACACCGGATGTCTGTGCAACCAATCCACCCATTGTAAAAGTCGCGCCCGAAGTCGTATACGCACCATTCAATTTTCCATATATTCCAAAATTTTCATTCTCCAATGAAATTTGTGTAAGCTCCGGAATATAATTTTCACTCATAGCACCACCAACGCTCTGATCTGAATATGTCATTTCCATAGATTCTAAAAAAATATATATCAGATTTCTTTTTTCCTTTGGGAATGTAATTGCTACATCTCTTCCATCAACATAATTATCTTCATATATCGTTGAATCCTGCTTTGTATATTTTAAATACGATATGATATCAAAATGGAAACAACACAATATAATTGAATATCCAATTGCTATACACCCTAAAAGCGACATCCAAAATTTATATATCCACTTATTTTTCTTTTTTCTGAATATCAATAATCCAAATGTAACCATTAAAACGCATATTATAATAATCAAAATAATGGAAATAAATATCACACTGAATGATGAAGTATTTGTTCCTTCCAAAGGTGTATTTAAATGATATATTATCTGTCCTATTGGCACATCTTTAAAATTTTTCTGCATATACCAAAAACCATATAGCAATGCTCCACCTAATGCAGTTAATATATATGTTATGAAAGCAGACAGGAAATTAAAAATCCTACTATGTTTCTTATCATCATTATTCTGACACAATAATACAAATTGCAAAATACCAAATAGCAAATAACAAAACGTGCCTATATAAAACAATACTAATTGTCTATTCAAAAACAGTTTAACTACCTTATAATTTAGTTTTTGTGACAAAATAAACATATTATCCTGAGTAAGTGCAGTAATATACAAGCCATCATCATGTACCTCATACTCAACATCCTTACGAGATGATATGTATTTTTCTAGTTTCGAACCAGATACTTCTATGGAATTTCCCCAAAAATCAGAAAGTGTAATACTCTTAATCGAATATACCTCTAATGTATTTATAGGATCAACTCTAAATAAATTATTGTTGATTTCTGCCAGACCCATTTTTATTTTGAAATTCGCTTTTTTATTTTCAAAATATGCATTAATACTATCCTCTTCTGTCATTTTCTTAACACTGGGCGCATAATACATTTGGGCATAGTTTTTATTTGAATGCTCTTCTCCATATTCAATTGAAAAATTATATGTATGTTTTCCGAATATTCCCATACATAAGCCAATTAATAATAACGCAATAAAAGCCACGTCTATTATAGCTAAAACTACACTTAACAAACGTCTATTATTACATAATTCGTTTTTTATCTTTCGCATAATAAAATACCCCTTATTTATATATAAAGAAACAAGGAGTATTATATTATAATCTTGTATTTTTTTCAACTTTTTCTTAACTTTTTCTTAACTTTTTCTTAATATTTTTTTGTTCTTTTTTAAAATTGTATAGATTATACAAAAATAAAATATTAAAAACAACACCATTACAGAAGTGAGAAAACCGTATGCGCCACCTTTTATTCCATATCTAGCCACTAAGTATTCATTTGCCAATTTCGCAACTATAGCAGAAACTATATATCCTATAATTATCATTCCTGATTTTCGCATCACAGTTAAAACATAATAACCAAAATAAGATAACGCATTAATTCCACCCGCAAACATAAGTAAAATCAATACCATCTTATATTGTATTAATTCTGAACCCGTTAAAATCTGTAATACAGGAATTCCTAAAATCCAAGCCCCAATTATACAAATTATAGTAAAGCCTACTATTATTACTGATATTTTTGATATTGAAACAATAAATGGTTTCTTGTAATCTGAAGCATATTCGTCTGCTAATTTAGTTAACGCGGGCTTCATAACAAAAGTTGCAAATAGGTTTACAATAGAAACAGGCATAAATAATGTCTGAAAATATGCTGAATAGTTTGATGCCATTTTTGCATCTATTGCTATTCGACTAGCACTTAAAATATATGACCATAAAAAAGAACCTATAAATAAAGGAAAACAATTCTTGAGAATACCCAAAATATATTTCTCATTCCAGATAACAGCTATATTTCTAAATGTTTTCATCGGCATTACATCAAAAATAATCAAACCAAGTATTGCAATAAGAATTGACAACGATATAGCTAAAATCATATTTTTCGTAATAATAAGAACTACTAACATTACAGTAACTGACATAACCGTTCTAAATGCTTGAGATTTTCCTGTTAAATCTAAACGACCATCTTTTTGAAATGCTCCCTCGTATAAATCTGCATATGCATCAACAAATCTATAAATACACATCAATAAAATAACGATGCACTTATATATATTTGATTTAGCTGTCAATATCGAATAAACGATACTAACAACAACCGACACAACAAATAAAATATATTTTACTGCCTTGTAATGTCCAAATTCAAAAGTGCTTTTAGTATCTGTAACCTGAAATGTCCTTGTTTCATAATACTCTATAAAAGCAAGCATCTGCGCTACTGTTATTGCTATGGCAAAAATTCCTCCATCATCTTCACCAACTATTCTAATTATCAATAAAGATAATATCATTGATGCTGCCGCAAATATCATGCTTCCAATCATATTCCAAACAAAATTATTTTTTTCAGAGGTCTCACTACTAACATATTTATGACACGCTATTGTTAATAGTTTATTTACTTTCATTTTCCTCTTCTTTCTTATAATAATTTCTCACTGCAATTTCTTCGGTAAGACTGTTTATCATATTATCTAAATTGGAAATTCTTAAAGTCAAATAAAAATTATGAACAAAAAGTACCATTATTGAAAATAGAAATATAAAATTTACCGGGCTTTTTATTCCGCATATATCTGCAAAAAAATATGCAATTTGAGGAAAAATACTTAAAATTAATAATAAAATACTTGATACAATCCAAAATAAAGCATATTCAATTTTTAGTTTTGCTTTCTTTATTTTCTTCATTATAAAGAAAAAAACACATAATGACGCAACAAATAAAATAACTCTCAATGATGTTGACATACTCTATATCCTCCCTATCTTTTTCTAAAATTCTGTACAAACAATATAGACATTAACATTCTAAACATATAAGAAATGGATCTTGCAAAATTCAAATAACTTGTTCCTGCAACACGCTCCTTCATTTCAACCTGCACCTCAGCAACCTTTGCTCCATTTTTTATCAAATATGATATCGTATCCGGTTCTGGTCCATAATTAATTTCCTGTGCAAATTCTTTAATACATTTTCTGCTATATAATCTCATACCAGATGTTGGATCATTTATTTTTACTCCAGTTGTCAGTTTTATCGCTGTGGATATAAGTCTGCTTCCCAACATTCTAGCAGAAATAGGCTTTTTTTCATCCACAAATCTTGAACCAATAACAATATCATAGCCTTCATCAAGCTTCTTTAGCATTTTGTCGATATATTCAGGTAAATGCTGTCCATCTGCGTCAAACTGAATAAAGCAATCGTAACCTTTTAAATAAGCATATTTTGCTCCCGCCTGAAATCCTCCTGCCAATCCAAGATTTATTGGCAAATCAATTATATTATATTTATTTTTTTCACAAACTGAGTATGTGCTATCCTTTGAGCCATCATTTACAATAACATAATCAAATTGTGAATAATTTTCTTTAATATTATTTACAACTTCTTCTATACTTTCTTCCTCATTATACGCTGGGATTACTATTAATAGCCGATTCATATCTACACCTTACTTTCTATACATTGTTTTCTTTTTCACTAAGAGAATATATTTTTGTTAAGACCTTTGCAACCGGTCTATTCCAAAATTTTAAAAACATCTCATAATCCTCTTTACTTCTTAAATTATCTCCTATTACTGCTGATGTTTCCGACTCTTCATGAATTCTGTGTGCCATTAATATTTCATTACAATATAAAAACTCCCCCTCTGCTCTAGATATTCTTTCCCATGTTTCCCAATCAACATTACTTCTAAAACCTGTTTTAAATAACGGTTCATAATCACATAAAGCTTCCTTTGAATATGTAACAGAAGGACAGCAAATTGCATTTCCAAGTCTTATAGCACTTCTCTTATTTTTAATTCTGTATGCCTTGTCATGATTCCTTAAATTCTTTAACATTATCCTTTTCAGTTTCAAATTAAACCCATTGTCAGAAAAATTTCCATTAATGAGCTCCGAGTAATCTGAAAACGCGATTAAAGCATGTGGATATTTATCAAATGTATTTATAATTTCAGTTGAATAATTTTCTCTATAAATATCATCCTGATGTGCTATTGTTATATATTGCGCATCAGAGCATGAATATGCAAAATTCCAATCTCCCGCAATTCCCTTTTCACCTTTATTAACGAACATTTCAATCTGATATTTATTACATAAATTTTCAATATGGTTGTTCGGTGTTGATGTTGCTAACTTAATATTTGATTTTTTTTTCTGTTTTTTCAATGAAATTATGCAATCTTCTAAATATTTACTTTCTTTATATGCACAAATCACAAACTCATGTTTTATCATTTTTCCTCCCTATAACATTTTGATTAAAATATACTGATATATGCACCACATTGAAACGCTTTGCATAATTATCATTACAATATAATTATATACTCTATAATCAAATTTCAACCTGATTCCACTACCACCCAAAACGGCAAATAATGGATAAATCAATGGTGTTATATATCTTGATTGACATCCAGCTATTGTATTTGAACCAACTTCTGTATATGCAATGTACAGTGATGTAGCTATCAAAACTACTGTTCCAAAAAACATCAAAATATCATATATATAAACTATTTTCGAATATGCCTTAACGTCGTATTCACGTTTATCTGTTAATGTTGTAAAAACCAAAAATGCAAATACTATTATAGCAACTGTTGTTGTACCAATTCCCAGATATGCAAAGTGATCAATAAACCCATTCATATTTCTAATTGACAAATAGTCTTTCAAAAAATTTAATAACGTACGTGTATATTCTACTGGGTTATGAATAATATACAATATCTGTTCAGTTGGATTAACACCTGCACCACCTCTTACATCACCGCCTTTTGAAGTTTCAAAAATGGTTTTCAATAGCAAATCAAATAACATAATTACAAAGGCCATAGAGCAAATGCTATAATATTTTTTCTTATTCTCAATTTTGTTCCGTTTCATCAAAAATGGAATTATCAAAAATGCTAAATAAATTTGCTTTGGAATTATTGCTATTGCAAATGCTATAACCATAATGACCGTATCTTTTGTCGAAACCACACCTTCTTCCTGACAGTTGCCCACAAAATACGCCATTCCAATCATGACAAATCCAATAACCCATGTATCATAAGAATAATTGCTTGCTATAAATAAAGATGTTGGAAACATAGCCACAACAGCTAATATCATTTTTCCACTATGTAATCGTTTCATGGCAAAATAACAACATAATGAATATACTAATACTATTGGAATTTGTCCAAATTTATATATCACAAAAAAGTTTGCTCCAAACAATCTTAGCAAGGCAATCACAACTCCACTAGGCAATGCCGTCAAAGAAATATTATGATCTATATATTTTATTATTGCATCACTATTCTTGTTTAAAGTATTAATCTTTTCAATATTTTGAGCATAAGTGTCTGTATTCTGAATAAAATTCCCCCCATTAGTCAAGACTTCTAACTCTGGTTCTGATAAACCTATATGTGCAACAGACGAAGAACTTATTGCAAATTTAAAATGTGAATCAATATCCCAACTAATATGACCAATTGGAGAAACAAATAACATAGTAATAGAAGAAACAAAAACCAGCCTGACAAGTAATTTCTCCGGCTTATCTTTTATCGTTCTATAGCTAATCAATATAAATAAAATAATAGCGACTATAGCAGAACAAAATAGCCACGTACTATACATAAACTTTAGTCCACTAACAAAATACGCAATTATAGCTCCTATAACCAAAGAAACTATAAATATAAGTAAATCTCTTAATGCTATTTTATATTTTCTACCGATAAAGCAAATAATTGTATCACTAAAATTCAATTTTTTGTCTATAAATAATAAAATCGATATAATAAAAACAGTAAAACAAATAGAGTAAATTATTCTTTCATAATGCATATTTTCTTTGTCAATACTAATTATTGACTTACCTGAATATATTTCTATATCATCAAAGTTAAAATCAGAATCAACATCTATTCTAATTTGTTTAAGGCTTTTGTTAGTAAGTTCAAACCCTACGTTGTCATCCCCTGAAAAAATAGTTTTTATACAACTATCATTTTCATTAAATTCATTGCCATCATCAAAATATAACTGTACATCTAAATCGCCAGATACTTTATCTTTTAATTTAATAACAATTGTTGTTACATTCTTTATATTTTCTTTTTTAAAAACAATATGCGGATCTACTCCATTAATACAAATTTGACCACTTTGATTTATATAACAACCGCTATATTCTATTATATCCGATGTATCATATCGTTCTAATAAATTATCAGCATTTCCGCGAATCTTTAATTCTTTACGAGGGGACCAAACCATGGCTACTGTCACAAGACTTAATATACTAAATATTAAAATCCATAATGATATTTTGCTAATATTTTTTTTTGACATTTCTTACTCCTACAACAAATGATTTCATTTGTTTATTATAATATGTCGTTTTGTCTTCGTTGCTTTTCCATTACAGCACACATATATTTGATACTTACCTGCATCAATTTTGTCGAACTCACATATAAATCCTGATAATTCTGCACCTGGTTTTCGCTTAAAATGAATAGCCAAATCGCTTCTAAAAATCTTACGAGTAGTTATTAGATAGGACTTATTATCTGATTTCAGTAATAATTGTATATTCCCATTATACGGTTTTTCATTATAAAATCCCCATCCCTCAATTATACATTTATTTCCTACATAAATATTATCAATCGCATTCACAACTTTTCTACAAATATCAAATTCCTTTGTACATTCTTCAACAACACACTTTCCAATATTCTCTTTCATCATATTATATGAGAAATCAGGAGCATGCTGTGTCAGATTTGAGCTATAAAATGGATCTTTATTTTTAAAGTACGGATGCAATTTATATAAATGTTTTTGTTCTGCCATTAATCGTTTAAACTTTTTCTCACTTTTCAAATCGTTACCACGACTTACCGATTCATGATGATAAAGTATAACATCATTCCTAACAACATTATAATATCCAGCCTCTACAAGCCTAAAACAAAGTTCAACGTCATTATATGCAACCGGCATATCCTCATTAAACCCATTTACTTTATTAAACTTTGCAGCATTTACGAGCATACAAGCAGCCGTAACAACAAGCCAGTTATAATCTATTTTATTTCGTCCGAAATAATATATATTATCATCATTATAACCTATAAATGCATGAACTGGACCATTAGCAATATTGATAACACCAATATGCTGAATTTTCTTACTATTCGGGTATAACAGCTTTGCCCCAACTGCTCCAACATGCTCTAATTCTGCATGTCCAACCATTCTTTCAAGCCATTCCTCATTAATTATTTCAATATCATCATTTAGAAATAAGTAGTAATCACCCTTAGCTTCTTTAGCTCCTATATTACACATTCTTGAAAAGTTAAAGTTCATTTTTTCATAGATATATCTAAAATTATACTTGTCTGCTAATCCCTGATACAGTTTCTTATTTTCGTCATTGCTTCCATTGTCCACAAGAATAACTTCAAAATTCCTATATCTGGTAATTTCATACAAGGTCTCTATACATCTTTTTAAGACTTTATAGTTGTCTTTTGATGGTATTATCACGCTTATAAGCGGATTGGTCTGCGAGATATAATTCACCCTATATTGATACATTATATCTACCATTTCCAAATTAGCCTTGAGACCACGTCTCGCAAGAGCATCTTCCTTGCTCTTCTTTGCAGCCTCGAATATATATGGCTTTGCAGATGGATCCAAAGCTGTTGATTCTTTTCTTTCTCTCCAATGATATAAGATTTTATCAATATGAGCTATTTTATTTGTCTTTTCAGTAAATCTAAGAGTAAAATCATAGTCTTGTGCACCTTCATAACCAGCTCTTAATCCACCTATCTCATTTGCAATACTTCTGCGATACACTCCAAAATGACAAGTATACATATGTGACATTAATGTATCCGGAGACCAATCCGGCTTAAAATGTGGCATATGTCTATTGAAACCATCATCATCAATTTTATCCTCATCACTATAGATAAAATCCAAATTGGGATTTTCATTCAATTTTTTTACAACTTCATAAAGTGCATTTGGACGCAATACATCATCACAATCCATAAATGCGACAAATTCCCCTGTCGCAATTTCAAGCGCTGAATTTGTGCAACGTGAAATATGACCATTCTCTGTTCTGTAGACAATCTTGATTTTTTCGTTTCCTTCATACTTTGCAAGAGTCTCTCTCACACTATCCCATGAAGAACAGTCATCAGCCAGACAAAGCTCCCAATTTGTATATACCTGATTAAGTACAGACTCAATACAAGGAATAAGATGTCTGTCCAGTACATTATAAACAGGTACCAAAATTGAAATCTTAGGATTATATTCAAACTTCTCATCATAGTTCTCATTTGCTTCAAGCATAGTAATCCATGTTTCATATTCCAAACTGCGATTTAATCTTGCTGCCCTACGTGCTCTTACCTTCTCCGGAACTACTTTATGATAAATTGGTCTTGCTACTTTTTTTATATTTTGCTTGATAGTATTCATAAATAATAACCTGCACCCTTCAATTGCTTATCTTTTATCGCGCTTCAATCTCAATATATGGATTGTATACTGCATATTTATTTAATTTCTTCAAAGTCTTACCCAGGATTAATTCTAAATCATTCTCACATCCAGCCTTATCCGGCATTATCATAGATAATAATACACTCTTATCTAACATCACACAGTCTGATGAGACTGAATAACAATCTCTTGTACTTACAAGTCTGTTAAAATTTCCTGCTTCGAATCTTCCATATCCCTTAAACGGATATATAACGCTTCCTTCCTGATCTACATCTATGCCAGCCTGCAAAATATATTTCTTATTACATATTTTTGCACCTACTGCTCCTACCTCCGGTCTTGTTAAATATCCAAGCATTTCTTCTATACATTTTAAGCTCTTGACTTCAAATCTGTTATTTATAATCCATACATAATCAGTTCGTATATCTTTTACAACTTCTTTTATCTGTTCTTTTTTTTCTATAAACAAGTAATTCTTATTAACATACTTGGAACTGCACTCAATTGAATCCACACATGCCTTATCATATATTCTATCACCAACCACAATAATAGTTATTGGCGTTGTCTTACTATACCCATATATGATGTGATAAGTCCCATGATATGGTCCTTCTTCAACCTTAGCATCAATTTTCTTTCTTTTAATATGGTCTTCAAGTGCTTTTTTTCCGGCTTTAAATGCATAAAGCTTACTATCAGGATTTTCAGATGTAGAATTTTCATGGCATCGCCAATGATATAATATCTTAGGTATATGATATATAGAATCAGTTTTTTCTGCACACCTAAGAATATAATCATAATCCTGTGCACCATCCAAGTCAGGATTTAAAATTCCAACCTGCTTAGCAATCGACATTCTTACTACAAACAAATGACAAATATAATTATTAGCTCTTAAAAGATCTATATTAAAATTCGGTTTGAAATATGGTTGGAAGCGTTTTGTACCACCAGCAACTATTTTATCTTCATCTGAATATATAATATCTGCATCAGGCTCATTCTCTAAAAGTTTTGCGCACTCAAAAAGTGCATCCGGAGCTAACATATCATCATGATCTGCAAAAACAATAAAATCTCCTGTTGCCATTTCTATAGCAGCATTTGTATTTGCTGAAATCCCATGATTTTCCTCTAAAACTTTAAATTTAATCCTTTTATCATCAGCCAGATACTTTTCAATTATATTGATAGTCTCTTTATCTTCACCAGATTTATATTCGCTAGCATCGACAATACAGAGCTCCCAATCAGAATATGTCTGTGCTTTTATAGAATCAATCATAGCTCTTAGATATTCTGCATTGGTTCTATATACCGGCACGACTATACTAAATTTATAGTCCTCTTTGAAAAGGTATCTTCTTTGCAGCTCTAGCAAATTATCATCAAGTCGATTTTTCTCCTGCCAGATTTTATATGCATTTTCTTCATCAAGCTTTCTCTTGATTTTTTTGGCAGTTGCAAACAGACCATTTTTTTTAATATTTAATACTATTCCACTATTCATATTTACATTGCATCTTCATTGACTTCTCTTACAACACCAGTTATTTCTACACTTGAAACGCCATGACTAAATGACATATCTATCCAAGGATCATCCTTTCCAAAATAGAATACATCATCAACTTGTCTGCCATTCGTAGCTATAATATTGACATTTGCATCTTCTGCTACAATCTTCAAGTCACTAAGCGATATCGTTGTACCCTCTACCGGATCATATCTCACATGCTGGCATTTTGTCGGGAATTCATATACCTGTTTAAAGATATTACCATCCATCGGCATAACCTGAGTAAATGTAGCTCTCTCATTAAAGCCTGTTCCATCATCAAAGTAAAGCTTCGACAATTCATCGTTTTCACTCTTCTTAAACTGATATGCATCACATACCTCTTTTGCCCCACCAATCATCTTTACTTTGCCATGATCAAGCCAAACAACTGTATCACACATCTCCCGTATCTGAGATATCATATGTGATACAAATAGCACTGTAGTTCCGCCACTCATCAAATCAAGCATTTTATTCTTACTTTTTTCCTGAAAGTCAGCATCTCCTACAGCTAATATTTCATCCACAATCAGTATTTCCGGATTCACAATAGTCGCCACCGAAAAAGCCAGTCTCATAAGCATTCCGGAGGAATAGTTTCTAATTGGCTGCTCTATAAACTCTCCAAGCTCAGAGAATTCAAGGATTTCATCAAACTTTTCATCCAGGAACTCTTTTGAATATCCCAGTATTGAACCATTAAGATATATATTTTCTCTGCCACTAAGATCCATATCAAAGCCACTTCCGAGCTCTAGCATTGGAACAATATTACCATGTGTTACGACAGTTCCCTCTGTAGGCTTCATAATCCCTGAGATTACCTTCAATATTGTACTTTTTCCGGCTCCGTTGTGACCTACTATTCCCACAACCTCACCTTTTTTCACATTGAAGCTCACATCTTTAAGTGCCCAGAATTCCTCATATTTAAGTTTTCCCTTCACTTTCTGGATCATGAACTCTTTCAGGCTATTCAATTTGTCATTTGCCATTCGAAAGCATATAGACACATCTTTTACTTCTATCATGTTCATAGGTCATACTCCTTAATGTTTACAGATTGAAAATAAACTTGTCCTCATTCTTTTTAAAGAACCAGAAACCAAGTATAAATGGTACAACTGATAGCAGAATACAATATAAATAATGCTGTGGTGACGGTGATACCCCATCTATGAGAATGCTTCTCACAAAGTATATAAACTGATACATTGGATTACAATGAAAAGCTTTTAATAATATAGGTGAAGTAATAATATTTTCTGTATAGAAAATAGGTGTCGCATAGAGCCACACTGTGCTCAGTACATTCCATATAAACTGCGTATCCTTAAAAAACACCATTGACGTACTAAGGAAATAGCTCATTCCCAGACTAAATATCATCATGCATATGATAGGAAATGGCAATAATATAAATGCCGGTCTAGGCCATAATCCTGTAACAAATGTCACTATGAGCAAAGGGATAAGTGAAAATCCAAGGTTTACTAATGATGACATTGCCCTTGACAGAGGGTATATATATTTAGGTACATATACCTTTGTTATAAGTGAAGAGTTTGATGTTATAGCTGAAATTCCCATAGCACAACATTCATTAAAGAAGTTGAACATAACAATTCCACTAAGCAGGTATACAGGGTAATTCGCCACTCCTGAACTAAATATAGTAGAAAATACCACATACTGAACAAGCATCATTAAGAGTGGATTCAAAAAGCTCCAACACACACCAAGCACAGAACGCTTATATTTAGTCTTAAAATCTCTCTTTACCAACTGGCTTATCAGGAACTTGTAATGTGAAACAGAATCTAAGAATGCAATAACCACTGTTTGTTTACCTGATTTCCGTTTATTTAATGATACAACAAAATAAACAATAAGAAGAATTCCTATTGCTCCCATTATTATCCAATAATAGTTACCAAACCATATTGTGTTCATTCCATCTATAGAGAGGCATAACTCCCCCTCAAGACCCTCGTTATTTACATACACGCGAGTGCTATCATCATATGATTTTGATATCTCTCCTTTTGCCATCTTGATAGAATTTCCATAGTAAAAAGAGATTTGACTGTCATCATCCAATGATTTGCAAATCAATTCTAATGTGTAGCTTTCATTATTATCCACCTTGATTTTTTCAGGCAATTCTATATCATATGGCTGATTATCACTTAGCTCTGACATATCCACATCAATATCAGCGATATTTTTTCCGGTTGCATCTGTAATCTTCGTTTCAAGCGTTCCATTTGCAGTTTTACCATAGGTGGCTGGGGTAACTGTCACCCCTTCAAGATACTGACTATCAACCGTAAAGGTCTGCTTAATCGTATCTCCCTCAGTAAACTCTCCCACTACCTGAGACTGTGAGACAGTGTCACTCTGAGTTTCCTGGTAGTGAAACTGCTTACTTGACACTAAATATACTAAACATATAGAAGCAAAATAAACCAACAATGTTATTCCAAATACTTTTTTTATAAATTTTTCTTCCATAACAATTAAATTCTTTCCTAATCTAAAATATTATTTGTCACTAAATGCCTAAGAATTATACTCTCTACTGATACTTTTGTCAAATCATCCCCACACAGCCTGTCCCAGCCGTCTCATGGTCCCGGTCTTATACATATCATTTTCCTTATAAAACCGTTGTCTCACGAGTCTGGATTTGCCTTCCAGTGCCGCATACCTTACTGCCAGACTGTCAGCAGGCAGATTATATGTTTTTGCAAATTCTCTCGCCTGAAGCCGTCCAAGCCTCATGCTCTCCTGTATCTGTTTTTTCTGCCAGACACGGCGCACAATATATGAGAGCTTATTTATCCCAAGTGCTCCCAGGCTGTTGTCTCCATGCTGTCTATACAGTATGGTGGGCTCATCTATGAATGCTGTTTTACCAAACTGTGCAGCTACAAGTGCTGCCCACCAGTCATGCATTATTGTGTTGTCTATATCGGTGATGTGAAGCATCTTATCTCTTAAAGCTCTGTTTATCATCATTGTACAGCCTGTCACAGAATTCTGCAATATAAACTGGTTGATTGTACGCTTGTGACAGTCAAGACTCTGGTATCCGCTCATCGTGTCCGCTATTGTATTCAGCTCGCTATCTACCACGCGAAGCTCCGTGTATACCAGGCACGGAACATCTGCTTTGTTCTCAATAGTAAGCATCTTATCATATGTCAGCTCTATCTTTTTATCCAGCCACACATCATCCTGATCACAGGTCATATAGTATGGCGCTTCCACCTGACCGAACAGGTAGAAGAAATTATATTTTGCTCCACCGGTTGATTTACCATCTATCAGATGTATCTTGTCGGGGTATTTTTCCACATAGCTTTCTACTGCAGCTATCGTGTTGTCCGTAGAGCCATCATCGTGTATATATAGTTCCCAGTCCTTGCAGGTCTGCGACAGGATAGAGTCTATCTGCTGACATATATATTTCTCTCCATTGTATGTAGCCATTAAAATGGCTATCTTGTCTGTGCTATGCATTCTTCCTCTTCCACTTTCTTCCGGCCCTGTTGCCCAGAAACTTTGCCGCACTGTCAAATATGCAGTGCACTGCTGCCCCAATCTTGAACTGCTTTAAGAGCTTTTTTTCTATGAAAAGTACCATCCTGATACCCTCACCTGTGGTACCGTCACACTTTATCTCATCCTTATAGGTCTCCATAAAGACCGCTACATCAAAGTTGCGCTTGTACTGCTGCTTAAATGTATAGTTGTGTGAGTGATACACCTGCGCTGTGGCACAATAGCCTATCTTGCATCCTGCCCCAAGTGCCCTGGCTGCCATCAGCATATCCTCATTTGTGAGCAGTGGGCTTTCAAAGCCGCCTATGTCTTCAAAGAAATCACGTCTGTAGGCTGAGCATACATCTGAGAAGAAATATGCCTTTATTCCAAGTCGTGGTATATCCTCTTTACTTCTGACAAAGCTTTCTGCCGGATAATTAAACTCCCTGACTAATGCCTCGTCAGGCTTAGCCTCCCTTCTCGGAAGCTGTCTGGCCGATATCATGACAACATCTTCGTTTTCAAAGCCTGCCAACATATTTTCCACATAGTGTTCATCTGAAGGCAGTGCATCCTGCGACAAAAACATCACTATATCACCCTTTGACATGGCTACAGCATAGTTTCTCGTGCCACCATGATCAAATTCGCTTCTCTTGACCTTTAGTGTCCTAAAGCCTGCCTGCTCTGCCATGCGCACTGTGGCATCCTCGGATTCTGAGTCTATCACTATTATCTCATCAGTCTTACGTGTCTGCCTGCCCAGTATATCTATCAGACCTGGCATATACTCTGCAGCGTTGAGAGTAGGTATTATGAGACTTATTGTTATACTATTTAAATCCAATTTCTTCATCATATTTCTCACATATGTTCTGATTATTGTGCTCCATCCTCCCTGATTACAGAGAAAACGGTTCTGAAAAGTATCTTTATATCCATCCAAAGCGAGCAGTGCTCCACATAGTACATCTCCATCCTCTGGCGCTCTCCGCTCTCATAGGTGGCATTGTTTCTGGCATATGCCTGCCAGTAGCCTGTCAGTCCCGGCTTTACGCTCAGAAGCTTTGCGATGTCCTTACCGTATATCTCGGTTTCCTTCTCCACGATTGGACGCGGTCCCACTATGGAGAGCTCGCCCTTAAGTATATTGATTAGCTGCGGCAGCTCATCAAGGCTGGTCTTTCGCAGGAAGCCTCCTATTTTTGTGATTCGAGGATCATTGTCTATCTTGAATTCCTTTACATACTGCTCAAGCTGTTCAGGTGTCAGTATCTTTTCCAGATCACCTGCGTTCGTCTTCATGCTCCTGAACTTGTATACAGATATTTTCTTTCCCTTATAGCCGACTCTTGTGTGCCCATAGAACACGCTGCCTCCATCACTCATTCTGATTATCACAGCGAGTATGATAAACACCGGTGACAGTACTATAAGTCCAAGCAGTGAGGCAACAATATCCACCAGACGCTTTATAAATCTGTATACCGGCTTTCCGCTGTCTTCAGTGGCCGGATATGCCTGTATGTCATAGCTTAAAGGCTCTCTATCCTTCACTAGCTCGCTCAAGCATCTCATCTCATCAACCAGCTGTGCCGGCATGACAAGCTCTCTCTTTGACACAGACCTGCACAGAGGACATACTGCCCTGAAAATAATCCTCAGATCAAGGCCCACCGTCCAGTTCAGTATATATTCCTGGTCGTACTCGCTTTGCTCCTCCTCGGTAAGCAGCCTGTGTTCCCTGCTGTATACCTGCCAGAAGCCTATGATTCCGGGCTTTACCGATAGACTTTTTCTGTGAAATGCAGAGTATTCTATAAACTCTGGCAGTGATGGAGCAGGATTTCCCACCATGCTCATATCTCCCCACAGCACATTCCAGGCTGATGGCAGATTTTCAAGCCTTAATGCCCTAAGCATTCTTCCAACCGGTGTAAATCTCGGGTCTTTTTCCTTCTTTCCATCCAGTATCCATTTGTCATATCTATCCCTCGCATCCATGTACATGGCGCGGAATTTATAGTAATAAAATCTTCGTCCGTTTTTGCCGACTCTGACAAGCGATATGAGCACCGGTCCATGGTCGCCTGTGACTATTTTGCCTATAAATGCAACAAGCCACACAGGCACTATAAGCATGCTTCCGGCCACACCAAACAGCAGATCTATCAGCTTTTTAATAAGTAGATGCCTTACGCGGTATGTCTTATTCTTCCATGTGACCACTGCGTATTTTCCAAGGAAATCCATATAGTGCTCACCGACCTTGGCCTCATACTCATTGACATTCAGGTGCACTGTCTTGCCCATTTCATTGAGCACTGTAACAAACTCTCTCTGCTTAAACGGATAGTTGTCCGGCAGATGTACAAACACTGAGTCTATCTCTGCTGTTGATATCACCTGAAGCAGGTTATCGGCAGTTGCGACGACCTCTATCTTGTCTACTATCTCACCGACCATATCACAGTCCAGAATTGCAATATTCGATATACGAAAATCCCAGTTTCTTGTGGTCTTTATCTTTTTTATCACTCGCTCCACCTGGTCTGAGGTGGTGACAAGCATAATTTTCTCATTGGCCCCTGAGCGGTGATATTCCTTTGTCACCAGTCTTTTCAGCAGCTGTCTGACTATCACAGTGAATATGGTACTCAGTATGAAGGTCATACCCATCTGCCCTCTGGAGAAATATTCACTTGTTTTTGTGAAATATACACAGCCGACTGTGATTGCACCCACATATACATACATTTTCAGGACATTGTATATTTCAGGAAATAGCTTTCGGTTTATCAGATTATCATCTGCAAATGCCACGAAATGTACTACCACATATGCCACGAGCTCCACCAGAAAAAGTGTAAGATAGTGCTCTGTATGGTTTATAAGTCCTGTTCTAAAGAAACCGAACTTGTACCAGTTTGCAATCAGATAAGATGTAAACATCACAATTATATCAAGAAGTACCTCAAGGTACTGGATTATCCATTTTTTTGAGTTCATATCTTTCTCCCGGATTTTTCCTCATCAGCAGTATCTATACCGGCAAGCAGTACAAGCAGGAACGGATCATATGCCACCTCGAGCAGATGATGCTCCATGAAGGAGTGCACTCCAATCATGACTATTGCTGCAAAAAGCACATATTGCTTTGCCCCTATTGCCCTATGACCTATAACTATTAATAATATAAGCACTACAGCAAATACTATTATTCCATACTCAAACAGCATTCTAAGATACATATCATCTATAAAGAAATACTTTGCAGGGTCTATCCCGGTCGGGTCTGCAATGCCTCCCCAGCCCTGTTCCTCTATAAACTGTCCAAATGCCTTGATGCTATACTCACTCCACACTTTGTGGCTCACCATCAGCCTTTGAGATAGTACAGTGTCTATTTTAACCATTACAGCATTGCTCGCGCTATAAAAATAGCTCAGCGCCAAAAACAGACCCGCCCACACTATCGGCAAATATTTAAATATCTCACACACCCTGCGTGCCAGATTTTTCCTCTCAAGCAGATAAATCAGGCCTGTCAGAACCAGGAATCCTGTCAGGCACACTGTTCCCGTAAAGGCTCCTGCTTTTATATATATAAATACACCTGCCACAATTACGATTAGCCATCTGAGCCCTGCCGGATATCTGTATTTTTCGTTTTCCCAAACCCTCTGCCATATACCAAGGCAGCTTACCGCCAATATCAGGTAAAATACATGTGCCGCAAAGTCCGTCGGATATATAATGCCGTATGAATGTCTGGCCGCCGCTGCATTTCTCGGTGAATAGCCTATCACATCCGCTATCACACCTGTCTGACTAGCTATAGCTGCCACTATAAGCATGACCGATACCACCGCCGTATATACCTTTAGTATATTGTCAAACCTCACATTTTTTGCCCCGGCAATAAGTAGTACCGGATGCAGCAGTTCATAATAACCGGTTTGTAAGCCTACTATTCCAAATATAAGAACAACTACGGCAATTGCAAGCTGCTCTTTTCTGCTGTAATATCCGGAAAAAAGGACCTTGGCTCCTGTATACAAAACCATCGCTGCAAGAAAAAGCTTAAAGGTTCCTACCAGCACCTGCTGCGAGAACATAGTAGTCTCGTATACACATTTTGCCAGCACAATACCATATAATATAAAGTATCCTACATCCCATCTGTTAATTTTCTGTGTTGAAATCGATTTATTTTTGTCCATAAATGATATTTTACCATATTTGATATATAATTGCCACATTTCAAAAAATTATAACAAAAATTTAATAAAAGCTACAGTTTATGCGTCTCCGCTCAACTGTAGCCTTTAAAATCGACCTATTTAATTACTTCAGGTCATCATCTGTAATTGTTTCACCATTCATAACCTTCTGTATCAACTGTTTAGCATGCTCTACGCTGCTCTCATCCGGAATAGTAACATAAACTTTCTGAATAGGCATAGAATATGTTGTTTTCTTGGTACCCTGACCAGTTACTGCAAATGACTTAATATTCCAGCTTCCTCCCTCTGACAGCTGCATATTGATAAGAGATGAAATATCTGAGCTTTTAAAATCCATGGAAATCATTCCCTCAAGACTGTCAAGAATACCGGAGTAGTTGGTCAATAATGCCGTACTGTTTGTCATCTTATCTATTACTGCTGAAATAAGATCCATCTGATGGCGTCCCCTGCCATTATCTCCGTCCGGAAGATTATGCCTCTCACGGGCATATGCCAATGCTTCCTCTCCGTTTAATTCATTTGGACCCTTTGAAAACTTGTAAGAATCCATAGATGAACTAAATGCCTGTTCAGAATTCACAGTAACTCCACCTATTTGGTCTATAAGAGTCTCAAAACCTGTGAAATTAATCTGAGCATAGTAGTTGATTGTATCCAGATCATATACTGAAGCCAATGTCTTCATTGAACAATCTATACCATACAATCCACAATGTGTCAGTTTATCCTTTGTCCCATGAGATACCGACGTTTCAACATAGTAATCTCTAGGTGTATTTAACAATAACACCTGTCTACTCTCAGGATTGACAAAAGCCAGAATATTTACATCGCTTCGGCTCTTTGCAAGCTTCTTGCTTCTGGTATCTGATCCACTGATATATACAACGAACGGCTCCTTTGTCACCTGAACATCCTTTTCTGTCTTCTCAACCTCATATGTCTTAGTATAAGCATACAATACCTTTGTCTTTGTTTCAAAATCTTCATACCCCTCTGTATCTGTGATAACAGATACATATGAGGTATTGAGTATCATCGCCTTTACCTCACCCGAATAAAGGGCATCCACCATCTCTATTGCAGACGCATATGGCTTTGTATTGATTGTACTGTCTGTTTTTTTATTAATATCATCTATTGTTTCCTTTGTCTCTTCATATCCATATGAATCAGTATATGCAAAGGTATAATCCTTGGCATCATCAATAGTCTCAGCGGGATCATCCTTCATAACATAGACAACAATCTTATCCTCCATGACATTTTTATTTCCGGTCATATCATTAAGTGTGCCCATCACCTTGCTAAGCACAGACGTGCCATATAAGCTACATATGATAACCAGTATAGATATAAATGTTCCCAATCCTCGCTTAAAATAGCCCGACGCTTTTGGTTTCATTATGTTTTGTCCTAAGTGAACAAGTGCAAACACCAGGAACTCCATAATTAATAACCCCCCGGCTGCAAACATGATATACTTTGCAGGTAACATTTTTGTTTTTACAGCCATAGCAAATATCATAGCACTAGCAATAAGCTGTAAAACCAATAATACCCTTGCAAATATTATCCATTTTGTAGCCTTTTTCTTTTTCTTCATTTGTTTCTCCTTCTATCTATAAATACATAGTACTTATCTATTTTAACAAATGATTTTGATTTTTCAATATTTTAACAATGATTATAACAAAATTAATAATTTTTTTTAAAATTTAAATGTGTTTTCCAGTGTCTCCCACTTCTGATCCTTATCACTCAAGTTGATTGGTGTGCCATCCTCAAGTGTGTATCCGCTTCCGTCAGCGCTTCCCGGATACTCTCCGACAAGCTGTGGCCACTCGATGCCGATTGCAGGATCATTCCATGCAAGGCCGCTCTCATCTCCAAGGTGCCAGAAATCTGTTACCTTGTAGCAGAACTCTGCTACATCTGAGAGTACTAAAAATCCGTGTGCAAAGCCCTCCGGAATAAGGAACTGCTTCTTGTTCTCCTCTGTGAGCTCTACTCCGAACCACTTGCCGTATGTCTTTGAATCGCTTCTTAAGTCTACAGCCACATCAAATACTGAGCCTTTTACTGCACGCACAAGCTTTGCCTGTGGGTATTCCTTCTGGAAATGGAGTCCGCGGAGCACTCCCTTTGTGGAGCATGACTGATTATCCTGTACGAACACTCTGTCAATGCCAGCTTCCTGCATATCCTTTGAATTGTATGTCTCCATAAAGTATCCACGGTTGTCTCCATGCACTGTAGGCTCGATGATGCAAAGTCCTTCGATTCCACCTACGTTTTTCTGTACTTTAATCTGTCCCATGATTTCTATGTCCTTTCTTGTATTACGTGAACATCCCAACATCTAACTCAACCTCGCTACTTCGTAGCTTCTTTGCTCACTAAAATTCTATCTCCTGCAGATATCTGTGCAGCGCATCCTGCCATGTAGGGAGTGGCTTAAATCCATTCTCCACGAGCTTGCTCTTGTCCAGTCTGCTGTTAAACGGACGTGCTGCCTTTGACACACCGTACTCTGCTGTTGTAACAGGTGCTACTGTAAGTCTGTCCTCAGAATACTCTGTATGACCAAGCTCCACTGCCTGCTTAAAGATTTCCTTTGTAAAATCATACCAGCTTATATATCCACCCTCGTTTGTAGCGTGATAGTAACCGTATTTATCAGTCTCTATCATATCTACGAGCAATCTTGAAAGGTCGAGTGTATATGTCGGTGTACCAATCTGGTCACTTACTACTGTAAGCTTATCGTGTGTCTTGCCGACATTTAGCATTGTCTTGATGAAGTTCTTGCCGTTTACACCAAATACCCATGCTATACGCACTATAAAGTACTTCTCAAGTGTATTTGCCACTGCAAGCTCTCCGTCAAGCTTTGTCTGTCCATATACATTGAGTGGTGCATAGTCCTTGCAGTCAGGCTGCCATGGTGTGGTGCCCTGTCCGTCAAATACATAATCTGTGCTGATATATACCATCTTGGCATCTATCTTCTTGCAGGCATCTGCAATATTCTGTGTGCCGTCTGCGTTGATTGCATGCACCTTTGCTTTTTTATCATCATCCTCGGCCAGATCCACAGCTGTCCATGCTGCACAGTGTACTACTACGTCAGGCTTAAGCTCTGTGATTGTTTTTTCCACTGCATCACGGTCTGTGATATCGAGTGAGACATATGGCAAAGTTGTAACTGCTGTGCCATCGTCTGCTCCGCTATACTGTGGTGCTATATCTGTTCCGATTCCTTCGTAACCGCGTGCTGCCAGGTCGTTCATTACGTCGTGTCCGAGCTGACCTGCAACTCCTGTAACAAATACTTTCATTTTGGGTCTCCTTTATACAAATATTCGTAAACAGGCCCAACATATATGCGCAATCCCGCATGCTTTAGGCATGCTTTCCCGCTGCTTACGCAGCTAAGATTGCTTATATACGTTGTTCCTGCTCTATTCTAGAGCCTCAAAGAATCAAAATGCGCTTATGTAAGCGAGCTTACAACACGCATTTCGATTCTTCAAGGTTTACGAATAGCAGTTATCTATTCGCGTACATCTTCTCGTAATAGTTCTGGTACTCTCCACTGATGATTGTCTCCCACCACTCACGGTTATCAAGGTACCATTTGATTGTCTTCTTGATGCCGTCCTCAAACTTGGTCTCTGGAAGCCATCCGAGCTCGTTGTGGATCTTTGTAGGGTCGATTGCGTAACGCATATCATGGCCCTTACGGTCTCCTACGAATGTGATAAGGCTCTCCGGCTTATTGAGCTCCTTGCAGATAATCTTTACGATTTCAAGGTTTGTCTTCTCATTGTGGCCACCTACATTGTAAACCTCTCCTACACGTCCGTTGTGGATGATAAGGTCGATTGCCTTGCAGTGATCCTCTACATAAAGCCAGTCACGTACGTTCTCGCCTGTTCCGTATACCGGGAGTGGCTTGTCATTAAGCGCATTTGCAATCATAAGTGGGATAAGCTTCTCCGGGAAATGGTATGGTCCGTAGTTGTTTGAGCAACGGCTGATTGTTACAGGAAGTCCATATGTGCGGTGGTAAGCAAGCACGAGTAAGTCTGCTGCTGCCTTTGATGATGAATATGGGCTTGATGTATGGATTGGTGTATCCTCATGGAAGAAAAGGTCAGGGCGGTCAAGTGGCAGATCTCCGTATACCTCATCTGTTGATACCTGGTGATATCTTTTAATACCATACTTGCGGCATGCGTCCATAAGCACTGATGTTCCGATGATATTTGTATCAAGGAATACCTGTGGGTTTTCGATTGAACGGTCAACGTGTGACTCTGCTGCGAAGTTTACAACCATATCAGGATGCTCTTCCTCAAATAATTTGTATACGGCGTCACGGTCTGTGATGCTCTCCTTTACGAAACGGAAGTTTGGATTGTCCATTACAGGCTCAAGTGTTGAGAGATTTCCTGCATATGTGAGACAGTCTAAGCATACGATACGATAATCCGGATATTTGTTAAGCATGTGAAATACGAAATTGCTTCCGATAAATCCTGCTCCACCTGTTACGATAATTGTCATTTTGATTTCCTCCTGATTCCCGCTTTTTGCAAGCGAGATTTAAATTATTTCTATTAACTTAATCTACTAACTAACGCAATGTCGATTTTACTATAATTAGTACAGTTGCTCGCGGTATTTTCCATCAAGTACGTCCTTTAAGTACTGTCCGTACTGATTCTTCTTTACTAGCTCATATGTCTTTAATACTTCATCCTTTGTAATCCAGCCGTTTAAGTAAGCGATTTCCTCAAGACATGCTATCTTGCGGTGCTGATGTGTCTCGACTGTCTTGACAAAGTTTGTGGCATCTACAAGACTCTCATGTGTTCCTGTATCAAGCCATGTGAAGCCCTGTCCTAAAAGCTCTACATTGAGTGCCTTTTTCTCGAGATAGATTCTGTTAAGGTCTGTTATCTCAAGCTCTCCTCTGGCTGATGGCTTAAGGTTCTTTGCGTACTCTACTACATTGTTGTCGTAGAAGTAAAGACCTGTAACACAGTAATTGCTCTTTGGATGCTCCGGCTTTTCCTCGATTGAAATAGCCTTTCCCTCTTTATCGAACTCTACGATACCGAATCTCTCAGGGTCATCTACATAGTAGCCGAATACTGTGGCGCCCTTACCGCTCTTAGCGTTTTCAACTGCGGCCTTGAGTCTCTTATTGAGTCCGTGTCCTGCGAAGATGTTGTCTCCGAGAACCATGGCTACTGTGTCATCACCGATGAATTTCTCACCGATAACGAATGCCTGTGCCAGTCCGTCCGGGCTAGGCTGTACCTCGTAGGTGAGGTTGACACCAAACTGATGTCCGTCTCCTAAGAGCTCCTTGAATCTTGGTGTATCCTGTGGTGTTGAAATGATCAGGATATCTCTGATGCCTGCATTCATAAGCACTGACATAGGATAGTAGATCATTGGCTTGTCATAAATTGGAAGTAACTGCTTTGATGTTACCATTGTGAGTGGGTAAAGACGTGTGCCTGAACCTCCCGCTAATATAATACCTTTCATGTTGTTCTCCTTTAAACTGAAACTACGTGCTACACTTGATGCTTTCGGTCTGTAGAATACACTGACCTAGTTCATCATTTACCTGCATTATAAAAGGTGCCCCAAGGGCACCTTCAAGTACTTTTTTATATTTTTAGCATTTTTCACAAAATATATGCTTATAATATCCTGTTTTTGAATCATTTTCGTGCAATAAATACACCTGCATCCTTTGTGATATGGAACCCTCCCTCTGTCTTCTTTCTGACAAATGCCGCAAATTCCTTATAGCGGTCCACAATATACCTGTTCTGGTTGCCGTGGCACGAAAGCACATACTCTATCACAGGCTCTGCTTTTTCTACCACAAGCTCATCCTCGTACCCATGCCAGCTTACCTCACCAAAGTATTTTCCAAGTATTGCCTCACCATTTTCTTTACCGAATTGCTCATACAGCCTTTCCGCTGACAGCTCTATACGGTCATCAAACTCCTGTATCAGGTCGTTTATTTCCTTCATATGCCGTGAGCTGTATGTACTGCACACAAACACGCCACCGGGCTTTAGCACCCTTAGGATTTCACTGCACACAGCATCCAGATTGTCACAATAGAACAGTACATGGTCTGCTATCACGCAGTCATACGATGAATCCGGCTTATACAGCCTGTGGGCATCCATCACCTCATATGTGAAGCGCTTGTCATCTGCGCCTACATTTCTCGTCGCATCCCTTACCATGCCATACGATATATCAGTCAGGGTTATCTGCATATCTGCCGGTATCCTATCTATGTTCTGTGTCCAGAGAGAGGCATCACCACAGCCCACCTCAAGCACCTTTTCCCCTTCAAAAAAGCTGCACTCATCAAATACCCAGCTAAACCAGCTCACCGGATTCATCGAGAAATCCCTGTGCAGATTGATTCTGGCTGATATATTTGAAGCATCCCTGTACTGCTGCTTTAGCTTTTGCTCCATCTCGTTTATATTAACCAGCTCCAGCATATGGCTCCAGTCCACGCTTCGCCCCTCGTCTATTACCTCTGAAGCCTCCTGCAGTGCTGATTTCATAAGCTTCATCTGCTCTATCCTCTCCTCCACGAGACCAAGCTGCATGTGAAGCGACTCAGACATGACATTGCTGTCCGTGTTTCTGAGTGTCATCTCCTTGATATCATCCAGGGAAAATCCCAGATATTTGAGGAACAGTATCTGCTGTAGACGCGCAAAGTCGTCATCATTATAGAATCTGGCTCCGTTTTCGTTTACGTAGGATGGTTTTAAAATATTGTGCTCGTCATAGTACCTGACGGTCTTTTTTGTAATATGTGCTTTTTTTGCAAATTCTCCTGAGGAGTAGTAGCCGGGTAGTTTCATCGTTGCGTTGCCTTTCCTCTTATTTTCTTACTTTTGAACTTCCTATATCTAAGTATATCATAATTTTCTAATACAGGATTTATTAATATTTACTTATTTTCATTGTTTCTGCTTGTTTTTCCGGAAAATGTACTTATAATTATAATATCACTATGCAACAAGGAGAAAACAATGAAATACGATTATATAGTAGTAGGTTCCGGTCTCTACGGAGCCATCTTCGCCCACGAGGCAAAGGCCAAGGGCAAATCAGTGCTTGTTGTAGACAAGCGTCCTAACATAGCAGGAAATGTCTACACAGAGAAGCAGGAGGGCATCAATGTACACATGTACGGAGCCCACATATTCCACACCAATGACAAGAGGGTCTGGAACTACATCACACAGTTTGCTGAGTTCAACCGCTTCACAAACAGCCCTGTAGCCAACTACAAGGGGGAGCTGTACTCAATGCCTTTCAATATGTACACCTTCAACAAGATGTGGGGTGTGGTGACACCAGAGGAGGCTGCTGCAAAGATTGAGGAGCAGAAAAAGGAAATAACCGGTGAGCCTAAAAATCTCGAGGAGCAGGCTATCTCACTCGTTGGACGTGATATCTATGAGAAGCTCGTGAAGGGCTACACTGAGAAGCAGTGGGGTCGTGATTGTAAGGAGCTTCCGGCTTTCATCATAAAGCGTCTTCCTGTTAGACTTACCTTTGACAACAATTACTTCAATGCTCTTTATCAGGGTATTCCAATCGGTGGATACACCAAGATGGTTGAGAATCTGCTCGACGGCATTGAGGTCAGACTAAATACCGACTACCTTGAGCACAAGGCTGAGCTTGATGCTCTTGCTGACAAGGTTGTATACACAGGTCCGATTGACGCATACTTTGGCTTTAAGCTAGGTACTTTGGAGTACCGCTCAGTGCGCTTTGAGAATGAGACCCTCGATATTCCTAACTTTCAGGGAAATGCCGCTGTCAACTATACAGACCGCGAGACTCCATGGACACGTATCATCGAGCACAAGTGGTTCGAGTTCGGTAAGGATGAGGATGGAAATGATCTGCCAAAGACTATTATCAGCCGTGAGTACTCTTCTGAGTGGAAGGCAGGCGATGAGCCTTATTACCCTGTAAACGATGAGAAAAACGGACAGCTCTACGCCAAGTACAAGGAGCTTGCCGATAAGGAGACGGGTGTTATATTCGGTGGTCGTCTCGGCGAGTACAAGTACTACGATATGGATACTACCATTGCTTCTGTACTTGATATGTGTGAGAAGGAGCTTGGCTAATAGTCAGGCTTCCCACAAAATGCTTTGTTTATGTCATATTCAAAAGCGCCATGGCAATTTACCATGGCGCTTTTATTTACATTATTTTTTTCCGGCCAGATTTATCTCAGCCGCAGGAATATGCTCCCTCAGGCACTCATATCCATACTCCTTCGAATATGCATATATAGCCGGAAGCTGTCTTGAAAGAAATAGCGCCGGTGCTTCTGTCACAGAGTATGCGCCACAGTGCCCGAACTCAAGAACATCACCAAGTTCAAGCTTCTTAAGCTTCACCTCGCGTACCAGCACATCTGCCACTGTACAAAGGCTTCCGCAGAGTGTATAGTCTGTGTCCGGCAGTTCTGTGAATTCCACACCGGTTCTTTCTTCATTTTCTGATACTTCACAACCATTGAATGTGTTTCCTATCGAACCTGCTGTTCCTTTTATTTCTCCCAGTTTTTCACCAAAATATATTTCGTCAGCTCTATATATACTGATCGGTGGCACCTGCATTGCCATCCTCTGCCCGAAGTAATTCAGGTGGTGGATTCCTCCATCCAGAATCGCATAATTGGCATCACCTGTCGATTTTAAGTCCTTTACCTGTGTGTAATATTTACCGCATGAGGCTGCGAGGAATCGTCCCATCTCAATGCCAAGCGGATATTCCTCGGCAAATTCTCTAAGCACCTCTGCTGCCTCATCAAGTGCTTGTATTTCCCTTTCCTGCCAGTCTTCCTCGAAATACTCCACACAAAGCCCCGGGCCATACTCTACAAGCTGTGGCTCAAAGCTGTATTTGTCCTTTAACATGGTAAGTGCAGACTTTATTTTTTCCAAGTCCTTATTTATTTTGCGCAAGCTCTTCTGTGTGCCGGAATAGTAGTGGATACCCATTACCGCAATACCCTTAAACTCATCCGGATTCGAAATGATGTATTCAATATCCTCAAGCGACATGCCAAACTGGTTGCCACTTGTCAGGCGAAGTATGACCTGTGCTTTCGTTTCGACAAATTCGGTTTCACGCGTACCTTCCGACATCACCTCTGATATCAGCGTCGCATGTCTTATGCTCTCACAGGTCAGTATACCTGCGCCATATGAAACTGCTCGCTCTATATCGCATTTTTCCTTCATCACACCTGAATAGATGATGCTCTCCGGCTTCACGCCCAGTGCTATACATATCTCAAGCTCTCCCGGGCTGCACACCTCCACATGGTCTAAGCCCTCCGGCAGCCTGTGAAGCAGAAACGGATTTGCCTTTATCGAAAAGCAAAGCGGTATCCTACGTCCTCCTTTACAATCAAGAGCAGCCCTTATCATGGCTGCTCTTTTTGCAAACTCATCCGTATCAAATACATAGTACGGTGTCTGTCTCATATTCTTTATTCCTCCACAAGCTCTTTAACAAGCTTCTCGATCGCATCTACTGAGTTGAAATTCTCAGGAACCAGATCCTTTGGTCTGATTGTGATGTCAAACTCATCAGTCAGCTCCGACACGAGTGAAACTATATCAAATGACTCAAGAATTTTGTCATCGATGAGCTTTGTCTCCTTCTCAAAATCCACATCCGGTCTTAATTCCTCTAAAATCTCTAAAATTGTGTCTCTCATTTTACATTTCCTCCAGTTTTTTCATATCATATTTTCCGTTTGGAAGCTTAGGAAGCTGCTCCAGCTTCTTGATTTTCCTTGGCACCATAAAGCCCGGGAGCTCGTCCCTCAGTGCCAGCGCGAGGCTTCTCCTGTCACAGTCACCTGTGTAGAAAAGTATCAGCACCTCTTTTGCTTTATTATATATAACACAGCTTTCTGCGACTCCCTCGACCACATTGGCGGCATGCTCCACCTCGTCAAGCTCCACACGGTGTCCCATGTGCTTTATCTGGCGGTCCATACGTCCACAGAAATGAAGTATGCCATCCTCATTGAGCCTTCCGTAATCCCCTGTGCGATACATCCGCTCAGGATAAGCCTTATTGAGTGGATTGAGTGTAAATGCCGCAGCTGTCCTCTCCGGATCATTATAATAACCCAGCGCCAAGATTGGTCCACATACACATATCTCGCCCTGTTCTCCAACAGCCGGCTCATTTCCATGCTCATCTATCAGGAAAACCCTGTAATTGTCATAGGCTTTTCCTATAGGAAGCACCTCGTCATCTTCCACTGTATGATCCACGCTATAGTATGTGCATGATGCTGTGGCCTCTGTCGGCCCATACTGGTTCACAAAATGCGCTTCCGGCAGATTTTCCTGCCATTTCCTGAGCACCCTGCACGGCATCACTGAGCCTGAGAAGCAGATTTTTCTAAGACTCTTAAGCCCTACTTCCTCAAATGCTCCAAGCGATGTGAGGATGGTAAATGCCGAAACACTCCAGCCTACACTGCTGACTTTCTTATCATTCATGTAATCAAACAGGGCATTTGGCTCCATAAAATACTCTTTTGGAATAATCGCTGTGCTGCAGCCGGTCTTTAGCGGCAGATAAATGTCCCTGATTGCCGCAATATAGTCAAGCGGTGACTGATTGCCCAGCACATCGTCGCATTCAATATGCATCACATCACAATATGCATTGATGTATGTCATAAGTGACAGATGCGATGTCATGACTCCCTTTGGATTGCCGGTGGAGCCTGACGTGTAGATAATATACAGCGGGTCTGTCATGGACATCTGCCTGCGGACTGTTGCAAGCTTCTCCAGTGAGCTGTCATCTTTTTTTCCTGCACAGCCTGCCACAACACCACCATCTGTATCGTTCTCACTATCCGTCACAGCGTCTCCTGCTGATTCACTGATTTTACAATTACTATCAGCGCCCGCCACCTGATCGAAGCGCGATATATCCTCAGCAATAAATATCTGCGGTCTATCGAAGCCTTCTGACTTTGCCAGCTCATCCACTATGCTCTCCACATGCTCAAGGCTTTCCCTGTCTGCCACAATAGCCCTTGGACACAGATTTTCAAGTATTTTTTCAATTCTCTTGTCAGGAAGCGATGCATCAATCGGCGCATACGGTCTGCCTGCATATACCACTCCCAGAAAGTATGCCGGTGTCACCATTTTCCTTCCGGCAAATACTGCAACAGGGGTTCTGTCCACTCCAAGCTGTTCTATCAGATATGCTCCTGTATTTCTTGCTATATCATACACCTGCGCAAACGTAATGCTGCATTCAGTATCCGAAAATGCAAGCTTGTCAGGGTATTTTTCTACTGTGGCCTCAAGCCACTCCAGTACGTTTTTCATCTTAGTCCTCTTTCATGCATTAATAAACGTTGCCGAAAAAATTATAGCACATAACATCCGAAAAAAATGTCATGTGCTATCGAATTAATAATTCTTAAGAAAGCCTTAATTTTTTTCTGTAGGTTTTTCTATATTTGATTCTCCTATTAAATATATCGGTCTGTCCTTTGCCTCGAGATAAAGCTTTGACAGATACAGTCCAAGTATCCCTATGCTAAGAAGCTGTATACCACCGATAAAAAGAATGATGACCACCGTTGATGCCCAGCCTGCTACCGGATCACCAAATACAAGTCTTCTTATTATGATAAAAAGCATAGCTGCTATCGCCACAATAAAGCTGAACACTCCTGCTATTGAAGCCATGTATAGCGGAGCATTTGAAAATGCTACTATTCCATCTAAACTATAGAGAAACAGCTGCCAAAATGACCACTTTGTCTCGCCTGCCACTCTGTTTACATTCTCAAACTCAAGCCATTTGACCTTGAATCCTACCCAGCCAAATAATCCTTTTGAAAACCTATTGTACTCTTTTAGCGATAAAAGAGCATCCACATATTTCCTGTTCATCAGCCTGTAGTCACGTGCCCCATCAACCATATTTGCCTTTGAAATCTTACTCATCAGCCTATAGAACTTTCTGGCAAAAAAAGATCTGATCGCTGGTTCACCTTTGCGTGTCACTCGCCTTGTACCGACAGCATCATAGCCCTCTTTTGTAAGGACCTGATACATCTTCGGAAGCATTTCCGGGGGATCCTGAAGGTCTGCATCCATTATTGCCACATATTCACCCACCGCATGCTGCAAGCCCGCATACATGGCTGCCTCCTTGCCAAAATTGCGTGAAAAGGATATGTATTTTACACCGGAATCATTTGTGGCAAGCTCCTTTGCAACATCGAGCGTCCCGTCCATAGAGCCGTCATCCACTATAATCAGCTCATATGACAATCCCGATGTCTCACTCGCTTGACTCATCTGATTCAGTACCCAGGTTATTTTATTATAAAAAAGAGGCAGAGCCTCTTTCTCGTTAAAGCATGGCACCACAATGCTTATCTTATTTTTTTCCATATAAGCCACCCTGCATATAACATCAAATAAATAAAAAATCCGATTGCTGCTCCTGCCGTATTTGTCACAAAATCATCCAGCTGGCAATATCCTCTGCCGGTAACCAGCTGCGTGTACTCAATTGCTGCGCTTATAAAAGCACCAACAGGTATTGTAAACCATCTCATCCAATTTTTAAAAACCAGTGGAAATAAAAGCCCAAATGGTATAAACAATACTATATTTTCTATAAAATAAGCGTGCATCTGAAGTGTCATGCCCCATGTGCTCCACAGCACCATATCGGCGACGCCGGTTCTGCTTCCCGGCTCCCTTGAATAATACACTATCATTATAAGCGTATACATATAAGCCACAAATGTGCCGCAGAACAGCATATGCCAGATTTTGCCCACTATCTTTTTTCTTCTCTCATCTGCCTGTGATACCTCTCTCATTGTGAAAAGATATCGCAGCAGACACACAAAAATATACATCGCAATGCAGATTAAAGCCAAATATACCGCTGACGGAAGATATTTGAACTTTTCCTGTATGTCTCTTATTATATAATCCTTTAAACTCAATGTCCTTTTTTATGCTCCTTGTAGGCACGAATGAACTCCAGCTGTCGTTCATCGTCCTTTTTCTGTTCGTCATCAGACATATGACTCACTTTAATAATTATACACAATATTATGCCAATTACAATAATACCGGCACATAATATAAAAATAATTAAGATTTCAGGCATAGACTATTTCCTCCGGCAGAATTTAATTACTATTCTCTCTACAGATTAAATTATATCCACTTAATTTATCTTAATTCACTCATTTATGAACCCTGATAACAGCAAAAGCTGCATGATATTCTCACACAGCTTTTGTATATTACGTGTATTATCTTTGGCATTAACCTTTATTTTAATTTTGCAACAACCATATCCACATATTTCTGACAGATTTCCTCGCTCTCTGCCTCAACCATGACACGGATAACAGGCTCTGTACCCGACTCACGCACAAGTATACGTCCTGTATCGCCAAGCTCTGCAGTAACCTGGTCGACAGCCGCCTGAACCTCAGGATTTGCAAGTGCCTCGGCCTTGTCAGCCACACGCACATTCTGAAGTACCTGTGGGTAGATACTAAGCCCCTCACAGAGCTGGCTCATCTTCTGTTTTCTCGCCATCATGACCTCCATCATCTTAAGGCTGGTAAGGATACCATCACCTGTTGATGCATACTTAGAGAAGATGATATGTCCTGACTGCTCTCCGCCGATGCGGCAGCCGTTCTGCTGCATGTACTCGTATACATATTTATCACCTACTGCAGTCTTTGCGTAGCCGATTCCAAGCTCATCAAGGGCCTTATAGAGTCCAAAGTTTGACATAACAGTTGTGACAACAGTATTGTTATCAAGCTTTCCTCTCTCTTTCATGTACTTTCCATATATGTAGAGGATATGGTCTCCTGTGATTACATTGCCCAGTTCGTCTACACAGAGACATCTGTCTGCATCTCCATCGTATGCGAAGCCTACATCAAGACCATTGTCCACCACGTACTTCTGTAAGCCCTCGATATGTGTAGAGCCTGCATTATTGTTGATGTTTAGACCGTTTGGCTCATTGTTGATGACATAGCACTTTGCTCCAAGTGCCTCAAAAATAGACTTTGCCATGTTCCACGAGCTTCCGTTGGCACAGTCAAGACCTACCTTCATGCCCTTGAATGAGTAGACACCAAGCGATATGAGGTATCCCATGTAACGGTTACGGCCTGCTACATAGTCAACTGTACATCCGATAGCATCCTTATGTGCATAAGGCAATTCCTTCCACTCCTGACCAAACAGGCGCAGCTTGCCGTCTATATAGTCCTCGACAAGGAGAATTGTCTCCTCATCCATCTTCTCTCCATTGCTGTTGATAAGCTTGATTCCATTGTCATAGTATGGATTATGGCTTGCCGAAATCATGATACCACAGTCAAAATCATCGGTTCTTGCTACATATGCCACTGATGGAGTTGTAGTAACGTGTAATAGATATGCATCTGCTCCCGATGCTGTAAGTCCTGATACAAGGGAGTACTCAAACATGTAGCTTGAACGTCTTGTATCCTTTCCTATTACTATCTTCGCCGGCTCGTCGAGCTGCTTCTGCTTCTTAAGCTCTCCATAATACCAGCCCAAAAATCTACCAATCTGATATGCGTGCTCTGCTGTTAAATTGACATTGGCCTCTCCACGGAAGCCGTCTGTTCCAAAGTATTTTCCCATTGTTGTCCCCTTGTGAATAAATTTTTCTTATATTATACACTTAATAAATGTGTTTGTGTAGTAAAATAAGCTTATTTGTTAAATTATTCGACTTCATAAAATCAATTGTTTATAAATATGATAAAATTAACATATGTATATAAATCAAAGCTACAAAGATATCTTATGACACTCCATATAATATCTCTTCTCATTCGCTTCTCCGATTGAGAATGTCTTTCTAGGAAGCACCCCGCCCGCATTTATTGCAGGGAACAATGTGCTCTTGTCTATCGACTGAAGAAAGATTCCACATCCCTTAGTCTCCCTAACCAGTCCGTGAAGTGCCTCATCACCATGGATATAGTCTATTTCCACATTGTCATGTGTCTCAAGATACTTGTCTAAAATACCCTGGAGTATCTCAACCGGGAGGCGGTCACCTCTATTTGTGATATTAATTCCGGAATTCTTTATTTCGGTAGCGCCTGATTCAACATACTCAAATACTATCTCATCGCCCTCAGTGCTCGCAAGTCCTTGTTTTGTGATTTCAGCTTCGAAAAACGACAGCATGTCCTTTACATCAACATTTGTAAGCAGTCTGTGAATAGGCTTAAACTCAAGCGCCTCACTGTGCAGATTACAGATTTCCACAAGAGCATGCCTTGCAGGATGAGTTTTCAACTGCTCCTCTGTGAATTTTCCTGATTTTTTGATATTTTCCCAGCATGTCTTCGCTGTTGCAAGGGAATGGTTTCCATCACCTACTGCAAATAAAAAGCCTCCACAGCTATTCTGTTTTGCTGCAAATGCCTCTGTCACCTGCCTTGCTGCCTCACCCTCGACAGCATAGCCGCGGATATGTCCGCCTCCCTGCATGAGCTCTGTATCGTAAAGCTTACGAAGAGTATCCCTGATAGCATACACATACTCGATTATTCCATGCTTTACAGCTGCTATATTTGCAGCATCTTCCTGTGAAGCACCCTGGCAACCATCAATTTTTTGTCTGTCTATATGATCATCAACAAGCAGCATAACATGTGGCAGCTCAATAGCTGCATTCTCTCTTATTTTCACTCTCGGAGGTATACGTGAGATTACTGTTCCCTCTGTTGCTCTGATGAGAGTCTTCTTTTTCGGGTCGAAATCATAGTCATCCAGATCAATAAGTCCTACTATTCCAAGACGCACCCCTGACTCCGTAGTACGCTCAACAAGCACATAGCCATCTGCCACCGCTTGCTTTAGGGTTCCATCTGTGAGATATGTATCCATAGTGGTATTAATATATTTGATTCTCTCATCATCAGTCATTGAAGCATATTTTGTTTTTCTGCCGGTTTCTTTGTCATTTTTGACACCTTCCCCTGACGAATTGCAATCATTCTCCTGTTTCGCAATTGTTCCCAGATATATTTCAGGGAATACCACATTAAGTGTTGACGGAGCATCGCCCACATACTTTTCCACAGCATCCCAATAATCAGCCTGACTTGTGAACTGGTCACAGGCGATAACTGACCATTTTTCCATATCTATACCATCGTTTGGCAAAAGAATATTTGCCGGATTGAAACAATTTGACATATCAACAATTCTCCTTTAAATATACAAAATATATAACAAAAATCCGCTATACTCTATAGTATAACGGATTTACTTTTATTTGCATATATTAAATTCCTTTTGTTGTTAGAATTCTTCCAACTGCATCATCTAATTTTTCTGCCGGTATCTCACCACTGTTAACTGCAGACAGCACTGCATTATAGCTGCTCTCAAAGCCTGTTGAAACATAAAGCATGCTCATTCCTGCCTTAACAGCTGCCACAGCCGCCTCATCCTGTGTACATACCTTATTAAGAGATGCATCTGATAAATCATCTGTAATCAAAAGGCCATTAAAGCCCATGGTAGTTCTCATATAGTTTACGGCACCTGCTGATGTAGAGCATGGCGTGGTTTCCTCTCCTGTCACACTCTGGCAAATCACATTTCCCATCATGACTGCCGGAACACCTGCTTCAATTGCCTTCTGATATGGCACAAAATCAGATGCCTCAAGATCTTCCAGCTTATCTGTCATCCAGAGCATTCCTGTCGCTGAATCTGTAGTAGCCTTTCCTTTTCCGGGAAAGCTCTTTGCTACAGAATTGATTCCTGCACTATTATAGCTGCTTACCTGTGCTGCAACACAGTCACCTACAGTCGCTGACTCGCTGCCAAATGCATATGTATCGTTATCTGCATTATCACCATATGCTATATCCGCTGTCGGCCCAAAATTCATATTAAGACCATTGGTAGCCATATATGAGCCTATCTTTCCTGCACTGCTGCCCGCTGCGTCAGCATCTCCAAGCTGTGATGGTGCCTGCTGTGCCTCATATCCATTAGCTGAAGCAAGAGGAAGTCTTTCTCCACCTTCTTCATCAATTGCAAGAAACAGATTCACGCCCAGTCGCTCCTGCGAAAATGACTGCAGACTGCTCATCATCTTTGTAACTGCAGCCTCTCCTGAAAAATTTTCCTGTCTGAAAACAAAACCACCAAGAGGATATGTACCAATAGCTGCCTTTGTCTTGTTACCGGCCTGAGTGAACTCTGATACACCTGTAATCTCCTCAGGTCTCGTAATGAATAGCTGAGCTACCTTTTCCTCTGTTGTCATAGAAGACAGCTTCGTCTTGACAGAATCTGACGGAGTAAATGCCGGTGCTGTCTGCTGTCCATCAACTTGTACCTGCTTAGTTCCATCCGTCTCCTGAGTAGGATTCTGTGTCTCCTGCTGGCTTTCTGTTATTTTCTTATTCGACTTATTCCCCGGCATCACAAAATGCACTGCTCCAAATACCAGCACAACTATCAGTGCAATTACTTCTATTGTGATGAGGTACTTATCTCCATTTTGTCTGAAGTTCATATTTAATCCCCAAAATTTGTGTTTGTTAAATCGTTATTAGGTCCGCTTACTTTTCCTGATAATGCACTGCTGTATTCGTTTACAGTTGCACTAGGAGTATAGCCTGTATCACCTTCAAGGAACTGATGCACTCCTGTAGCCATGTCTGCAAGTGTAGTCGGCACCTCAACCCATGCACCATCGACCTTTCCACCATAGAACACCTGTGGATACGCCGTCGAATCCTCTACTGTATAGTCTGCAAGATTTTTAAATACTGAAAGAATCTCATCAGTATTATAGTTAGTGTTGACATGTCCAATCAGGTCTGATACCATCTTAATCTTTGCCGCTGTATTCATCTGCTTAGCTGATTCAAAAACCTTGAACAGCACTGTTCTCTGTCTTTCAGCACGCTTATAGTCTCCTCCGGCTGTATAACGTATTCTGGAATACGCAACTGCCTGAGTTCCATCCAGTGTATATGTGCCGGCTGAATCAATATGGGATGAGCTTGTTCCACGAATCTTATTGACCTCATCAATATATCCGTTTATCACCTTTGCCTCAGATGCATCAATATCCTGTACAATGCCTCCTACCTCATCTATAATTTCACCGACTGTATTGAAATTGACTGTAACATAATTCTTTATGTCTAAGTCCAGATTTTTGTTAAGTGTATCTACTGCAAGCTCCGGTCCGCCAAACGCATGTGCATGTGTCACCTTCTGGTATCCATGACCATCAATATTCATCATACAGTCTCTGAAAATAGATACCATGCGGATTTTCTTAGCATCATGATCAACTCTGACAATCATAATGGAATCGGAACGTGTTCCTTTATCAAGCTGATCTGAGCGGCTGTCAACACCAAATAGTGCAAATTCCTCTATGCCTGATTTGTCTGTAATGTTGTCATCCTCAGTCTGAGTATCGGCTTTTGTCTTAACTGCCTCTGTACCCGGCTTTATGTCTTTGGCTTCTTTATTCTTAACATTACTGCTGTTAATCTTTACAAGTATTATCGCTATAATAGCAATAAGTACAATCATTACTGCCGTAATAATTATATTTTTCTTTTTTTTCATCTGCACTATTCTCCGTCATTCATATATGTCTGTGCCTGCTAATTTTCGTCATCGTCCCTGCCATAATAATTGCCATAATAATTACCATAATAGTTTCCATAGTAATGACCATACTTAGACTCCTCAAACCTGCACTTATTGAGCACAGCTCCAAGAATCTTGACGCCTGAGTCCTCAAGTGTACGCTTTGTATTGATGATTGCACGGCTGCTTGTAGCATTCTGGGCAGCAACTATTACTGCTCCGTCTACATTCTTACCAACTACGGCCGCATCAATCGCAGCTCCTGTAGGAGGAGTATCGACAAGCACATAGTCAAAGTTCTTCTCTCCAAACTCGATAAGCTCTTTAAACTCCTCTGTCTCAAGAAGCTCCGTAGGATTTGGTACCTCATGTCCTGCAAAAAGAATGAACACACCCTTGATGTTTGTCGCATATATCACTTTGTCCAAAGATACCTGACCTGAGAGATAATGTGAGAGTCCGTATATCTTTCCACCGCTCTCCAGCTTCGCTCTGATTCGTCCTACAAGGACTGACTTACGCATATCGGTATCTACTACAAGGACTGACTTCTTAGAGTCCGCCATCGAACGAGCCAGATCCATAACTACGGTTGTCTTTCCCTCATTAGGCAAGCTGCTGGTAAAGAGGATGGACTTCACACCCTTTCCACTGAAACTGATGCTTGTTTTAAGAGCTCGAAGAGACTCCTTCATTGTATAGCTCTGGTCTTTTATCTGATTAATAACTACTGTTTCCATTAAATTGCCCTCTTCTTACTCTTGCTATCGTCTGATTTAGATGACTGTTTTTTTTTGTTTTTTCTTCTCTTTGACTTTGCTCCATCATACTCTGCCTCATCAACAGGAAGTGATGCAAGCACCTTGAGGCCTGTTCTGGCCTCCATATCATCTGCATTGGAAATTGTATCGTCAAGCATGTATCCAAGTACAACTATGCCGGCAGCAAGAAACAGTCCGAGTACAGCACCGATAACTGTATTCTTAAGGATATTATTATTCACCGGTGTCTTTGAAGCATATGCTGTCTGGATAATCTTTGGCTGTGACTGATCCATATTGTCAGCGATATACTGTGATGAAACTTTTGCAATCTCATCTGCCACTGTTTTTGAAGCTTCTAAATCAGTGTCTGTAACCACAATCTTGAGCACACGTGTATCTGTCGGATTCTCTATCGAAACCCTCTTACTGAGCTGCTCGTATGTCTCGTCCATATCCAGATTGTCAATTACCTGTGATAAAACTGTCCTGCCTGTGATAACGTACTCATAGTCGTTTGTCAGACTCGAGCCTACCTGAATATCAGCAAGACTGGTGATAGATGTTGACTTGCTCAGTACATACATCTCTGCAGATGCCTCATACTCCGGTACAAAAGTAATCTTGGAGTATAATCCAAATACTGCTGCAAGAAGCACCATTGATGCCACAAGTGCCTTCCAGTGCTTCACTAATTCGTGAAACAGCGCTACTAAATCGATTTCAATTTCCTGATCTCTTATTGGTTCGTTGTTTTCCATTTTCCTACCCTTTACATATTGTAACATTATTTTTCGGTTTAATCCTATGCTATATTACTACACTTCATTTCTTTTGTCTATTTTTAGAAGTCACAAAAAAAGTATTAAGAATATGTCATATTTTGTAAATAATTATGCCATATAATAGAAAAGTGCCGTTTCCGGCACTTTTCTTTATTGTATTTTCATTTGCTATATTTTATTTGTTCCTGTTCTATTGTTGCTGTTCTAGTTCTGCTGTGGCTGTTCTGATGGTTCAGTCGGTGCCACCGGCTGTGGCTGTGGTTTTGGATTTACTGTTACGGTTATTGAACTGCTTGCGCTATTCCAGCCTGCCATTTCACCTGCTATAGCTGTAATCTGTACGCTACCAGCCCTGTGGATAGTCACATTTCCGGCAGCATCCACCGATGCAATCGATGGATCACTTGACTTGTAAGAAAGCCCTGCTCCGTTTGAAGCACTTGCTCCCAGAGAAAATGGTGCATCTCCCTCTGTTACAGTTTTATTACCGCAACCTATTGTCACAGATGGTGTCTGATTTGGCTGTGGCTTTGCATTTACAGTGATTGTAATTGTCTTGCTGCCGGCCTTATAGCTTGTAGTAGCCTCAGACTTGACAGTGATTGTTGCAGTTCCGACACCTACTATCGTCACATTACCGTTCTCATCCACTCTCACTACACCCTCATTATCACTTGAGTATGTGAGCTTTGCATTATCCTCTGCTGTCACACCGAGATTGAATGCTCCGTCACCCTCTGTCACATTATAAGAGCCAGCTCCGCCAAAACTCTGCGCTTTGCCGGCCACCTTGTCAACACCACCATATACAATTACTTTTTCATCTAATGTCACATTCTCATATAGCTTCTTCGCAGCTGAATAAGGCATATTTATGCAGCCATGGCTGCCGCTGTACATGTAGATATTTCCACCGAAGGTACTTCTCCACGAAGCATCATGGAATCCAATTCCACCATTGAATGGTATAAAGAAATTAACCCATGACTTATATCCGTCTCCCCTTAAGTATCTGTCCTTATCTCTTGAGAAGATAGAATACACTCCGGTAGGTGTTCCATGACCTTTTGAAATACATCCTGTAACACACTGACTTGATACAACAAGCTCTCCATTCTTGTATACATATACCATCTGATTGGTAAGATCCACTTCACAGTAATTGCCACCATATGTGACATATTCACCTGTTTCTTCTTCCTTTGCCTCACTGTAAACTGCTTCCACTGTTGCAGACTTTTTATTGTTTATTGCCTCAGCAATCGCCTCATACAGCTTGTTTCCATCTACAGTCTGTCCTGATGATGTAACAGGCACATTTATTATACTTCCGCCTGTAGTCTTAAACTGACCTGTTTTCTTTTTTGACACATCATGCTTTTTGGCTAGCTCTGTACAATATGTAGCCATATTCTCACCATCAAGTGAAACTGACAATCCGTCATTGCCCACTATAAGCCACTGGGCTATCTGATCCTTTCCTACAGTCTCTGTAGCTGCTTCACCTGTTGCAGGTGTGAAATTACATGTCACCGTCACGCCAATATATGCATTGGCTTCTTTTAATGCCTTTTTTACCAAATCGCTATCTGCAGCCTTTTCTCCATCAACATATCCTGTTGCAGATGTAAGCTCTACCTTATCCTTCAGCTCCTTTACAGCGCTTGTCAGATTTGTAGCTGCATTGTCATATACAGGTGCATCTCCCGATACACCGTCAACACCCTCAAACTGTCCTGCCTCTGCATTGTATGCTATTGTAGCACGATATGGCACAATTGATCTTATATCAAAGGTCTGTGTGTCTGCCTCAGCCTTCTTTTGTTCGTCATCATTTGCCTCTGCATCCGTATCACTCTGTGCCGTAGCATCAGACTGTGACTGTGTTTTTGCAGTGATATAAGAGTCTACAAGAGCAGTCTCCAGCTCATCAGACTTATCCATTTTAAAAAGCTTCACCTGCTTTTCCGGTTTCTTATCCTTATTGGCCGCATTTATCAGTTCCTGAAGATCTGCTTTGTCATTGTACTTGAGTCCCAAATCCTTAGCTGTCATATCAAATGATGCATCGTCAAGCTTCACTGATATCTTATACTTGCCTACTGCAGTCTTTATGGCTTTCTTTGCCTCGTCAGCAGTCATTCCACCTACATCAACTGATGCAAGCTTGTACTTTTCAGGGAATGTCTTGTATGCTTTCTTTCCACAGCCTGCCATTCCCAATGCCATAAGCACACAGGCCAAAACTACCAGGAGTTTTATACTTTTCTTCTTCATCTTTGTCCTCTTTATCTTAATTTTATATTATTCTCACAGCACCATATTTTATCACTTTCTTATATATGCCTCAAGTGAGATTTGTCACATATTTTCCGATTATTTAGACACATTATTCATCATTATGATAACAAAAAAGCTTCCTAATGACGCACAATATGTAACAGGCGTATAAAATAGTTCTGATAAACCTTATCGCTCATATGCATTTTATTCAACGCACAAAATACTTTATAATTCTTATTTACACATTTATACATATCTGTATTCTTTTTTTCGATTTGACTGACAAACAGCTTCATCCTTTTTCTAAGCTGTTTTTTATCAGTGTTCCTAATCAGGCAAAGCTGCAAATAGTCGTTGATAAATTTGCTTGTTTTATCAAACCACAGCTGCTTTCCGCCTATACTAAAGTGCTCCGCATCCCGGCCTGCCTCAATCAGCCTCATGATAACCTTCTCATAATGGTCAAGCCTCTTCAGTGAGCTTTCTATCGAAACGCTCTGATTTACATCACCGACTCTATACTCATAAAGTGCCTTATCATATGCATAGATACTTTCGGCATATGCCATTGGGATTATTGAGAACTCCTGATCCTCGTAGAATACCCCCTCAGAGAGTGTCAGTCCTGTATTTCTATAAAACTGCGTATTATATATCACCCCATGCAGGCTCAGCCCCCACCAGAAATCATACAGATGCTCATCCACATATCCTGCATTATATGGTCCACCATTTTTTGTTATATATTTATCGTCGTATGGATACTCATCAGTATTTTCTCTCTGCAGCACATATGATCTATAGCTCATCAGCACTGCATCTGCGAAATTCTCATGTTTATTTTCATTATCTCTAAGATAACAGATAGTTTCTTTCAACACATCAGTGTTTACCCAGTCATCAGCGTCTACTACCTTAAAATAGCTTCCTTTTATTATTTTTACGCCTTCATTAATTGCCGAGCCATGACCACCGTTTTCTTTATTCAGTATCCGATACACGTCAGGATATTTATTTACATATTTTTGCGCGATTTCTACACTATTATCGGTAGAGCCGTCATTTACAACAACAATGTCCAGCATATTTAAAAGAGAGTTATCATCAATAATAAATGATGATAACCCTTTATCCAAAAACTTTGCCGCATTATATGTCGGTATTATTATTGATAGTATCTTTTTATTTTCTGTTTCCATATCCTATCTAATTCCTGTTTCTATATGTTAATTTCCACTTATATCGCTGTCTGTCACCATATTTGACAATGGTAGTCAGTATTATTTTCTGTATAGTCTGTCTGCTCTGCCAACCCTTTTGGCAAGCTCAAGCAGCTTTGCAAATTGATTCTCGTAAAAGCTGTTGCTCACATGCAGCTTATTAAACAGCCGAAATACTTTATATTTACGCTGTACTGCCTCATACATAAGTGCACTTTTTTGAGCGAGTTTCATGTTAAACTGCTCTACTATCGCTCTGCCGGATTGTCTGTCGGTATTTTTTATCAAAGCTATTTGATAATAGCTTGTGATTATGCCCGACGTCTTTCTGATAAAGTGTTCCTTTCCACCTTGTGGCATTTTTGCAAAGCTCTTCTCTGCCTCAAGTACATTAAATATAACCTGCTCCAGATCCGGAAGACGCTTCACCTGACTCGCTGCTGAAACACTTTGATTTACATCTCCAACTCTGTATACATACAACTCTTCCTGAATAAATCTGACAGTTTTTGCATACGAAAACGGAACGGTTGCATACTCCTGGTCTTCGTAAAATACATGCTCTGTGAGCTTATATCCAAGTGCTTTATAGAACCCTGTGTTATATATCACTCCGTGAAATGATAGTCCATCAAATACATCATCCCACATATTTACTATATCCTTTAAATTGTACTCTCTTGTAAAATCAGGCACACTCACATCTGCCGGTCTGTACTCATCCTTTGATATGTCATAATACCTGAAGCTTTGTATCACCGCATCCGAATCTACATGCTCGAGATATTCAACCAGGTGCTTTAGCGCAAGCGTATCTACCCAGTCATCCGCATCGACCACCTTTAAATACTTTCCTCTCACATGCTCCACGCCTGTGTTGATTGCAGAACCGTGTCCACCATTTGTTTTATTTACTATGACAAAGGTATCCGGATACCAGTCCACAAATTTTTGCGCCACTTCAACACTTCTGTCAGGTGTGCCGTCATTTACGACTATCACCTCAAGCTTATCGAGTATAGCCTTGTCAATATCTATTTCCTCAAAGCGGCCCTCCGTTACCATTTTACAGTTGTGCTGTGCTGTCTGTGCATCTGTATCCCTGCATACCAGAAATGACGACAGACCCTTATTCAGAAACTTTTCTGCATTATATGTTGGTATTATGATTGATAATATTTTACTCATTAACTGTTCTATCCGTCCTGATTACTATTATTAAAAAGAGTATTGCATACTCATTAACGCCTATTCATGAAATTAATTACCACGCAGTCTGCTATAGACCCATGCTGCCATCGGAAATATCTTAAAACCTGTTTTTCTAAGCATCCAGACGCTCTTCCTGCTACACGCCTGGTACACTCCCGGGTGCTCCTCACGCAGCATCTCGTCAAACTTCTTCATCTGCTCAACGTTCCTTGCATCATTGCCCTTTGCCAGAAATATCTGGTACTCATCATCGACTGCCTCGGCTATGCCGCGCTCAAGGTACTGCTTCTTGTAGGTCTGCAGATTGCCGTGCACATTGTTGTACTCAAACAGTGCATCAAGCACCTTAAGGTGCTGGTCATGACGCTTGATCATCATCTTTATGTCCACGCTCTGACCACTCCTTCCAAGTCTGTACTGATACAGCGGCAGAGGTGAAAACGTGATGCTTGTGCAGTATGGTATAGGGTAGAGTATATACTCCTGGTCCTCGTAGAAGCAGTGCTCATCCACACGAATATCATTCTTCTGCAATACATCAGTACGGATGGTCATGGAATGTATAGTGATCAGCGGGTCCATGACTGCCTCAGCAAACCCCCACTCCCTGTTGTAGTGATAAGAGTTGGACACTGCCTTTCTGCGCTTTGTGACCTTCTTTGTCCTATCATCCACCAGATTGAAGTCATTGGATATGACATCCGAGTGCGTGTGCTTCAAAAGCTGTACAAATTGTGACAGAAGGCTCTTGTCCAGCCAGTCATCACCATCCACCACCTTGAAATACTTTCCTGTTGCACGCGGTATCGCATAGTTGATGGTAGATCCATGGCCTCCGTTCTCCTTAGAGAGCACCTTGAAGCTGTATGGATATTTCTGCTCGTAGGTATGTGCCAGGCTGGCTGTGGAATCTGTGGAACCATCATCCACTATGAGTATCTCCAGACTTCTGAGCACAGACAAATCTATAAACGAGTCAAGACAGTTCTTTATATACTTTTCAACATTGTAAGCCGGAACGACTATGGTTAAAAGCTTCTCCATATATGTTTCTCCATGTATACCTGTTTCCTTGTGTACTACTCTCCGAGTCCATCCTTGATGTACTGTATAAGATGTTCAAGCGCCTCACTCTCATCCTCGCCATTGCAGATAAGCTCTATCTCATCGCCTGACTTTATGCATGCTCCAAGCACTGAAAGTACACTCTTTGCATTAGCTACATTTTTCTCGTCATATATAAATGTTACCTTTGATTTAAATTTCATTGCCTCTTTGCAGAGATTGCCGGCCGGACGTAAATGTAATCCGGTAGGATTCTTGATTATTATTTTTTGTGCTACCACTTTTATTACCTCTTTTCGGTTATATATCTATCAATGTGATGAACTGTCAGAGCCGTTATTTCCGGTGTTTCCTGACGATGTGCTGCCCGATGACGTACCAGCTGACGATGAACCACCTGCGCCGGTGTCGCCTGATGTTGTACCGCCTGTTGTTGAGCCCGAGGCTGTTCCTGTACCATCAGTTCCCGTTGTGCCGCCTCCGTCACCTTTCCTTCCGATAACTATCTGAACCTTTATCTCGCCCCATGTGTACTTGGTCTCATCCAGATTTGGCTTTACCGTCACTGTATGTGTACCTGCATCAAGGCCTGTCACATCAATTTTACCCTTCAGTGTAGTTCCAGAAAGCGTATCTATATCAGACTGGGTGCCGCTTACTACGACACTGCTCTTATCTGTTACAAATGTAAGCGTATATCCATCTTCCAGTCCGTCATATGTGATATTGGAGCTGTTCAGCGTCATGGTTGAAGTCGCATTTGTTTCAACCTTTATATCTATACTGAGCTTTGCCTTGTATGAGTTCACTATAAAAACTCCATCCGGCAGATATCCTGTCAGGTCAACAGATGTACTTATATCGTCTGTTGCGCCCGATATATCGATTGGGCCCACATCTATAGATGTGATATTGTTCAATGCTTCTGCATTACCCTTGAGCATTACAGACTCCTCTGATAGTTCTACTCCGAGCACGCTCTTTCCTCCTGCCGGTGAGCCTGTCGTAGTACACTTGATAGGTACCTCCTTGGTACTTAAGACATCAACTGTCACTGCTATAGACTGATACTGGCTGTCCACATCAAGCTTTGATATATCTATCTCATCGCCATTATCATCAATCAGAGTGAGATCACCGCGATCAGTTATCTGATTATCTGATATTATGGTATTGTCATCGACCTTTATATTTACATTAGCCGATGCTATAGTTGAAACAACTGACTCAGGACCTCCAATCTTTACTACCTTTGGATTTGCCTGTGGCTTGTTTCCCAGTGCTTTCGCACCTGAGAGACTTCCAATCACTGATACCTTTACCTCAAACTGCTTCTGCATATATTTTTCAACTGAAAGCGGGAGCATATGGTCTCCACCGTTGAATGTAATCGAATGTCTGTACTTAGTGCATCCAATATCTACCTTTACGCTTGCCTTATTCGTATCATCCTTATCTACTATGATATTTGCAAGGTCAACATTTGCGTAAAAATCGGAATCATCAAGCTCGTTCAGATAGCTTCTCTTACCTGATACCGAAAAACTGATGGTCTTTTCCGAATCCTTGATGGTAGGCCATAGCCCCTTGTCAACAACCGAATCACGGCCTGTGACGGTGACTGTTGTGGTAAATGTCTTTGTCTTGACCGGGTCATTGAGATTGTAGACCACAAGCCAGAGTATAAATGCAAATGCTATCGCGAGTATTTTAAAGCCTATATTATTTGTGAAGGTTTTTAGAAGCTTCTTTCCCATTCTTAAACCTCCTTTTAATTAATTCAAACTTACCCGGCTCCCTATGTCTGTTCTGCAGAAGCTTAAGCTGTGTGCGTAGATGATCGGCATCTATATCGTGCTCAATCTGCCCCTTGTATGCAGTAGAAACTGCTCCTGTCTCCTCTGAGACTATGATGGTAAGCGAATCACTTACCTCGCTGACTCCGACCGCTGCACGGTGTCTGGTTCCCAAATCCTTCGAGAGTGCCAGGCTGTCTGATAGTGGAAGATAACATGTAGCTGACACCACACGGTTGCCACGCACGATAACCGCTCCGTCATGAAGCGGTGTATTTTTCTCAAAAATATTGATGAGGAGCTGACTTGTAAGTATGGCATCCACATCTATTCCTGTTCTGATATACTCTCCCAGATTTATCTCATCCTCCATGACTATTAGTGCTCCTGTCTTTACTCTGCCCATCGCAAAGCATGCACGCACCAGCTCATCGATTGTCTTGTCGGAGAATTTCTCAATCTCGCCTCTGCCGGTATTGAAGAAATCACCCAAAAAGGTCTTTCCACCAATATTCTCCAAGGCATTTCGAAGCTCAGGCTGAAAAATAACAACAAGTGCCACGAGACCTATATTAAAGAGTTTCTCAGCAAGCCACAGTATTGTATCCATCTGGAACAATGCTGCAACAAGCACAAACAACAATATGATAATAAGGCCCTTGAACAGATTCCATGCCCTCGTGGTCTTTATCCACAAAAGTATATGATAGAAGAGCACTGAAATAATAAGTATCTCTATAATGTCTATCACACCGATTTTGATGCCCGGCACATTTGTGAATGTAAGGAACTGATCCTTGAAGCGTATCAATACACCACTCACATTATCCATAGCGCCCTCCTTTCTCTTATACTATGTAACTATTTGTCATCCTCAAATATATTTTCGTCTATTTCGAGATCTTTTGCAATAGCCTCTTTGCTGATATTTTCCTGATTATGTCTCGGAATCTTCTTTCCAAGGCTTCCTGTATTGCCAAAGTGCTTTACAACCTTTTCCTCCTTGGCAATCATCTTCTTTGGAACTGCCTTGACGTAATAGTAATATTCATCATCCTCAAACTGTACGTTTTCTGTACGTGCATAATCAAGATTCATAAATATAAACTGTATGACAACACCTGCAAAAATAGCAGCTACAGTGCTGAGCACAAGCCAGATTATCTTCTCCGGCAGTCCGAGCACCAGATAAGCAACAACAAGTGCAACCAACTGTATGAGCCCTCCTGCTATGGTAGCAACAGTCCATGAATTGTTGATTTTCAATCGTCTGACCTGATACACCACCAGTGTGGTGATAACAAAGATTGCCATAACTATAAACATCTCTTTGTTGTCAAGAAGCTGTCCCATTGTCACATTGAGCTTTGTAGTGCTCTGCCCCTTTTTATCTACCACCTCTGCAAGCGCTGATGCATTCTGTCTGATTCCATCAAAGAAATAGTACAGCAGTGTGCCACATATTATTGCAACAACCGAATAAGCTCTTCTTAAAAGACCTGCTGCAACCGGCATAACAGATGGTATGTGAAGCTGAAAGCATATAGGTGTGAGTATCACAAGCATGCCATCCTTCGGTGCAAAACGAAAATAAACAAAATACAGTACTAAAAAAAGTACAAATGTGATAGCACAAACCTCTATGGACAGCGCATACATATCTAAAAGTATCATAATCGAAGCAATCCAGAGTATTGCATTCACCGGAAGCAGTGCACACACAAGCGCTAAAAGCAGTGCCACAAGCATCGAGCTGATTTTCGCCATATAGCCGATATTCAAATCTATTGTTATAAATGCGATAAATGCAACGGCAAATCTCACAACCGGAAGTATAAAGTGCTCATACTCACCGCAAAATTTGACTGCCTTATCCTTAATTTCCAGTAACTTGTTCATAAAGCCTCCCTAACGCTTAATCTTTTCCTCACGGGAATATATTCTGCCCACTGCCTTCAGGTGATCTGCGTATTTGCGCACTTCTCTTCTGCCGGCCCTATATCTTGCAGTATACACCACAATTGTGACAAAAATGTAAACCGCCATAAATGCAATATACAGTATGCCTATTGTGACACCTATTGCCTTAAAATCAAGCTTATTGATTCTGTCCAAAAGCTCTGCTGCATTGACAGCAACCCACATCACAACAAGCCCTGCAAATGCGAATGTACCTGTGAAGAAGCTTTTTAAGCCCTCTTTCCATATATAGTCCCATCCGTAGTAGCTTGCGGACTGTTTCTGCACACGGCTGTCATCGCTTTTGCTGTCACAAAGAGCAATATTAAACAGTTCCCTTACTTTTTCTTCGTTTATCATAAATCATCCTCTTACCTGTTATATCTCATACGGTTTTTGTCATCCTGCTGCCACGGCCCTTGCAATTAGATATTCTCATCTGATAAAACCCTCCTAACTTCCCTGTCCTATGCAAATACACAGCACATATACACGGCCAGGACATTTCTTTGCTATCTCGTGCCCAATCGACTCCACCGTACTGCCTGTAGTATATATATCATCTACTATTAGTATTTGGTCATATTGTACAATACTATCGGCCACTTGAAAAGCCCCCTCGAGACAATTTCTGCGTTCAACATACCCCATTGTCTTGAGTGGACTGGTATTTTTCACTCTGCGCACAAGCCCTTTTGCCATCTTTATGCCTGTTTTTTCAGACAATGCCCTTGCAAAACACTCTGCCTGATTGTAGCCTCTCTGACGCATTTTTTTACGGTGCATCGGCACCGGAATAATAACATCTATCCCACATCTCTGTATCCAGTCCGAATATCTTTCCACTGCTGTCTGTGCAAAATAAGCCGCATACTCACGTCTGTTTGAATACTTGAACCTGTACATGGTCTGCTTTATGCTGCCCTTGTATGCAAAAAGCGCCTTGCCCTGCCTGTAGCTGTCATCTTCCCGCATCTGCCTATGATGCTCGAGTGCCCGTGCGCAGTCGTCACAATACTCTCTTCGCTCAGACAAAACCGGCTTCCCGCAGCGCATACACTGTGGCTGCTCAACCGGAAAGAGCTTTTCACAGCATCTGCTGTGTATATATCTCTCAACCGGACCAATTATACCATCACATACCGGACAGCGAGGTGGAAATACCAGATTGATTACGCCTCTCCCAATATCCTTTATTTTGTTCACTAATCCCCCTGACTGTAATATCCCCATTTGTAACAATATTAACAAAAAAGCGACAATACATTCCTGCAATGCAGGGACATATCATCGCCCTCACGGCTGCCTGTTATAAAACGTATATTCTAGAATTCTTCATCTCTCTTGCCTGCAAGAAACTCTACATACTTTCCTGTACCGATAGCAACACATGTCATAGGCTGCTCTGCAGTCATTGTATTGATGCCGGTCTTTTCCTCGATAAGCTCCTCAAGACCTCTGAGCAGTGAACCGCCTCCTGTAAGCACGATTCCTCTGTCTGCGACATCGGCTGCAAGCTCCGGTGGAGTCTTTTCAAGCACTGAGTGCACTGCCTCAACTATCTGAAGAGTTGCCTCACGAAGTGCTTCCTCTGTCTCCTCTGAGCTGACTGTAATAGTCCTTGGAAGTCCTGTTACAAGGTTTCTTCCTCTTACCTCAATTGTCTCCGGCTGTGCGAGAGGGTAGCATGTACCAATCTTGATTTTGATATCCTCAGCTGTTCTCTCTCCGATGAGAAGGTTATGCTTCTTTCTCATGTATCTGACAATTGCCTCATCAAAATCATCTCCGGCTATCTTGATAGATGTGCTGACTACCGAACCACCGAGTGAGATAACTGCTATATCTGATGTACCGCCTCCGATATCTACTATCATATTTCCGCATGGCTTTGAAATATCAATACCTGCACCGATTGCAGCTGCGATTGGCTCCTCGATAATCTTAACATCTCTGGCTCCTGCTGCAAATGTAGCATCCTCAACGGCCTTCTTCTCAACCTCTGTAACACCACTTGGCACACATACGCTCACGAGCGGCTTTCTGAAGCTCTTCTTTCCAAGCGCCTTCTGGATGAAGTGCTTGATCATCTTCTCTGTAACTGTATAATCTGAGATAACACCCTGACGCAACGGTCTGACTGCAACGATATTACCCGGTGTCCTTCCGAGCATGAGGCGTGCTTCCTCTCCGATTGCCTTAATCTTGTTGGTGTCCCTGTCAAAGGCTACTACTGAAGGCTCCTTTAACACAACACCCTTTCCTTTTATATAAACAAGTATACTTGCTGTTCCTAAATCGATTCCGATATCTGATCCGACCATTTTAATAGCCCCTTTCCTGCCATATCTTTAAATTTACACATACACTCTCTTATTATATACAATAAATCCCATTTTTCAAACTTTTTTTTTGAAAAAGCTCATATTTAATAAAATTTTAAAGTTTATCCTTGTCTTTTTCCAGATATGGTTTCAAAAACTGTCCTGTATATGACTGTTTTACCTCACATATCTCCTCAGGTGTGCCCTGCGCTATGACGGTTCCGCCGCCGTCTCCGCCCTCAGGTCCCATATCTATGATATAGTCAGCTGTCTTTATCACGTCGAGGTTGTGCTCGATAACAACTACAGTATTGCCTCCGTCCGAGAGCCTGCGCAGTATCTCCACAAGCTTGTGTACATCTGCAAAGTGCAGTCCTGTGGTAGGCTCATCAAGTATATATATGGTCTTTCCGGTGCTCTTTCTGCTAAGCTCTGTGGCAAGCTTGATACGCTGTGCCTCACCACCCGAAAGCTCTGTGGACGGCTGTCCCAGCTTCACGTAGGATAGTCCGACATCATAGAGCGACTGGATTTTGTTCTGGATCTTTGGCACATTTTTGAAAAACTCAAGTGCCTCCTCCACTGTCATATCAAGAACATCGTATATGCTCTTGCCCTTGTACTTTACATCGAGTGTCTCCCTGTTATATCGTTTGCCTCCACAGACCTCACACGGCACATATACATCAGGCAGGAAATGCATCTCTATCTTAAGGATTCCATCACCGCCACAGGCCTCACACCGACCGCCCTTTACATTGAAACTGAAACGGCCCTTTTTATAGCCCTTTGCCTTGGCATCAGGTGTTGATGCAAACAGGTCTCTTATCATATCAAACACGCCTGTATATGTGGCAGGATTAGAGCGGGGTGTACGACCTATCGGTGACTGGTCGATGTCTATGACCTTATCAAGCTGTTCAAGACCATCTATACCATCGTGGTCACCTGCGATACACCTGGCTCTGTTTAAGGATTTGGCCAGATGCTTGTAGAGTATCTCATTGGTCAATGAGCTCTTTCCCGAGCCCGACACGCCTGTAACACAGGTCATGATACCAAGAGGTATCTGCACATCAATATTTTTCAGGTTATTCTCCCTGGCTCCTCTTATCGTGATATATCCGCTTGGCTTACGCCTCTCCTGTGGAACCGGTATCTTTATTTTGCCGCTCAGATATGCTCCTGTGAGTGATTTTTTGCACTTTATAATGTCCTTTAACGATCCTGCTGCCACTATCTCCCCGCCGTGCGAGCCGGCTCCCGGCCCTACATCCACGATATAATCCGCTGCACGCATGGTATCCTCATCATGCTCCACAACTATGAGCGTATTTCCCAGATTCTTAAGATTCATAAGTGCACCAAGCAGCTTGTCGTTATCCCTCTGATGCAGTCCGATACTTGGCTCATCAAGTATATATGCCACACCTACAAGCCCTGAGCCAATCTGCGTGGCAAGCCTGATTCGCTGGGCTTCCCCGCCTGAAAGGCTTGCCGTGCCACGGGTAAGGGTGAGGTAATCAAGGCCAACCTGCTGCAAAAAGCCAACTCTCGCACGGATTTCCTTTAGTATCTGGTCTCCTATATAGTGCTGCTGCTCTGTAAGTTCTATATCAGCAAGAAACTTCACAAGCTCCTTCACAGACATGGAGGTCATCTCATATATGTTCTTGTCCGCAACCGTAACGGCAAGTGACGACGGCTTAAGCCTCTGCCCCTTACAGCTCGTACACGGAGTAATGCGCATAAACTGCTCATACTCTGCCTTTGCCGTATCAGAAAAGGTCTCCTTGTATCGGCGCTCAACATTGTCCACAAGGCCGTTCCATACAAGGTCATAGACACCTTCGCCCCTCTGACCCTTGTATCTGACCTTGAGCACTCTGCCGTCTCCACCGTAAAACAGCAGCTTTTTCATGTCTGCAGATAAATCATCAATCGGCGTGTCGAGAGGAAGCCCATAGCCCTCATGCAGTGCACGAAGTGTCGCATAGGTATAGCTCTTTGGGTCTGTACATGACTGCCAGCCCATCACCTGTATGGCACCCTCAGATATGGAAAGCGATGAGTCAGGCACCATAAGCTGCGGGTCAAACTCCATCTTGTAGCCGAGTCCGTAGCAGGTCGGACATGCTCCGAACGGATTGTTGAAGGAGAAGCTTCTCGGCTCAACCTCATCTATGCTTATGCCACAGTCAGGGCACGCAAAATTCTGGGAAAAAGTCATCTGTTCGCCATCCACAATATCAACTATGGCATTGCCCTCTGTCAGTTCAAATACATTTTCAAGTGAATCCGTAAGGCGCTTCTCTATACCCGGCTTTACAACCAGACGGTCTACAACAATGTCAATATTGTGCTTTATATTTTTCTCCATCGGGATATCCTCGGAGAGCTCATACATGCTGCCATCTACAATCACACGCACGTATCCGCTCTTTTTGGCTCTCTCGAATAGCTTCTGGTGCTCACCCTTGCGGCCTCTGACCACCGGTGCAAGAAGCTGGATACGGGTGCGCTCAGGCAGTGCCATAACAGTATCCACCATCTGGTCTATCGTCTGCTTTGTAATGGCGCGCCCGCACTTAGGACAGTGTGGTATTCCAATTCTTGCATAAAGCAGTCTGAAGTAATCATATATCTCTGTGACCGTTCCGACAGTTGAACGTGGGTTCTTATTGGTGGATTTCTGGTCAATGGAAATGGCAGGCGGAAGTCCCTCTATAGACTCCACATTCGGCTTCTCCATCTGTCCTAAAAACTGACGCGCATACGATGAAAGTGACTCCATGTACCTGCGCTGCCCCTCAGCATATATGGTATCAAATGCCAACGATGACTTGCCGGAGCCTGAAAGCCCTGTAAAAACAACAAACTCATCTCTTGGGATGTCGAGACTGACGCACTTTAGATTGTGCTCACTGGCACCTCGTATTTTGATGTATTTTCTTTCTTTTTTTGCCATAATTTGTGTTCCTCCAAATTGCTTCCGGATGTTATAAGCTTTTATTTTACGTCTCTCAATGTGTTTTTAAGCATAATAAGCTTATCCCTGTACTCAGCAGCCGCCTCGAAATTGAGCTCTGCCGCTGCTTTTTTCATCTTTTTCTCTATATCTGCAATATGCTTCTCAAGCTCTTTTTTGCTCATTGACTCCGGATCTTTGTCAAGAGAATTCTCATCGGCCGCTACCTTCTTTGAGATAGCTATGAGATCACGCACGGATTTCTGTATAGTCTGCGGCGTGATGCCGTGAGCCTCATTGTACTCTTCCTGTACCTTTCTACGACGCTTTGTCTCGTCAATTGCGACACGCATGGAGTCTGTAATCTTGTCAGCGTACATGATAACATGGCCCTCACTGTTACGTGCGGCACGTCCTATCGTCTGTATAAGTGAGGTCTCTGAACGAAGGAAGCCTTCCTTATCCGCATCGAGTATGGCAACAAGTGTAATCTCCGGGATATCAAGACCCTCCCTGAGCAGATTGATGCCGACGAGCACGTCAAATACGTCAAGACGCAGGTCACGTATTATCTCCGCTCTCTCAAGTGTATCTATATCTGAATGCAGGTACTTTACCCTGATGCCAAGCTCTGCCATATAGTTTGTGAGATCCTCAGCCATACGCTTTGTGAGTGTGGTAATAAGCACCTTGTGATGGTTTGCAGTCTCCTTATTGACCTCTGACACAAGGTCATCAATCTGTCCCTCAACAGGGCGCACTGATATCTCAGGATCCAAAAGTCCTGTCGGTCTGATAATCTGCTCCGCACGAAGCAGCTCATGCTCATTCTCATACTTATTCGGAGTGGCTGAGACAAAGAGCATCTGGTCTATTTTACCCTCAAACTCCTCGAAATTTAGAGGTCTGTTGTCAAGGGCCGAGGGCAGTCTGAAGCCATAGTCAACAAGAGTGGTCTTTCTGGAGCGGTCACCCGCATACATACCGCCTATCTGCGGAATCGTGATATGTGACTCATCCACGATTATGAGAAAATCATCCGGGAAGAAATCTATGAGTGTCATAGGAGGCTCCCCCGGCTTTGCAAAGTTCAGATGCCTCGTATAGTTCTCAATTCCTGAGCAGAAACCTGTCTCCCTCATCATCTCTATGTCAAAATTGGTCCTCTCTGCTATTCGCTGAGCCTCTATGAGCTTGTCCTCGCCTTTAAAATACTTCACACGCTCATCAAGCTCTTTCTCTATATTGAGGCAGGCCTCATTTATCTTCTCCTGCGAAACTACATAGTGGGATGCAGGGAAAATCATCGTGTGCTCAAGCGAGCACTTTACCTCGCCGGTCAGCACATCAACCTCCACTATCCGATCTATCTCATCACCGAAAAACTCAACCCTGATTGCCGTATCATCGGCATTTGCCGGAAATATATCAAGCACATCACCGTGCACTCTGAAGGTGCCTCGGTGAAAATCCATATCATTCCTGGTGTACTGTAAATCTATGAGAGCCCTCGCGAGATCATCCCTGTCCCTCTCCTGCCCCGGGCGCAGCGAAATACTCATGCCTGTCCACTCATCAGGACTTCCAAGTCCGTATATGCAGGAAACCGATGCCACGACAATGACATCCTTTCGCTCTGTGAGCGCTGCCGTGGCTGAAAGCCTGAGCTTATCTATCTCATCATTTACAGAGGAATCCTTGGCTATGTACGTATCAGACTGCGGCACATAGGCCTCAGGCTGGTAATAGTCGTAGTAAGAGACAAAGTACTCTACTGCATTTTCGGGGAAAAACTCCTTCATCTCACCATAGAGCTGCCCCGCCAGTGTCTTATTGTGCGATATGATAAGTGTAGGCTTATTGAGTGCTGCAATGACATTAGCCATGGTAAAAGTCTTGCCGGAGCCGGTAACTCCTAGTAAGGTCTCAAACTGGTTGCCCTCCTTAAAACCCTTCACAAGCTGCTCTATCGCCTGAGGCTGGTCGCCGGTCGGCTTGTATTTTGAATGCAGTTTAAATTCCATAACGCACGCTTCCTCCAAAAAAATCTTAAATACTGCTTTTGTAAAATTATAAAAAGACAAAGTCAATCATTTATAGTATGCACTTATGCGCTTTATTTTACTACAAAAAATTGACTTTGTCCACAATTTCAGAACATTCGTTCTTGTTTATTTATTTTATGTTACTGTTCACGCCTAAAAGTGTGACCAGCAACGATTACAGCCATTTAAAATTTACTTCACACGTCCACAGCACTGCTTATATTTCTTGCCACTGCCACATGGACATGGGTCATTCGGATATACCTTGGCTGCTGCACGGCGCTTTGGTGCATTCTGTGCTGACTCATCCTTGTTTGTGCCCGAAATCTTTGCAACCTGCTCTCGCTCAACCTTCTGCTCAACCTGTACATGATACAGCAGTCTGACAGTATCCTCCTGGATAGCTGAAATCATGTCGTCAAACATATCAAAGCCTGCCATCTTGTACTCTACGATTGGATCTTTCTGTCCATAAGCCTGTAAGCCGATTCCCTGACGAAGCTGTGCCATATCATCGATGTGATCCATCCACTTTCTGTCGATTACACGAAGAAGCACGACACGCTCAATCTCTCTGAACTGCTCAGGCTCAGGGAATTCTGTCTCCTTCTGCTCATAAAGCATGACAGCCTTTTCCTTTAAGTACTGCTTAAGCTGCTTTGCATTCTTAATTGACCCAATATCCTCTTTTGTAATCGGATCAAGAGGAATGACCGGAAGCACAAGCTCGTTGAGCTCTACAAGATCCCAGTCAGCTCTGTCAATTTCCTCGGAAATACATCTGTCAACAGACTTCTCAACCTGCTCCTGAACCATCTTAAGGATAGCATCACGCATGTTGTCACCGTTAAGCACCTTCATACGCTCGCTGTAGATAATCTCTCTCTGGTCATTGTCCACCTGATCATACTCGAGAAGATTTTTACGAATACCAAAGTTGTTGGCCTCGATTTTCTCCTGAGCTTTCTCTATAGCAGATGTAAGCATCTTATGCTGGATCTGCTCGCCCTCCGGTACTCCGAGCGCATTGAAAACACCCATCAGACGCTCTGAACCGAAAAGTCTCATTAGGTCATCCTCAAGTGAGATGAAGAACTGTGATTCACCCGGATCTCCCTGACGTCCTGCACGTCCACGGAGCTGATTGTCTATACGTCTTGACTCATGGCGTTCTGTACCGATAATCTTAAGACCTCCGGCAGCCTTCGCCTCATCGTCAAGCTTAATATCGGTACCACGGCCTGCCATGTTGGTTGCTATTGTAACTGCACCATGCTGTCCTGCAAGTGCAACAATCTCTGCCTCTTTCTCATGGAACTTGGCATTTAATACTGTGTGAGGGATTCCCTCTCTCTTGAGCATGCCGCTCAAAAGCTCTGATGTCTCGATGGTGATTGTACCTACAAGAACAGGCTGTCCCTTTTCATGTGCCTCTTTAACCGCATCCACAACAGCCTTGAACTTTTCCTTTTTGGTAGCGTATACAGCATCCTGCAAATCAATACGCGCTACCGGCTTATTTGTAGGTATCTCGACAACATCCATGCCGTAGATATCACGGAACTCTTTTTCCTCTGTGAGAGCTGTACCTGTCATACCGGCCTTCTTGTCAAACTTATTGAAGAAGTTCTGGAATGTGATCGTGGCAAGGGTCTTGCTCTCTCTCTTAACCTTTACATGCTCCTTTGCCTCGATAGCCTGATGCAGTCCGTCCGAATAACGGCGTCCAGGCATGATACGTCCGGTAAACTCATCTACGATAAGCACCTCATCATCCTTTACCACATAGTCCTGATCTTTGAACATGAGGTTGTGCGCACGAAGCGCAAGTATGATATTGTGCTGGATTTCAAGATTCTCCGGATCTGCAAGGTTCTCGATATGGAAGAACTGTTCTACCTTTTTCACACCATCCTGTGTAAGGTTTACGACCTTGTCCTTCTCATTTACTATGAAATCACCGGTCTCGTCCTGGACAATGCCCATGATGGCATCCATCTTTGAATACTCAGGAACATCGTCACCACGCTTCATCTGTGTAGCCAGGATATCGCATGCCTCGTAAAGTCTTGTCGACTTGCCACTCTGTCCTGAAATGATAAGAGGTGTACGTGCCTCATCGATAAGCACTGAATCGACCTCATCGATGATAGCATAGTGGAGACCTCTCTGAACAAGCTGTTCCTTGTAGATAACCATATTGTCACGCAGGTAATCGAATCCAAGCTCATTGTTTGTGATATATGTAATATCGCAGCCGTAAGCCTCCCTACGCTCGTCATTGTCCATGCCGCCAAGCACCACGCCGACCTTAAGACCTAAGAACTCATGAACCTGTCCCATCCACTCAGCATCACGCTTTGCAAGGTAATCATTGACTGTGACAATGCACACACCCTTGCCCTCAAGTGCATTAAGGTATGCAGGAAGTGTAGAAACAAGTGTCTTACCTTCACCGGTTCGCATCTCTGCAATACGTCCCTGATGCAAAATAATACCACCGATTATCTGTACTCTATAATGTTCCATGCCAAGCACACGCTTAGCAGCCTCTCTTACTGTAGCAAATGCCTCCGGAAGAAGATCATCAAGTGTTGCTCCGTCCTCCAGACGCTTTTTAAACTCCCTTGTCTTATCCTTTAATTCTTCATCGGAAAGCTTTCCCATTGCTTCCTTATATGACTCAACTTTGTCAGCAATCGGGTAAATTCTCTTAAGCTCTCTCTCGCTGTGAGAACCAAAGATTTTTGAAAATGCGCTCATATTTTTCTCCTATAACTTCAAATTGCCCTTGTACAGGCTCACAATAGTGTTATTGTAACACTTTGAGGATAATTGCACAACCTAAAGGGATGAATGTTTTGTAAACATTTTATAAAAATATTTGCGGGAGTGTCGAGCTTTAATGGGGGCTTCGAGCGGGGGAGGCTGTGAGGTCCGGGGGAGCACACAGTATATTCCTCATAAAAAATATGAAGTCAGCCACGGCTTTTTGCCTGGACAGGCTGTGTTTTGGTGATAGTGCTTCATGCTATTTGAGTTTATGGAACACCATGGCAGTTCATATTTTTTATTCTGAACACACTGTGTACTTCCCGGATTCACTTTGTTTTGCGCGAAGCATGGCAGAATTATGTTCAATTCAAAAAGCTCTCCACAAGGGAGAGCTTTTTGGAGTTGCCTATTTTTTAGTTATTCTTCTGGGCTTCATATGCTTCACGGCATGCTTTTGCGAGCTGGTCGCCGCAGGATGTATTCTTAAATCCACATTTAATTCCACCGATTTTTTCCTCTACCTGGGCAACTGTGAGTCCTTCAACGAGCTTTGGGATGGCCTTAAGATTTCCGTTGCAGCCTCCTGTAAACTTTACGTTATGTACTACATCTCCATCGAGGTCAAGCTCAATCTGTGTTGAACAGGTTCCTTTTGTTTTGTAAATATATGACATATTTTATCCTCCTGTGTTTTCAGTTTTTTTGTGTATACATGATTATAACATATATTTTTACATCTTTACTATGTTTTTTCACATTTTCAAACTCAGTTTTTCAATTCAGAAGTTACTGTTCACACATAACAGTGTGAACAGCAATGATTCAGATTCATAAATCTTTTCTTATATTTATTTATGCCATAACGTATTACCCCACTCTAGAGGATTACCGGCTGAATCTGTCGTCCGGCCATCACTTCATTTATTGTGCCGACAACCTGTTTTCCATCGCACACGAGTGAATTCGGTTTCTTCACACAGTCATCCTGCCCAAACGGCACAAAATAAATATTTTTCATATTCATCAGCTTTCCGATATTCTTAAAGTTGATGCCGAGCGCATCATTTGTGGAAATCCCGATAACAAGCGGTCTGCCGTTTCTCAGATGAGCCTTTGCCGCGAGAAGGACCGGTGTGTCCACTATGCCGTTTGCAAGCTTTGCCGCTGTGTTGCCGGTGCATGGGTAAATCACCATCACGTCAAACAGCTTTCCCGGGCCGACACGCTCTGCCTCCTGCAGTGTCCTGATGCCCTCATCCCCTGTGATTTCGGAGATAGTATGCATAAAGTCTCCCGCCTTTCCAAAGCGCGTGTTCATCATCTGTGCATTATAGGAATATACAGGTGTCACATGTGTGAAGCTATCCACAAGCCGCTTTGCAACATCCTTAGTCTTTTCAAAACTACAGAAGGAGCCTGTAATTCCCATTCCTACGGTGCAATCCGAAATAACCATAAGCCCTCCGTCATACCTTTTCTTTTCATACAGTCATAAAGTATTTTTGCACCGGTTTTCGGACAGTATATGCCCGGAAGACCGAGCGCATGCGTACAGTTTATCTGATACCTCTTACAGGCCTCAAAATCACAGCCGCCGGGCTTAGATGCAATGTCTATAATTATCGCATCTTTTTGCAAAATCATGATTAAACTTTCATCTATAACCCTATCCGGTACTGTGTTTATGAGAAACAGTGTTTCAAAACAAGCCTTGGCAGGATCATTAAAATCCACCGTTTCATATCCCAGTTCAGCGGCCTCACACCTTGCCTGTTTTCTCCTTGCCATCACCATGACATGGGCTCCCATAGCAGAAAAAACGCGGGCCATTGCCTTTCCGCATTTTCCAAACCCGCTCACAAGTACCTTTGAGCCGTATATACCATGTATGCTTTTTTGTATCGCTATGGACGCAGTGGCCTCGGCCGTAACAATGGCATTCTGCTCTATAACAGTTTCATCTCTCATAAAGTCACAGCCCCTGTCAACACCGGGGAAGCACTCCGGCATCATACCGCCCCACACTGCAATATTGTTAATTATTATATTATGTTTTAATTTTTCTATATCACTATTTATAAGCTTAAGCTTTGAAAACGGTGTAGGAAACACAATATTCCCAACACGCTCATAATCAATCCCGCCGCTATTTCTGCAATCTGTCTGTTCTCCTCCCAGCATATCAGCGAGGTACTTTTGCCTCTGATCCGTAACATATATTATAGTGTCTTTTTGCATAATAACTTCTTCCTTTCGCTATAATATATGCGCATTTTCAGCTTATGTGAGGGTATTTTGTTTTCCCGCCTAAAGCATCCTCATAAAGCTTTTTCAAAGCTTTACCTATTCAAAAAATACAGAGCCTGGCATATATTCCGCCAAGCCCTGTATTTTTTATAAATTCTACATTAAATTTTTAAATTATCCTATTTCAATTCCGGTTCCAACGGATAATCTCTCGGTAGCTTATTACAGCTGTGTAACAACAAAAATATCGTAGATGGCCTTTATTGCCTTGTCAAAGTCATCATTGCTTACACCGATGATGATATTGAGCTCTGATGAACCCTGATCAATCATGCGCACATTGACATTGGCATGTGCAAGTGCAGAGAAAATCCTGCCGGCTGTACCACGGTTTGACTTCATGCCACGGCCAACAACAGCGATAAGCGCGAGGTCTGACTCGAGGTCAATGATATCAGGATGAGCAAGTCTTCTGATTGAGCTGATAACCTGCTGCTCCTTGCCCTCAAACTCTGCCTGATGTACGAATACCGTCATAGTATCGATACCTGATGGCATATGCTCTATAGAGATACCGTTCTCCTCAAACGCCTGGAGAGCCTTTCTACAGAAGCCCACCTCTGAGTTCATCTTGTCCTTGTCGATATTTACCGCAACAAAGCCCTTCTTTCCGGCGATACCTGTGATGGTATAATCAGGCTTTTGACATGTGCTCTCAACGATAAGAGTACCAGGTGCTTCCGGGTCGTTTGTATTTCTGATATTGATTGGGATGCCTGCCTTTCTTACAGGGAAAACAGCATCCTCGTGGAGCACTGATGCTCCCATATATGAAAGCTCTCTGAGCTCTCTATAAGTAACAACCTTGATTGGCTGTGGATTGTCGATAATTCTAGGATCAGCTACGAGACAGCCTGAAACATCTGTCCAGTTCTCGTACATACTGGCATGACATGCCTTTGACACGATGGAACCAGTGATATCCGAACCACCTCTTGAGAATGTAACTACATTTCCGTCAGGTCCTGCTCCGTAAAAGCCCGGAATAACAGCCTTTTCTGTCTGCTCAAGCTTCTTTGAGAGCACCTTGTCTGTCTTTTCCGCGTCAAAATTGCCATTCTCATCAAAAAAGATGACTGTTGCCGAATCTATAAACTCATATCCGAGATAGTTTGCCATGATGATTCCGTTTAAGTACTCACCACGAGAGGCTGCATAATCTACACCTGCCTTTGCCTTGAAATTCTCAGCGATAATCTTGAACTCCTCATCAAGCGCCAGCTTTAAATGAAGGCCATTTATGATTGAATCATATCTGTCCTTGATTTTTCTGAGCATAACCTTGAAATCCTGATCATTCTCAGCCAGATCATAGCATGCATAAAGCATATCTGTTACCTTTGTGTCTTTGGAATTTCTCTTTCCCGGTGCACTCGGCACAACATATTTTCTTGACTCATCGCTTCTTATGATGTCGCCAACCTTTGTGAACTGCTCTGCACTGGCGAGCGAGCTGCCGCCAAACTTTACTACCTTTACCATTTGTCTGTTTTTCCTCTGCTTCCTATATAAATAACTGTATTAGCCAATATTATACCGCTTTGATAAATCATTCGTCAATACTCAATGTAGTCAACATCAAGCTTCATAACATCGTGTTCTTTGTCAAATGTGATGATACCGTATGATGGCATGCAGCCCCACAGCGGTGCACCGATGCTTCCCGGATTCATCATCGCAAGACCATTGTGCTTATCATAAAACAGCTTGTGTGTATGGCCAAAGAGAGCCAGGTCTGCCCCGATTTCCTTCGCATGAAGCTCCAGATGCATATATGACAGCTTTACTCCATATGTATGTCCATGGCACATGAGTACCTTATAGCCGTCGATATCAATAAGTCTCTCTGTATCTCCCCGTGAAAAATCACAGTTCCCCGGCACATTGACCATGGTTATATGAGGGAACTCTCTCCTAAGGGCATCCGCATCCACAACGCAGTCTCCCAGATGAAGTATCATATCAGGTTCCTCTCTTTTGACTGCCCGAATCATATTTCCCACATTACCATGTGAATCACTCAGTACCAAAACTCTCTTCATGCGCGTATCTCCTATATCTTGTTTTACATATCCATCCAGAGCCACCTTGAGAGCAAAAAATCTGCCGCTTACATGCGAGCATGACGCATCAGCCTTTTTGTTCTCAATGGTTTTGAATAGTTACCTTTTTTATATATTATCATAAGTTTTCAGCGTGTAAAATATTTTTTTCTTTATATATGCAAAAAAGCTCCATGACGACTTCATTGTCAGCCCGGAGCTTTTAATCTTTAATTTTAACTACGCAAGCCTCTTCCACTGCTTGCTGCACTTATAATAAGAATAGAACATACATCTTTCTGCCTGCTCGCATCTGACCGGTGCACTCTCGATATTGCACTGGCAATTTACAATAGCATCTGCTTTTCCCTTACATGAACCCTTAATCATTACATCGTCTAAAACTTCGTCTGACATTCTCTTTCTCCTCACATTTGTTTGATAGTATATTTACCTGTTACAATATTGATATATTTTATTATTTTTCTCTGTACGGGCTATGCTTTACGTACTCTTACCATCGGCTTAAATACTAACATCTTGTCCGCAACAGTTGTGATTATACTATATATTGTATTTTAAATCCATATGTCATTTCTAACAAAACAAATGATTTTTTATGTCACATTTTTCACTTGACGAATTTCATTTTCATGTTCAAGCCCAAAAATCAAGGATATCTGAGTAAAACTTTTCCAAGGTATCATCATCCGCATTAAATATCTCGTGCTTTGAATCAGGATAGACCTTCTTAATGCCCTGAGGCAGCTTCGCAATAAATTCATCCTCAGCGGTATTTGAAACCAGATAATCCTTTCCCGCCTGACATAACAGCACCGGTATTTTAATTTCCTGTGCATGCTTCTTTATATATTTGGATGCCTTGCGCCCGGCCCTGCACCATCTGTAGGTGGCGCCATTTGTACGATAGCGTTCCTCCTCCACCTTACACTTGTATATGTAGTCATAACGCGCCCTTGACAGACAACAGCTCGATTCAAAATCATACTCATCCGTATACGGTGTCTGGCTCGGCAGATATTTATCGTTCCAGTTAAGCACACTTGCGACAAACAGTATCGCCTCCACGGCAAAATGTGAAAAATTGCCATAAAGCATCTCTATCATAGGGCTTGAAAGTACTGCCTTTGTAAATACCTCAGGATGCTTCTCAAGATACAGGGCAGCTATCGCGCCTCCCATAGAGTGACCGTACAGGTAAAGCGGTCTGCGCCCCTCACGCTTCATCACAATCTCGCGGATAAACATATCAAGGTCACTCACATAATCGTCAAAACTGTTTACAGTGACCATGCTCATATCCGATACACTTCTTTCCGAAAAGCCGTGTCCGCGATGCTCCACCATATATACAGAGTATCCGGCCTTTGCGAAATAGTAAATCATCTCATAATATTTAGGCATACACTCTGTAAATCCATGTGATATGACTATGGCAGACTTTGCTACAGGTGTCGTCACATAGCCGTAATGTATGCGTGTGCCATCTGCACTCTTCATATAGCCATCTTCAAAATTAAGCCTGATAAAAGGCAAAACACATCTTGTTAATTCCTCATTATATTTTTCTTCTGTAATAATCATAGCATTCCCCACTTTTGGTATTTGATATTTTGTAAGTAACTATATCTCAATCCGGTCAATAAGATTCAGGTCATATTTTCTGACTATATCAAGTGCCTTTTCATAGCTTTCCACATCACATATATTGTCCACTGTATGTGCATCAAGCCCAAGTATCACTTTGTTGCCGATGTCATGCGGTATACACCAGAAGCGCTCTGTCGGATAGTGCTTTCCTGCACTGATACCAAGCATGTTTATCTCAAGCGGTATGTCAAGCTCCTTAAGTGCCTTGCACATCCTCGTCATCTCCCATTCGTAGACAGAATCAAGTCCCTGATAATTTATTAAATCAGGATGTGCTAAATAGCTGTACATGCCTGTTTTCATGCCCTCTATAACAGTATCCACATACTCGCGTATACGGCTCTCATCATCTGTCGGTGTGCCTGTATATGGGCCTGTCTGCTCTGATTTCATAAAATGCTGGCCCATTATCATGTAATCACAGCCAAGCCTGTCAAACATAGCCTTCTGCTCCTTGAAAAACTCCGGTATGTACTCCGCCTCAAAGCCAACGTAGAGCTTTATGTCGGATGCATACTCCTTCCCAAGCTCCCTGATGGCATACACATACTCCGGTGCCTGCTCCATCGTCATCCGGATGCCCGACACATAGCCATCCTTAAATGGGCACGGCACATGGTCTGAAAAACCAAGCTCTGCAATGCCCATTCTGATAGCCGCCTCTATATATTCTCGCTCGCTGCCATATGCATGCTGGCACCTATAGGTGTGCGTATGGTAGTTTGCCTTTAAAAATCCCGTCATTACTTAAAGCTCCAAAAATCTATCTCTTATTGCTGTTCAAACAGCTATTCAAATACTACAATCAAAATCGATTTTATCACTTTTTGCACTTTATTACAATCTCATATTTTTGGGACTTTTTTCTCTATGAAATATATATGCGTTATGTTATAATCCATTGATATATGATAGTCATAATAATTCTGTCCACCACACAATCATAAATGAGGGGCAAAATACCTTTTGACCCTCATATCATTATATTTTTATATATTTTATATACGGAGGAAATAATGTTCAAAAAAGGAGTGGTTCCCTCCCAGGGACTGAGAATTATCATCGTCGGATGCGGCAAGGTAGGCCGTACTCTCGTTGAGCAGCTTGGCAAGGAGGGGCACGACATAACAATTGTCGACAAAAACAGGGAGAGGATTTCCCAGGTATCCAATATCTATGATGTAATGGGTATTGTAGGAAACGGTGCCAGCTACAAGATACTGCAGGAAGCCGGTATTGATGATGCCGACTTAATAATCGCAGTCACAGGCTCTGATGAGCTGAATCTGCTATGCTGTACCATTGCCACACAGGTCGGCAACTGTGCTGCTATAGCCAGAGTCAGAACGCCTGAATACAGCCAGGAGGCCAAATATCTGCGCGACAAGCTTGGTCTTGCACTCATTATCAACCCTGAGCTTGAGGCAGCTATTGAGATGGCTCATATTCTTCATCTGCCGTCCAGCCTTGAGGTGACAAACTTTGCTCACGGTCAGGCACAGCTCATCAAGTATGAGATTCCCGAGGGCAGCATCCTCGACGGAACAAAGCTCATGGATCTGGGCACCAGACACCATGCCAACATACTTATCGGTGCAGTCGAGAGAGATGATGAGGTCACTATCCCATCAGGTGATTTTGTGCTCCGCAAGGGCGATAAGCTGTCATTTGTCGGCGAACGCAAACATACAAAGGAGTTTTTCAGCCACATCGGAGTCAATACACACAGCGTAAAAAACACACTGATTATCGGAGGCGGCAAAGCCGCATATTACCTGGCAAAGCAGCTCATATCACGAGGCATAAAGGTCAAAATAATCGAAAATAGCTTCGAGCGCTGTGAAGAACTTTCCATACTGCTTCCGGGTGCTGTCATCATAAACGGTGACGGAACAGAACAGGCACTCTTAAAGGAAGAGGGCATAGAGACCTGCCAGTCATTTGTACCTCTTACCGGTATAGACGAGGAAAACATCATGCTTACGCTCTATGCGAAGCAGGTTTCCAATGCAAAGGTTATAACAAAGCTTAACCATATAACTTTTACCAATGTCATAAACAGCCTGGACCTTGGCAGTGTAATCTCGCCAAAATACATCACCTCAGAAGCCATAATTGCATATGTCCGTGCAAAGAAAAACTCTATGAACTGCAATATAGAGACGCTCTATCACATGTATGACTCAAGAGTTGAAGCAATTGAGTTCTTTGTGTCAGAAAACTCAAATGTGACAGACATACCGCTTCGAGACCTAAAGCTCAAAAAGCATCTGCTCATCTGCTTCATCAACCGAAATGGCAAAATTATTATCCCTACAGGTAATGACAGCATACAAAAAAATGACACTGTCATGATTATAACAACCCATACCGGCTTTACGAATCTTCAGGATATTATGGAATAGTGGGGGGAATGATATGAACACTTCAGTAATTCGATATCTTCTGGGATATATTTTAAAGCTTGAAGGCTTTTTGCTGCTTCTGCCATGTATTGTTGCCTGTATTTATTATGAAAAAAGCGGCATCTACTTTTTGATTGTTGCACTCATAAGCATAGCTATCGGTTTTATTTTTTCGGCTAAAAAACCGAGGGATTTTACCTTTTACCTGAAGGAGGGCTGTGCAACAACCGCACTGGGCTGGATCGTACTGAGTATATTCGGCTGTCTGCCGTTTTACATATCAGGAGAGATTCCAAGCTTCACAGATGCTCTTTTTGAGACCATCTCCGGCTTCACCACGACAGGAGCGAGCATCCTGCCTGAGGTAGAATCACTCTCCTATTGCATGAATTTCTGGCGCTGCTTTACGCACTGGATTGGCGGTATGGGTGTGCTTGTTTTTCTTCTGGCAATCATCCCGCTTTCAGGCGGCAGCAACATAAATCTGATGCGTGCTGAAAGCCCCGGGCCTTCGGTTGGAAAGCTCGTTCCAAAGATGCGGCACACTGCCAGGCTTTTATACATAATATACTTTGGTCTTACGACTATGGAGATTATTTTCCTGCTTTTCGGAAAAATGCCTCTGTATGATGCCATCTGTACCTCTCTCGGCACAGCCGGAACAGGAGGCTTTGGTATCAAAAACGACAGCTTTTGCGGCTACAATGTTTATCTGCAGTGGGTTGTTACCATATTTATGATACTTTTCGGTGTCAATTTCAACGCTTACTACCTGCTTCTCTTCGGTCACATCCGTGACGCACTTAAGGTTGAGGAGGTCAGATACTATTTCGGTATCATAATAGCATCCGTTGTAGTCATAAGCGTGAATATCGCGCATATGTGTACCGGTGTGTTTGACGCAGTCACAAAGGCTGCGTTTCAGGTCGGCTCAATCATCACGACAACCGGATTCTCGAGCACCGATTTCGACAGATGGCCTGAACTTTCAAAGACACTGCTTGTGCTTTTGATGTTCATCGGCGCATGTGCAGGAAGCACCGGCGGAGGTATCAAGGTATCGCGTATTGTCATCGCTGTAAAGACAATACGCAAGGAGTTAAATGGCTACATTCACCCAAAGAGTGTGAAAAAGCTCACCTTTGAGCACAAGCCTGTAGACCATGATGTTATCAGGTCAATAAATGTTTATTTCATGACGTACGCCGTCATTTTTATTGTTTCACTGCTGCTTGTTTCCGTGGAAAACTATGATTTCACTACCAATTTCACGGCTGTCGCAGCTACATTTAACAATATCGGACCGGGTCTTTCTCTGGTCGGTCCGACATGCAATTTCGGCTTTTTTAATAATTTCTCCAAATATGTACTGATGTTTGACATGCTTGCCGGAAGACTCGAGCTGTTTCCACTGCTCATCCTCTTCCATCCGTCAATCTGGAAGGAATTATTTATTCAAGCAGATAAAAAAGTAAAAGGGAATAGAAAGGAGAAACAAAATGTTCGCATGTAAAAATTGCGGTGGAAATGTGAAGTTTGACATCAAATCAGGCCAGTTAGCCTGTGAATACTGTCATTCACTTTTCGACCCTTACGCGTACGAGGACAAAACCTCTGACGCCGAGGTCCAGAAGGACTTCGAAGCAACCATTTTCACATGCCCTCAGTGCGGAGGAGAAATCCTGAGCACAGACGATACCGCAGCAGGCTTCTGCAGCTTCTGCGGTGCATCAACTGTGCTCTACAGCCGCATGCAAAAGGAGCACAAGCCGGCTTATATCATACCATTTGCAAAGAGTAAGGATGACTGTAAGCAGGCCTACATGAGCCTCATGAAAAAGGCTATTTTCGTGCCAAAGGAGCTTAAGGATCCTAAGTTTATCGATGGATTCAGAGGTATCTACATGCCTTACTGGACATATTATGTAACCCAGAAGGCTCCTATTTCACTTCCGGCGAAAAGATCCCACCGTTCAGGAGATTACATCATTACAGACCATTTCAGGCTCGAGGGAGATCTCGACGCCTACTACAAAGGACTGTCCTACGATGCATCTTCATCATTTGATGACAGCATCAGCGAAAAACTTGCGCCATATGATGTGAAGAATATGAAGCGCTTTACACCGGCATTCTTAAGTGGGTTTTACGCTGATACAGCTGATTTACCATCAACGGTTTACGCAAGCGACGCAATGGATGCAGCCTGCACAAACACAGTAAGCGAAATAAGTAAAGAGCCTGCCTTTACCGGCTTGTCAGTCGACAGTGACTCCGCTGCTCTTTCGCCTTCAAGTCTTGGCACTACTGTAAAAGAAACAGATTACTCGATGTTTCCGGTATGGTTTTTGTCGTACCGCAATAAGGATCGTGTGGCATATGCCACAGTAAACGGCCAGACCGGCAAGGTTGTTGCAGATCTGCCTATATCTGTCGGTAAATTCCTGCTGGGCTCACTCATTGCGGCAATTCCGGTATACATTTTATTATGTCTGCTGACGGTTCTCACTCCCGGAATGACTCTCACCATAGTCGGTGTGCTTGCGATTATCGCAAATATCTGTTACTCACAGGAGCTGACCATGATTGCTGTAAAGGAAGCCGGTACCGAGGATAAGGGCCGTATTGCAAAGGAACAGCCGGAGGCACTTGGTGCAATCAACAACCACAGACGCCTTAAGGCTGCAAAAAAGGCCACGAAAACCATAAAGAAAAAGACAAACACATCGTTTGTAGCTTACTTTATACTTTTTATATTTGTCATCCAATTTGTTCCTGCTCTGTTTGCAATCATCGCAGGGATCGGAGGCAGCTTTGGCAATGCAGACGGCAGCCTGATTTTATTTGTTATTTTGACCATTATATCATTTATTTTTTCAATCAGAGCCTTCTCAAGCTTTGACCGGATGCCCGGACACAAGGGAGTTGCCGGACTCATCTTTGGCATGGTATCCATGCTTATTGGCGATGCTGTTCTTTTGTTCCAGCCGGTGCTCGATGCATGGTACTATGGCGCAGCTTTTATCATCATCGCCTCAGTGCTTATCACACTGATTAATGTCATCCGCGCATTCAATGTACTTACAACGCGCAAGCTGCCACAGTTTGCCACACATAAGGGAGGTGATGACCGTGCATAGAAATAATTATAAAGGTCCTTTTTTACATTGTATAAAATGCAGGTGCTCAGCTTTGTTTACATTATTTTTGCTTGTTACAGTCCTTGTTTTGAGCAGCTCATCAAATGTATATGCCACTGAGACAGCCACAAATTACAATCTAAGCGGAACAAACAAGTCTACCGGCTACGAGTACATCCTTGAGGACTCTGCCAATTTCATTGACGATGCCATAAAGGGCAGGCTCATCTCACAGATGAAAAAGACAACCGAATACTGCAATATAGCCGTTGTCACCACTACCTCACATCCTTACGGAAGCACTGAAAGCTATGCAGTCAATACATTTGAAGGCTATTTCGGAACCGGTGCAAACGGTGTCATTTTCGTAATAGACAGAGATTTAGACGAGATTTATCTGGCTTGTGAGGGAAGCACGCAGAGAACCATTCCAAACTCAAAATGTAACTCCATCTGTGACAACACTTATATATATGCCACCTCAAGTCATGATTACGACTATTTCACCTGCTGTACGGAAACAATAGACCAGGTCAACACAGTCCTTGCAGGCGGACATATATCACAGCCTCTCAGATACATTTCAAGTATCTTTATCGCTCTCGCTGCCGGCATGATTTTTTGCTTTGTATATGCATTATCCCTGTCAAAGGGTCGCAAGGCTAAGAGCAACGAGCTCATGGGTGCAGCATTTACAAAGGTAGAGATTCAAAATGCACGCGCACGCTTTATAAACCAGACAAGACACTACAGCCCACAAAGCTCAGGCTCAAGTGGCGGTCACAGCGGTGGTGGAGGTCATAGTGGCGGCAGTCACAGTGGTGGCGGTCACCACATCTAGTACATCGAATAAGAAATAACTGACATCTTGACTTGCCTGATTTTTCATCTGCTGCGTTGTCGTCAATCAACGCAGCCACCGTAAATGCCGGTGTTTTTCTATTCTATTACCAAAAATTGCTAAAAATAACTCATTTATGATTGTTTTTAGTACAAATATACTATATAATATTCGTAGTATTTTGAATTATTTTTTAGAGTAGACTTGTTTTGGGGCAAAAATGATTAAACGCAGATATATGAGAACACGACAATTGAAACCCGGCATGATTATTGATCAGGTCATCAAGGATCCTACCGGCCGTAACCTGGTGGTACAGGGCTCAGCTATCGATGATTATATCATCTCTTCGCTGCTTAAGCTCGGTATAATGTCAGTATACATCCGCGAGGGAAGTGCTGATCCTGACGATCCGGATGCCATACTGTCTCCAAAGGCTGCCGCCATGGTCAAACAGCTGCGTACGGACGACCGTTCCAAGGTCACCTTAAGCGACAGTGTCAGACAGCGTGTATCAACCGGTGTCCAGTACATCTTCAACAACACTAACTCCGAGGAGCTAACACAGGCAACAAACCAGATTGCAGACTCACTCATGGAGGCCATCAATGAAAACGATGCCATAGCTGTCGATATCAGTTCCATAAAAACAAGCGATGAGTACACCTTCAAGCACAGTGTGGATGTGGCCACTATTTCAATGATTCTTGCCAAGCAGATGAAGCTGCCTGACAACGAAATCCACGACATAGGTGTTTCCGGCCTGCTGCACGATATAGGCAAGACAATGATCCCCAATGAGATTCTAAACAAGCCGGGCCGGCTCACGGACGATGAGTTTAATATCATGAAAAAACATTCCCTGTACGGCTACAATATGCTAAAAGACCGAAAGGATTTAAACAACTCTATACTGATGGGAGTGCTGCAGCACCACGAACGCATTGACGGAACCGGATATCCACTCGGCTTTGATGCACCCAAAATCTGTCAGTTTGCAAAGATCCTGTCTGTCGCAGATGTCTATGATGCGCTTGTCACAAAGCGTCCGTACAAGGATGCCTTCTCACAGCGCGATGCAGTTGAGATGCTTATGTCCATGACAAACCAGCTTGATATAGGTGTCATGCGTGCTTTCATGAGCAGTATGATTCTATATCCTGTTGATTCAATTGTCCAGCTAAGCAATGGTGAAAAGGCAAGAGTTGTAAAAAACAGTGAGTACTACATTCTTCGACCAACTGTTGTCGGCGTAGATTCCGGAAGAGTATACAATCTGGGCGATGATTTGAAGTGCGCAAATATTATTATACTTTAGACATAATGATTTGAGCCGCCTTAAGAATAAAAAAGCTGATGCGTCATGCTTACATGCAGGCATCAGCTTTTTGTTCTCAGTGGTCTTATAGTTATTAATAGCTTGCAAAAATAAAAAGCCCTCAGCACTGTGTACTGAGGGCTTTTTGTTTTAGCAGTCCGTACGGGAATCGAACCCGTGTTTCCGCCGTGAGAGGGCGGCGTCTTAACCGCTTGACCAACGAACCGTGTATTATAATACCACGGTCTATCGGATAATGCAAGCCTTTTTTGAAAATTTTTTTAAAAATTTTTATTTGTTATTTATCTGCCTTTTTCTCCTTCTTTACTTTCCTTATACGTTCACCTTTAAAGCGTTCCCTGAGACTCTCTGTAAAGGTATCGAGATACCTGTTCTCCACCTTTGGATTTCTGAAGCCCTGTGCTCGGTTAAGCGCAGATTTCTTTAAAGCACCCATTGAATCGATGACGCGGTCCGCACTGGCTCTGATACGTTTTCTCTTTCTGCGCTCCTCGACAGCCTCCGCAAGCTCCTGTGACCTCTCCTGCGATCTTTCATCAGCCGCCTTCTTACGCTCTTTAACCTCTTCCACAACCTCATCCATATAGGTGTTGAAATTGTTCTGTAGATTAACGATCGTTCTGCTGAAATCTGTAAGCGCTGACACGGTGATTGCAGTGTCTACAGCTAAAAAGCCCATGAGAAGCAGTGAGAAAAACTCATACCATATAGGTGACATCCAGCCTGTGATGAGCTTCGTAAACGGTGCAATGAAATATACCACTATAAGTCCTGCCACCCCAAAGCCTACAGAATATGGAAAACACACCCTGCCGTTTATATTGAGTGGCATTCTGCTGTAATCCCACCAGTATGCATGAAACAGCTTCTCAAGCGCCCATGATGTGCCATATTCTAAGACAATGCTTCCCAAAAATGCCACAAGAAATATCTGCCACCATGTAAATGTAGCATCCGTGTGAGCAGAAATAAAATCTGCTATCGCAGTAATCGCGACACCTCCGGCTCCGTAAATAGGACAAAGCGGTCCATAGAGAAAGCCTCTGTTTTCCCATTTTTTTGCCCTGATGGTACAGTAGATGCTCTCATATATCCAGCCCATACAGCTAAATATAATAAAATACACAAAATATCTTGATAACCACATATATAATCCTTTCCCCCCGGATAATTTATGATATACAGCAAATGACATTGATTCCCTTATGTCTGCAAATTAAAAATCACTCTCCGGATACATCTCATCTAAGTATATATCATACCATTTTGTACACTCATTTGTCCATGAGTCAGCAACTTTTTCATATTGCAGTCGCAGCTTATCGACATTTTCCTTAGCCGTATCCACATTTATTATGTTTTGATTTAATTTTTCATTGAAAATGTCACAAGATTTGTCTTCTACTGCTAAATTATTTCCGCATAGAATTTTCTCGCAGAAATCAGATAAATCACAGCTTCTAAGCATCTCTGCTTTAAGAGCGCTTTCTGCTTCACATAGCTCTTCATAAACCTTTTCTGCTTCTTCAGCCGCCTTCGCCACCGGCTCCGCTGCAAGTGCAAGCTTCCACTCGAGATACGCCTCATCTGTTGAAAGCTGTCTGGTCTCATGCCTCTCCCTCTTAGGGACAGCCGCAAGTGCCTCTACCATCGCAGCATCCTTTGCCTGCATGAGTGCCGGCAGATTGCCATCCTGTGATGCCTTAAGCCTTGAAATATAATGGTCATAGCCAAACGGATAGTACATCACTTTGTCCTTTTCAAAGACCAGTATGGCATCAGCCACCTGCTTTATGAAATACCTGTCATGCGATACAAAGAGCATGGTGCCTGTATATGCCTTAAATGCCGATTCGAGTGTTTCCTTCGCCGGAATATCCATGTGATTGGTCGGCTCATCGAGTATCATAAGGTTCGGACGGCCTGTCAGAAGCTCTGCGATCACAAGCCTGGACTTCTCACCACCTGAGAGCGAGCTGATGCGCTTTGAGGCATTTGCACCTCCAAACAGATACATGCCAAGCGTCTTTCTTAAGTCCTTCTCCACAAGTGCCGGAAAAAGCTCGTGAAAATGGTCTCTCACGGTCTTTTCGCTGTCGATAAGTGCCGACTGCTGGTCAAAATATCCCACCAGTAGATTGTTGCCGAGCTGGCTTGTGCCCTTTATTGGTGGAATAAGTCCTGCCACAGTCTTTAGAAATGTTGATTTTCCTATGCCGTTGTCACCTATTACGGCAATCTTCTGACCACGCCTTATACGAAGCGACAGCTCAAGCAGTGCCCTGCCGTCATATCCAATTTTTAATTCTTTCGCCTCGTAAACCCATTTACCGCCCGGAAACTGTGGCTCGATATTGCCTGTAAAAATATGAGCTTCGTCTTCAACCGGCTTTTCTATCAGCTTCATGCGTGCCAGCATGGTCTTTCTCGAGCGTGCAAACGCAGCTTTCTTCGGCTTATGCTTGAATTTGTCGATAAGCTCATTATTGTGCGCAATCTCCGCCTGCTGGCGCTCGTAGGCTTTGCGCTGTATCTGCATATTTTTAAGTTTCTGCTGCCTGTACTGCGTGTAGTTGCCGGCATATCGGTGCAGAATGCCATTTTCAAGCTCATAAACTGCACCTGCAACCGCATCAAGAAACGCCCTGTCATGGGACACCATAACTACAGCATTGGGATAGTTTATCAGATAATCCTCCAGCCACTCGACTGTTTTCATATCAAGATGATTCGTCGGCTCGTCAAGCAGCAGCAAATCCGGCTTTTCAAGCAGCAGCTTTATAAGTGAAATCTTGGTCTGTTCACCTCCAGAAAAACTGCCGAGTGTACGGCTTTTTTCTTCTTTTTCAAAGCCAAAGCCTGTAAACAGCCTGTCGTACTCCATCTCGTAGTCAAACCGCTCTTTGGAATATGTATCCCTGTCCGGACAGCTCTCAAGAAGTATTTCCTCGATTGTCTTGTCCTGATTGGAGGAATCAACCTGACGGAGCATTCCGATTGTGATATTTCGCGAGGTTACGATTCCAAGACTATTTTTGCAGGCAGTCTCTTTGCCATGTGCTCCTGACGACATACCGCGATGGTCATCGCGGTCAAGCTGCATCTCTCCTGCAAGAAGCCGAAGCAATGTGGTCTTTCCTGCTCCGTTTTTGCCGACAACAGCTATTTTTTCTTTTTCCTTTATATAAAAATCAATATGGGACAGAATCGTCTGACCTCCTGCCGAAACTGTCCCATCCTTAATCTGGTATAACATATCTAATTAATATCCTTCAAGCTGTCCAAAAGTTCGAGATCCGACTGTAAAACCCTGATATTGGACGTAACCGGCTCCTGTCCCGGCTTTGTAACTGTGATTTCAATAACAGAGTCTGCCGGAATGCCGCTGCCGAATGCATACTGTAAAAAGGATACAAACTTTGGGTGGTTTGCTGTAAATGTATTTTTTGCTTTCATCATTTTCATTATGCTTGCTGGGTTCATGTATTTTCTCCAATCTTATCTATATGATATCTCTTTCGACGCACATATCTTTACGTTCGTTATATTATACCATGAGTCAATTCTATAATCTATCATTTTAGAATTATTTAATCAGCAATCATTTAGTTATTGTACTGTTCTTCTGCATTTTTTTGCTGATATACTGCATAGGTGCCACAATATTTCCTAAATAAAAAATATGCCATACCTCATATTTCAATATACTAAAAAACAGATGACCCACATAACATATATGTAAGCCATCTGTTCTGATGCTAAAACTAATTAAATCGTTTACTCCTTCACGCCTCCAAGTGTGACACCGGCAATAATATATTTTGATAAGAGAAGATATACAACAATAATAGGCACGATAGCTACTGTTATCATCATATAGATTTTTCCCATATCGAAATTCATATAGTCCGCTCCTCGAAGTGTGGCAATCAAAATTGGTACTGTCATCTTGTTCTTTGACTGGATGATCAGGGCCGGTGTGAAGTAGTTGTTCCATGAACCTACAAATGTGAAAATTGCCTGTACTGCAATTGCAGGCTTCATGATTGGCAATACTATATGGTTGAATGTCCTAAACTCATTCGAACCATCAATTCGTGCAGCTTCTACAAGTGATAGAGGAAGTGATGACTGTAGATAGCTGTACATGAAATAGAATACCGCCGGCGATGCTATTGATGGAATGATAAGTGGAGCCCACGAATCATACATTCCCATATTTGTTATTAAACGTAAGAAGCCCATCGCAGTAACCTGTGTCGGCATAACCAGTATCGCCATGATAAATGTAAATGCAACTTTCTTTAATTTGAAATCGTAAGCATAAAGTCCATATGCTGTAAGCGATGAAAAATATGTACATAAAGCTGCACTTGAGCCCGATATAATAAGGCTGTTTACTATTCCCTTAAACATAGGAAAGGATCCGTCATTAGCTACAGATTTCAGATTATCCAGGAAATGCCCGCCCGGGATAAATGAGAAGCCCTTCTGCAGCTGTGCATGCGACCTTGTCGCATTGATTATAAGTATTACAAAGAAGAACAGGCATAAAAATGATAATAATATCAAAACTATATGCGCTATAACACTGCGGACATTAATTTTATGTTTTGGTTTCATTATTTAGCCGCCTCCTTTTTCTTTCTTCTTGCTTGTTTTGCAGCTTTCTTTGCTGCTGCCTTTGATCCGTCAGGATCGTCGTCATTTGTCATTCTGTATACGATGAAGCACAGAATTGCGCTGACTATAAACAGATATACTGACAATGTTCCGGCCATACCATAGTTCTTACTCTTTAAGTGGTTGTTCAGGAACATGATAAGTGTCATTGACGTTCTGTCCGGATTTCCCTGTCCGTTTGTCAGAATCTGAGGTACATCGAACATCTGGAGTCCACCGATGATTGATGTGATGAGTGTATATGCAAGTATTGGTCGTATACTCGGTAAAGTTATATAGAAGAATCTCTGCAATGCATTACATCCATCCAGATCTGCCGCCTCAAATACTTCTGTACTGATACCCATGACTGCTGCCATGAGCATAATAGTCGTATTACCGAACCACATAAGGAAGTTCATGAAGCCGATGAGTGATCTGGTTCCAAATACACTTCCCATAAAGTCGATAGGCTTGCTGATTACTCCCATAGACTGCAGGATTGAGTTCACAGGGCCACTGTTTGAGAACAGTGTAAAGAACAAAAGTGCAAATGCAGATGCCATGATCAGGTTTGGCAGATAAATTACTACCTTAAAAAACTGTAATTTGTGAATTTTTAATCTGGCATCAGTGAACCAGTTTGCTAAAATAAGTGCAACCACAATCTGTGGGATAAATCCGATAATCCAGAGGATAAGAGTATTCTTACCATATGTGACCATATCCGATTTAAGAAGCTCGGCATAGTTAGCCCATCCCACAAAATTCGGTCCTATTTGTTTGATTCCGGATCTATAGTATTCATAAAAACTAAACCTTACCGTATCTACTAACGGAATCAGAGAAAAAATTAAATATGTTATGAAAAACGGAAGAATAAAGACATATCCCCATTTTGCATAGCTTACGCTCTTTCTTTTCTTCTTCATGAGACAAATTCCTTTCTACCAGAGTCACCTCTGCGAAGCCCAAAGGCTCCGCATGGTGTTTTATTTATCTTATTCTGGCCATGTAACCTTTTTGATATCAGGATAACGTTCTTCAATTGCTGTCTCAAAGTTTTTCTTAGCCTTATCATAATCAACCTTACCCTGTAAGTAATCGCTGAATGAGTTCTGGATAAGCTCTACACATCCCTGATCATATGCTGAAAGAGGTGCAATCTTGATATTCTCAGCTACCGGTTCAAAGTAAGCAAATGGGTTCTGTCCGCCAAGGAAGTCTGATGCGAATGAATCATCTTTTGCTGCTTCCTTCATTCCTGATTTTGTATTTGTGAAATCAGAGTAATCCTTAGAGATCTTGAGTAAGTTGTCTTTATTTGCTGTTAAAGTAAGGATGATATCCTTAACATGCTTAGGGTTATCTGTTCCTGTTGCTGCGTGGAGGTAAGATCCGCCCCAGTTGTACTCCTGTGGTGGTGTTGTAACAGCCCATGATCCTTCTGCTCCATCCCAGTTTGGTGCAAGTGTGAAATCGATTCCCCATGCTGGGAGAAGGAATGCAAATACCTTTGACTGAGAACCCATTGCTTTGTTCCAGTCATCATTAAACTGGCCTTTAATGTTAGAATCAACATATCCTGCATCAAGCCACTCTTTTGAATCATCTACCCAGTTTGTAATCTTCTTATCCACTACAACCTCATCTGCTCCAGGCTGTACCCATGAATCATCGATTGAGTTTCCATATAAACGGAATGTATCAGCGTAAGAAGAGAATGTGTAGTATCCCTTTGCCTTAAGTTCCGCTGCTGTAGCCTTTAATGTATCCCAGTCCTTTGTCTTCTCACCGATTGCTTGAGGGTCATCTGTTCCGAATACATCCTTTGCAATATCACGACGGTAAACTAAAAGTCCAGGACAGCACTGCCATGTTGAACCTCTCTGTACTCCGTCTGAATCAGAAGCTGTTTTTCTTGTGAAATCAAACTGATCAGCAAACTCTTTGTCACAATCAATTCCAAGATCCTTAAGAGGCATTGCTACGTCTGCATCTTTATCTGTATATTTGAATACGTAATCTGTCTCTGATAAGAAGAGATCAATCTTGTCATCTGCTGCTGCATCCGCCTGTTTTGAAAGAGCTTCATCAAGCTTCTGCTGGTAAACACCATCCTGGTTAGGATTTACTATCCAATGAATTTCTGTGCCATCCTTAAGATATGTAATTGTACCATCTTTAGAAGTTTCTTTAACCTCCGGGTAAACAGCCTCAACTCTTGTTCTGAACTCGTCGTTCCATGAATAGATATTGATAACCTTTCCCTCTGCTGCATTAGAAGCGCCTGCTCCGCCTTCTGTTCCGTTTCCTGCTGTTGTTCCACATCCTGCAAGGAGTGTTGCCCCCATAGACAGTAACAGCATTGTGCTAATCACTTTCTGTTTCATTTTTCATTTCCTCCCTAGAAACTATTTTGATATCATCTTATGAATTAATTTGATATCTTATTTACAGTTGTAATATTACTCCTTAACCGTTTTCGTTTATATTAAATCAATTGTAAAAATATCAGATTCATGTCATAATAATAGAAAGATGACATAAATCTAATATTTTGTTACAAAGGAGAACCTTTATGGCACTTTCAAAAGAATGGTATGACGCAGAATTTTTTGACAGCGAGAGCGAAACACTGCATCGTGCTCCAAGTATTGAATATAGTTTTTATAACGCAGTCAAAACCGGGGATATGGAATATGTAATAAAAAACTGCAAAGAAGATGCATTTATACACCTTGAAGGAACAGGTGTATTATCCAGAAATACTTTACAGAATATCAAATATCACTTTGTTGTCACAACCGCCATGATCACAAGATACTGTATTGATGGAGGACTCGAGCCTGAGCAGGCATACCGTCTGAGTGACTTCTATATACTTAAGATGGACAGCTGCTCCACCGTACGCCAGGTTGCTGACCTGCATCACGAGATGGCAAAGGATTTCACAGGTAAGATGGTGCTGCAGAAGAAATCGTCTATCCTCTCAAAGCCTGTTACCCAGTGTGTTGACTATATATACAGCCATATAAAAGAGCGTATCACAATAGCTGATCTGGCTGCATACACAGGTCTTTCCGAGAGCTATCTTTCAAGGGTATTCAAGCAGAATCTCGGTGTTTCGATAAGTGATTATATAAGGGAAAAGAAAATAGAAAAAGCGACTCACCTGCTCAAATACTCAGATAAGCCGATTATAGATATAGCCAACTACCTGTCATTTTCATCACAGAGCCACTTTATCCAGATATTCGAGAGTTTTATGGGACTTACCCCAAAGAAATATCGCGACAGGTACTACAAATCCATGTGGTAGCCTGATGCCAAAAGCCTTGTACTACGCACAAAAAAATTCCCACACAAACATGCGTGGGAATTTTTATTTAGCTGATACCCAATGATACGATATCAAACGCTATTAATTTTATAAACTATCACTCTATGTATATCTCAACCATATGACATTTGTCTGTAGAAAGCATTTCAATAGCATGCCTTGGAATACGCACGCTGTTTCCTGTAACATTTTCCACTTTTACATCATCACAGAGTGCTCTTTTGACCTGCGCATCCCCAGGTTCGAGCTTATCAGGATTGTGAACTGAAATATCAAATCTATGACCTGCAAATTCTAACGAAACTTTTGCATCACCTTTTTCGTTATACTGCTGTGGCATGAGTGCAGGCTCAATAACAAGATCTCCAAGCTCTCCATGGACTCCGTATACAGATGTTATAATGGTAAGCATATACCAGCTTGCGGCACCTGTAAGGTATGAATACAGACCTCTTCCATCATTATCAAAATACTCCGGTACTCCCGGATACATCCTGCTTCTGTCAAAGTCCATCGCAGTATCAAGAAGCGTCTTTAATACCTTGTAACCCTCTTTTATAAAGCCCTGTTTATAGAGCGCATTGGCATACATTACAGCCATATGTGAGAATACAGCACCATTTTCTTTTTCACCATATGCAAATCCAAACATTCTTCCAAGATCAAACTTTTCTTCCTTAAAATCAGTGTTTAATCTGTAGCCGCCGGCTTTTTGATCAAACAGATATTTGTCTGCGCTATTACAGATTGCCTTGATTTGTTCTTTTTTTGCGGTTCCACTCATGATGGCAAATACCTGTCCTGTAAGCATCATGCGTACATCTCCACTCTCACATCTTTCCACCGGTCTGCCGTTATTGTCATAATATCCGTTGAACCAGCCTCCATCCGTGCCATCTGATATCCATTCGTTTTCGCGGATGTTTTTCATCATCCACTCAGCCTTATGCTCCAGGTTTTCGCAAATCGCAGCTATTGGGACAAGAGCAGTGCCTCCGCTTGTGCAGTTCTCACATGCCTTTGCATAGCTCATGAGAAGCTCCTGCTTTTTGTCAGGACAGTTGTAAAGTATTTCGTCATCAGCAAGCAGCAGCTTAAGCTCCTCTAACACCTCAATCCTGTTTATTCCGCTTATTTTTTCCACATTTCTTAAACACTTTACTATATCAAGCAGATTTCCGGCATATGCACACGTAAATGCAACACTTTCGCCTTTGTCCCATGCCATATCGAGCGCATCGTTCCAGTCTGCACCGTGCAGCTTCATCTCGTTGTGCTCCCCCACATCATAGAAAGCGCACAGATTTTGGATCAGAATATGCTCTAAAATTGTTCCAAAATATATCTGACCGCCTGCCGTCCTTTGTTTGTTACCATATGTAGTATTCCATGCTTTATCATGGCTTGTGCCTCTCATGGACTGGTAATCCTTAAAGTACGTCGTACGATCAAAAAGTACATCTATATCACCGGTCTGGTCAATATAAAGCTTGGTGGTTACAAATGGCCAGAATGCGTGATCCATCCATACACGTGTGATGTTATTTCTGTCAGCGATAAACTCGCCAGGCTCGTTTCCTATAATAGTCGCATTGGTTCCATCAATTCTCACACCGCCATAATTGTTTACAATCATCCTGCGGACATCCGAAGGTTCCATCAGTAAAAGTGCAAGACAGTCCTGCCATAGATCTCTCCAGCCTCTTCCACCTTTTCCATAATCATGATGTGGAAGGAATGAACAGCCGTATATTCTTCGTAAGATAGGTTGAAAACATATCCATTTAAGATAATTGTCCTCCTTGGCATCTCCTGTCTCAAAATCAATATTTACCTTGTCTATCCAGTGTTTCTTGACGGTGTTTAGTTCTTCTTTTACTTCAAGTACACTGCGGTACCGTCTAGTAATGGCATTTATGTCATTTCCTTTTTCCGTAAGACCTGCAAGCATGATATAGCTTACCGTCTCCAGCGGTTTTATAATACGGTTTGCAAATTTTATTGCTCCGACTGCTTCTTTTCCCTGAAATTTTTCTCCGGCCTTTGCACCTGCTTTTTCAGTTCTGACTGCCTCAGGAATAAGGAAAGAGCCTCCCTCTCCTATAAACTGCTCAACGGTAGGATAGAAACTCTCAGGACTTTCTCCGTTTCCGGATGATCCATATACAAAGTAGCTTATATCATTTTTCCGGTGTCCACGCTCATCAAATGAGAGGACAGGTGTAACCTCAATGCCGTATTGTGTGGTTTCTATTCTGTGCAAAAGTGATGTCACATGTCTGTGATCCCTGATATTGTCAGCACTTCTGCCATAGATTGGGATTGCCCCGATTGGGACTATCTCCATAGCCTCATCCGTCTTGTTAGTGATCTCCACAAGCATGACTTCCATGCTTCCATCAAGTGTGACAAATGATGTCGTGTCGGCCTCTAACCCATATATCTTTGAAGCACGGTGCAGCTTCTGCCACATTAAACCTGCCTCAAGCTCACTTTCATCCTGATTACCTGTAAATCTGTCGGCCTCCTGCTGTGCAGATGATCCGCATACTGACCAGAAGCCTTTCCCCACAATCCGACACCAGAAATTTCTAGTGCCTTTATTGTTGTGGAGATTTTCTATACTAACAGGTTCCAGAAGAAAGGTATTCTGGCTTGTTTTACTGTCTCCGCCGAGAGTTGGTGTAATGCTTGATTTAAGCCCCTTTTCCCCTGCAAGCGGCAGATACAGTCCACTGTAGTTTTCGGGATTTTTGATCCTGAAGGTTCCGTATTTGTCTATAAAATCTATATCTTTCATATTTTCAATCAATCCTCTATACAATTACAAATCAAATTTTCACACACCATATACAATCCTATAGCAGTCATTATCACACCTACGGAAAATTTACATGGTAAGCTCAATCTCTGTCTGCTCGCTAAGAAGCTCTTTTGGTATATAGTCTCCCTCAACCGCCTGTCCGTTTACAAGAAGGCTCTTGCATCCGCTCTCAACATGATCAGGATTTTTTACAACTATATGAAGATGGCATCCCCTGAAATCCTTCTCTATCTCGAATCCATCCCAAGCTTTTGGAATAGACGGAGCAATATGAAGTCCATAGAAATCAGGACGCATACCAAGTATTCCCTCTACACATCCAACCATGACTGTTGAAGCAGTTCCTGTGAGCCAGTGTACATGTGAACGTCCAAAGTTCGGACTTGCTTTTCCTTCAGTAAACTGTCCATAGCAGTACGGCTCAAGTCTTCTTATCTCCGCTCTGTCATTCTGTGCGGCAGGAGCATTTTCAATAAAATACTTAAAAGCTCTGTCTCCATGTCCTTTAAGTGCCTCAGCAAGAATTATCCAGCCCTGTGACTGTGAGAATATTCCTGCATTCTCTTTAGTTCCCGCATTGTATATCACTGCGAGTGCTCCGTCGAATGCGTGTGCATGATATGGAGGATCCATAAGAATGGCGCCATACTCGGTATTGAGTCTTTCATATACCATTTCAAGAGCCTTATCAGCCTGCTCATCACTTGCAAATCCACTTATAACAGCCCAGCTCTGTGGGTTGAGCCACATATTTGCCTCAGGATCATCACGCTTTCCGATAACCTGTCCATCCCCTGTAAATCCACGGATAAATCTGTCCTCGTTCCAGCAAAGCTCCTGAATGATCTTTCCGAGTTTTTCCTGGCTCTCATCAAGATATGCGATATATTCATCATCTTTCTTATAGGCTGCAAACTCTTTTAATATAGTCATTGCATAGTAGAACTGAAGTGCTACGAAGGTTGACTCTCCATCTGCACCAAGCCTCAGGCAGTCATTCCAGTCTGCGTAAAGTCCTGCAGGCATTCCATGTTTTCCGAGGTGGTTCATCGAAAAATCAATTGCTCTCTTTAAATGCTCGTAAACCGTTCCCTCATCCTTGTTGGCGAATGGAATGACCTCATCTATAAATGCTACATTTCCTGTCTCTGATACATATTTGTATACAGTTGGGAAAAGCCATAATGCATCATCAGCTCTGTAAGCCGGATGTCCTGTCTCCTGTACATAGGAAGCGTCGTCAGGAGTATCCTCATGTCCCGGATTGTGTGTAAACTTGACAAGCGGAAGTCCTCCACCGTTATCAACCTGTGCTGAGAGCATGAATCTGATCTTTTCAACAGCCATCTCAGGTGCAAGGTGTATAACACCCTGAATATCCTGGACTGTATCACGGTATCCGTATCCGTTTCTGAGTCCACAGTATGTAAATGATGCAGCTCTTGACCAGATAAATGTCATGAAACAGTTATATGCGTTCCATGTATTGATCATTGTGTTGAACTCATCACTTGGTGTATTAACCTGGAAATGTGATAACTTTCCATGCCAGTATGCGATAAGCTCCTCAAGTTCTTTGTCGCAGACAGCTTTTGTATCCGTGTAAGAAGCAACAATCTTTCCTGCTGTCTCATTATCTATCATTCCAACTAAGAATGCTATTGTCTTTGTCTCGCCCGGTGCCAGCTCCAATACTGTTGTGATTGCTCCACAGCTGTTTTCGTTGTAGTTGCCGTGGTTGTTAAGCTTTCCGTTCTCTACTCCGACAGGATTGCCATATCTGTGATATTCTCCGAGAAATTCTCCCCTGTCACCGCACCAGCTGTCAACAGGTGCTCCTGCTAGTCCGATAAATCTGTTTACCACATCCTTGTTGTCAATTTCCTTGCCATCCTCGATGCGGTCAAGATTGGCATGGATCATCTGACGCACTCTGTTCTCCACAAATACTGTCTTTGTAATATACTGTGAATACTGCAGATTCACCTGATCCTGCTCATAGTTGCTGTTGTTTGTAAACTCAGCGTAGCCTGTAATATTAAGGCTTCTTGCCTTATCAGAATTATTCGTCACGCTCAAATTCCACACTTCGTATGTCTTGTTCAGCGGAACGTAATATCTTACTTCTGAATGAATACCGCTGTAATCAGCCATCATCTTTGTGTATGCTGTTCCATGATGACACTCACTCTTGTATTCATTCAAATCCTTTCCTACAGGCTGCCACGAAGCTGACCAGTAATCCTTGCTCTCGTTGTCTCTGATATAAATATATCTGCCAGGCTCATCGAACTGATTAAACACATATCTCAAAAGCCTTCCGTTTGCACCTGACTTTGCAAAGCTGTATCCACCTGCATTATTGGAAACAATTGCTCCATACTCAGGCGATCCAAGATAGTTTACCCATGGTGCCGGTGTATCAGGTCTTGTAATAACATATTCTTTTTTTGATTCATCAAAATATCCGTATTTCATATTCATTACTCCATTCTCTACTTAATTATGTGATCTACGGTTATAACTGCCTCCAACGTATATTCAGCAGTGATCCATTTTCGTAATATAATATACATTTTTGCAGCAGTGTATTATACAAAATTATTTCTCAAAATATCAGATTCATGACATAACTAAACTTATCTCACCGGGGCGTTTAACATCTTCATCGTAGCCATCCTTCTGATATACACGGACATAATCGATCACATATGGATTATTCTCAAAGCTTGTCTCATCGTTTGGATTTCCAACCCAGCTTCCACCAACAGCAAGATTTAAGATAATGTAAAATGGCTGGTCAAATGGTGCCGGATATGCAAGTGTTCCCTGTCCTACTGTTGTTGAGTGCCATTCGCTCTCCTCGTGGTATTTAACTCCATCCACATACCATGTGATTTTCCCCGGCTCCCAGTCACAGGTATATATGTGGAAATCATCAGAGAAATCGGCTCCATCCGTTATAGTATATGTACCCTGTGACTGTGAATGAGGATTTCCGTAATGGAGGGTTCCGTAAGCCTTGTTTGTCTCCTGACCCATTACTTCCATGCAGTCAATTTCGCCACATCTTGGCCACTGACCATATACATTCTCATCATTTGCCATAAGCCAGAATGCAGGAAGGTACCCCTGTCCCTTTGGAAGCTTTGCACGGCATTCAAATCGTCCATATATGAAGGTCTGCTTATTCTGTGTTGAAACTCTTCCTGATGTATAGGAAGCTGCTTCTTTTGTTGAGCCGGTATCACCATCAGTAACTTTTTTGACCGGATTTATTATTAATTTTCCATCTTTTACCTGAATGTTTTCAGCCGAGTCTACATACTCCTGCAGCTCATTATTTACCCATCCTTTTTCATGTGTCTCCACATTCCAGTCAGCACGGTTTAATGAATCACCATTAAACTCATCGCTCCACACTTTTTTGTAGCCATCATAGCTTAGTTTGCCTGTCTGCTGCGCCGCATCCAGCGCTCCCTCTGCAAACGTCTGTGACGGCATGGCTGATAATACTCTTTTTTTCATAAAGTAGCCCTTTCATTTATAGTGGTAGTGTCAAAAACTACCCATTTTATTGTTCTAAAATTCTTTTAAAACCTTGATTTATTGAAGGTTTGCAAATAAAAAGAGCATTGACCTCCCAAAAGAAGTATAATGAGTTCACCACAAACACCATTATCAACAAGGAGACAATGCTCATGGACATTATACTTTATTTACTTCTATTTATTCAATACCAACATAAACAAATCTGCTGGCTTTTTAATTTTATCTGCAGATATATTCCCCTTAAGCAGTGGGTCTTCGATGATTCCCATTCTCCCAAATATCAAAAATTCAAGATTGATAAGCTCCCAAAAATAATCTATTACGAAAAATGGGATTACAAAGACTACATTCCTTACCTCGAATGGAAGTATGGCAAGAAAATCAAACCTGTCAGCCGCCGTTCTGAATGTGATATTGATGACAACTGTACCTGTCCACGTTGCAATGCTCCAAAGCCTTATCTCTACAAGAATAATGGTTCAAAAGGACAGATTCTGTGCAAAGTATGCTCCACCGCATTCTCTCCGGAAGAAAACCGTTTTTCAAAGTCCTACTCCCTCAAATGCCCGCACTGCAATCACTCGCTGGCTCATAAGAAAGTCCGCAAACACTTTGTTGTCCACAAATGCGTAAATCCAAAATGTCCTTACTACCTCCACAATCTAAACAAGGTTGATAAAAAAGACCTTAAGGAGGACTATGGCAAGAACAAATATAAACTCCATTACATCTACCGGGAATTCCAGATAGATTTCTTTCGCATGGATTTAAACACTCTTCCCAAGAATGCTTCTTCCCTAAAATTCAGTAAACATGACCAGCATGTCATGTCTCTTTGTCTTACCTACAAAGTGAATCTCGGGTTATCGCTTCGTAAAACCGCTCAGGCGTTGAAGGACATACACGGCATCTGCATCTCACACCAGCAAGTTGCCAACTATTGCAAAACCGCCTCTGTCTGCATAAAACCTTTCGTAGACAACTACGATTACAAAACTGGCAATGTATTTACTGCTGATGAGACATACATCAAAATCCGTGGTATCAAAACCTATATCTGGTTTATCATGGATGCTGCCAAACGCTCTGTTATCGGCTATCAGGTATCTGATAATCGTGGTGTTGGTCCATGCATTCTGGCAATGCGGATGGCCTTCCGGCATCTAAAAGAACTGCCTAAGAACTTTAAGTTCATTGCAGATGGCTACAGTGCATATCCCCTTGCCGCCCAGCAGTTCTTCCATGAATTCGGTGATAAGTTTAAGTTTGAAATCACACAAGTAATCGGACTCACCAATGACGATGAGGTTTCTAAAGAATTCAGACCTTACAAGCAGATGATTGAACGCTTAAACCGTACATACAAAGCTTCCTATCGTAAAACCAACGGCTTTGATAACATCGATGGAGCCAACTATGATCTCGCCCTCTGGGTTGCTTATTACAACTTCCTAAGACCACATAAACACAACAACTATAAAGTCTTAAATGAAGTCGAAATGCTGTCTCAGGCTGACACGATGCTGGGCAAATGGCAGCTTCTCATCTTCCTTGGTCAACAGACGATTCTGAACCTGCAACACGGCGAAGCCGCTAACTGTTCTTAGATTCAGAGCCAGAGGTAATTATCCCAGCCACCGCAAAGCGGCGTGCCCTTGATGGCACGAAAAAGAACTGCTACACTGCTGTAATCGACGGAAAAACTCTAACTGTTCTTGAGTTCTTCGCCGTCGGTGATTAACCTACAGCAGTTCTTTTTCGTACCGTCAAGGGTGGCGGTGGGCTACCACAACCTAAAAGATCTACAGTTTTCAAGGTTCATCTGAGCCTTTTTCTTTTGCTCAGTTTTTTCATAGGTCATTTGACACTATCTTTATAGTTATTTGCTATCTCGCATCATGTTACTGTCCACACCTTTCAGCGTAACACGTAACCACAGCATTACTATAACGATTAAGTATCCTTAAAATATACAAAAAACAGCACAAAAACATCAAATTCATGACATTTTAATTTTCCTGTAATTTCCGCAATTCCCTCGGTGTCATGCCAAACTGCGCCTTAAACATCCGGCTGAACACCTTATAATTCGTAAATCCATTGTGCTCCAGTATGTCCGTGATGGAATCCTCAGTTGCCAGAAGCTCCTCATGTATGTGATTGATTCTTACCTGATTGACATACTCGAGAAATGTAACTCCCATGCATTTTTTGAACATACGGCAGAAATAATCCTGATTGAGTGAGGCTATGTCTGCCGCCTCCTTTAATGCTATTGGCTCCTGATAGTTTTTCGCCACATATCTAAGGACATCCTTAAGACGCGCTATCTGTCTGGATTCTTTTCCCGCATTCATCTCTTTGTACGAATAATTTGTAAACAAAATATATAAGAATTCGTTCACTTTTGCCATAAGCCGAAGCTCATAGCCCTTGCCCTTTTTCCGGTATATATGCGCTATCGACTTAAGAAGAGACTTCATCTGCTCATATTTTCTGCTGCCATGCTCGGTCTCATAGCACTCTCTAAACCTTATATGTCCGTAATCGTCTATGTAGCTGTCCAGATATGCATACGGTATCTGCACCAGAAGCACCCTGACTCTTTCATAGCTTTGCGTGCCATGTATCTTATTTGAGTTTATGACAAAAAATTCATTTTCTTTCAATGTATATTCATTTTCACCGCAGACAACCTGCAGTGAGCCGGAAACTACATAGATTATCTCTATATGGTCATGCCAGTGCCTCGGTGAAAACTGCCTGTAGTCCTCGTATCTGTCGCAGTAGATTGGAAGATGTGGTATTGATCTGACGTTTTCGTGTGTGTATTGCTGCATAATTTTCTCCCTGACTTACTAAATCAAACTTCGTATTTAATGCTATATTAGCCTGAGCATATCCAAATTATTCCGAAGAAAACAATATTCATAGTTTGAAATTCTACCTTCAAAATATACTCCTCTCACGCAAAAAGTCAATATCGACCTAAAATAATGTCAGTATCACAATTGTATATATCGCTTTTATAATTTACAATCATCTTGTACGAAAAGAACAAGCTCCCGACATATTAATGTATGGGAAGCTCTTTAAATAATAAAAATATAAGAAAGGTAATCTGCTATGAACAAATGGTCACGATTCAAATTCACTCCTAATCTTCCACTTGGGGCAAATGGTGAAAGAGTTACAGGAAGCAAGGCTCACATAGAGCTTTCAAAGGAAGCTGCCAAGGAAGGCATGGTACTTCTCAAAAACGAAAACAACGTACTCCCTCTTGCAGCGGGTTCTAAGGTAGCCCTGTTTGGAAAGGGTACTTTCGACTATGTAAAGGGCGGTGGCGGAAGCGGTGATGTAACCGTTGCATATATCCGCAATCTCTACGAAGGACTTAAGCTTCAAAAAGAGAAAATAAGCATATTTGAGGAGCTGTGCGATTACTACCGCAACGACATTAAAAAGCAGTATGCAGCCGGTGCTGTACCCGGCATGACTATAGAGCCAGATGTACCGGCTGAGCTTTTAAGCAAGGCACAGGCATATACCGACACTGCTATCATCTCAATCTGCCGTTACTCCGGAGAAGGCTGGGACAGAAAGAGTGTTATTGACCCAAACAACAAGGCTCTCTGGGACTACGAACGCGAGATGACCGAGAAGTCGGCAGAGCTTTTTAAGGATGGTGATTTCTGTCTCTCCGTAAAAGAAAAGGAGATGATTGACACTGTAAAAGCCAGTTTCAAAAATGTAATCGTGATTTTAAATGTCGGCGGAATGGTTGATACATCTTGGTTTGCTTATGATGATCAGATTCAATCAGCACTGCTTGCCTTACAGGGTGGTATTGAAGGCGGGCTTGCTGCCGCTGAGCTTCTCGTAGGAGATGGCAATCCTTCCGGAAAAACTGTCGATACATTTGCCAAATCACTCGACGACTATCCGTCTACTTACAATTTCCACGAGTCAAGAGACTATGTGGACTATACCGATGATATATATGTCGGATACCGCTATTTCGAGACAATTCCGGGAGCTGCCGAGAAGGTTGTATACCCATTTGGCTATGGACTCTCATACACCACATTTGATGTAGAGACCGTTTCTGCCGGCGTTGTGAATTCCAACTGTACGTCTGAGGCCAATAAGCTTTATGCAAAAGTCCGTGTGACAAATACAGGTAAATTCTCCGGAAAAGAGGTTGTTCAGGTATACATTGCTAAACCACAAGGAAAGCTTGGCAAGCCTGCAAAGGAGCTCGCAGCCTTTGAAAAGACAAGAGAACTGCAGCCGGGTGAATCACAGCTTATGATCCTCACATGGGAAATAAACGATATGGCATCATATGATGACCTTGGAAAGGTTAAAAAATCTGCATATGTACTTGAAGCCGGTTCATATGATATATACGTTGGAACGAGCGTCCGTGACGTAACAAAAGCAGATTACTCATATATATTAAATCGTGATGTAATTACCGAACAGCTTTCAGCAAAGCTGGTTCCTACAAGTCTGCCAAAGAGAATGCTCGCTGACGGAAGCTATGAAGCTCTGCCTCAAAGTGAGCCTGTGGACACCGACTACTCAGCTATTGGCAACATTGACCCTTCCCTGACAGAGGCTGTTGCTCCCTGTCAGAGAGCCATCCCATACTTCCGCTTTGCCGATGGCATGGCTAAAAACGGCAGTCACGACATCATGGATGTTGTGGAAGGACGTATCACGCTTGATGAATTTGTATCAGAGCTTTCCATCGATGAACTCATTCATCTGCTCGGCGGACAGCCAAATACAGGTGTTGCAAATACCTTCGGTATCGGAAATATGCCTGAATACGGTATTCCTTCTGTCATGACAGCAGATGGTCCTGCAGGAGTGCGCATAGCGCCTGAGGTCGGTATATGCACCACTGCGTTTCCATGCTCCACACTGCTTGCATGCACATGGAACCCGGATGTTTTAGAGGCTGTAGGACGCGCCGGCGGTGAAGAATTAAAGGAAAACAACCTTGCACTGTGGCTCACCCCTGCCATCTGTATTCATAGAAGTCCTCTCTGCGGACGTAACTTCGAGTACTACTCAGAGGATCCATTCGTAACAGGAAAGCTCGCAGGTGCCATGGTACGCGGAATCCAGTCAAACAATGTCGGTGCCACACTCAAGCACTTTGCCTTGAACAACAAGGAAACCAACCGCAAAAACAGCGATTCACGCGTTTCAGAAAGAGCTGCCAGAGAAATTTATCTGAAGGCATTTGAGATGATTGTAAAGAATGATAATCCATGGGCTATTATGTCCTCTTACAATATGATAAACGGCTACAGAGCCTCTGAAAGCGAGGACCTTTTGACAGGAATACTGCGTGATGAGTGGGGCTATGAAGGAATGGTCACAACCGACTGGTGGACCTGTGGCGAGCATTACAAGGAGACAAAAGCCGGAAATGATCTTAAGATGGGAAATGGATATCCTGATCGTGTAAAGAAGGCTTATGATAAGGGTGCCATCTCTCGTAGTGAGATGGAGACCTCTGTAAAGCGTATATTAGGATTAATATTAAAGCTTGATTAAATTTTACTCTGCTTTATGTAAACCACCCGGTTCATAATACCATATACTTATTATACAAAAACAAAAACGGACATGCAAAACTGCCATGTCCGTTTTTGTATTATATACTATTTAAACTATTACTTTCCATAAATATTGTACTCAGGCACATCCACGCCATCTGTTCCGGCATAGTATGACAGCTCCACCTCGTTGAGTCCTTTTTTCTTGTCAAGGATCACATTGTACTGGGATGAATATATAGCATCTCCATTTTTATTAAATCTGTATTCAATATTCACTCCCTCTTTGCCTTTTAATGCCTTTCTTGGAATCTTTGCAAGGAAGATACGCTCACTGTCGGAAATCTTCTTCACCTCGACTGCATCCACCCATTTGAAAAATGCTGGTGCCGCCACTCTTGTATCATCCATGCTATAACTGTCGTAATCATAGTAGGCTGTGTCATCATCTTCTGTATCCTTTAACACATGATAGCCCATCTGTATGCTGTCCACGCCATCAAGACCGGTATCATTGTTGTTATAGCTGCCCGAATCGCAAGGCGAATATACATATAAAAGGATAAGCTGTGAGCTCTTTACCTCATCTATGCTATCTCTGAATAAATGTGCTGCCTTTATATGAGACACATTGAGCTGTCTTAAGCTGTCATTCGTCTCACCTGCAAGCTGTCTTGCATACATGTTGACCATCCCCTTATTTTCCATAAAGTCTGCATCTGCCGCAAGCGCCGGGGATGCATCCGTGGAAAGTGACATCAGATATTTGTAGTCTGTATCCTCCATACATACTGTATTGTACCTTGCAACCAGATAATCAGGCCTTGCAAATGCAAGCACAAGATAACATACCCCGATTACTATTATTCCGTACCGAAATAGCGAAAAAGCAGGCTTACATATAGATAAAATCACTCCGAGCATAAACAGTGCTATCACTCCAAGTGCCCATAACACACAAAGCCTGGTGGCTGTCAGCCCGTACTCTGACACATACAGTCCCATACGATATGCGCTTGATGCAATCATGATATATGTGCACAGTGTTATTAAAATTAAAAATGCATTTAATATTTTATTTTTCCTGAACAATCCACTTCCGAGCAATACGATAACCACATTCAGTATACACACAAAAAGCAGCTGGAAAAAGCCTTCTCTCGCATACCTGGCATAGGTATAACCACTTGGAAGCTGCATAAGTCCCCCGAACAGATACACAATCTGTATAAAACAGAAAAATACATATACCACTGATATAGTTGCGGCTACAGTGATACCGATTGCAGCCGGAAACGCCGGAGTCTCAACCGGTGCATCCGATATACGCTTCTTGCTCAGATACTTTATACCACAGTACGATGAGAAAAGCGCAAATACAAAAAGAAATACAACCTTGCTCACTGTAAAGAAATTGATATCAGCAAATATTTTCTTTATTACTGAGGCAAAAACCGCATCCGCAGAGCACAGCAGCACCACTATCAGCACAACCAGAGGAAAGGCAATTGCTATTCCGATAAACACATAAAGCATTCTGTGTTTTTTCACATGCCGCTCTCCGGCAGTTACATTTGCACTGTCACCGACCATACTGTCACTGCCCATATTGTCACTATCCATGCGCTCATTTCTCATATAGTCGGCAATATCCATAAACGGCTCAGCTATACACCCAATCGCTCCAAACACTGCCTGAAATGCCGCAACGATATACTTTATAAGCCCCCACTGTCTGTCATTGCAGAAATTGTGAAGCAACATAAAAACAAGAAACACAAGTATCCAGCAAAAATTAAATCCTTGTATAATTTTATTACCGGTCAAGCCTGATGATAGGCCTGTGAGTATCATCATCACACTGTACCATATAGTGAGTGGCTTTGCCTCTATATGAAGTATCTGCATACAATACAGGCTGTATACTCCTGTGACGATTGCAAACAACGTAACCAGTATTCCACCTGTATTCTCGTACAGGAAAATGGTGTACAGCAGCGCATATATTATCGTAGGTATACATAGCCTGCCAAAGAAATCCGCGTTTCTCCTGCTTTTCTCACGCCGTCTTTGCTCCACTTCCTGCTGCATATTCTGCAGTTCGATACCTGACATTCCCATATGTGGCTGTGAAGTCTGTGGCGTGTTCTGTGAAAACTGTTGTGGATTCATGCCCCCGATATTATTATTGTCCATAGCTACCTCCTTACTATCTATGTAGTTATTTTCTCATATTATTCACTTACCGGCAAGCTAATTGTACTACACAGTTTTTGGTTTTGCAATATTTTTTTATCGTGTTACGATAAATCTATTTTAATTGCTACAATTGAGGTGCTAAAATGAGATTTTTCGACGACATTTAGAATTACTGAAAAAAAACAAAAAATCGCAGATACCATATTATGATATCTGCGACTATACTTATCTTATTTTCTCCTAAAGACACTCCAATGGATATTGACTTAATTCAGTCATAGAGTTTTATTTTAAACTACTGCTGCACATTAAACGCTTTAATTCCCGGATAAACTGCGCTCTTTCCCAGTTCCTCTTCAATTCTTAAAAGCTGGTTATACTTTGCAACACGCTCTGAGCGCGAAGGTGCACCTGTCTTTATCTGGCATGTGTTGAGTGCCACCGCAAGGTCTGCAATTGTTGTGTCGGCAGTCTCACCTGAGCGGTGTGAGCTGATTGCTGTATAGCCTGCCTTGTGTGCCATCTTGATAGCCTCAAGAGTCTCCGATACTGAACCAATCTGGTTTAATTTAATCAGGATTGCATTTCCTGCTCCAAGGCTTATTCCCTTTGCAAGTCTCTCAGTGTTTGTTACGAACAGGTCATCTCCCACAAGCTGTACCCTATCGCCCAAACGCACAGTAAGCTTCTGCCAGCCTTCCCAGTCCTCCTCATCAAGACCATCCTCGATTGATATAATAGGATATCTGTCACAAAGCTTTGCCCAGTGCTCTATAAGCTCCTCTGAGGTATACTCTGTGCCGGCCTTTGGCAGCTTGTAAAAGCCCTTGCCCTTTTCACTCTTCCACTCTGATGATGCGGCATCCATGGCAATCTTGAAATCCTTGCCCGGCTCATAGCCTGCCTTCTTTACAGCTTCAAGAATTGTCTCGATAGCCTCCTCGTCAGATTTGAGTGCCGGTGCAAATCCACCCTCGTCACCGACTGACGTGGCAAGACCGCGCTCCTTTAATATGGCTGCAAGTGCATGAAATACCTCCGCACACCATCTGAGACATTCCTTGAAGGAAGGCGCACCTACCGGCATAATCATAAACTCCTGCACGTCAAGTCCTGATGAGAGTGCATGACATCCACCGTTTACAATGTTCATCATAGGTACAGGAAGTCTGTTTCCCGAGATACCACCTAAAAATCTATAGAGAGGAATATCAAGTGATACAGCTGCCGCCCTCGCACACGCAATTGATACAGCAAGAATGGCATTAGCTCCAAGCTTAGACTTGTCCTTTGTGCCATCTGCCTCTATCATAGCCGCATCTATTGCATAGATATCACTTGCGTCCATACCTGTCAATGTGTCGTTGATTACAGTATTTATATTTTCTACTGCCCCGGTAACACCCTTGCCCAGATATCTGCTCTTGTCTCCGTCACGAAGCTCAAGTGCCTCGAACTCTCCTGTTGAAGCTCCTGATGGTGCTGTGCCTCTTGCAACAGTTCCGTCAACCAGATAAACCTCTGCCTCAACTGTAGGATTTCCTCTGGAATCAAGTATTTCTCTGCCCACTACCTTTTCGATTTCTAAATAATTCATTATGAACCTCCTTATGTTTTTCTGATTCAATTTTATCCTACAATACAGTTTCTCTATGTCATGATTGTAGGATTGAATGCAAGCATGCATCGATGATACCTTTTGACCCTTTAATCATAAAAATACATATGTGAAAGCCTGCCACATATGCATATATTTATAAATAAAGAAAAATGCTACACAGTTAGTTTAATCTAACTAATGTAGCATTTCAATAGTTCATAATGATAATATTTCCCAATTATAGAAATATTATGTTCTAACATATCATTTTAAATGGGCTGTAATCGTTGCTGGTCACACTGTTAGGTGTGAACAGTAACCATCTTTAACAGCAACTATCTCTCTGCCTCAATCTCACGCGCAACATACACGCCGCTTGCCGACGCATGTGAAAGTGAATGTGTCACACCGCTTCCGTCTCCGATGATGTAAAGCCCCTTATATTTGCTCTCAAGCTTATCGTTAAGCTCTACCTCCATGTTGTAGAACTTGACCTCTACGCCGTAAAGCAAGGTATCGTCATTTGCAGTTCCCGGTGCTATCTTGTCGAGCGCATAAATCATCTCAATGATTCCGTCCAGGATTCTCTTTGGAAGCACAAGGCTTAAGTCTCCCGGTGTAGCTGAAAGTGTAGGAGTAACGAGTCCTTCCTCAATACGCTTCTCATTGCTTCGACGCCCTCTCACAAGATCACCAAAGCGCTGTACAATTACACCGCCACCAAGCATATTTGAAAGGCGCGCAATGCTCTCACCATATCCGTTGCTATCCTTGAATGGCTCTGAAAAATGCTTCGCAACAAGAAGAGCAAAGTTCGTGTTTTCAGTCTGCTTGTCTGCTCCCTCGTAGCTGTGTCCGTTTACTGTTACGATGCCGTTTGTATTTTCATTTACCACGATACCATGCGGATTCATGCAGAAGGTACGCACATTATCCTCAAAAAGCTGTGTTCTGTATACAATCTTGCTCTCATACAGCTCATCTGTCAGATGTGAGAAAATCAGGGCCGGAAGCTCAACACGCACACCGATATCCACACGGTTTGACTTGGTTGGGATATCAAGGTCATTGCAGACCTTCTCCATCCACTTGCTTCCGCTTCTTCCAACTGAGATGATACAGTATCTGCTCTCATATGTGCTATCCGCTGTTTTTACAGCATATCCGGATACATTGTCTGTGTGAGCCGCTTCAAAACCGCAGGCATCAGCACCTGCCGTATTCTCATCATACAGCACCTCTACCGACTCAACAGGTGTATCGAAATAAAAATCCACCTTATCCTTCAGATGTGCATACATATTTTCCAGAACGACATAGTTTATGTCAGTTCCGAGATGTCTGACCGAAGCATCCAAAAGCTTGAGCTTGTTCTGCATGCATACCTTTTTGAGCTTTGTGCCGGCTGTAGAATAAAGCTTTGTGCCCTCACCGCCGTACTTCATATTAATCTCGTCAACATATTCCATCAGATCAATGGCCGGCTGCTTGCCGATATGCTCGTACAAAGTACCACCAAAATCATTTGTGATATTATATTTTCCGTCCGAAAAAGCACCTGCCCCGCCAAAACCACTCATAATAGAACAGCTCTTGCAGGAAATACAGCTCTTTATTTTCTTTCCGTCGATAGGACATTTTCTCTTAGCAAGCTCATGTCCTGCCTCAAAAACCGCTATTTTGCAGTCATGATTCTTCTCGATAAGCTCATATGCTCCGAAGATACCTCCCGGTCCTGCTCCAATGATTATCACATCATAATTATTCATCTGTCAATTGCCTCCCATAATACGTTGCTGTTTGTACGCCCAAGGTGGCGCACACCAATCATTTATGATACTATATTTTTTCCTTTATCGCAAGAGCAATCTCTATATTCCAGCAAATCTCCCGGCTGACAGTCAAGTGCTTCACATAGCTTTGCAAGCGTGGATACCTTGATTGCCTTTGCCTTGCCGTTTTTTAAAATTGATATATTTGCCATGGTGATTCCCACACGCTGCGACAGCTCCGTAACGCTCATCTTTCTCTTTGCAAGCATTACGTCTATGTTAAAAATAATCTCGCCTTCCATGTATCTCTCCCGCTCAAATAAAACTGTAGCGCACACGCTATATTGTCAAATCACTCTGCTCCTGCAGATCTGCGGCCTTTACCACAAGATGTGACAAAACCGCCGCCACGACCGATACCACAACACAGGCAAACACTATGAACACAAGAGCCAATATCACCCCCGGATGATTCACATATATTCTCCACATGCAGACATTCACAACAAAAAAATACAATGCATCAAACAGAATTATTTTCGATGCCAGCTTTATATGTCTCGCATTCTCTAGGGAAAACGACCTGTCTTTTCCGATATTTACAGCTACTCTCCAGCCCAGATACAATATAACATAGCACGGAATTGCACTGATGATAAACAGAACAAGCCATGGTATATACATATCAGAAATCTGCGGATCAGGCGCAATAAGCACATGCCCTATCCATGGTATGGCAACCGCACAGACCACTAATCCGCAAAGTGCTACCGCTATTATTACTATCTTTAACCATTTTTCAAGTTCTTTTTGTCTCATTTATTCACCTTGCTTCTCATTGAGAAGTCCATACTCTGCAAGAAGCTTTTTTTGATACTCCTTATCCTTTGAAGCTTTCTGCAATTCATCATATTTGCCTTCGGACAATAAAATCTGATTTAGCTGGTTAATCAATTCTATTCCTTGTTCTAAGCCTTGTTCTAAGCCCTGTTCTAAGCCTTGTTCTAAGCCCTGTTCTAAGCCTTGCTTTATTCCTTGTTCTAATCCTTCCTCGATAGCATCAGCTCTTTCAAGCTCAAGCTGCCTGTCAAATTCGTAATTTAACTGCATACTCTTCGTCACCTCACTTCTGTAAGTCTTTAGAAACTCCTTCAGAATATCATTGTCAATACAATAGTCTATAGCCTTCTCAATATCTATAGCAAGATCATCAAATGCCCCGT